>Ga0307374_10013458_pt1 | contig 11315 bp, 10 predicted proteins | sample OX3MG_FD_202532 | JGI IMG/M metagenome (GOLD analysis project Ga0307374, IMG submission 202532) | Soil microbial communities from Risofladan, Vaasa, Finland - OX-3 | ecosystem: Environmental > Terrestrial > Soil > Coastal area > Acid sulfate soil | place: Finland: Risofladan, Vaasa | collected... | reverse complement strand
TGGCCGGGCGCGTCGCCGTCTACCACGGCGACACAAAATTGCAGATCGAGGCCCTCTAAAAAAATAACGAGGGGGTGACATTTTCACTCGGCTGTTAGGGGTGACATTTTTACCTTGCTACAACAGAAACAGTTCCTGCTTCGATGGACTTCCGCCGGAAAGAGGGCCATACTAGTATTCGACGTGTGGTGGTGGTTGCCGGCGGCTCCGTAAGGGTTGTGAGACCAGGCCAGAGTGACTGGCTTCGCGCTCCCGCCTGCAGTGCAAGGAAATCCACTTCAAAGAAGGAAGGTACGGAGTGAATCGATGGTGATGCGTGCGCTCTATGCCCTGCTGGCCATAGCGGTAACGGTGGAGTTGTCGAGCTTTGCCACCAGCATTTATCTCCACCGGTGCCTGGCGCACCGCGGGGTGCAGCTGAACCGATTCGTCGCGTTCCTGATGCGCTTCGAGCTCTGGTTGGGCACGGGAATCCAGCCGAAGGAATGGGTTGCCGTCCATCGCAAGCATCACCGCCATACCGACGTTATGGGCGACCCGCACAGTCCGGTTCTCGAAGGGCTCTGGCGCATTCTGCTGGGCAACGCCTATTACTACACGCGCGAGGCGCGCAATCCGGAAACGCTTGCCAAGTTCGCTCCCGACATCGGTAACGACTGGTTCGACCGCCATGTTTTTCGCTACGGGATCATCGGAATTGTTTGCGGGATCGGGATTTTCGTCTGGCTGCTCGGTCCGTGGTGGGGAGGGGCGGCGTTCGCGGTGCAGGCGGCAACCTACATCTTCTTCAACGCCGTGATCAACGGCGCCAACCACGCCGTCGGCTATCAGAACTTCGAAAACACGGCAACAAATCTCCGCTTCGTCGCCCTGCTAACGGCCGGCGAGGGTCTCCACAACAATCATCACGCCTATCCGACATCGGCCAGGTTCAGCATTCGCCGGAACGAGTTCGATCCGTCATGGCCGGTGCTGCGCCTGCTTACCTGGCTGCATCTGGCGCGCCCGCTGCGCGTCGCTCCGCAAGCCGACTGATCCTTCTACGCCGCCCGCGAGCCGTCCCGTGCATCTCCGCATCACCGTCCTTCCTGGTCCGGGCCGGCGGGCAATTCGGCGCCGGCGCGCAGCAGATGGCAGGAGTGCGTTTTCAGGATTAGCCAGACCGGCTGCCCTGGCACAAGCCCAAGCGAGCGGCAGGCGTCGGGCGTCAGCAGAACCGTGAACGTTGCGCCGCAATCGACGCGCGCTAGCACCTTGAAATCGCACTCTTCGAGTGAAATGACCGTGCCGCGAAGCACGTTCCTTGCGCTCAGCCCGCGAGGCTCCTGGGTGGCCAGCAGAATATCTCCCGCGCGTACCCCCACTCGCACGGCTGCTCCGGCCTCGATCCGCGTGAGCGGAACTTCCAGGTGAACCGCGCCGGGAAGAAGCCGGCAGGTCATCGTGCCACCGGCTTCGTGGATGGCGGCGACCTCGGCGTCGAAAATATTCTCGAACCCTGCAAGCTGCGCGACAGTTTCCGCGCGGGGCGCGCCGAGAACCTCCTGCGGCAGACCTTGGGCGGAAATTTCCCCATTTTCGAGAACGATCACGCGCTCGCCCAGCGCGAAAACCTCCTCGCGGCTGTGCGTGACGTAGAGGATCGGAATCCGGTGCGCGCGGTTCCAGGCCCGCAGGTCGTCGACGAGCAGACCCTTCGTCGCGGCGTCGAGCGCCGAGAGCGGCTCGTCGAGCAGCAGCACCGCCGGCTGCGTCACCAGCGACCGCGCCAGCGCGGTTCGCTGGCGCTCGCCGCCGGAGATCTCCTCCGGCATGCGGCTGCCCAGATGGGCGATGCGGAAGGATTCGAGAATCTCGCCGGCGCGCCGCTTTCGTTCCAGCTCGGGAAGATGACGCAGGCCATAGCGCACGTTGCGCTCGACCGACAGGTGCGGGAAGAGCGCCAAGTCCTGAAATACGTAGCCCACCGAGCGCCGGGATAGCTCGACGTCGATGGGCGCGGCGTGATCGAACAGCACGCGCCCGGCCAGGCAAATGCGCCCCTGGTCGGGCCGAACCAGACCGGCGACCACTCCCAAAGTGGTTGTCTTCCCCGCTCCCGAGCCGCCGAAAAGAATCGTGATGCCCGCGGGAACAGCAAAGCGGACGTCGAGCGAAAAGCCGGCTGCGGCGTTTGCGGAGAAGCGCTTGCGGGCAAAAACATCGAGCGCCGGGCCGGTATCCGGGTTGTCCGGGGATGGCATCGGCTCGATCCTGGTCCCGCGCGGCGTCATGCCCAGGGCATGCGCGGCCAGGCGCGGCGGTTCCACGCGTAGACCAGGGCCAGAATAACGAAGGAAACCGCCAGCAGCACGAGCGAAGTGGTGTTCGCGGCGGCGTAGTTACCGGCTTCCACCTTGTCGAAGACGTCGATCGAGATCGTGCGCGTCAGGCCGGGAATATCTCCGCCCACCATCAGCACGACGCCAAATTCGCCGAACGTGTGGGCGAAAGTGAGCGCGATTGCCGTCACCAGCCCCGAAATCGAGAGCGGCAGAACCACGCGGAAAAAAGTCGCCAGGCGCGAAGCGCCCAGCACGCGCGAGGCCTGAATCAGTTTGGGATCGATCGCCAGGAAGGAGGTTACCAGCGGCTGCACGGCAAACGGCATGCTGTAGAGAATCGAACCGACCACCAGACCCTCGAACGTAAAGGCGAGCGTGTGCCCGGTCCAATCCTGATAGAGGCGGCCGAGCGGGCTCGAGGAGCCGAAGGCGACCAGAACGTAAAAGCCGAGCACGGTGGGCGGCATGACGAGGGGAAGCGCCGTCGCCGCCTGGGCCAGGAATTTCCAGCGGCGGGGCGAATAGGCGATCCAGCAGGCGATCGGTAAGGCGATCAGCAGCAGCGCCGACGCGGTGACGAGCGAAAGCCGCAGCGTCAGCATGAGTGCTTGCCAGTTCATGGCGTCTTCTCCGGTGGGGCGAAGCCGTAACGGCGGAAAATCGACCGCGCCTCGGCCGTTTCGAGGTAAGCGAGGAAGGCGCGGGCCAGTTGTTTTTGGCCCGAGCGTTTGACGATCACCGCCGCTTGATCGAGCGGCGGATAATCTTCGGGCGGCACCAGCCAATAGCGGCCCGGCGGTTTCGCGCCGGGCGCGAGCATCAGCGCCAGGGAGGTCAGCGCCGCCTGGGCGTTTCCGGAAACGACGAATTGGGTGGCCTGCGAAACGTCTTCGCCGAGCACCAGCCGCGATTGCAATTTCCCGTAAAGGCCCGCGTGCCGCAGCGCCGCCGCCGCCGCCGCGCCGTAAGGCGCAAAGCGCGGATTGGCGATCGCAATCTTGCGCACGGCGGTATTCTCCAGAGCCGCAAGTCCCCGACGATCGAAATCGAGCGGCGAATCCGCCGGAACGTAGACTACGAGCCGGCCCAGCGCGTAGCGGACCAGCGTGCCGGGCTCGGCCGCGCCGTCTCGCACTAGCTGTTCGGGATGCTGGACGTCGGCCGAAAAGAAAAGATCGAATGGGGCGCCGTGCTCGATTTCCGTGGCCAGATTGCCCGACGAGCCGGCGACCAGCCGGACCTGGACGCCGCTTTGCCGCTCGAAACCCTGGATCAACGCGCGCATGGCGAATTGGAGATCGGCGGCGGCGGCAATGGTCAGCTCGCCGGCCGCGCGACCGGGAATGGCCGCTAGGAGCACGATGAAAAGCGCGACCGGCGCCATCCGTTGAAATGTCCTGCCCTTTGGCTTCATCGCGCGTTCCTCATCGTGGCGCGCCCGCGACCCTTTCGGTCGCGCCTTCCGCTCATTATCTTGTGGCGCCGTTTCCGTTTCCCGACGGTTCACCATTGTAGCTTTAGCCCCAACTGAATCTGGCGCGACGAGGTGGATGTGCTCGTGATCAGGCCGGCGGTGGGGGAGACGCCGGTGGGGGTGAAGACGATGGCGTTGGGCGTCGCGAAATTCGGGTGGTTTAACAAATCGAAAAACTCGGTGCGGAATTGCAGATGGAAAGTATCCCGGATGGGCGTGCTTTTCAATAAAGAGAAATCCCAGCTCCCCAGACCCGGGCCGGTGAGCGAATCGCGGCCGAGATTCCCGTAGAAGCCGCTTCCCGGAGGGGGAGCCAGAAACGCCCGGGGATCGAAATAGCGGCTACGACTGGCCAGAATCACGCTTCCCGAAAATGCGGGATTCACGAACGGACGCACGGGATTGCGTGTATCGCCGTTGTTCGAGGGGTTGTAGCTCAGTTGCGGGGTGAAGGGAAAGCCGGATTCGAGCGTCGCAATCGAAGTCAGCTCCCAGCCGCCCAGAGCCGCGCCGAGAACGCGATTGGCGCCGCGCGCCCAGCGGCGTCCCGGCCCGAAGGGCAAATCGTACGTGCCTTCGATAACAGCTACGTTGCGGACATCGTAGGTCGCCGGCCCCCAATCGGCGCGAAGATCGAATGGATTCATGACCAGACCGGGAGCGTTGCCAGCGGCCGTCGCGTTCAGTGAATCGCCGTTGTCGAGAACCTTCGACCAGGTGTAAACGCCACGCAGAAAGAGCCCTCCGCGCACGCGGTGTCGCGCATCGACCTCTAAGGCGTTGTAGGAGCTGGCGCCTTGGGAGAACCAGCTCCAGGTGCCCGCCAGCGCGGGATTGGCCAGGGGCGTGCCCGGAGCGATGTAATACGTCCCGGCGGGTATGGGCGTTCCGGCCAGCGGAGCAGGGAAGTTGCCCGGAAAGTCGGCCGGGCAGGGGGAAGCGGGACAGACGGCGGGGATCGGTTCGTTCGCGTCCAGACTGATGATTTCGTGATAGCCGTGCGAGCCAACGTAATCGACCTGGAGCGATGTGTTCGCCGTGAGTGCGCGTTCGACCTCGAGCGAATAGGAAACCAGGATCGGTGTCCGCAAATCGGGCTGCACGCCGCCGGGAGAAATCTTTGCCGCTGGCGGCAGAGGAGAGCCGGGAACTAGGGGAAGACTCGAAACGGGGAAGTTTCGCAGAATGTCGGTGGGATTGAACGGAGCGTTCTGATCCATCCGGTAGCCAAGCGCGTCCTGAAGGTCGGCGTAGAGGCCGAATCCGGCGCGAATGACCGTTTTCGCGCCGAACGGGCTCCAGGCCAGGCCGATCCGGGGCTCGGGCAGGAATTTCGCGTGATTGACGAGCAGGGCCGCCGGTCCGATGTGCGGCCGGGTTTGGATCACGCCGTTTTCAAAGACGAAAGTGGCCGCTCGCCCGTGCGCTTCATTCCAGCCCGTGGTGAATTCGTCGCGCAGGCCGAGCGTCAGCGCCAGGCGGGGCGTCAGGCGCAGGGAATCCTGAACGTAGAAGGCGCCGAGCAACGTGCGCCAGCCGAGCGGCGTGGACGTGGGATCGAAGAGAAAGCTGCCGATGTCGCCTTCGAGAAAGGACTCTAAGCCCGTGAACGTCGCCTGTCCATACTGGCTGAGGGCGAGGTTTTCGTTGGACTGGACGCGCTGGAACCAGACGCCGGCGGTGATTTCCTGAAATCCTCTGGCGATGGAAACGTCGTCCTCCATCGTGAAAATGTTTCGAGCAATCGAGAGGTTGCTGCCGTTGTTGCTGCCCGCCAGGCTCAGTTGGGCCACGGGATTCGACGCGGCGCTGCCGCCAATGACCACCGCGCCGACCGGCCGGCCGGCGAGAAAGCTGGGAACGCTGGCTGCGGGCGTTCCGGGCGTGGGCTGGCCGGTATAGAAGTAGCTGGCGCGTGAGAAGCCAAATGTCGCCGTGTTGGTGAGCGACGGTGAGAAGATATGGGTTTTCTCGATACTGAGCACCTGCTCGCGCAGGCTTTCGAGATCGGTGCTGTAGGGATTGATCGTGGGAGTCAGGTCGGCGCTGTCGTCGATGGTGTATACCGCCGTCAGGCTGCCCTCGGCGGAGAGGTCCTGGTCGAAACGAGTGGTGCCGAAATCGTCCCGAACCGTTCGCAGCGGTTGGCTGACGGCTTCGGCGATACCGCCGAAATCCGGCGCTCCCGGCGTGGCGCCGGGCCAGAGTGAAAATAGCGGAGCGACGCCGGCGGCCAGGCCGACATCGACCAGCCCGGAGGAAGGGCACGGGCTGGTCGTTGGGCTGACCAGCGCGCAGGGCAATTCGCCGCTTCGCGCCGCGCTATCGGGAACCAAGGTGACGGCCGTCTGGCGCAGATGCTGGCGGAATCCCTCGTAATTCAGGAACAGAAAGCTCCGGTCGCGCCGCAGCGGCCCGCCAAGCGACCCTCCGAACTGATTGCGCCGGAAGGGAACCGAGTTGCCGCGATCGAAGTAGCCCGGCGCGTCCAATGCGCTGTTGCGCAGGAATTCGAAGACGCCGCCGTGCCAGCGGTCGGTGCCCGGCTTCGTGACGATGAGCACCTGAGCGCCGGGATGCTTGCCGTATTCGGCCCCGTAGGTGTTGCGGAGCACGTTGAACTGGCGGACGGCGTCCACGCCGAGCATCTCCTCGCCCGTTCCGCCCGGCTGCATGTTGTTTTCCGCCGCTCCGGTGAATTCAACCCCGTTCAGCAGAAATAGATTCTGCTGGGGACGGTTGCCGGAAACGGAAAACATATTTCCAACCACCGAATTGGACACGCCGACTCCGCCGATCTTTTCCGGCGTGAAGTTGACGATACCCGGATCGAGCGTGAGCAGCCGGTCGTAGCTGCGGCCGTTCAGAGGGAAATCTTGAATCTGATTGTCCCGCACCAGGCCGCTGAGGTCGGTCGTCGCGACCCCGGCCGGGGAGGAGCGGGCGTTGACGGTGATCTGCTGGCTGGTCCTGCCTAGGCGGAGCGAGAAACTCACCAGAGCCTGCTGGCCGGCGGCGAGCGGAACGGGCTTGCGCAGCTCGGCCTGGAATCCCTGTTTCTCGACGCGCACCTGGTAGGTTCCGACCGCAAGCGAGGCAATCCAGTAATAGCCGCTCCGGTTCGTGGAGGTGACGCGCGCCTGGCCGGTCTCGAGATTCGTGGCGGCTACCCGCGCTCCCGGCACCAAGCCTCCCGAGGGGTCGCGGACCCAGCCGGCAATACTCGATGACTGCGCGGCCGCAGGCACGGCGAGCGTGGACAGAATCGCAAGAAGCAACACTGTCGCGGGTCGCAAGGCCGCTGGTTCCACCAAACGCTTCCTTTCTCTGCTTTGTTCCACCGGGGCGCTACCTGGCCGCCAACGGGCCGCGCCTTCCGGCCTCCTTGCGGTTCCGGGGACGGCTGCCGGTGCGCCGCCGGCAAGCGCACGGGTGAAATGGCCGGGGAGGCGGCAAGGTAAAGGTTACCTTTATTTATACACAACAAATCGTTATGTCAAGCCGATTTAATACGGAATAGGGAGGGGGAGGTCAGACGCGCATGATCATGACTTCGGTGGATTTGATGAGGGCGGCCACTACGTCGCCCCTCTCAAGCCGAAGCTCGCGGACGGCGTCGGCGGTGATGATCGAGGTAATGTGCTGGCCGCCGATCGACAGGGTTACCTGCGCCATGAGCCCGCTCACTTTCACTTCGACCACGCGGCCGACCAGCTGGTTGCGGCCGCTGACCCGGCGAAACGCGCGACGGCGCTGGGCGGGTTCGGCCTTGCGCGCCGGCCGGGCGAGGTAGCGATCGAGTTCCAATTCGGGGATGCGGTGGTGGCCGCCGGCCGTTTTCACCGTGCGCAGCTTGCCGTGATAGACCCACTGTTTCAGCGTCGAGTAGCTGATGCCGAGAATCTGGGCCGCTTCCTTCGGCTTGAGCAATTTCGGCGAGTTCATGCCAGTTTTCCTTCGAGCGGCCCGCCCTGGCCCGCGAGGAGCTATCGGCGGACCGCGAAAAAAGCCTGGAGCAGCCCCGCGCATTCCTCGGCCATCACTCCGGGGGTCACTTCCATTCGATGGTTGAGCCGCGAGTCGCCTAAGATCGCGAAGCAGGTGCGCACGGCTCCGCCCTTGGGATCGTCGGCGCCGTAGACCAGCCGCGCCAGCCGCGCCTGCACGATCGCGCCGGCGCACATCGCGCAGGGTTCTATCGTCACGTAGAGTGTGGCTCCCGGCAAACGGTGATTGCCGGTGGCGCGGGCCGCGGCGCGCAAGGCGACGATTTCCGCATGCGCCGTCGGGTCACAATCGCGCAGAGTCCGGTTCGAGCCGCGAGCGATCTCGATGCCGTCCAGGGTCAGCACGGCGCCCACGGGCACCTCGCCGGAGCGTTCCGCCTCCCGTGCTTGCTCGAGCGCAAATTGCATGAATCGCTGGTGAATTTCGCTCATCTCGTTTCAGAATAGCATGGGATGTTGCCCGCCGGGCGGGCCTGCGTGGCAGGCCCGCGCCCGGCGCGCGGATCCCCTGGTGGTGTGCCATGGAACTGCGCAAGGATCCAATTACCAGAAGCTGGGTGGTGGTAGGGAAGGGAGAGGATTCCCCGGCGGCGTCGGTGGCCTGTCCGCTCTGTCCGGGGCAGGAGGGCCAGAGCAAGCCAATCCTCGCTTTGCCGGCGAGCGGGCCGTGGCGGGTGCGGGTGATCCCGCACCTCGATCCGCTCTACCGGATCGAAGGCGATCCCGGGCGCAGCGCCGAGGGAATCTACGATCGAATGCGCTTGGTGGGGGCTCACGAAGTGATCATCGAGACCCCCGATCATACGCGCAACCTGGCGCGGCTCGGCGATGAAGAAATCGAGCAGGCGCTCCTGGCCTTTGCTTTGCGCATCGACGATTTGAAACGCGACACCCGTTTCAAGTACGTCACCATTTTCAAGAATTCCGGCGCGCTAGCCGGAGAGGAATGGGTTCACTCCCATTCGCAGCTCGTCGCCACGACGTTCGTGCCGCGCCGCGTCCTCTACGAACTGCGGGCGGCGCGCGAGTGGTTCCGGCAGCACAGCCGTTGCGTCTTCTGCGACATCGTGCGGCAGGAAAAGCGCCAGCGCAAACGGATCGTCGACGAGGAGGGGGCCTTTCTGGCTTTCTGCCCCTACGCCTCCCGCGTGCCCTACGAAACCTGGGTGATGGGCGCTCCGCACAACAGCCGCTTCGAGATTCCCGATCCCACAGCCGACCGCCGCGACCTGGCCCGGCTGCTCGGCCGCACCCTCCGCAGGCTTGGCCAGGTGGCTCCCGCCTATCATCTGGTCATTCACACCTCGCCCAACGAACTCCAGACAAAAGGGGAACTGAGCGGCTATTGGCGCACCCTCTCCGACGATTATCACTGGCACATCGAAATCCTCCCCATTGCCGAGATCCACAACAGGTCCTACGGCATCAAGGAAACTTATTTCAACTCGCTCGCGCCCGAAATCGCCGCCGCCCAGCTCCAGGCGTTGGACCCGGCATGAGATTCCGCGCGCTGGCTCCCCTGCGCGCAAGGCCGCCAGTCGCCTTGCGCCGCCAGCCGAGGGCCGTGCGTCCGGCTCGCGGCGAGCGCGGCGGCTTGATCGGCCGGCTGATCGGGCTGCTGTTTCTGGTCGTGATCCTCGTGGCGCTTTTCTTCGCCCGATTCGCGCTGATGACCGAGGCCGGTCGCTGGCTGGTGGTGAGCGATGCTTTGCAGCCGTCGAATGCCATCATCCAGCTGAGCGGAGATAACGTGGAAGCCGATCGCGCCGCGCACGCGGCGCAACTTTACAAGCAGGGCTGGGCGCCGGTCATCGTCGCCAGCGGCTCCCAGATCCGTGCGTATCTTTCCGAGGCCGATATCGAGCAGCACGATCTCGAGGCCGACGGTGTGCCGGCCAGTGCCATTATTCCCTTCAAGCAAAAGGACCTTTACACGCTGCAGGAAGCGCGCGACCTGCTCGTGCTGTGCCGCGAGCGAAAATGGAGCCGGGTAATCGTCGTCACCTCGAATTACCATACCCGCCGCAGCCGCTACATTTTTCGCCACGTATTTCCGCCTTCGATCCAGGTCCGCGTGTCGCCCGCGGCCGATGCCGGTTTCCATCCCGATGGCTGGTGGAAAACCCGCCTGGGTGAAAAGATCTTCTTTCGCGAATATGCCGCCCTGTGTGTGGCCTTCTGGGAACTCCATGAACCCTTCCACGCCAAATCCCCATAGCCCGTGAAACCGGGACGAAGAATCCCTCCGAGGAACGGGCGCTCGAACCTGGTTTGCCCGCCGCGTTCAGCGGGCCAGAGCCGAGGCCAAGGCGGGTACTGTTGCGGTTTTCATTTGCCGGCCAAATCGGAAGCAATTTGCGAGAATTGGTCGAGGGCGGCCTGCAAGTCTTCCGCGATTTCGGTGGCGATAACGTCGGGATCGGGAAGATTGGCCGAATCCTCGAGGCTCTCATCCCTCAGCCAAAAGATGTCCAGGTTGGCTTTGTCGCGTTTGACCAGTTCGTCGTATGAGAACGGCTTGAATCGTTCCGATTCTTTGCGTTCGTGGCGATTCGTCGGGTTGTAGCAGGCGACGAAATCGTCGAGGTTCTCCCGCTTGAGGGGATTCGTTTTCAGGGTGAAGTGCTCGTTGGTGCGGAAGTCATAAATCCAGACGGTTTCTGTCCACGGCTTTTCACTCGCTGGCTTGCGATTGAAAAAGAGGACGTTGGCTTTGACGCCCTGGGCGTAGAAGATGCCCGTCGGCAGCCGGAGCAGCGTGTGGACATCACACTGCTGAAGCAGGTTACGCCGGACCGTTTCCCCGGCTCCGCCCTCAAAGAGGACGTTGTCCGGAACGACGATGGCAGCACGACCGTGGATTTTCAGTAGCGATTTCACGTGTTGGAGGAAATTGAGCTGCTTGTTGCTCGTCGTGGCCCAGAAATCCTCGCGGTAGTAGATGGCCTTTTCCTTGGTTTCCTCGCCCTCTTCGTTGATCACCGTGATGCTGGATTTCTTTCCGAAGGGCGGGTTCGTCAACACGATGTCGTAATTCGTGCTGGACGGCGAAGCAAGGGTATCGGTGGTCTCTACCGGGGACTGGTCGCCTCCGATACCGTGCAGGTACAGGTTCATGGCGCAGAGGCGGGTGACACTATCGACGATGTCGAAGCCGGCGGGTGGCCCACGCTTGAGCCTGGATTTTCAGAGTGGTGGCCCGCGTTTTGGTTTTGAATTTCAGGGTGCCCAACGCTCGGCTTGAAGCTGTGAAGAAACCGCCCGTCCGGGCGGTTTCTTCACAGCTTCTTTGTGAGCGTGGTGCCCTTCTCTCCCTCCCTACCACCAGGAAGGAAAATGACTACGCGATTTCGTGCCCCCGGAGTATAAATTTTGCGGGTAGAAAGAGGGCGTGTTGTAGCAAGGTAAAAATGTCACCCCTAACAGCCGAGTGAAAATGTCACCCCCTCGTTATTTTTTTAGAGGGCCTCGATCTGCAATTTTGTGTCGCCGTGGTAGACGGCGACGCGC
>Ga0307374_10013457_pt1 | contig 11315 bp, 9 predicted proteins | sample OX3MG_FD_202532 | JGI IMG/M metagenome (GOLD analysis project Ga0307374, IMG submission 202532) | Soil microbial communities from Risofladan, Vaasa, Finland - OX-3 | ecosystem: Environmental > Terrestrial > Soil > Coastal area > Acid sulfate soil | place: Finland: Risofladan, Vaasa | collected... | reverse complement strand
CTCTCGATGCCCGTGCTGGTCGCCCCGGTGGCCTATCAGCGGCTGGCCGACGAGGAGGGTGAGGTGGCGATGGCCCGCGCCGCCGCCGCGGCGGGGACCGTGATGTGCCTCTCGACTCTGGCCACCGTACGGCCGAGCGAGGTCGCGGCTCAGGTTCCCGATGGGCGGCGCTGGTTCCAGCTCTACTGCTTCCGCGACAGGGGGGTCACCCGGGCGCTGATGGAGGAGGCGATGGAGGCCGGCTTCGAGGCGATTGTGGTCACCGTCGACGCCCCGCCGGGGGGTCGTCGCGAGCGGGATCTGAGGACTGGATTCAGGATCCCCGCGGGCCTGGGCGTGCCGAGCGTGAGCGCTGCGCTGGGCGGCGATCGCGAGGTGACGATCGAGGAGACATTTGCCCTGATGGACCCCTCGCTGGGCTGGCGGGACCTCGATGCGATCGCCTCCGAGTGCAGTGTGCCCTTGGTGGTGAAGGGTGTGCTGAGCGCTGAGGACGCCGCGCTAGCCGTCGAGCATGGGGCCGCCGGCGTAATCGTCTCCAACCACGGGGGTCGCCAGCTGGATTGCGTCCTGGCTGGCGCCGATGCCCTGCCGGAGGTGGTCGATGCGATCGATGGGCGGGCCAGCGTCCTCGTCGACGGCGGCGTGCGCCGCGGTACCGACGTCGCCATCGCCCTCGCACTGGGAGCCGACGCGGTACTTGTCGGCCGCCCGGCTCTTTGGGGGCTCGCCACCGCCGGCGCGCAGGGTGCGCAGCACGTGCTCGAGCTGCTCCGCGACGAGCTGGCGCTGGCGCTCGCCTTCTGCGGCTGCGCCTCGCCGGCGGACCTGAGTCCTGCCCACGTTCAGAGAGCACCCTAGAATTTCGACAATGGCTTCGCCGGAGGGGATCTACCGCGGCTCGGTCCGGGCCCTCTCGTTTGTCTTCCTCGTCCTCGGCCTGGGCATCCTCATCGCCACCCTCGTCTCCGGCGGCGGGCCGCTCTCGCTCGGCGTGGTGATGGGCGTCGCCTTCGTCGCGGTCGGCGCCGGGCGCCTTTGGGCAACGTCCCATCTGGATCGGTGAGTGTTCCCCTGGCCGCGGTGAGCGCCGGGCGTTCGAGTTCACGGCCCCCGCGACACTCGCCCCTGGTTCCATGAACGGGAGGGAGGGAGGGAGGGAGTCGCGCTCGGAGCCGCTGCTGCAACGCGGCCTCGGCGTCCCCTGGCTATTCGCGGCCGCCTACTCGGCGGTCGGATTCTCGATCTACTTTGCCCTCGGGGTGGTTGCCGCCGGGGGTCTCGGCCTCACCCCGCTGATCTTCCTGGCTTCCGGCATGCTCTTCGCCCTGACCACGCTCAGCTACGTCGAGGGCGGCGCGATGTTCCGCGAGCGCGGTGGCTCCTCCACCTTCGCCCGTCACGCCTTCAACGAGCTGATCGCCTTCATCGCCGGCTGGGCGATTCTGATCGACTACCTGATCGTGATCGCCCTGGCGGCGATCTCGGTCCCCCACTACCTGGAGCCAATCTCACCCGGCCTCGGCAAGCCTGGCCCCGAGATTGGCATCGCCGCCCTCGTCATCGTCGCCGTCTGCGTGCTCAATGTCCTCAACGTCACCGGGCGGGGGCGCCAGCGCTCGCTCGCCTTCCTCGCCCTCGCTGACGTCGGTCTTCAGCTGGCGGTGATCGTCGTCGGCCTGCTGGTCGTTTGGCACCCCGACCGCCTCACGGCGCAGCTGAATCTCTTCGCCAGCCCGAGCTTCAGGGACATCGTCTACTCGGCGGTGGTCGCCATGCTGGCCTACGCCGGGATCGAGGCCGCCTCCGACCTCGCCCCCGACATCGACGTCGAGCCACACGATCTGAAGCGGATCGTCTCCTTCGGGGCGATCTCGGTGCCGCTGGTCTATGCGGGGATGGCGGCAATCGCGCTGATGGCGGTGCCCGTGGTCGCCGGCCCCCATGGGCCCGAGACGGCGCTCGGCGGCCGCTATGTCGAGGCGCCGGTGCTGGGCGTCGTCTCCGCCTTCCATCCCGCCGCTGTCGCCGACGTGATGCGCTGGATGGTCGCCCTGGTCGCCACTCCGGTGCTTTTCTGGGCGGCCAGCATCTCGATGCTCGGCGTTTCCCGTCACATCTACACCCTGGCGATCAACCGCCAGATCCCCAGCTGGCTGGGCAAGCTGACGCGGCGACACGCCACCCCCTACGTGGCGATCGCAATCTCGGGAGCGATCGCGATCGGCCTGGTCGCGCCGACCAGCGTCAAGTTGCTTGCCAGCATCTACGCCTTCGGGGTAACCCTGACGATCACGATCGCCCATCTCTCGATCATCCGGCTCAGGTTCAAGGACCCCGATCGCCAGCGCCCGTTCCGGATCCCCTGGAGCGTCCCCTGGCGCGGCGCCAGTCTTCCGCTTCCGGCGGTGTTCGCGGCGATGGTCAGCCTGCTCGCCTTTCTCAGCGTGCTGGCCTACCACAACGTCGCCCGCTGGGTGGGGATCGGCTGGATGGCCTTCGGTCTCGTCTTCTACGTCGTCTACCGCCTGGTCTTCGAGGAAACCTCGTTGACCAAGCGGATCTCGGTCACCGAGCGGTCCCTGATCAAGCAGGCGCCCGAGGTCGCCTTCCGCAATATCCTCGTCCCCGTCTTTGGCACTGAGCTCGATGACGACATCGTCGCCACCGCCGGGCGGCTCGCCGCGGCCGAGGTGAAGCAGGCCGACCCTGAGCGCCCTGACTCCAAGCTGGAGATCGTTTACGTGATCGAGGTCCCGCTGACCATGCCGCTGGACGCGGCGCTGCCTCCGGAGCGGGAGGAGGAGGCGCGGCGGGTTCTGGCGCGGGCCAAGCAGGTCGGCGAGGAGTACGAGGACGTGGCGGTCAGCGCGGAGATGATCCGCGCCCGCGACGTCGGCGCCGGCATCGTCGAGGCTGCGCGGCGCAGCGACGCCGAGGCGATCGTCGTCGGGGGCGAGCCGCCGACCAAGATCAGGAGAGGGGCGATGTACGGAGGGGTCGGCGCTGCGAAACCCGCGGAGATCGGCGCCGCGACCGAGTACGTGCTGAAGAAATCTCCCTGCCGTGTGCTGCTGACCGCCCCGCCGGAGATGCTGTCCGAGCGCGCAGCCCAAGCCACTGTGACCGACTAGGAACCATCTAGTATCCCCTGGGCGTGGAGCGAGCGAGGCATCCATATCTGACTCATTGCGAGCGAGCGGAACGCGATCCGCCGATGTCTTGTTCATCCTGATCGTCGGCTGCGGCCGGGTTGGTTCCTCGGTCGCTCGCGGGATGTTGCGCGAGGGCCATGAGGTGTCCTGCCTCGACGAGGACCCGGAGTCCCACGCTCGCCTGGAGGTCGGCCTGGAGAAGGGCTGGGAGGACCTCGGTGGCCACTTCACCGTCGGAGCCGGCCTTGAGACCGAGGCGCTGATCGCGGCCGGAGTCGAACAGGCGGACGCCTTCATTGCCTCCACGGACGGCGACAACACCAACATCATCATCGCCCAGATCGCCCAGCGCTGCTACAAGGTGCCGACCGTGATCGCCAGGGTGCTGGATCCGCTGCGGGCCGAGTGGTACCAGCGCCAGGGTTTGCACACGGTCTGCCCCACTCGAGTGGCGATTGACATGCTGGAGAACGCGGTCCGCGATGGCGCTGAGCGGGGCGGCGATCCCGAGCCCGGCGACTCGGCGGAAGCCGCCTGAGCGACGGAGAGGGGGGAGTCGCTTGTACATCATCGTCGTCGGAGCGGGGAAGGTCGGCTGGAACCTGGCGCGGGAGCTGCTCGACAAGGAGCACGAGGTGACGGTGATCGAGAGCAACCGCCGCCGTTACCTGACCGTTGAGCAGGAGCTGGAGCACAACGTTTCCTATGGCGACGCCTCGGAGCTGTGGGTGCTGGAGCGGGCGGGTATCCAGCGGGCGGACATGGTGATTGCCGTCACCGGGGACGATGAGGACAACATGCTGATCTGCCAGGTCGCACGCGAGAAGTATCTGGTCAACCGAGTGATCGCTCGGGTCAACAATCCCCGCAACCGCCAGCACTTCGACCTGCTGGACATCAGGCCCTCGGTCTCCGCCACCGACCTCATCCTCCGCCTGCTGGAGCACGAGGTGCCGGAGTACGGGCTTGTCCACCTGCTCGATCTTCAGGAAGAGCAGCTGGAGATCATCGAGATGTTGCTCGGCCGAGACTCCGGGGTGACGGGACGGCGGGTCAGCGACCTGGAAATGCCCGAAGGCAGCCTGCTGATCTCCATCCTGCGCTCCGGTAAGGGCTTCGTCCCCGGCCCCGACACCGTGCTGGAGGCCGGCGACGAGGTGCTCGCCGTGCTCGATCCCGGCAAGGAGGACGACCTCAAAGCGCTCTTCGGGCCGGGAGGGAATGAGATCGGCAACGGTGGCTGAGCGCGAAGTCGACTTCCTCCTGGTCGGCGGCGGCATGGCCTGCGCCCACTGCGCGGCCGAGCTGCGCCGGCGCGGGGCGGAGGGGTCGATCCTGCTGGTCGGACGGGAGCCGGAGCCCCCCTACGAACGCCCGCCCCTGACCAAGGAGTACCTGCGGGGAGAGGCGACACGCGAGGACGCCTACGTCAACCCGCCCTCATGGTATGAGGAGAACGGGGTGGAGCTGCTGAGCGGGCGCAGCGTGATGTCGTTCGACCCGGTTTCGCGCAGCGCGACCCTGCAGGGCGGTGAGAAGGTTGCCTTCGGCAAGGCGCTGCTCGGCACCGGCGCGATGGTGAACATCCTCCGTGTCGAGGGTGCCGAGAACGAGGGCATCCACTATCTGCGCGCCTTCGGCAACTCCGACGCGATCCGCGCCGACGCTGAGGGCGCCGATCACGTGGTGCTGATCGGCGGCAGCTACATCGGCGCCGAGGTCGCCGCCTCGCTGAGCGCGAAGGGTGTTCGGTGCACGATGGTGATGATGGAGGATGTGGCGCTTTCGCGGACCTTCGGTCAGAAGGCGGGCCGCTGGTTCCAGGAGTTGCTCGAGTCGCGGGGCGTCACCGTCCACGGCGGCGAGGAACTGGACGCCTTCGAGGGTGACGGCCGGGTTCGGGCAGTGGTGACGAAGAGCGGATTGAGCGTTGAGTGCGACGCGGTCGTGGTCGGCGCCGGGGTGCGAGCTGACGCGACGCTGGCCCAGCGGGCTGGGCTGGACGTCGATGACGGAATCGTCTGCGACGCAAAGCTCGAGACATCGGCCGCCGGCGTCTATGCGGCTGGCGATTGCTGCTCCTATGAGAGTGTGGTCCACGGTCGGCGGCTGCGAGTCGAGCACTGGGACGTCGCGATGCAGCAGGGCATGCACGCCGCCGGCAACATGCTTGGCGAGGACCGCGACTACGACGTCGTTCCCTATTTCTTCAGTGACCTCGCAGACTGGGTGAGCCTCGAGTACATCGGTCCAGCTCGGGAGTGGGAGGAGGAGATCTGGCGCGGCGATCCCGATGCCGGGCAATTCTCGCTCTGGTACCTGAAGGACGGCCGGGTTGCAGGGGCGCTCAGCGTGGGCCGCTCCGAAGACCTCGCCGAGGCCCGCCGCATGCTCGCCGACGGCGTTGACGTTTCGGCTTCAACCGACCTGATAGCCGACCCCGGCAGCGATCTATCCGAGATCGGTGTCTGAACCTCCGGCGCGCGTTTCGCGGCTATCCTCCGAGCTCTGCATTGCGGCCTGGTGTAATGGCAGCACGCCTCGCTCTGGACGAGGTAGTCGGGGTTCAAATCCCTGGGCCGCAGTCTTAGCGTTCTCCGCTAGAAAGTGGGGCGCCTGCATTTTCGGACGCCGGTGCGCCAGGTAGCCCAATGCCCGTCGCCGCAGCGCTCGGATAGGCTCCCGGTGATGGCTGAAGGCGCCAATGCAACGATCGTCTTCTCGGGCGGTGCCGAGGTCCGTGTGGCTGAGCCAATAGACGAGGTGGAGGCACAGCTGAGCAAAGTCCGCGGGGTATCGAACGAACAGCGCGAGAACACGGGCTTCGCCGCGTTTACCACCTCCGATGGTGCACCCGTCCGCGTGGCCGCAGATCAGGTGGCTTTCGTCTTGGGGCGGGGCGATGGCTGACGAGGGCAAGAGAACGGTGGATGTGAGGCTGCCAATACCCGCGGATCTCCTTGAACGGGCCACGAACAAGCAGGTCGACATTGCCCAGCTACTACGTGTAGCGCTGGAAAACGAGCTGGAGCAGCCGGAGACAGCGCCCCGGCGGCCTGAGCTGCGGGATCTCCGGTCACAGCGCTGACGCTTGGCGGGCAGCGAAGGGACCTCCAAACTTCCCCCCAATTGCGGGGAGGTCTCTGCCAACGGTGGCGACTGAGCTGGACAGCGTCGTCGGTCGCCAGCTCAGTGTCCGGTTCCTCGTCGCCCAGGCTTGGCCGCGCTCCACTTGTCGCCACGACGCCAAAGTCCAGGCAACCCCCCGCTGTTCTGCCCTGCTGGCGGCAAGCACCAGGAAGGCATTCACGGTAGGGAGCAATACGTCAAAGTCTCACCGGAAGTGAGCCGCGCTAAATACCTAAACAACGCATCTTGAGACGCCTTCAGCGGCCCTAGGCAACTTGCATCTATCCGCTTGGCGCGCCTCCGAATGCTCCAGTTCCGTCTCTCGGAAGCCACGCTCCCAATTGTCGAGAGGAAGCCTCATACCGATCGTCATGGCGAATAACGCTCCAATGAAGGTTGCTCTTCTTCGAATATTCCAAACCTTACACACGCCGAATCGAGTCGCTCACCGGCACACTCTAGCTGCATGACTTGGCGATTTCGTTGGAGGCCTTGGTGCCGTTTGTGAAGGTGAATTCGTCATGGGCAAATAGGTTGCCCATGGGGCACTTGGCGGTTAAAAGGCTAACCCTCTTGCCCTTGTAGGTCCAGGTTTTGCTGATCGTCGCCTCAAAGCTGGTGAGCAAACCCTGACCTCCGACGATGGTGGGGATTTCGATTGTCGTCTTGGTCCCGAACTTGCCGTGGTTCTTGTCGATCACGCCGGAAGTGAGGAAGGTGGTGGGAGCGGGGACATCGGCATATAGGTGATAGATGAGGACAGGGTGCCCGTTGCGGGGCGCGCCGTTGAAGATCACCATCGGGCCGTTGGTGCGAAAGACGGGGACTTCAGGGAAATTGACCTCGATTTCTGCCTCACCGTGACCGACGATTGCTTTTTGGCAAGGGTGTTCCGGCCCGTCTGGCCGGGTGAGATCAGCGATGGTGCATCTGGCAAGACCCTTGGTGAAGATGGCGCCGCTCTTGTCGAATTGAAGCGAGATGGTTTTTAAGACCGGGGGGTGTTCACCGGTCGCTCGGGGTTCTGAGGTCGTACCTTCCAAGGCCAGGGTAACCGGCTTGGGAGCCGTCTTTGAGAGCTTCGCAGGGGTGATCTTTCCTTCCAGTTCGGGTCCGGGTCCGGCCAAGCGGACTGAGACGCCGAGGGCGGAGGCGCTAAACATGCCCGCGACGGCGAGACAGGCGATGCCAGCCAGGGCTTGGGCGCTGCGCCTTTTCATCGTTCCTCGCCTTCCTCGTTTCCTGGTGCCATCTTCTCAGACCCGATTGGCCAGGAAACCTTCAGACGAACGGGACCTGACACAAGGATGTCTGGTGGCGACCCCTGGCCGGAAGTCTTGGTTTGGACCGGGCCGCCTCCTGCGCCAGTGAGCAGCGGCGTCTAACCCCTTCTGCGAGTGAGTTTGAGCCCGAGTCGCCCCCGGATCCGCATTCTGATGCGCAGGGAGCCGCTTGGGACCTCGGAACGGCTCGGCGTCTCGGCTTCAAATCCCTGGGCCGCAGCTTTCGAAGTCCCTGCACCCGCATCCATTCGCTCTGCTAGCGTCGCGCTCTCGATGAGGCCACGCCACTGCCTGTTCGTGCTTCCCGCAGCCGCCCTCGCAATCGCCGGGTGCGGTGGGGGAGGAGGTGGGTCGACCGGGTCGACCAGTTCGACTCCAACGCAGACGACGGCCGCCTTGAGCAGATCCGAATACGTCAAGCAGGGCGACGAAATCTGCGCCGAGGTGAACGCTGCGGTCGGCTCGGTGGGCAACTCATCGAGTTCCGGCTCCAGCGTCAGCCAGGTGGGTCAGGTGGCGGACATCTACACGGGAATGGCCAACAGCCTCAAGGGTCTGGGAACTCCACAGGGCGGCGGCAGCTCCGAATTCATCTCCTCGGCTGAAGCCCTCGCCAAGACCGAGGGGGAAGCGAAACTCGCCGACGAGCGTGGTGACAGCGGCGCGCTCGGGGCGGCTGAGACCCATGCCACCTCTGCTCTGACCTCCTTCCAGTCCGCGGCGCAGGCCTACGGCTTCAAGCAGTGCGGCGAAGGGCCCAAGGCGCCCACGGCCTCGACCACGAGGACCCAGTCCCCCTCTTCTTCCTCCTCCTCTTCGTCTTCGTCGGCGACCACGCCCGAAGCCACGACCACGCCCGAAGCCACGCCCGAAGCCGAAGCGACCCCCAACGCCGGAGGCGCTGGTCAAACCGGGGGGGCGGGCGGTGGAGCCACCGGCGGCGGTTCGTCCGGTGGCGGTGGTTCGTCCGGTGGTGGTACGGGGTCGGGCGGCATCGGCCCGGGCTAACGCGGCCGGCTTTTCCTCGCGCGAGGTCCTAAGCCGCCGAGGACTCCGCCCAGGCGCCGTAGAGGCGCGAGTAGGCGCCACCGGCCTCGATCAGCTCATCGTGGGTGCCCTGCTCGGCGATCCTGCCGCCTTCCAGGACGACGATCTTGCCGGCGCGGCGGATGGTCGATAGGCGGTGGGCGATGACTATCGCTGTGCGTCCGGTCAGCAGCCGCTCCAGGCCCCGCTCGATCGTCTTCTCGGTTCGAACGTCGACGTTGGAGGTGGCCTCGTCGAGGATCAGGATCCTCGGCTCGGCGAGCAGGGCGCGGGCGAAGGCGACGAGCTGGCGCTGCCCGGCGGAGAGCTGGACGCCCCGCTCCCCGACCTCCGTTTCGATGCCGTTGGGCAGGGCGGCGACGAACTCGCTCGCCCCCACCGTGCGGATCGCCTCCTCGACCTCTGCCAGGCTTGCCTCGGGCCGGCCGAAGGCGACGTTCTCGCGCACGCTCCCGGAGAAGAGGAATCCCTCCTGGGGGACGATCCCCAGTTGTCGGCGCAGCGCGAGCTGCTGCACGCCGCGCAGGTCGTGGCCGTCGACCAGCACCCGGCCCGCCTGTGGGTCATAGAAACGCGCCACCAGCTTGGCGAAGGTGGACTTGCCGGCCCCGGTGGCGCCGACCAGGGCAAGGGTTTGGCCGGGCGGGACGTGGAGGTCGACTCCCCGTAGCGCCCAATCTTCGTGCGGAGGATCACCATCCGTGACGCCCTTTCGGTCCCCGTTGGGGGCGGTCCCGCGAACTTGCTCCTCCGTCGGCCTTGCGTCGTCCGTATAGGAGAACCAGACCCCCTCCATCTCGATCTCGCCGCGCAGCGTTCCCGGGTCTATGGCACCCGCGGCGTCGACCATGTCGGGGGCGGTGTCGAGCAGGTCGAAGATCTTGTCCAGCGCCGCCATCCCCTGCTGGTAGGTGGTGTAGAGCTGGGAGAGTTCCTGGATCGGTTCGAAGAAGGTAGTCAGGTAGGCGACGAAAGCGACGACGATGCCGACTTCTATGGTGCCCTGTATCGCCTGGCTGCCGCCGTAGAGGACGATCACCGCGGTGCCAATCGCGGCCAGCATTTCGACCGCTGGGAAGTAGGCGGCATTGAGGTAAACAGTCCTCATGTTGATCGCTCGGTTCTGCTCGTTGAGGTCGGTCATCACCGCCTCGTGTCGCGGCTCCTGGCCGAAACTGCGCACCACCCGCACGCCGCTCAGCGTCTCCTGCAGGTAGGCGGTGACCGCGGCGATCCGCTCCCGGGTCGCCTTGTAGGCGCCGGCGGAGACGATCCGAAAGACGAGGCTTGCGACTATCAGCAGCGGGAAGGTGAGGAAGGTGATCAGCGCCAGCTTCACGTCGAGCGCGAGCAGGATCACCACCACCCCGACCAGGGTCAGGGTGCTGGAGAACATCGTCACCACCCCGTCGGTGACCAGCTGATTGAGCGCCTCGATGTCGTTCGTGATGCGCGAGATCAGGACGCCTGGGCTGCGTCTGGTGAAGAAGCCGATCGACATCGACTGGATGTGAGAAAAGAGCCGCTCGCGCAGGTCCTGGAGGGCGCGGGTGCCGACCCAGCCGACCAGGTAGGTCTCCGCGTAGGTGCCGAGTGCGGAGAGCAGCCCGGCGCCGAGGAAGGCCGCCACGGTCAGGTCGAGGGAGCTGAGGTTTTTGTGCTTGATCCCGATGTCGATCGCCAGCCCGGCGAGGTAGGGGGGAGCTAGCCCGGCGCCGGTCTCGATCAGCAGCGCGATGAACATCAGCGTCATCCGTCCCCGGTATGGGCGCAGCAGTCCGATCATCCAGCGCACCTTGCGGGCTCTTTGGTCCTGTCCCCGGATGAGCTGCCAGACCGCCGCGAAGAGGAGGAAGACCGACCGCAGCCGGTTGGCTTCCGGTGAGTATGCGGACTCCTCGGCCTCCTTCTCCTCCGCCGCTCGGAGTTCCTCGCGCTCGCTCACAGCTGCGCCGTCGGCTCTCTCTGCTCGAGGTCTCGCTGCAGGAAGACCGTATCGGCTAGTCCGTGCTCGGCGATCTCGACGTAGAAGCCGCAGCGCTCCAACAGCTCGTCGTGGGTGCCGCAATCGACGATCCTGCCGCCGTCCATCACCACCACCTCGTCGGCCAGCGAGACCGTCGAGAGGCGGTGGGCGATGATGAAGGTGGTGCGTCCGGCCATCGCTTCCTGCAGGCCGGCCTTGATCGCCGCCTCGGTGCGCGCGTCCACCGAGGAGGTGGCGTCGTCGAGGATCAGGATGCGAGGATCGGCGAGCAGGGCGCGGGCGATGGCAACGCGTTGGCGCTGTCCGCCCGAGAGCGTCAGGCCTCGCTCGCCCACCCGCGTCTCATAGCCCTCGGGCAGGGCGCGGATGAACTGGTCGGCCTGGGCGCGCCGCGCCGCCGCTTCAACGTCCTCGCGGCCGGCACCCGGGTGGGCGTAGGCGATGTTCTCGGCGACGCTGGCGGTGAAGAGGAAGCTGTCGTCGGCGACGAAGGCGATTTGGGAGCGCAGTGACCCGACATCCACCTCGCGCACGTCGGCACCGTCCACCAGGACCGTCCCCTCACTGGGGTCATACAGCCGCGCGACCAACGCCACAAGGCTCGTCTTGCCCGAACCCGAGGGACCGACGAGGGCGACCGTCCTGCCGGCGGCAACCTGGAGGTCGACGCTGGTCAGCGCCGGCGCGGCGCCGTCGTAGCGAAGCGTCACCCCG
>Ga0307374_10013453_pt1 | contig 11317 bp, 9 predicted proteins | sample OX3MG_FD_202532 | JGI IMG/M metagenome (GOLD analysis project Ga0307374, IMG submission 202532) | Soil microbial communities from Risofladan, Vaasa, Finland - OX-3 | ecosystem: Environmental > Terrestrial > Soil > Coastal area > Acid sulfate soil | place: Finland: Risofladan, Vaasa | collected... | reverse complement strand
ACAACGAGGTGCGCATCCGCCATACCTCCGGGGCACCGGATCGCTGGCTCGAGGAAGTCGTCCCGGTCCTGACCGAATACGCCAACGGGTCCGCCCAACCGGTGGTGGCCGCGATCGCAGCGGCCAAAGCGGCGAAGCTCGACGAGGTCGACAAGTTCCTCGCCGAGCGCTTCGGCAAGCGCCTCGTTCCCGATCTCAAGGAGATCCACGCGATCGAGGAGCACCGGCCGATCGAGACCCTGTGGGATGTCACCACCGCGGTCACGGCCTATGCCCGCAGCGTGCCCAATAGCGATCGCAGGATCGCCTTGGAGCGCGAAGCCGGCAAAGTGATGCAGCTCGCCGCCTGACGCCAGACCCCGCAGTGCGCAAGTGCTGCGGGGTCGTGGCGTCCGAGAGACAGGATTGACAGGCTTCAGGCCGAGGACGACTCAGAGCTGGCCGAGTTTTTGAGGTTAGGGCATCCCTGCGAATGCTGACTTATGCGCGGAAAAGCTCGTTCATTATGACCACTTATTGCGCACCGGTTCAGTCAATGATACCGTTCCAAATTATCGCTCGTGCAGGTTTTCCCTTTTGGAAGCAGATTCCCAGAATTCGGTCAAGTTGCCGGAACTCGCCGCGCAGGGAGAGATGCTCCAAGCTGCTCGGATCGAGGGACGACGCATCGCGATAGTGACCCCCGTCTACAACGACTGGGCTTCTCTTCAGCATCTCTTGGCGGAGATCGATGCACTCCCGAAGCTTGCCGCAACGTGTGTCGTCGTCGCCGTGAATGACGGCTCGAGCGAAACTCCGCCACGCCGTTTCGATCTTGGTTTCGAGCGCATCGAACGAATCGAATTGGTTAACCTCGCCTGCAATCTCGGCCACCAGCGCGCAATTGCCGTTGGCCTCACCGTTGCCAACACCGACGCTGCCATCGATGGGGTCGTCGTCATGGACAGCGACGGAGAGGACCGTCCCGACGACATTTCACGGCTCCTTGCGGCAGCGTTGCCGCGTCCGGAAACCGTGGTGTGCGCAAAGCGCGCGCGACGATCGGAGTCGATCTCGTTTAAGTGCATGTATGCGCTTTACAAGGCCGCGTTCTTTCTCCTGACCGGCAGTCGGATCGACTTCGGAAATTACTGTTACATCCCTGCCGCTACACTCCCAAATGTCATTCACAACCCGCAATGCTGGAACCACATCGCAGCGACGATAGTGCGGTCCGGCATCCCGTTCCGTCGCATCGACACCGAGCGCGGGCGGCGTTACGCCGGGCGGTCGCGGATGAATTTTGTCAGCCTCGTGATCCACGGTTTAAGTGCAATTTCCGTTTACGCGGACGTCGCGCTGGTTCGTCTGTTGGCGCTCATGTTCGCGTTTTCGGGCGCCGCCGTAGCCGGCATCATCGCAGTCATCATCATCCGCTTCGCGACGAACCTTGCCGTTCCCGGCTGGGCGACAACTGCTGCCGGCTCACTCGCGATCATGTTCTTTCAATCCGCGTTCTTTGCCGCCATTTCCGCCTTCACGTTGCTCGCTGCGCGTAGTGCGAAGCCCATGATCCCGGCGATTGATGGCATGCAATATGTCGTGTCGCGCGAGGTTTGTGTTCGTGGAACGCCAGCCGATGCCGTGACGCGTTGATGATCGAGTCCAATCTTCAGGCGGCGACCGATCTTGATCTGTTTCAATCCGCGTCACGCTGGAAGCGGTACTGGGCCGCTCACGTCATGCCGTATCTGGGCGAGTCTGTTATCGAGGTTGGCGCCGGCATCGGCGGAAGCACACCTTTTCTCTGCGATCGGGCTCAGCGATGGGTTTGCCTCGAACCCGATCGCGCGCGCGCCGATCGCATTCAATCTCGCATTGGCCGCGGCGAACTCGGCCCCAACTGTGAGGCGGTGAACGGCGTCCTCGCAGACATGCCGCGCAATGAACTCTGCGATGCGATTCTTTATGCCGACGTCTTGGAGCATATCGAAGACGATCGATCCGAATTGGCGGGCGCTGCGCGTCGTTTGCGTGCCGGCGGGCATCTCATTGTCCTCGGCCCAGCGCACGAATGGCTGTTTAGCAGGTTCGACGCCGCAATCGGCCACTACCGCCGTTATTCGAAGCGATTGCTGGTGCGCCTTACACCCGAAGGAACCGAGATCGTGACAACGAAATATCTCGACAGTGCCGGCATGCTTGCTTCGACCGTGAACCGGTGCATTCTTCGCGTCGATCAGCCCTCACAGCGGCAGATTGCGTTCTGGGACCGTGTGATTGTTCCCATCTCCCGTTGCATCGATCCGCTGCTGGATTTCCGAATCGGGAAATCGGTGCTCGTGGTGTGGAGGCGCTGTTAGGTCGCGCAAGGGGTTCCTGTCTGTGGTCTTGCGGCGGCGCGCGGCCAATGAGGGCGCGTGGCTCGCTTGTAGAGCATGGGAATGCAAGTATGCCAGGGCACATGTAATGACCGACAAGATGATGTCATTTCGCGATGCGGCATTGAGTTCGCTCATTGGCATCGCAATAGCCCTAATTCCGTTCGTCCTCGATAAGGGTGCCTATCTTCACGACGACGCGCAGGCGCAATTTGTGCCAGCCTTCATGGCAATCGGCAGCGCCCTGCGGCACGGCACGTGGCCGGACCTGACACTTCAGATCATGGCAGGAGGAAACCTTCTCGGGGAATACCAATACACGCTCCTTAATCCCATTAGCCTCGCCGCATACGGTCTCTTTTCGCTTTTCGACAATCTCGATTACGTGATGGCGGCGGTTGCAGTCCTGCATTACGCGATCATGGCACCGGGCGTCTATTATCTCGCGAGGCTTGCCGGTGCGCGTCGTTCCTTCGCCTTTCTCGCCGTGCTAACGATCGCGACCAACGGGTTTCTGTTCTATTGGTACGCGTCGGACTGGCCGGGCGCATATATGGCGTCGGCATACTTCCCTTGGTGTGCGGCCCTTCTGCTGTGCGCGAGCAAATCGCGTCCTGCGTTCGCGGGAGCGGTCGTCGCGTGCTATCTCGCTTTCTCATCGGGCTGGCCCCATGTCGACATCGCTGTAGGACTGTTTGCACTGATTGTGGCGGTCGTGGCGACCATGCGAGACGGTTGGCGCTCCGCGCTGCCGGCGCTCGGCGCGGCCGGGTTTGCCGGTCTGATGGCGATGCCAGCGTTGCTGCCGCTCGCCGCCCTCGGGGCTGTCGCAAGCCGAGTGTCGGCGGTCTATAACGACGGCTATCTGGTTCCGAACCTTTTCGACGTGCTGAACGTCTCCAGCGGGTTTCACCGCCCCAACATGTTCGCCTGGTTCGGATATGGACGGATCGGGTTTCCGCCCAACTATGTGGCGTGGTACGTTATTCCCTGCCTTGCGCTTTTCTCCGATAAGCGGCCGAGCCTAAGAAATCCCGCGCTGGTCACGATCCTTGCCTTCGGAGCCATCTGCCTGCTCGCTTCCGCGGGGCCCGCGCATCTCGGCCCGTTGCGGTTTCCGATGCGGTTCGTGCCTTTCTTTCAGCTTGCGGTCACGATCGGCACATGCGTGCTCCTCTCCGCCGTGGCGGACGAACGGCCGAGCCGGCGCGGCTTTCTTTATGCATGTGGCGTAATTCTCGTCCTTCTCCTTTACACCGTCCAAACCGATACGCATGACGCCCTTCCAGAAATGGCGCATGCCGCGATGTCGGTCGCGCTTGTAACATTCATCGTCTTCGTCACCAAAACGATGAATCGTTTGGCACTTTTCACGACGGCGTCCGCGGTCGTGCTGGTGTTCCTGGTCGAGCACATCGTCTGGCCGAGCAATCCAAGCACTGCCGACTGGGGATTGTACCCACGGCACTTTCGTGTGGTGGACCTCGCTGCGGTTCCGCGGAGCTATGAGTTCTTCGCGGCAACACTGGCGGGCGGCGCGGCTGCGCTGCGGCAAAGCGAGTCCGAGCCGCCGCAACGGATCGGATTCGGTAACGTGTCACTGCTTGAGGGATATGCAGGCGTCAACGGGTATTCGCCAATCGGGAACCGTGGCCTCGCACGAGAACTTTGCGTCAGCGCGCACGGGATCATCTGCCGCGAGGGCGCCACGCGCATCTTGGCACGGGACCCCGCTACCGGTGCTCCGTTCGCCGATCTCCTGCGGGTCGACCGGATCACGAGCGTCTCGGGGGACCTCCTCGACGCGGTCGCCGCTGCGGCAGGGCCGCCATGGCATCGGGAAAATGATCGGACGACCGTCACGTTCGAGCGCGGGCTGCCCAACGCCGATTTGCCGGGGACTGTCTCGTATGTGTCGCCGGGCCTGACGGTAGCGGCGGCGCGACCGGCGACTGTTCACGACGAGACACTGCGAGTCGGAGCTCGCGACAAGGCGGCGGGCACCATCATCTTCGCAAGGATCGATTGGCCGGGCTATCGCGCAACCTTCGACGGGCGCCCGATCCATGTTGCGGCACATGCGAATTTTCTTGTATCGGTGCGCGTGCCGCCGGGGCCGAATGCGGGCGTCCTTGATCTTCAATATCGGCCGCCCCATTGGAGGGCGAGTTGGCTTCTCGCTGCGTTGGGGCTCGCCGGTACCGTGCTTGGGGCGCTTCGTATCCGGCGCCGGCGCTAATCGCGGGTGGGAATCCAACATTGGATTTCGACGCGTCTTATCGCGTGTGTGGCGACATCAACCTTAACGTGGCCCATGCCATTATGACCTCGAGGCGCCGCTCGTCGCGACCCGTCGTGATGCTAGCGTGATTGAGCGACCGCGTTCTCGGTCGTTTTCAATCGCGGCATGCGCTCGCACTAGAGCGTCGTCGCTATGCTCGATTCCCGCGACGGGGCGACGAACTAGTGCTCTGACACATTCTGCGCGACCGAACGCGGCGCGGCCGTTTCCACCGAGAAACAGTATTGCCGACTGGTTTTCGGCGGCGGAGATCTGTAGGGATAAGCTGTAGGGATTTTCTCTCGTAACGCCCCGTAATCTCTTGATTTTATTGACGCTGTAGGGATGGCGTCCCCTACCGGATTCGAACCGGTGTTGCCGCCGTGAGAGGGCGGTGTCCTGGGCCTCTAGACGAAGGGGACGCGGGCGCCTCGGCCTATCTAGCCGCTCAGCCGCGGGCGATCAAGCGCCGGCGCGGCGCGCTCACTCGCGGAAATTGACGTATTGCAGCGGCTGCTCGAGCTTGAGGCCGCGGATGAGCGCGATCGCGGCCTGAAGGTCGTCGCGCTTCTTGGCGGAAACGCGCAGTTCCTCGCCCTGGATCGAGGCCTGCACCTTGAGCTTGCTGTCCTTGATCTCGCGCGCCAGGCGCTTGGCCAGCGCCGCGTCGATGCCCTGGCGCAGCGCCACGGACTGGCGCAGCGACTGGCCCGCCGCCTTCTCCGGCGGCTTGAAGTCGAGCACGCCCGAATCGACCTTGCGCCGCGTCAGGTGCACCTTCAACAACTCGTGCATCTGCCGGAGCTTGAGCTCGTCGTCGGCGAGGATGACCAGGTTTCCGTCCTGGCGCTCGATCGATGCCTTGCTGCCCTTGAAGTCGAAGCGCGTCGCGATCTCGCGCGTCATGCCGGCGAGCGCGTTGTCGACCTCGGCGATGTCGAGCCGCGAGACGATGTCGAAGCTCGGCATGATCCTCCTCTTGACCGGCTTGCGCGGCGCCGCTTATAGCGCCTCGGGTTCGGACGAACCAGCGCGCGCGAGGATGAATGGAGCGGATCTGGATCGCCGTCGCCGCACTGTCCGGCGCCGCTGCCGTCGCCGCCGACGCGGCGGCGCGCCATCTCCTGGCCGGCGATCCGTCGCGCATGGACCTCGCCGCCACCGGGGCGCGCTACGGCCTCGTTCATGCTGTGGCGCTGCTGGCGGCGGCGCTGCTGTGGCCGCGCGTGGCCGGCGGCGCGGCGCGGCTGTGGCTCGCGCTCGCCGGCTGCTGCTTCGTTGCCGCCGTGGCGCTGTTCTGTGGCACGCTCTATCTCCTCGCTGCGGGCGCAAGCCCGGCGCTGACGCCGCTGGTGCCGGTGGGGGGCGTGCTCTTCATCGCCGGCTGGGCGGCGCTGCTGTGCTTCGCGCTCGCGCCGCGGCGCGCGGCCTGAGCCCAGGTTCAGCGCAGCGCCCGCGGCACCTTGGCCCCGACCTCGCGGTAATAGCGCAGCGCACCCGCGTGCAGCCTCACCCCGAGCGTTGCGAGCGTGGCGAAGCTCACCGCCTGCCACGGCGGGTGGCGCGCGATCAGCGCGGCGCGCTGCGTCCAGAACGCCTTGGTGATGCGATAGGCCGTTGCCGCGGGCATCCGCGTCGTGGTGTAGAGCCCATCCGGAATCGCGAGCGTGGTCACGTCCGCATCGACGCCGGGATAGGTGCCTTTGGGCAAGATTTCGGCGGCGATGCTGGAATCCGCGGCGAGAACCTGGCCGAGTGCCGGCTGTCGCAGTCCGAGGAGCCGGATCGGCACGGCGCGCGCGAGCGCCTCCAGCGTCGGCACCGGATAGGCGCCGGCCAGCGCGAAGCCGCTCACCTGCTTGGCCTTGAGCGCGGCGGCGGCGGCGGCGGGATCGACGATGTCGATCATCTGCACCTGGCGGTCGATGCCCATCACCTGCAGCGCCGCCGTGGTCAGACGCTCGCTCACGCTGCCGCGCGGCCCGGCGATGAAGCTGCGGCCGGCGAGATCGGAGAGCATCTTCACGTCGCCGTCCTGGCGCACCACCCATTGCACGGTGAGCGCGGGCATCGGCACCAGCGCGCGGATCTCGCGATAGCGCCGGTCGGGCGAAAACGGCTTCCTGCCGCGTCGCGCCGCGGCGATGAGGTCGGACGAGGCGGCAAAGATGAAGTCGCGCGGCGCCGTCAGCGCATCGATTACGTTCTGGACCGAGCCCTGGCTCTCCTGCACGTCGAGCGTGTAAGCGCCGTTCACGGCGACGGCCCCGGCGAACTGGCGCGCCAGCGCATGGGTCGGGTTGTCGGTCTTGCCGGCGCGGATGACGATCGCCCCCGTCCGGTCCTTCGCCGCCACATTGCCAGCGGCGAACGACAGGGCGATGCAGCACGACATCGCCAATGCCCGGATCCGAATCACGCCGCCTATGCCGCCCGTCGCATTGCAGGAAAGATCGTGCCGCCCAAGCCTAGGCTATACTGCCCGGGATCATGGCCGGCAAGCCGTCGCGGATGCGTCCGACCCATGGTGGCGCGCGCGGCGGCTTTCGTGCGACACTGGCGATGCCGGAGGATGGATGACGACGCTGCTCTACACGCACGAGGACTGCCTGGCGCACGACACCGGGCGCCACCATCCGGAATCGCCCGCGCGTCTGCGCGCCGTGCTCGCGGGGCTTTCCGGCCCAGGCTTCGAGGCGCTCGAGCACCGCGTTCCGCCGCTTGCCGCACGCGCCGATCTCGCCCGCGCCCATGCCGAAGCATACATCGACTTGGTGCTGGCGGCGATTCCGGCGCAGGGCCATGCGGCGCTCGACGCCGACACGATCATATCGCCGGGCTCGGGCGCGGCGGCGCTGCGCGCGGCGGGCGCGGTCATCGCCGCCGTCGACGCGGTGCTCGCCGGCGAGGCTGCCAATGCGTTCTGCGCCGTGCGCCCGCCCGGCCATCATGCCGAAGCCGACCGCGCCATGGGCTTCTGCCTGTTCAACAATGTCGCGGTCGGCGCCCAGCATGCGCGCCAGACGCACGGGCTCGAACGCGTCGCGGCGATTGATTTCGACGTCCATCACGGCAACGGCACCCAGGCGATCTTCGCCCCCGACCCGCATCTCTTTTACGCCTCGACCCATCAGTCGCCGCTCTATCCCGGCACCGGGGCGCGCGGCGAGATCGGCGTCGGCAACATCGTCAACGTGCCGCTGCGTCCGCTATCGGGCTCGGCCGAGTTCCGCCGCGCCATCACCGAGGTGATCCTGCCCGCGCTCGAAGATTTCCGGCCCGATCTGGTGCTGATCTCGGCAGGGTTCGATGCGCACCGGGACGACCCGCTTGCCCAACTCAACCTGGTCGAGGCCGATTACGCCTGGGTGACGGAACGGCTCGTCGCGTGCGCCGCCCGGCACTGCGGCGGCCGGATCGTGTCGTCGCTCGAGGGCGGCTATGATCTCGAGGCACTCGCTGCCAGCGCCGCGGCGCACGTGGCCGCGCTGATGCGCGCATGAGTCCGGGGCCGCTGGACGCTTTGCCGCGCTTGCCGGGCCGCGGCGGGGCCCATAGAGTGCTGCGTTGTGCGCGAGGAGACCATGGCCGAACCCAATGCGCCACCGGAGATTGTCGCCTTGAGTTTTGAGGACGCTCTTAATGAGCTCGAGCAGATCGTGCGCCGCCTCGAGACCGGGAACGCCAAGCTCGACGAGGCGATCGGCGCCTATGAGCGCGGCGCGCTGCTGAAGCGGCACTGCGAGGCCAAGCTGCGCGAGGCGCAGGCGCGCGTCGAGAAGATCGTGATCGGCGGCGACGGCGCGCCGGCAACGGAGCAGGCCGTCCTTGACTAACTTCGCCGCCTGGGCGTCCGGCACCGGCTTCGCGGCGGCGCTCGCCGACGCCGCGCGGCTCACCGACAGCGTGATCGACAAGCTCGTCCGCGTGCCGTCCGGCCTCGAGGCGCGGGCGTTCGAAGCGATGCGCTACGCCGCTCTCGCTCCCGGCAAGCGGCTGCGGCCCTTTCTCGTGCTGGCGAGCGCGCAGCTTTTCGCGGTGTCGCAGCGCAGCGCGCTGCAAGCCGCGACCGCGGTCGAACTCGTGCATTCCTACTCGCTCGTCCACGACGATCTGCCGGCGATGGACGATAGCGATCTGCGCCGCGGCCGGCCGACCTGCCACAAGGCCTTCGACGAGGCCACCGCCATACTTGCCGGCGACGCGCTCCTCACCCTCGCGTTCGAGGTGCTGGCGCACAGCGACACGCATGGCGATCCGGCCGTCCGATGCGAGCTGGTCGCCGCCCTGGCGCAGGCGGCAGGGGCGAGCGGCATGGTCGGCGGCCAGATGATCGATCTCATCGCCGAGCATCGCCCCGAACTCGACATGGGCGCGATCACGCGGCTGCAGCGGCTCAAGACCGGGGCGCTCATCGCCTTTTCCTGTGAGGCCGGCGCCATTCTCGGCAAGTCGCCGACCGAGCCCCGCGTTGCCCTCAGGGGCTATGCCCACGATCTCGGCCTCGCCTTCCAGATCGCCGACGATCTCCTCGACGTGCAGGGCTCGACCGGCGAGACGGGCAAGCCCGTACGCCAGGACGCCGCCGCCGGCAAGGCGACGTTCGTGTCGATTCTCGGCGTCGAGCGCGCCCAGGCGCAGGCGCGGCTGCTGGTCCAGCAGGCGGTGGCGCACCTTGAATTGTTCGGCGAGAAGGCTGACCTTCTGCGTCAAGCGGCGCATTTCGTCATAGAGCGCCGGACATGAGGTGAGCGCGTGGACGGCACCGAGGGAACAGCGCACCGCCGCGACAACATTCGGTCATTGCTTGACGGGATCGAGAGCCCGGCGGATTTGCGTCGTCTTGGCGAGGGGGATTTGGGGGCTTTGGCGGCGGAGTTGCGGGCGGAGCTGATCGACGCGGTATCGGTGACGGGGGGTCATCTGGGGGCGGGTCTTGGGGTGGTGGAGCTGACGGTTGCGCTGCATTACGTGTTCGACACGCCGCGCGACCGGCTGTTGTGGGACGTGGGGCACCAGGCCTATCCGCACAAGATCCTGACGGGTCGGCGGGACCGGATAAGGACGCTGCGGCAGGGCGGGGGTCTGTCGGGGTTCACGCGGCGGTCGGAGAGCGTCTACGACGCATTCGGGGCGGCGCACAGCTCGACCTCGATCTCGGCGGGATTGGGGATGGCGGTGGCGCGGGATTTGCGGGGGGAGCGCCACCACGTCGTCGCGGTGATCGGCGACGGGGCGATGAGCGCGGGGATGGCGTACGAGGCGATGAACAACGCGGGTGCGCGGGCGACGCGGCTGATCGTTGTGCTGAACGACAACGACATGTCGATCGCGCCGCCGGTGGGGGCGATGAGCGCCTATCTGTCGCGGCTGCTGTCGTCGAAGTCGTACCGCTCGCTGCGGCATCTGGCGGCGGCGATGGCGCGGCGGTTTCCGCGGGGCCTGGAAAGCGCGGCGCGGCGGGCGGAGGAATATGCGCGCGGCTTCATGACCGGGGGGACGCTGTTCGAGGAGCTGGGATTTTATTATGTGGGTCCGATCGACGGGCACAATCTCGACCATCTCCTGCCGGTGTTGAAGAACGTTCGCGACAGCACGGACGAAGGCCCGGTTCTGGTGCACGTGGTGACGCAGAAGGGTCGGGGCTATGCGCCGGCGGAGGCGGCGGCGGACAAGTATCACGGGGTGGTGAAGTTCGACGTGGTGACGGGCCGGCAGCACAAGAGCCAGGCGCAGGCGCCGAGCTACACCGCGGTGTTCGCCAAGGCGCTGATCGCGGAGGCGGAACAGGACGAGCGGGTGGTGGCGATCACGGCGGCGATGCCGTCGGGGACGGGGGTGGACAAGTTCGCGGAGCGGTTTCCGGAGCGGACCTTCGACGTGGGCATCGCCGAGCAGCACGCGGTGACGTTTGCGGCGGGGCTGGCGTGCGAGGGACTGAAGCCGTTTGCGGTGATCTATTCGACGTTTTTGCAGCGCGCCTATGACCAGGTGGTGCACGACGTCGCGATCCAGCGCCTGCCGGTGCGGTTTGCGCTCGACCGGGCGGGTCTCGTGGGGGCGGACGGGGCGACGCATGCGGGGTCGTTCGACCTGGCCTATCTCGGCTGCCTGCCGAACTTCGTGGTGATGGCGGCGGCGGACGAGGCGGAGCTGATGGACATGGTGGCGACGGCGGCGGCGATCGACGATGGTCCGTCGGCGGTGCGCTATCCGCGCGGCGAGGGGGTGGGGGTGGCGCTGCCGGTGCGAGGCCGGGTGCTGGAAGTGGGACGCGGGCGGGTGCTGCGCGAGGGCGGGACGATCGCGCTCCTGAGCCTGGGCACGCGGCTGGAGGAATGCCTCAAGGCGGCGGACGAGCTGGCGCATTACGGGCTTGCGGCGACGGTGGCGGATGCGCGCTTCGCCAAGCCCCTGGACACGGCGCTGATCGAGCGCCTGGCGCGGGAGCATGCGGTGCTGATCACGGTGGAGGAGGGCGCGGTCGGCGGGTTCTCGAGCCACGTGCTGCACCACCTCGCGACGCAGGGCCTGCTCGAGCACGGGCTCAAGCTCCGCCCGATGGTGCTGCCCGACCGCTTCATCGACCACGACCAGCCCATGAAGCAATACGACGAGGCCCGCCTCAACGCCCGCCACATCGTCCAAACCGCCCTCGACGCCATCGGCCGCAGCG
>Ga0307374_10013452_pt1 | contig 11317 bp, 9 predicted proteins | sample OX3MG_FD_202532 | JGI IMG/M metagenome (GOLD analysis project Ga0307374, IMG submission 202532) | Soil microbial communities from Risofladan, Vaasa, Finland - OX-3 | ecosystem: Environmental > Terrestrial > Soil > Coastal area > Acid sulfate soil | place: Finland: Risofladan, Vaasa | collected... | reverse complement strand
TCTTTTATCCAGCGGATTTTACATTCGTCTGCCCGACCGAATTGGAGGAGCTCGCGAAGCTTTACCCGAAGTTCCAGGCTCTGAATGCCGAAATCATCTCGGTCTCTTCCGACACGATTTTCACCCATAAGGCGTGGCACGACATCTCGGAAGGCATCCGCCAAATCAAGTATCCGATGGCGGCCGATCCATCCGGGAAGCTTGCCTATGCGTTTGGCGTTCTCGTCGAGGGTGGCGAAGCGGTGCTTACGCCGGACGAAGGTCTCGCGCTTCGTGGCTCATTCATTATCGATCCGGCCGGTACGCTCCGTTCAATGGAGATAAACGACAATTCCATAGGCCGTAAGGCCGCCGAGACGCTTCGCAAACTCCAGGCCGCACAGTATGTGGAAACGCACAAAGGTCAGGTGTGTCCGGCTTCGTGGGAACCAGGCGAGGATACACTAGAGCCAGGATTGGATCTGGTGGGGAAGTTATAAAGACAAAACTGGCCATAGAGTGGCCGCTTTTGTTTTGGTGCTGGAGGTGGGAATCGAACCCACATGCCTTGCGGCGACGGGTTTTGAATCCGTTGCGTCTGCCAATTCCGCCACTCCAGCGCTGGAATGAAGATTAGCATATGCTAAAATTGTTTTCATGAAAGATGATGCAGGATACGTCCCGACCAAGTATGATTCAGTTTTCTGGATCGATGTCGACCGCATCTTGCCGAATCCATATCAGCCGCGTAAGGAGTTCAGCGAGGCAGGACTGACGTCGCTTGCCGAGAGTATCCGTCAGTATGGTGTTCTCCAGCCGCTCGTCGTTAGCCGCTCTGAAGTCGAGAAGCCGGAAGGTGGCCTCGAGAGCGTGTATGAGCTTATCGCGGGCGAACGACGTTTGCGGGCGAGCAAGCTCGCGGGCTTGAAACAGTTACCAGTGGTCATTCGTTCCGGAGAAAGCAATCTCACCAAGCTCGAGCTCGCCATCATCGAAAATCTCCAGCGGGAAGACCTCAATGCCATCGACCGTGCGAAAGCACTCCAGAAGCTCATTGACGAATTCGGCATCTCGCATGCCGAGACGGCAGCGAAGATCGGTAAGAGCCGCGAATATGTCTCCAATTCACTCCGCCTACTTTCGCTTCCCGAACATATGCAGAACGCTATCGTTGGGAAGGAGATCAGCGAAGGTCACGCACGGCCCTTGATGGCGCTGAACGACCGTCCCGAAGAGCGCGAGACCCTTTTTAAGGAGATTATTTTGAAACGACTGCCAGTTCGCGCCGCCGAACGCATCGCGCGCTCAATCGCGCAAGAACGCGTGCATAAGCATCACCGCAAATCTGCGGAAATAGTCGAGCTCGAGAAATCACTCACGGAAACGCTTGGTACGCGTGTTATTATTGAAACGAACGCGGAGGGTGGCCGCTTGCTTATTGATTTCTTTTCGCCCGATGACTTGCAGCAACTGGTTGAAACACTCGCCGCCCAGCAGAAAGCAGAAGCCGCTGCGGTTTCGATGCAGGTATTCCCAAATACAACTCAGCTTTCAGATGACCCTGTTCCTCCCGCCGCGCCCGAAGAGCTCGACGATGATGAGCTTTATTCGATAAGCAATTTTTCAGTCTAAATTTTCTTTTTCCAGAAACGCCGCTGTCGATGCGACGGTTTTGTCGGCTCGATCATACCAAGTGCTGCGCGGATATGTCGGCGTGCAAGTGCCGTACGCGCGATATCAAGCCATTTCTGCGACGGATGCGCGGAATCCCGCCGTACTATCTCAACGACTTCTCCGTTGCCGAGCTCGGTATCGAAAGAAACGAGTTTTCCTCCCACCTTCGCCCCCTGGAGATGGTCGCCAAGGTCGCTGTGTATCGCGTAGGCGAAATCGATCGGTGTCGAATGCGCTGGCAGATCGATAACGTCGCCTTGAGGAGTGAAAACGAAGACGCGGTGCGAGAAAAAATCCTCCTTCAACCCTTCGACGAACTCTTTGGAACCGGCAACTTCGGCATGCGCCTCAGCAAGTTCGGCGAGCCAGGGAGGGATTTTCGTAACATCTCGGACGCCGATCTCTTTCTTAGAGACTTTCATAAGCGACGGGACGAGTGAGCGGACCCAGGAGAATGAAAGCGATGAGAATCGGCTTTTTTGGTCATTCTTTTCGAGCTTTTCAACCTCTTTCCCGAGTTGCTTATACGCCATGTGCGAAGCGATGCCGAACTGCGCGCGTCGGTGCATCTCTTCAGTGCGGATCTGTATTTCGACAATGCCAGCTTCGGGCGTTACAAGCGTCGTGTGGAGCGATTGGTAACCGTTCGGCTTCGGGAACGCGATGTAATCTTTGAACTCGCCCGGCAAAGGTTTGTATAACGCGTGCACTATTCCAAGCACCGTGTAGCAGTCCTCGATGGTCAGTACGACGATGCGCAGTGCGGCGATATCATGAATGAGGGTGATATCGTCATTCTTCCGTTCAAGCTTTTTATGGAGACTCCAGAGCCCTTTCATACGAATATCGATGCGAAGGGCAGCCAGTCCTCGTTTTATAAGTTCTTGTTTCAGCTCCTTTTGCATCTTTGCGAGCCCATCCTCAGTCTCTTGCGTTTTCAATTTGCGCACCTCGGCGGTATGCCGCGCGGCATCGGGGTCGACGTATGGAAACGCTAGATCTTCGAGCTCGCTCTTCATTTTTCCCATGCCGAGTCGGTCGGCAATCGGCGCATAGATTTCCAGAGTTTCGAGCGCGATACGTCTGCGTTTATGTTCCGGAACGTGCTTCAGGGTCTGCATGTTGTGGTAGCGATCGGCAAGCTTTACGATAAGAACGCGAATATCACTTGCCGTTGCGACAAGGAGTCGCCGAAGACTTTCGGCATGGCGTTCTGCACCGCGATATTTGTGCGTGCCAAGCTTGGTCACGCCGTCGACGATAAAGAGCAGTTCTTTTCCGAATTCTTTCTCCATCTCGTCCCGCGGGACGCGACCATCTTCGATCGCATCGTGGAGAAGACCCGCGGCGATAGTGGTCGCATCCATCCCATATTCAGCAAGCACCTTTGCCGTAGCTACCGCATGGACGAAATACGGTTCGCCCGAATAGCGGGTCTGGCCTTCGTGGGCCCTCTTTGAATATTCGTATGCTTTCTCCACGAAGGCGATATTCTCCGGCGAAGCTTCTCCCATCTCGGCGATAATCTCCTTGACGGTTGTCATAGGAGCACACTATATCATTTCAAGTATTCCGCGGCTTTTTCCGGCGTGAGCAAATCGGCGTTCGTTGTTTCAGGTATATAGATGCGCCGTAAGCCTTTTTTCAGAAAGAATCCCTGTTTTGACTTGTAGAGTACAAGCAATTTCCCGGTGCGCGGATGTTTGCCGATTTCTTTTACAACTTCGACGCCCTTCGGCGGTTTTTTCGGCTCGGCGAGGAGCACAAGCGCTTCATCAAGCGTTATGGTGTAGGGATCGCCAACCTTCGCTTTAAGAGAGCGGAATTCTCCGTCGCTGCCGACGTATGGTCCGAAGCGGCCGGTTGAAGAGAATACGGACTTTCCGGTGGAAGGATGGTTTCCGAGCTCGCGCGGAAGCGAGAGATACTTGACCGCGTCGGCGAGTGTCACCTGTGTAGGATCAGTGCCGGCAGGGATGCTCGCGCGTTTTACTGCTTTTTTCGGTCGTCCGCGGCCTTTTTTCGCTGGTTTCCTTTCCTTGGCCCCCTTCTGGTTTTTTGTGCTTTCTACTTCCTGTTCATGCTTGCTCTTCATTTCTGGAAGAGCCATTTCTACATACGGTCCGAAGCGTCCAGTCTTTATGTAAATCGCGGCGCCAGTCTCAGGATGGACGCCAATGGGTTCGTCGCTCTTAAGTTCAGCGCCTTCTTCGGTTCGCGCGCCGAGACACCCTGGGTATTTTTTGCAGCTCATAAAAACACCGCCGCGGCTGAGCTTGAATTCCATTGGACCTCCGCAGAGCGGACAAGGGAACTCTTTCGGCGCGTCGCCGAGAGAAGTCGCCTTCGGGAGCTTGTCTTTCGCACGCACTGCTTTTTCGAACGGGCCATAGAACGAGGAGAGCGTTTCGCCGTAGCCGCGTTCGCCGCGCGCGATCTCGTCGAGCTCGTCTTCCATCTCGGCGGTGAAAGTGTCGCTCACGTATTTAGGAAAATTCTCTTCAAGCCAGCCCGAGACGACCATGCCGGTTGCAGTCGGTTTCAGCGAACGCCCTAGTTTATCGGCATATCCGCGATCGGTAATCGTCTTCATGATGGAGGCGTACGTCGATGGTCGGCCGATGCCGCGTCTTTCAAGCTCTTTGATGAGGCCAGCCTCGGTATAGCGATTCGGCGGCTCGGTCTGTTTTTCTTCCGACGAGAGCGACAGAAGCATAAGCGATTCGTCCATCGCGAGTCTCGGCAGTTCTACATCTTCACCCCGTGCGGCCGTATCAAGCGCGAGCCAGCCCGGGAAGAGCATGCGGGAACCGTTTGCGGTGAAAATAGGGATTGCGGCGTCTGCCTTCGCCGTGACGTTCGTGCGCATGATTCGCGCGGCAGACATCTGCGATGCGAGAGCGCGCGTCCGAATGAGATCGTAGAGTTCTACCTCGTCGGGCGTTGCGCCGGCGCGCTTGTGAAAAGGGTCGGTCGGCCGTACGGCTTCGTGTGCTTCTTGCGCATTTTTGCTCGTCGTCTTATACGTGCGCACTCGCAGATACTCTTTCCCAAATTCTTTCTCGACGACGGCCGCCATTTTCGCGACCGCTTCCGCTCCAAGATTGACCGAGTCGGTGCGCATGTAGGTGATATGTCCTGCTTCGTAGAGTTTCTGCGCCGCGCGCATTGTTTTTGACGGAGCGAAACCGAGACGCGTTGACGCGGTTTGCTGAAGCGTAGAAGTGGTGAAGGGCGGCCGCGGATTGCGTTCCTCGGTCTTTTCTGTGACACCGGCGACGCACCATGCCGCGCTCCTGCCGTCCCGCACGATGCGTGCTGCCTCTTCTTTCGTTCCAGGCTGCTCCACACAGATCGTTGCGATGGTACCGTCCTTTGACTTAAAAAGTGCAGAAAGTACAAAATATGTGGCGGGCATGAATGCCTTTATTTCGCGTTCACGCTCGGCAAGAATGCGAAGCGCTGGAGACTGCACCCGGCCAGCAGATAGACCATACCTCACCTTTTTCCAAATCAGGCCGGACAGGTCATATCCCACTATCCGATCGAGAACCCGACGGGCTTCTTGTGCCTGCCGCAAATGTTCATCAATGGCGCGCGGATGAGCGAGGGCCTCTTCAATCGCTTTTTTGGTAATCTCGTGAAAGACGACACGCTGTGGTTTTACAAGGCCGGCAACTTCTTTGATGTGCCAGGCGATTGCTTCACCTTCGCGATCAGGGTCGGTCGCAAGATAGATTTCGTCGGCTTTTGCTGCGGCGCGCTCTATCTTCTCTATCACGTCGCGCTTCTCAGCAGGAATGACGTAGCGCGGAATAAAGCCGCCCTCGATATCGACGGCGTCTTTGTTCGATTTCGGCAGATCGCGGACATGTCCGACCGAAGCGAGGACGGTATAGTCCTTGCCCAGGTAGTGTCCTATCGTTCTCGCCTTTGTCGGCGATTCGACGATCAGTAATCGCTTGGTCATTCGTTCACTCATAGCGCGTCTGCCTCTATATGGTCAAGTCCGGCTATTCGATTTCTACTCGTATCGGATGATGGTCGGAACCGATACGGTCAGGAAGAACTGCGGCGTTTTTGATCGAGAATGAGCGGGAAACGAGTATGTGGTCGAGTTGCGATTGCGAAAGCGGGTGTGTGTTCTCCCCTAAAAGAGGATTTATTAATTCGTGCTCGACAAAGTGCTCTTCGATATGCTTACGTTCGCGGTTATAGAGCACAACATCGTGCAGGTTGCCGCCGAGTATCCAATTGAGCGGTGTGATATGTGGCCGCTGGAGCGTATTGAAGTCACCGCAGACGATTGAGGGTCGTGAGGGATCGCGTTCTGCCATCGCAATCTCGAATTCTTTTAGACGCCAGGCAGGACGTGCGAGCACGAGATGAAGGTTGAAAACGCGTATAGGCGTTCCATTTAGGGTTATATCGGCATAGAGTCCGCCGCGATTGCGTGTCCTGCTGAAGAATCGAGACGGCATAAGACGCACGAAAAGACGCGCGCGAAGCGGAAGGAGTTCCCAATACTCGGGGAATGGTATTTCTCCTTGCGCAGTTATTGGATGTCTAGAGAGTATGACGGCATAGTTGTGCTCCGCGACATCTTTCGAAAGAAGCCGTTCAACGTCCATGCGAAAGGCACTGTGGCAGGGGAGTGTTTGCAGCCGTTTTAGAAATGCCTCGGGAACTTCTTGGAGGCAAAAAATATCGAAGTCGCTCTGCGCAATGAAATTAAATACGCGATCTTGTTCGCGATTGCGGTAAAGCATGTTCCAGGAATAGATTTTCATGTGTTATACGCGGTACTGCGCGCTGGATTCTTCTTTGGCGAGATCGCGCAATTTAAGAGCGATGAGGGTGATAAGCAAATCGCCCGCGACGCCCTTAGTGTCGCGGAGTATCTCATCCCGCATCTTCGGTTTCTCAAACATATTCCAGATAACAAGCTCGATGTCCTCAAGGTCGCTCGGCGTATACGCTGTATCCGTTTCGGCGGCTGCAGTATCTTGAACAGTTGCGTCGGCCAGTCTGTGCGTTTCAGTTCGCGTATCTCCATCTCTGCAGTATACTAGGAAGATATGCTTGACATACATTTTATCCGGGAGAATATCGATATTATAAAAGCTGGCGCGGCAAAGAAACATATCGAGGTCGACATCGATCGGCTCATCGCCGTGGACGATGAGCGCAGGCTTTTGCGGCAGGAACTCGACACGAAGCGTGCGGAACAGAACCGGCGGAGCAATGAAATTCAGCTCGCAAAGGACAAAGAGAGAGAAAAAATTATCGAACAGATGCAGCACCTGAAAGCCGGTATGGCCGAGACAGGGGAGCGGCTGAAAGAAGTAATGGTCGAATGGCAGACCCTGATGCTCACGGTTCCGAACATTCCGGATATGTCAGTCCCTGATGGAGAAAGTGATGTCGATAATCTAGAGATAAAAAAATGGGGAAAACCGACGGAATTCTCGTTCATGCCGAAAGATCACGTTGAACTTATGACGGCGCTCGATATGGCCGATTTCGAGCGCGGCGTGAAGGTCGCCGGCTTTCGCGGGTACTTCCTCAAGGGCGACGGTGTTCTACTCGCGAATGCCGTATGGCAATTGGCGCTCAAGCATTTTGGTGCGAAAGGAATGACGCTTATGAGCGTGCCGAGCCTCGTGCGGCGCGAGCCATTTATGGGCACTGGGTACTTGCCGCAAGGCGAAGAGGATTTGTACAAGACACAAGACGGTGAATACCTCGCAGGCACTGGTGAGGTTGCGACAATGGGGTACTACATGGATGAGACTCTAGATATGAGCGCGTTTCCCGTGAAGTTTCTCGCATTTTCTCCCTGTTTTCGTCGCGAAGCGGGGGCGCACGGTAAGGATGTGCGCGGTCTCATCCGCGTGCACGAGTTTTTCAAATGGGAGCAGGTCGTGCTCTGCAAGGCGGAGCACGGCGAGTCCGTCCGCATGCACGAGTGGCTCAACCGCAATACCGAGGAATTCATAGAGATTTTGAATATTCCATACCATACGGTCGCAAATTGCGGCGGTGATTTGGGATTGGGGCAAGTGAAGAAATACGACATCGAGCTCTGGGTGCCGGGAGAGAAGAAATACCGCGAGATAAGTTCGGCTTCCTACTTCCATGATTTCCAGACGCGCCGGCTCAACATCCGTTATCGTGACGTCGAAGGGAATATGCGTTTTCCGCATTCTCTGAATTCCACCGCGATACCGACGCCGCGTATTCTGGTCTCCATCGTCGAGAACTACCAGCAGGCCGACGGCACGATTAAAGTGCCCGAGGCCTTGGTGTCGTATGTCGGAAAGTCGGTCATCGGTGCTGCAAGGTAGCGCACGGCTTGCGCGGCGGCGGCGGCGCAGCCACCGCCGGACGCTCATTGCACTCTGTGCCCTCCTTCTCATACTCTGCGTGAGCGTCATCATCGAGCTTCGACAGAGCGCGGTGCGCATCCAGCATGTCGTGGTGTATGGTGCGAACCAATCATTTGCCGCAATCGCGCTTGAGGCGATGCAAGGAAATTATTTCGGTATCATCCCGCGTGACTCGACGTTCTTTTTCTCCGCTTCAGACATCCGCACAGATATTATGAAGGCGTATCCGGACATCGCTGCGGTGGCACTCTTTCGGAATGGGTTCACTGGCCTCTCTATCAAGATAGACGAACGGATTCCGGTCGCGCGGTGGTGCGGTGCGCCGCCCGTCTCACCTGGTAGTTTCGCCACGAGCACTCCACTCGGCGACTGTTATCTTTTCGATGCAAACGGATTCGTGTATGCAACGAGTTCGCCGAAGACTCCGCAGCCGATAAATTCTTTCGTTGTGTACGAACTCCCCGCAAGCGCCGGCGAACCTATCGGATCGACGCTTCCAAACGCATCGGAGTTTCCCGCGGCGTTTGATTTTGCGCGAAAGCTCGACACCTTTGGTTCGCCGGCCATCTCGGTTGTTTTCAATGGCGACGAAGTGGACGACTATCTCGCGAGCGGGACGAGTATAATGTACGTGCTCGGTGATGAACAGAACGCTTTTGCAGCTCTTTCCTCCGCGCAAAGCGACTTCAACCTCGCGGATGGCTCCGTTGACTATGTCGATCTTCGCTTTGACGGCAAGATATATCTCAAGAAGACACAATCGTCTAAATAGCCGGAGAGATGGTAGTGTGGCCGAATGCAATCGTTTTGGAATACTCTGAAGAAGCCGTTTTTTGTGATGGCACCGATGGCGGATGTCACCGATGTTGCCTTCCGCGCGCTCGTTGCGGCGAGGGGTGCCCCGGACGTCTCCTGGACAGAGTTCGTCTCGGCCGACGGTTTGTACCATACCCGAGAAATACAGAAGATGAAGGATGCAGAGAATCCGCTGATGCGCGACCTCTTGTTTAGTAAAGGCGAGCATCCTATCGTCGCACAGGTATTTTCAAGCAGGCCCGAGATGATTGTGTATGCAGCTAAGCTCGTTGCAGAGCTCGGTTTTGACGGCATGGATATCAACATGGGTTGTCCGGATCGCGCCATAGAGCGGCAGGGATGTGGCGCGGCGATGATCAAGAATCCGAAGCTCGCCCAAGAACTTATCCGCACGGCACAAGGGGCGGGCAGTCTGCCGGTCTCGGTGAAGACGCGGGTCGGGTACAACAAAGAGTCGCTTGACGAGTGGCTAACTGCACTTCTAGAAGCTAATCCTACCGCCATCACTCTCCATCTGCGTACGCGCAAAGAGATGTCGCTTGTGCCCGCCGACTGGGAATTGATGAAGAAGGCGGTCGTGCTGCGCGACCGCGTGAATCCCAGTGTGCTTCTCATCGGCAACGGCGACGTACAGGATTTGGAGGACGGACGTGCGAAGATTGCAGAATCTGGGTGCGACGGCGCGATGCTCGGCCGTGCGATGTTCGGCAACCCATGGGTCTTTGCGGGTAAGAAGCCGGGAGATACATCGCTTGCGGAAAAGCTCGCATCGCTCACGGAACTCGCTTACGGATTCGAAAAGATCTCTCCACCAAAGAATTTTGCGATACTGAAAAAGCACATCAAAGCATTCGTCACCGGCTTCGCCGGAGCCGTTGAACTTCGCGCGAGGCTGATGCAAGCCGAATCCGCAAACGAGATAGAGAAGATTGCGCTTGACGCTGTCAGACTGCGGGTATAATTTTATTACGGATTGTCTCACTTGACGGAGGACTTACCATGACAGAGGGGATTCTTAGTTCTTTAAAGGAGTTAGAAAAACTTGCAGATCGAATCAAGGAAAGTCAGCGTTTCGGGCAGTCTCTTCTGTCTACGGCGACGGTGGATTGGGCGGCGACCCTGACCTACCACATCCACAACATCCGCAACGGGCTCAATGCCGATGGACACTCTTCTGTCCGTCCGAGGTCGATCTCTTGATCATTTCGTGGACCGGACCGGTCGACTGGTAAACCCAGTCGGCCGTTTTTGTTGGAAGCAATTTGATATACTCGGGAGACTATGGCGCACCAGTCCCTTTATCGTACCTATCGTCCCGCGACCTTCGCGGAGGTGGTGGGGCAGGAACAGGTGACGAAGCCACTTTCCGATGCGGCGAAGAATAAAAAGATAGGGCATGCATATTTATTTGCCGGCAGTCGCGGGCTCGGGAAGACCTCTGTCGCGCGCATCTTCGCGAACGCCATTGGTTGTACCAAGAATGACCTCTACGAGGTGGATGCCGCGAGCAATAACAGTGTAGAAGACATCCGTGCACTTACCGAGGGCGTCTACACGCTCCCGTTCGCTTCTCCGTACAAGGTCTACATTCTGGACGAAGTGCATATGCTTTCTAAATCGGCATGGAATGCATTTCTGAAAACGCTTGAAGAGCCGCCTGCACACGCGGTCTTTATCCTTGCGACGACCGAACTAGAGAAAGTGCCAGAAACGGTACAGTCGCGTTGCCAAGTGTTTGAATTCAAGAAGCCGACACGCGCAGCACTTGCAAAAATGGTCGCGGTAGTCGCGAAGAAAGAAGGATACGCGCTTGCGCCCGATGCTGCCGAGCTCATCGCTTTGCTCGCCGAGGGTTCGTATCGTGACGCGCTCTCGGTGTTGCAAAAAGTGTTTGCCGGAGCGGAAGGGAAATCGCTTTCGCGCGAGGCAGTAGAAGCGGCAACTGGCGCTCCACGCCGCGAGCAGGTGCACACGCTCGTTGCCGCGCTCGCCGCAGGCAAGCGCGGCAACGCGCTTGAGGCTATTGAGAAAGCGGCGAGGGCTGGTGCCGATATGAAGCTCTTTCTGGAACTTGTTCTCGAGGCGCTCCGTGCCACACTCCTCATCCGGTATGCACCGGAACTCCGCACCTCGCTTGCGGAGGAGCTGGGTGCGGACGAATTCTCAGCACTTGAAAAATTCGCAAAAGAAAAGGGGATTACGCACACCACGATACTCGCCTTCCTCACTGCTACCGACCGCATCCGCTTCGCACCTATCCCCACGCTCTCCTTGGAACTTGCTGTCCTTGAACTCTTACCTGATGAATTGCAAAAATAGTGTAGAGTTTGTTCATTGCCCGATCGTCTAATGGTAGGACAGCGGCCTTTGAAGCCGTTAATTGGGGTTCGAATCCCTGTCGGGCAGCAGCAATAAAACTAACCTCATTTTCTGAGAAATTTTTGCGTGCGACGCGGAGC
>Ga0307374_10013449_pt1 | contig 11320 bp, 12 predicted proteins | sample OX3MG_FD_202532 | JGI IMG/M metagenome (GOLD analysis project Ga0307374, IMG submission 202532) | Soil microbial communities from Risofladan, Vaasa, Finland - OX-3 | ecosystem: Environmental > Terrestrial > Soil > Coastal area > Acid sulfate soil | place: Finland: Risofladan, Vaasa | collected... | reverse complement strand
GCAAACTCCCCATCTTCCTTAATGCACATGGTCATTTCATCGTTGACTTCACGCATTTCCAGCACTTTCCGATAGGGAATCGTGTCTTCCTCACCGTAAATCCGGCGCGTGTTTTCGATGGCCGTCCAGATATCGACATTAGTAGCTCGCGCAAAGGCGAGATGCAACGCCTTCTTCTTGCCCTTTCTTCTCATGTGGGCATGTATTTCAATGGCTTCTTTTGGAAAAAGCATCCCCCTCTTTCTGCCCTTTGCAATGACATAGGGAATGTTGCCTGCGTCAACTTCTCTGTAAAAGGTTGTGGATGGTAGATCTAATATTTGCATCGCTTCTTTGGCTTCGATATACGTCGTTTCCATATGCCTCCTGGTACTGATGCGTTCTTGTGGAAACATGAAAATATCTCTGTCTCTTTGCCATTATATGGTACTTGACGATAAAAAGCAATTTCGGGAATTAAAAAGATATATGAAATTTATCTACAATTCTATTGATATCATGGGAATTATATAGTAAATTTGCTTTAGATGGTAATTGGAAATTAACTGAGTAAAGGAGCAAATAATGGCGGGTATAAAAACTTCGGATCAACAGGACACGCAGGTGATGCCCACGTTCAAAGTGGTCTACGTCTATGGGGATGGGCTGCTCACGCTGCGGAAGGTGCGCGAACGCTGCGGGTTGAATCAGGTGCAACTGGCGAAAGCGGCGGGCGTCAGACCAATTGTCGTCGATTGGTTCGAGCGCGGTAGAGCGGTCATGCCGGGCGAGGCGGCGCAAGTGCTGAACACGTTGTCGCACCTGATAGGCGAGATGCATACTTACCATCCGTTTGACCTATGGGAAGGAGGCCAGCGATGAGCCGAAAGAGAAATCCCGTCGTCAGACTCTGGCGCTGGCGCGTGCGCGAGATCATTGAGGAGAAGGGATTGACCATCAGCGAGGTCGCGCGCAGGGCTGGAGTAAGCCGCTCAACCGTGCAGATATTTTGCCGCGACCCGCAGCACAACACCAACACTGGCATGTGGGGAAAGCTGGCGAGAGCGTTGGGCGTGTCGCCATCCGAGATGTTATATGAGCCGGGTGATGAGCGGCCAGCGGCGGAGACGACGGGAACCACTGAAAGCTGACTTTTCAGCCGAAAGAGGCCCGGCGTCGCTTGCTCTGGTTACATATCAGAACAAAACGCTGCCTTTCTGCATTATCATGAGTAGGGCATGATTTAGCCCCGCACAAAACGCGCGAAGGAGATTGAACAAGATGGATAGCTCCCTACTCGCCTCTTCTGACCATGGCACAGGGTCATGGCAACAATGTATGCGTCGCGTGGTTCCATGCTGTATTCTTGTGAGTTTCTTCTTCATCCTTCTGGTAAGTTGCGCCAGTCCGGCCAGCACGCAAGGCACAAAACGGCAGGCATTGGCTACGCCGGGAGACCCGACACCGACGCCGACTTCTCCTCAACTGACGCAGCAATATGAATTCACGGTACAAGATAGTGGAAGAACGGTAACATATACTGCTACTTCGCGCTTTGGAATTACCCTCAACTCACAAAAATACCCGAAAAGGAACATGCAGGTATCTTGTAGCCCTCAAGGCACGCTTGGTAGCGTCTCAAACATTCCTTCTGTAGCGCCGCCCCTCTATGCTGTAAGGTACGAGGGAGTTGGGCCGGGCATCTGTACCGTCAAAAATGGAACCTTTTTCCTCATAGTGAGGATCGTCGCGTTGACGCAATGACACCATGCCGAGTTTTGTGTCGTATCAAGTGCTATGGCGGGAACTTGACATGCTTGAACAGGAACTTATTGAACAATCAGGAAGTTGGGATGCCGCACATCTTATCATTGGAGCCGCCTACAAACGTGTCTTCTTTGAATATCTTCCACCAGCGGCGTTGCTGGAAAATTCGTAATTTTACAAGTTGTACATGCGTATGCCATATCTTGTCATTAAGTAGGACACAATTGATCTGGTTTCGACAGAAGCCAGCGTCAGATGAAGAACCTATCACGCCAGCAAAGCCCATAGTTCGATGGTATATTCAATGAAGCGAGCAAGGCGTTTCTTTTTGAGATTCTCGCGCAGAATCCAGTTGATATCAGTGTCGCGCCAGGACGCGCAGGTACGCATGAGCGCGAAGCCCTGCTCCGGGTCTGCGGCGGCGATGACGCTCATGGTATAGCCCAACGATTGGCGCAGCGTGCGAAAATCATCGCGTTTGCGATCGAGCGCGGACGAATCGCGCAGGCGTTCAAGCACCGCTTTATGCAGCGCGATGGCGGACTGGAGACGCTCCGCGTGGGACAAAAGCGCAGGCTCGGCAATAGTCGCGACGGCGGCGCGCTGCTGAAAATAATTGCCCTGCCGCGCCAGAATCGTCAAATAGCTGATAGTCTCTCGCGGCACAGATTCCAGCAAACGCTGCAACGCGATCTTCGCGCCCTCGCGCACGCGCCAGCAGGTGCTACAGGCATATTGCGCCAGCAGTTCGTAGACTTCGCTGCGCCACGCGGGCCGCACGGCAGCGCAGGCTCCAAACGCCGTGATCCCGCACATCATCACAAATTCGGCGGGGGTATTGGTTGCCACTTTATGACGATCGTCGCTGATCAGATAATCCAGCAGCGCCCGCACTTGCTCCGGCTTTTCCTGAACGACGGCGGCAACCAACGAGCTGAAATCTTCTACCAGCTCCAGGTTCGCGCGCGTCCCCGGCAAGCGGCTCTGATCGCGCAAATAAAACTCCAATGGGCGCAAGTTCTTGTCGAGCGATCGCTCGATCAAAGACGGTAACGTACTATGCGAACTGGATTGCGGCATGGTCATCGTTGCTCATTCCTTGCTGTGCTTTCTGCGACGACGCTTCAAGCGACCATCCTGCCAGGTGGGCGAAAACCAGGCTACGGAACAACAATACAGCGATATTGTATCACACAATCAATGTGGAGTCGGGATGCAATGCTGAAAATAGGGTAAGCTTATCTTATTGACCCCGCCAATACGGTTTGCGCTTCTCCAAATAGGACTGAACTCCTTCGGCGAAATCGGAACTGCCGTAGATACGGGCCACGACATCGTCGAAATCGATAACTTTTTGTGCTGCATCTAAACGCCGCTGCGCCTCCTTCACTGACCAGATGGTGAGAGGAGCGAGAGAACTTATCTGCTCGGCGACCTCTGTTACAAGCGTGATAAGTTCCTCCTCATCCGCAAGCGCCGTCAAAAAACCATAGTGCAAAGCATCGCTCGCGGTGAGCAAGCGCCCGGTAAAGAGCATTTCCTTTGTTCTCATTGCGCCAAATGAGGCTACCAGGTGCTGGTAGTTTTTGAGAGAGATGCAATTGCCGAGTGTTCGCGCGATGGGTACGCCAAAGCGGGCAGCGGGAGTAGCGTAGCGAAGATCGCAGACAGAGGCAATAACGAGGCCGGCTCCGACCGCATAGCCATGAATGGCAGCAATTGTTGGTTTAGCTATGGTATACAGGCGCTCGACGATTGCTTCCATAGTATGTTCATAAGCGACACCATTCTCACCTGTGAAGCCCTGAAATTGCTGAATATCTGTCCCTGCTGCGAATGCCTTGCCTTCCCCATAAATAATGATGGCGCGCGTGGTATCATCAGCGGCTACATGTTCAAGGTGCGCTTCCATCTGCTGGTACATAGTCCATGTGAGCGCGTTAAGGGCGGCAGGACGAGATAACTTGATCATCGCGATGGGACCCTTTTGTTCGAGTAGCACCGCACCTTCATCATACGGATGATCCGCGTTTCCAGTTGACATTGAAGCGCATCTCCTTCTATGTTTGTGTCCGATCTGCATGTGTCGCTTTCATAGTATAATCATATAACAGTTCTCACCTCATCGTTCCAGATTAGCATTCGCAGAAGGAAGGAGAGTAAGTCTATGCCGGCAGCACTGGAAGGAATCCGTGTTTTAGATTTGACTCAAATCATGGCGGGACCATTTTGCACTATGTTATTAGCCGATCTGGGAGCTGAGGTCATCAAAATCGAAAATCCGCGCGGGGGAGATGATTCGCGGCGCATGGCTCCGCCTTACTATAACGGAGAATCGGCGGCATTCATGGCAATGAATCGCAACAAGTATGGGATCGCAGTTGATATTCGCGCGCCAATGGGAAAAGAGGCGCTCTGGAATTTCATTGCATCTGCTGATGTGCTGGTGGAAAATTTCCGTCCAGGAACAATGACACGGCTTGGCTTCGGCTTCGAGGAAGTACATGCCAGATATCCCCGACTGGTATATTGCTCTATTTCCGGTTTTGGACAGACGGGACCATATCGAGAGCGCGGGGGATTCGACCTGGTGGCGCAAGCTATGAGCGGTCTGCTCTCAGTTACTGGCTCACCAGAAGAACCGGCCAAAGTGGGCGTGCCGATCAGCGACCTCAACGCGGGGCTGTATGCCAGCCACGCCATCCTGGCGGCGTTACTCTCGCGTATGCATACAGGAGAAGGTCAGTACATCGATACATCGCTCTTCGAAGCGGCGCTGGCATTTACCTTCTGGGAATCTAACGAGTACTGGGCTACTGGCGTTGCTCCTGGCCGCCTGAGAACCGCGCACCGCTTAGCCGCTCCGTACCAGGTATTCGCGACGGCGAGCGGCTGGATCGCTATCGGAGCGGCGAACCAACGCAATTGGGAACTATTAGCCAGGGCGCTTGATCGTGCTGACCTGCTGCAAAACGCTGCCTTTGCGACCAACGCTGAGCGAATGGCGAATCTGGCGCGGCTCGTGGAAACGCTTACGGCGACCCTGAAGACGCGCGCCACGGAGGAATGGCTACAGGTGTTGGATGAAGCTGGCGTCCCATGCGGGCCAGTGTTGACGCTCGACGAGGTCTACGAACATCCACAGGTAAAGGCCCGCGCGATGGATAGTGAAGTGCAGCATCCCATTGCCGGTCAGATCCATCAGATAGGTTTTCCTGTGAAGTATTCCAGCACACCGGGGCAAATGTATCGTCCGGCTCCAGTCTTAGGCCAGCATACATTTGCGATGCTGGAGTCGCTTGGCTTTAGTCCCGAACACTGTCGCCAACTTGAAAGCGATGGGGTTATATTTGACGCGCATTTGCAGGGAACTTGACCTTAACACTCTGATCTATCAACCAGCAGCGAGAGGAGTCATCGTCTCCTCAGTGACGACGACTCCCCTGATCCTCGGAATCAACCATATAGTCTCAGGAAAGGCGTCCGACGTAGAGGTCTACAACCTCTTCATCCTCCAGAAGATCGGAGCCTGTTCCCTCTAGTCGGTTCCGACCCAGCACCAGAACATAGGCCCATTGGGCATGGCGAAGGGTCTCGCGAGTGTTCTGCTCAACGATCACAACCGCGACATTGGTTGAACGGATCTGCTCGATGCGCTCCCAGATCAGACTTCGGAAGCGGGGCGAGAGCCCGGCGCTTGGCTCGTCCAGGATCAAAACCGCCGGATCGATCATCAGACCGCGCGCCAGGGCCAGCATCGTGCGCTGGCCGCCGCTCAGCGTACTGGCCCGGCGGTGCGCCGACGCTCGGAGGTCGGGAAAGAGGACGAACAATTGCTCGATCCGCTCGCGGACGCCAGATTTGCGGACATAACCGCCCATGTCAAGATTTTCCCGGACGGTGAGGTCTGGGAAGACGTTTTCCACCTGGGGAACGTAGGCAATCCCGCGACGAACGAGCGACTCCGTCGGCTGGCCGGTAACTTCCTTTCCTTCTACGAATATCCTGCCAGCCGCGGGCCGGATAAGCCCGGCTATCGCTTTCAGCAGCGTGGACTTACCGGCCCCGTTCGGTCCCACGATGGCCGTGATCGCCCCCCGATGTGCATTCAGGCTGACCTGCTCGATGATGGGAGGGCCGCCGTAGCCGCCGGTAAGCCCCTCGACGCTGAGCGCCGCTACTTCGTTACTCATGCAGTCACCTCGCCGAGGTATGCGTCTATCACGCTCTGGTTCGAGCGAAGAGACTCGAACGGCCCGGCTGCAATCACCGCGCCCTGAGACATCACAATCACATGTTGAGCGACCCGTTCGATGAAGGGAAGGTTGTGTTCGACAATGATGACAGAGGTTCCAGCGGCGATAAAGCCCTCGATTGCCACTGCCATGCGTTCGCCGAGGACGGGGTTCACGCCCCCCATCGGCTCATCGAGGATCACAAGCTGGGGTGCGGCCATCCGAATGCGGGCGAACTCGACGAGCCTCTTCTGGCCGCCGCTGAGGTTTCCCGCGCGCTCGTTGCTCACCTTGTCCAGGGCAAGTTCCGCCAGGATAGCGCGCGCCAGGTCAAGTTCCGCCTTCGAGGTTGCGCGCTGGACTCGACCAGGGCCGACCATGCCGCGCCAGAGAGCCTCCCGTTTAGGATCCCACCGAGCCATGATAACGTTCTCCAGAACAGTGAGCGCGGGCCACTCTCGCGGCGTCTGGAAGGTGCGGATCAAGCCGAGGCGGGAGATACGGTGAGGAGGCAGGCCCTGGATCGCGGCGTCTTCGAAGACAATAGTACCGGCGTCGGGGAGCTTGAATCCCGATATGAGGTCGATCGCCGTACTCTTGCCAGCGCCGTTAGGGCCAATCAGCCCGGTCACCTGGCCCTTTGGAGCCTGGAACGAACAACCATCCACGGCGGCGACGCCGCCAAAGTGCTTGTACAGCCCTGTAACCACCAGAATCGCTGGCAGGGATGTCGATACGACGGGACGATCCTGGGCAAGCGGTTCACGTACCTGCGTTTCCGGGGCGACCTCTGTAGCCAGAAGCGGAGGAAGGGCAGGACGGTCGAGTGTGCCGGATGCCGGGGGTGAAAGCGCGTCAACTCCCGGCTGAACACGATCACGCGGCGCCCGGTCAACGTAACGGCGCTCCGGCAAAAGTCCCTGGGGCCGGAAGCGAATAAAAAGCACAAGTACCGCGCCGATGACGATCTCGCGCGCGGCGGGAATGATGGCAGGATATCCCGGCACTCCGGGGAGGAAGCGCGTTGACTCCTGGATGAACACAATCATGATCGCTACGCCCAGAATGACGCCCTTGATATTGCCTCTGCCTCCAACCAGGACGGCAGAGTAAAGGACGATTGCTTCGATCGGCGACCATGCCGACGGGTTGAAGGCGCTTAGATAGGCGGCGAAGAGGCCACCGGCCAGCCCACCGCACGCGGCGCCGAGGACATACGCCTTCAATTTCAACTGGTAGATATCGCGACCAAAGGCGGCGGCCGCACTTTCGTCCTCGCGCAGGGTTCGCAGCGCGAGGCCAAACCGGCTGCCGGAGACACGCGCCATGAAGATAAAGACAAGGATGAAAATGAGCAGGCTGAAGCCCAGGAAGAAGTATGGGTAGGTATAAAAGTCGAGGCCCAGGGCAGCCCCCATCGGGTTATACAGGCCGAACAGCCCGTTATAACCGTCAAAGAGGGGGACATACTGGCCGGCCATCACATACAGAACGTAGACCGCTCCTAGCGTAACTATGGAGAAATAGATGCCACGGAGATGCCGGAGTGCGATCAGGCCGATGATCAGTCCCAGGAGCGCCGAGGAAAGCATGGCGCCAAGCAGGGCAACCAGGTATGGCAGTTGCAGCCCCAGGATGTATTCGGCCGGCGGAGTCGGCTGGCCGATGGTAAGAACGAGCGTCATGTAAGCGCCCAACGCGACATAGCCATAGTAAGAGAGATCGAAGTCGCCAGACCAGCCCCAGATGACGTTCAATCCGAGAGCCATGATCCCGAAGATCGCTCCCTCGGTGAGAATAGAGACGAAGTACTGTATCATTCGAACACGGTCCTCCTTGCGTTAGTGAAGAGGCCGCGCGGGCGCACCAGGATAACCAGGGCCAGGATCGCAAAGGCAAAGGCGAGTTCGTAGCTCGCGCTGATGTAGCCGCCGGTAAACTCCAGAGCTATGCCAACGATGATCGATCCAGCCAGCGTGCTGAACGGCTTGCCAAGGCCGCCGGCGACCGCGGCCGTCAGGGTGATAAGGAAGAAGCTGAATCCGAAGAAGGGAGTGAATGTCCCCACGCTCTCGGCGAGGATGAAGCCGGCATAGCCAGCTACCAGACCGGCCAGAAACCAGGTCGCGGCGGCCACCAGGCGCGCGTTGATGCCGGTGACACGGGCCAGCTCCCGATTCTGAGCAACGGCGCGCAGAGCCTTTCCGAACTTCGTATACGTGATAATCACGTAGAGTACGGCTGTGATGGCGATCGCGGAAATGAGGATCTCTTCCTCAACCGGAGTCCACAGGAATGGCCCCACCTGCTGCGGGGCGCCCTGGGGGATCGTGTAGGCGACGTTAGCCGCGCCGAAGATGATGACCAGCACATTCTGGATCACGAAGGATATACCGAGCGTTGCGATAAGGGTAGACATTGTTCCCACGCCGCGACGGACGAAGCGATCGATCACCGTGATATGCATCACTAAAGCCAATGCTCCACCCGCGACAGCAGCCCCAAGTGCGGCGAGAAGGACGCTTCCAGTAGACTGATGCACGAGATAGGCGGCATAGGCTCCTATCGTCAGAATCTCTCCGTGCGCGAGATTAGCCACCTTCGTTACCGCGTACTCGAGCGTGAACGCCACCGCGGATAGTGAGAGAATGGAGGCAGTCACCAGCCCGAAACCGAGGGTCAGGAGTACCTCATGCATGGCGCCGCCGCCTCCTTTTGCTTGTCGCACCCAGAACGCTGGCGCCAATGACAGGCAGCATATGCCGAGATGTGACGATCCGGGCTTGAATTGAGGTTTCGCTGATAGTTGCCATAGATCTCCTATCTTCGTCTCAGGTTTCTATAAGGACGCGAGGCCATGCTCATGTCCTCTGAAATGGGTAACAATGGTATACAATTTTGAGATAATTGCAACGGGGAGCCAATTTTTAAGCTGATGCGGTAAGCTCTGCTTCTGTCCATCCACTGCCGCTGAAGAGAGTGCCAGCAGATACTGCCTGCGTTGGAACCGTCCATAGCGCCTGAACTTGCGGTATCGTCGCGCCAGTAACTGTTTGACAGGCATTTGCTCGAGTTCATTGATAGCATGAAGCAGGTGAAGCTGAAGCGCCTGCATAACCATAGGAGGATCAGTGTGCGCGCCTGACAATGGTTCGGGTATAACAGCATCCACAACACCTAGTTGCAGGCAGTCAGAGGCCGTCAATTTCAATTGCTCCGCGACCTGCCTGGCCTTCTGTGCATCTCGATACAGGATAGTGGCCGCTCCTTCAGGGGCAATAATCTCATAGATCGCGTTTTGTAACATCAGGATGCGGTCGGCGACAGCGAACGCTACTGCCCCCCCGCTGGCTCCTTCACCGATGATGGCTGTCACAATCGGCGTCGGCAAACTGCTCATTCTGGAAAGGCAATGAGCCAGAGACCAGGCTAAACCATGCCTCTCGCTCTCATCTCCCGGATCAGCGCCAGAGGTATCAACAAATGTCACCAGTGGACAGTGTAACTGGGCAGCCAGATCCATCATACGAATCGCCTTGCGATAACCCTCTGGCCGGGGTCTCGTCTGAACCTCTTTTCCGTGATCATCATACATCCCACGACGCTCCTGCCCAACAAAAATAACGGAATGCCCATCGATATCCCCCAGGCCCGCTACTACTGTCGGATCATCACCATAGCAGCGGTCGCCCCGCAATTCCAGGAACTTTGGCGACAGATAACGAATGTAATCCAGCGCTGTAGGACGATCCGGGTGGCGGGCAAGGATCACACTTTCCCAGGCTGCATTCAGAGGCGTGTGAGCAGATACGCGCGGCAGGTCGCTTGCACGCAGGTTTGATGAAAGGCGCTCCTTCCCGTGAACCACCGTCGCTTTCAACAGTGTAGCGACCACATGTGGCAGGTCATGTCGAGCAATGATAGCATCGAGGTATCCAGATGTAAGCAACATTTCGGCCCGGTGTGAACCTGTAGGAAGCTTTTGACCAGTAACTTGTTCCGCCACGCGAGGCCCGGCGAAACCAACAACTGCTTTCGGTTCTGCCAGGATCACATCTCCCAGGCTCGCGAAACTGGCAAACACTCCTCCCGTGGTAGGACTTGTCAGGATAGAAAGATAGATTAAACCCGAGGCGTGAAAGCGCTGCACCGCGGCAGCAGTTTTCGGCATCTGCATCAGGCTGATGATCCCCTCCTGCATACGCGCGCCGCCGCTATTGACGACGGTGACTACCGGTAAGTGGTGTTTCGTAGCATACTCAAAAGCAAAGGTGATTTGCTCCCCCACCACTGATCCCATACTGCCGCCCATGAAATGAAAATCCAGAACCGCCAGTACAGTTGTTGTTCCACCTATGCGACAGCGACCGATGAGAATAGCATCATTGAGTCCAGTCTGATTCTGGCCCGCTATGAGTCTCGCGACATAGGGATACTCATCAGCGAAACCCAAAAAATCCACTGGCTGGATACGCCGACCTATGGGCCTGAAGCTGCCAGGATCAGCCAGGTGTTCTACTCGATGAGAAGCAGACCAGACGAAGTGATAGCCACACTGATCACAAACAGCAATGCGATTGTACACCACGTTCGCGGCTCCCAGTTCAGCCTTACACTCCGGACATATTTGAGGTTGGGAGAGAAGTCTGGAGGCAGCAGTGATCTTTGTCTTGATTGCTGTCGGGAAAAGGCTGTTGTACAGGCGCTGCAAAGCAGCCGCAAAACCTGAGTTGCCTGCATCCGGCAGCCTCAACTTTCGTTGAGCAAATGGTCTGGTAATGGACACGTCTATTTCCTCCACAAATGAACACGATACACCATTGACTCCCTCGCCGGGCCACTGCTAGACAGGTTGCAGCTCCGGCAAAGGGAGATAAGTGATGACCGGTTCATGCTCGTCGGACCTGGTTCGTCCCGGTCAGTGTCGCATTGCGCAACGATGGTCGGAACGAACCCGCGCCTGTCAGCCTGACGTTACGGTGTGGCGGCTGCCAGATCAGGCGCTGAGAGCAGCATGACCTGCTGTTCCTGGCCGCTGAGATTGGCCTGGAAAGCGCCATAGGGTCCGAACACGTTCTGGTATTTGTTGTAGTTGAGGTCGCCGCTGGCGCCCTCGTAATTGATCTTCTTTCCTGCTTTGAGCAGGCTCAGGCAATCCTTATACGTGTAGCACTGGGTCCCAGGAGGGTTGGTTACGGCGGTCATGGCCGCGTTGACGGCGGACCCTGTCGTGGAGCCAGCTTTGTCGATAGCGAGAGCCAGACTGATGACCGCGTCGTAAGCGTAGTTCGCGTTGGCGAGGGGCTGAGCCGAACTCCCAAACTGGGCCGCGAAGAACT
>Ga0307374_10013447_pt1 | contig 11323 bp, 6 predicted proteins | sample OX3MG_FD_202532 | JGI IMG/M metagenome (GOLD analysis project Ga0307374, IMG submission 202532) | Soil microbial communities from Risofladan, Vaasa, Finland - OX-3 | ecosystem: Environmental > Terrestrial > Soil > Coastal area > Acid sulfate soil | place: Finland: Risofladan, Vaasa | collected... | reverse complement strand
GACGCTCCTGCCCCTGATGGCCGAATTGTGCGCGGGGGACAGCGGCCTCGCGCGCGTCTGCGTGGAGGCGGTGCTGGCGGCCGGCCCCCCGGGGCACGAGGCCTGGGTGCTGGCAGGGGAGGCAGGCCTTTTGGGCTTCATCGCCCTTTCGCCCTCGGGCGCACCCCACTTCCACTTGGGGTTTGTCGAGTGGATCGCGGTGGCCCCCGCAGCCCGCCGACAGGGCATCGGGCGGCAACTGCTGGCGCTCGGCCAGACCCGCGCGCTCTCTCTCGGATGGCGACAGCTGCACGCCTCCACCTTCCACACCAACCGCCCCGCGCTGCACATGTACATCGACGCGGGCTTCTACCCGGCCGCCACCCTGCCGGACTACGGCGGCCCCGGGCTCCATTACGTGGAGTTGCTCTGGCCCGTGGCGCGCTGCAAAGGGGATGCCTGATCATGCCGACCCCGCACTCGGCCGCCGCCGCCGCCACCTTCACCTCCCTGCCACGTCAGGGTCGGGCGGCGGCCCGCAGCGGGCCCGCCTTCGTGGAAGAGGTCCGGGGCTACCTGCCACCGGCGGGCACGCTCGCGGTCTGGTACATGGGCCAGGAATCGGTCATCTGGAAGTCCGGGGCGAGCACCGTCTGGATCGATCCCTACCTGAGCCCCAACGCGGCCCGGCGCTACGCGCCCTTCTGCGCGCCCGCGGACGTACTCGAGGCGGCCGACGTGGTGCTGATCACCCACGAGCACTCCGACCACCTCGATCCCCAGAGTTGCGCCGGCATCGCGGCCGCCTCCCCCGGGGCGTGCTTCATCGCCCCAGCCCTCTGCGGCCCAATGCTGCGCGACGCCGGCATTGCGCCGGGGCGCATCCTCACCCCAACCACCGGTGAGCCGGCGGCCGTCGGCGACTGGCGCTTCACGGCGCTGCCCTGCGCGCACGAGGAGATCGACTTCACGCCCGCACGCGGCCATCGCTGGACAGGGTATGTCGCGGAGATCGGCGGTCGCGCCTACTACCACGCCGGCGACACGGTGGCCTGCGACGAACTGCTGGCGGCGCTGCTGCCCTGGGTGGACCGCTTGGACCTGGCCATGCTGCCGATCAACGGCCGCGACTACTTCCGGCGGGCCGGCAACATCCTCGGCAACTTCACCTTCCGCGAAGCCGCGGAGGTGGCGCTGCGCCTGGGCGCCGGGCTCACGGTGCCGATGCACTACGACCTGTTCCACCAGATGAACGACGAGCGCCCGGCCCACTTCGTCGACTACATCTACGACAAGGCGCCCTACCTGCCGATCGCGATCATGGCCCCAGGGCAGCGGCTGCTGGTGGCTCCGGCGGCCGGAGGCCGGCCGCCGGATAAAGCGGCGCAGCAGCGGTGAGCGGCGACCCGGGCGCCGCGGGCGCGCAGGGCTGGGACGCGACCTGGCCTGAGCCGCCGTGTGGGCGCAGGGGATGGCCGCATCCGCCAGGGTGACAGACGGAGGAGGGCAGGGGGCCGAGGAGCCAGAGCCCCGGCCACGGGGCGGGCTGGCCGAGCCGGGCCACAGGCGATGGCCTGAGCCCCGAGGGTGGCAGACGGAGCAGGGCAGGGGGCAAAGGAGCCGGAGCCCCGGCCACGGGGCGGGCTGGCCGAGCCGGACCACAGGCGATGGCCTGAGCCCCGAGGGTGGCAGACGGAGAAGGGCAGGGGGCAAAGGAGCCGGAGTCCCGGCCACGGGCCAGGCTGGCGGAGCCGGGGCGCGGGTGTAGGGGCGGTCAGATCCGGGGAATTCTAGCGCGTGCTGCACAAGTCGCCGCGGCCGAGGCGCCAGAGCAGCCGGCCCTTAGGGGCCACGGGACTTGGCAACCGTGGCCGCCCCGCAGCGGACCCTGGCGGCGGTCACGACCTGCCGCGGCGCCCGCACTGGCTGGCGGACTACCTCCTCATCGCGGTGGGCGCCTCCGCCATGGCCTTGGGCATCTCGTCGCTGATCGTCCCCGCGCGTCTGGCCGACGGTGGCCTATCCGGCATCGCCATCACGCTGCACTACCTCACCGGCCTCGGCGTCGGGCCGCTCTACGCCGGCCTGAATGTGCCGCTGCTGGTCTGGGCCTGGGTGACGCAGGGCCCCCGCTTCGTCTGGCGGACCGTGTTGGGGGTCGCGCTGGTCTCCGCCGGTGTGGCCGCCTTCGCGCCCGTCCGCCTGGTCCTCGGGGACCGGTTGTTGGCCGCGCTGTACGGCGGCCTGCTCGTGGGCGGGGGCATCGGTCTGGTCCTGCGCGCGGGCGGCAGCACGGGCGGGGCGGACATCCTGGCGCGCTACCTCAACCTCCGCCACGGCTGGACCTACAATCAGACCTTCCTGGTGACGGACCTGGTCGTGCTGGCGGCAGTGGCGATCTGGGTTGGGCTGCCGGCGGCGATGTATGCGTGGATCGCCACCAACGTCGCTGGCCGGGTGGTCACCTACGTCGTCGAGGGACCCCGCCGTGGCCGCCTGGCCCTGTTGGTCACCGCTGCCGATCAGGCAGTCCTGCGGCGCATCGTGGGGGAAATGGACCGCGGGGCGACACGCCTGCTGGCGCAGGGCGCCTACACCGGCAGTGCCCGGCCGCTGCTGCTGGTGGCGGTGGCCCAACAGGAGGTCGTCCATCTGCGCAGCATTGTCGCGGAGGAGGACCCCCGCGCCTTCCTGGTCATTCTGCCGGCCGCCGAGGTCCTCGGCGAGGGCTTTCGCCTCCTGGAGGGGTCGGCTCGCCGCCCGCGGGCGGCGCCCCCCAGAGGACCTGCGCCGGCGGGCCGACCCGCCGCACCCGACCACCCTCCAGGACGATGACCATGTCGGCGCGCGCGGCGAGCTCCACCTGGTGGGTGATGAAGACCACCGTCTGGCCGCGGCTGCCCGCGAAGAGGTCCGCACACACGGCCCGCTGCAGGGCGGGATCCAGGGCCGCCGTCGCTTCGTCCAACACCAGCACGGCGGGCGCCTGCAGGTAGGCGCGGGCGAGCGCCAGGCGCTGCCGCTGCCCGCCGGAGAGGTTGCCGCCGGCCTCGTGCAGCGTCCGTCCGCCGACGGGTCCCCCCGTGAGCAGGTCCTCGGCATGGGCACGGGCCAGGGCCTGCCCTACCTCGCGCTCGCTCGCGTGCGGCCTCCCGACGCGCACGTTCTCCAGCACGCTCTCGCGGAAGAACACGGGGTCCTGCGGCACCAGGGCCACCGCCGCCCGCAGGCCGGCCAGGTCGTACTCGCGCACGTCGCAACCGTCGATCCAGACCGCGCCGCGGTCCGGATCGAGGTATCGCGGGATCAGGGCGCCGAGGGTGGTCTTGCCGGCGCCGCTGCCACCCACCACCGCGCAGCGCGCCCCGGCGGGGATCCGCACGTGGATGTCCACGAGGATGTCGCGACCGTCATCGCCCGTGCAGCCGACCCCGCGAAACTCGATCTCGCCGCGCAGCCGTACCGGGCGGGGCCGCCGCGGTGGCGGGACATCCACCGGTACGTCGGTGAGGGCGAAGAGGCGCTCGGCCACGACCGCGACGCGCTGGGCGCCGATCGGCAGGTGCAGCAGCCGCCGCACGGGACCCTCCACCCCGCGCACGTACTCCAGGAAGGCCAGGAGGCCCCCGACCGTCATATCGCCGTGGAGCACGGCCGATCCCCCCACGCCAAGCAGCAGGACCGTGATCCCCTGGTGCACCGCCACATCCAGCAAAGCGCCCGCGCGATCCACCAGGAAGGCGCGCATCCGTAGAGGCACCCGCCGCCATAAGAGCGCGCGAAGTGCGCCCACATCCTCGCTCGCCTCCACCTGGTGCAACAGGCCCCGTAGCCCCGCGATGCGGTCGTTGACGACTCCCTGCGCGTGTACGTCGAACAGCGCCAGCGCGGTGAGCGCGCGCCGCAGCGGCCGTGCCGTCAGCAGCGGGTAGAGCGGGTAGAGGGCCAGCGCGGGCAGCATGACGTGCATGAGGGGCCCGCTCAGGTGCGCCATCAGGGCGAGGCTGGCGGGCAGGCGGTAGAGGCTGGCGAGGATGGACTGCACCAGGCCGAGGAAGCCCTCGCCGACCTCGGGGCCGAACTGTTGCAGGGCCGCCGTCGCCTCGCCCGTGCTGGTGCGTCGCAAGGCAGCCAGCGAGAGGCGGCGCAGGTGGCCGTAGGCGGCCGCGCGCAGCCGCACCGAGAAGCGCTCCGTCGCTTGCAGGAAGGCGTAGTGGACGAGGTTGCCGGCCAACCAGTTCCCGGTGGCGGCCAGGGCGTAGAAGGCGAGGATCTCCGGGAGCAGGCGGGTCTGGTGGCCGAGCAGGACGCGGTTGACGAAGGCTTGGTGCAGCATGGGCTCCAGCAGTTCGGCGGAGATGCCGGCGACGGTGGCGACGACCAGGAGCAGCAGCCAGGGCCAGAGCGGAACAAAGAGGCGCCCCACCCGCAGGAGCAGGCGCAGGATGCGGTCGTGGCGGGCCCAGCGGGAGGCACGGCGCGATGGCGGGCGTCCGGCCGGGGACGACGCCCCGTGCGGGGCGTGGCTCGCCTCGGTCGAGCGGGCGGGCGCGGCGGCCCCGGCCCAGAGGGGTGGGGTGAGCCCGGCAGGCGCCAACGGAGCATCGTGCGGACGCGCGGCGGCTCCCCCCTCAGGGCACGAGGCGAGCCGGGACGGCGCTGCCGCCGGCTCCTCCGTCGCCAGGGAGTCCTTATGCGGCGGGAGGGACGGTCATGGCTGGGCGCGGCCTGCCGCGCCACTGGAGCGGCGGCTGATGGCTTTGGGCCGGCACGGCGGACCGGCCGAGGCAGCCCGTGGGGGGGGCCTGCGTCGCCCTTGCTCGGGAGCCCGTGCCAGTGGCCCGGTTCACCAGACCTCGCCTCCGACCGGGGCGCCCCAGTCTACGAGGGCCTGCCGATATGCATCCGTGATCTTGATCACTGGCCATCGCTCCAAGCCTCCCGTCGATCCGCTGAGAAGTTCGTCCCGCCGGCGGGCAGCCCCCTTGCGCTTGGGCGCTCGCCCAAATCCGCTGGGCTAACTGCACGACCGGCGCCGCGCCGGCCCACCCTCCGCGGCGGCGTTGCGTCCAGCCGGTGGGTCGGCCAGGGGCTTCTCACCGGCCCAGCGCGGTCCGGACCGCCTGCCGCAGCACTTCGCGCGGCACGTGCCCGCCGGTGCGTCGTGTCACCTCCTTGACGACCGCCCCCCAACTGGCCGGCCCCGTCGGCTGGCCGGAGGCCGCGCGCTCGGTGAGCGCGGCGCGGATAGCGGTCTCCAGCTCCTGGGCCGCGGGCGGGGCGGGCGTGGGGTCCCAACCCTCCTGCGCACCCGGCAACAGGCGGAACTGAAACGGTGGGATGGCGGGCATGGTCGCCCCCGGCGCTGCGGCGTCCAGGGCGCGGACGGCTGCCTGCGCGTGGCCGATCACCGCCGCGACATCCACGCCTCGGCAGACCGGGGCGTACGGCTGCAGATAGCGAACGCAGGCGGCAAAGTGCTTGCGGGCGCCGGGGGCCGCCCGGCGTTGGACTTTGACGAAGGCGGCGGCGAATAGGATCAGACCCTGGAGGAAGGGGTCGGAGTCGTGCTCCCACCAGAGCCCTTCAAGGTCCTCATGCGCCTCGAAGAAGCGGGCCGCCGCGAAGTCCCGCAGGTAGGCGGCAAAGGCCGGCGGTGGCGCCAACGGGTCACACTCCCTTGGGGGTGGGTAGCCGGCGGCGGTCAGGTTCGGGCCCCACTCGACGAAAGGATAGCGCAAGACGGATCGAGTCACGAGGGTAGGCGGACCAGGGCGCGGGCGGGCGCGGGCGCGCCGGGGTGCGGCCAGCCGCCGCTGCCCCACGGGAGCGCGCCAACAACCCGAGGCTCCGTCCCGCGCTGGCGACCCATGTCTCGCCACGGCGGGCTGGTGCGGCGGGCAGGCGCCACGGGAAGGGGTCGGACCGGATGGAGGCGATGTCGGATCCGCCGCGCCCGGTCCCGCTCCCCACCCGGGGGATCGGCCCAGCGCTCCCAGCCGTGCTGGGGGCCACCGCCCTGTGGGCCAGCGGCGCCGGCACGGGCTCTGTGGCCGCCTGGGCCGCGGCCGCCGCGTGCGTGTGGGGTGCCACGTCGCTTTCGGCGCTGGGGGTCCCGACGGTGCGCGGCGGGGGGCGGGCGCTGGTCGGCGGGGCGGCCTTCACGGCCGCAACGGCCGCGGCGGGGCTGGCGGTGCTGCCGTGGCTCCGCGCACAGCCGGAGACGCTCCGGGCCTTGGCACCCTGGGTCGCCCACGGCCTCGCCTACCTGCTCCCGGCCATCCTCCTACTGGCGCTCGGCGGCTGGGCCTGTGGGCGGCTGGTCTGCAACGGGGGGATTGGCCAGACCGATCCCGTGCACTGGCTCCTCGGGGCGCTCGGGATCGCCGCGCTGGGGATCGTCCTCGGCACGGTCGGGGCGCTGGCTGGCCCGTGGGGTGCGCGTGGCGCGGCAGCGGTCCTCGCCTCGGTCGCCGGGGCGTTCTGGCCCTGGTGGGCCACGGTGGAGGCGGGCAGGCGGCCGGGCCCCCGCGCTCGCTACAGGCCGACCCCGGCCGCGGCTCGACGGCTCCGAGCGCTGGGGCGGCGGCGGCGGCCCGCCACGAGCGCCGGCGACCGCGGCCCGGCGACCGCAGCCCGGACCGGGGGCCACCCCCCCCTGCCCAGAGTCGTGCCCCCGCGCCGGCGCCGCCGACGGCGCCCCAGGTGGGGCAGGGCGCTCCGGGCGGCGTGGGAACGCCAAAGGCGGCGTGCCGCCCAGGCGCTCGGCGGGCTCTGGCGCCAAGCCAGCCTGGATCCCGAAGAGGGGGGTGCGCTGCCGGTGGCGGTGCGTCTGGTGTCGGCCAGGGCCAACACCCTGCGGCTGATCGCGCTCTATGCCTGTGCCGGCCTCTGCGGGGGGCCGGCGCTGCTGTTTCTGCTGATGGGCCCGCGGGCCGCCTGGATGTGGCTGCTGCCGCAGGGACTCCCCGTGGCGGGGCGCGTGCTCGTCCTCGTGGCGGCCGTGGTGGCGCCCGCCGCCTGCGTCGCCGTCGCCCTGCGCACCAGGCTGTTACACCCCATCGAACTGGCGTTGCCTGTGCCGCCCTGGCGGTGGACGGCGATCGCCGCAGCCGGCACGGTGCTGCTGCTCGCGCTCGGCGCTGCCGCCGCGGAGGGACCGGGACGAAACGTCGCCGGCGCCCTGCTGCTGGCACACCGCGTCCCCGTCGTCGCCCTGTTCGCCTGTGTGCTGCTGCCCGTGGCGCAGGCGGCCTTCTACTTCGGCCTACTCCAGGCCCGTCTGGCGGAGGTCCTGCCGGCCTGGGAGGCCGTCACGCTGGTGGCCGCGGCCTTCGCCCTCAGCGGCCCCCTGACCGGGGCTCCCCTGCCGGGGTTCCTGTTGACGCTCCTGCTGGGTATCTGGCTCGGTTGGTGCCGTGGCGCCATCGGCGTGACCGGCGTCGCCCTCTCGTTCGCCCTGGGCAACGCCGTCGCCCTGGGGATGGTCCTGCGGGTGTAGGCGGGCCTACCAGACGCAGGCCTCGTCGGGGTCGTAGCCCATCAGGCAGGCGGTACCCGGCTCCGTCGGCACCTCCGGCCGAGGCCCGGCCGCAGCGATGATGACGGGACCCTCGCCCAAGGGCACCAGCGTGAACTCGTAGCCGCCGCTGGTGGGGGCGGCGACGCGCAGCCGGGCCCGGCAGACGCGCAACCCCGGCGGCTGCGCCGCGGCGGGATCCAGCACGTGGACGGCCTCGGGGCGCAGGCACCACCCGCCCCCCGGCCGGCACGCGGGTGGATCCGGCCACGGGGCCGCCCCCGCCACGAAGATGTTGGCGATGCCCAGAGCCCGCGCCACGGCCGGGCCATTGGGCCGGCGCCGCAACGCCTCGGGCGACCCGGACTGGGCGATCCGCCCGCCGATCAGCACCCAAACCTCGTCGGCAAGGCGGGCGGCCTCCGCCGGGTCGTGGGTGACGAGGATCCAGGGCAGGGTCGTGGCCGCCAGCAGGACCTGTTGCAACTCCCGGCGCAGGGGGGCATCCAGCGCGGAGAACGGCTCATCCAGGAGCAGCAGCCGGGGGTGCGGCGCCAGGGCGCGCCCAATGGCGACCCGCTGCCTCTGCCCGCCGGAGAGCTCGTGCGGGCGGCGGCCGCGCAGCGGGACGAGATCGAGCCGCCGCAGCCATTCGCCCACCTGGTAGGACCGGTCGGCAGCACGGAGGTGCCGCAGACCGAACGCGAGGTGGCCAGATGCGTCCAGGTGCGGAAACAGCGCCCCGTGTTGCGGGACATACCCCACCTGCCGGCCCTCCGGGCCCAGGGAGCCGTCCGGCCCGGTCCAGACCTCCCCGGACCACTCGATGCGACCCGCGGTGGGCGGCAGCAAACCCGCCAACACCTTCAGCGCCATCGACTTGCCCGCGCCCGACGGCCCAAGGAGGGCCAGGCGCGCGCCGCGGGGGCTGCGGTCCAGGACCAGTTCGAAGTCGCCGAGACGGGCGTGCACGGCAGCGACGGTCAGCCGCAGGGGTGCCGGGGGGAGCGCCGCGACCACTACCGGCAGGGGCGGGTCGGTGACCAGCGGGCCGCGGGGACGGAACCCGCCCATCCATTCCAGCCCGACTAGCGCGGCCGCCGCCGCGAGGACCGCCAGGCCCGCCGCCGGCAGGGCCGCGTTCAGGCCGGTGGCCGCGAAGGCAACCCATGTCGCCACGGGCAGCCCATAGGGGTGGTACGCCAGGACCAGGGTCGCGCCGAACTCGCCGAAGGCCCGCACGAACGCCAGGCCCAACCCGGCGCGGACGCCCGGCCACGCCGCCGGGAGGGCGACCCGCGCGAAGGTGGCGCCGGGCCCGAGGCCCAGCGTGGCGGCGACCCCCAGCGTGTCCGGGTCGACGGCGGCAAACGCGCTGCGCGCCGCGATGATCAGGAAGGGTGCCGCGACGAACGCCTGGGCAGCCACGATGCCGGCCAGGGTGTCGGTGATCGGCAGCACTCGGCCCAGCGGGGTATACGGCCCGAACAACCCTAGCAGCAGCAGGCCGCCGACCAGCGGTGGCACCGCCAGGGGGAGTTGGACCACAACGCCCAGGACCGCCGCGCCCACGCCGCGCCCGCGGGCCAGGAGGTAGCCGAGCGGCACGCCCAGGGCGCCGACGATCAGCGTGGCCGCTGCGGCGGTGCCCAGCGAGACCAGCAGGGGCAGGCCGAGGGGGATGGCGGGCGGCGTGGGGTGCCGCAGGAGCGCCAGGGGCAGCGCCAGGAAGGGTAGGCCCAGATACAGGCAGAGGAGCCCCCCCATGGCCATCAGCCAGCGGGTCCCCCCACCCCGGATGCCGGGACGACCCGGCCCGGCCCCCGGCACCCGGCCCGCAGCTACCCCCATGCCGACCCTCCCCGGCGACCCACCCGGGCCAGAATACCACGCGCGCTGCGGCCACCACGGCGCGCGGGCAGCCGGCCCGCGTCACCGCAACCGCGGCGAGGCACGGCCACCGCCCCAGGCGCCGCCGCCCAACGGCAGGCGGCGAGGCACGGCCACCGCCCCAGGCGCCGCCACGGACCCGTGGCCAGCCGGTCCGCGTCACCTCCACCGCGACGCCGCGCGGCCACCGCCTCCAGAGCCGGCACGGACCCGCGCCCAGCCGGCCCGCATCACCCCCACTGCGGCGGAGCATCGCCACCGCCACAGGGCAGCCGGCCCAACCCCAGGCGGTGGCTGAGGCGCGCGGTCACCCCCAGCGCCGCGGCGCGCGGCCACCCCCTCAGCGGCCGCCACGGACCCGTAGCCAGCTGGCCCGCGTCACCCCCACGGCGGCGGGCAGGGCAAGTGCCCCAGGGGCCGCCGCCCAACGTCAGGCGGTGGCGCGCGGCCCACCGCCCCGTCCACCGCCACGGGCCCGTGCCAAGCCGCCGCTTCTCCCCCACCCCGCAGGCGCACCTCGCGCCAGACGCTTGAAGGAACCGGTCGCAGCGGGGTGTATAGGCGAGGGATGGCCACGCGATACGCCCGACTGGTCCTGGGCCGCGCGGCCACCGCTGCGGCGTGCGCGGGCCTGCTGCTGGCTGCGGCGGGTTGCGGGCGCGGGCAACCCGCGCCGATTCCGGCGACCGTGCCCGTCGCCGCCCCCGCGCTGGATGCCTGGCCCACCTACGGCGCGGACCTGGCCTCCACCGCCGCGGAGGTCACGGCGGCGGCCAGCGGCGCGGATGCCGCCGTCTCCCTCAACCTCGACTGGACGGCGCCCGCGGACGGGGCGGTGACGGGCGAGCCCGTCGTGGCGGGTGACCGCGCCTATTTCGGCACGTGGGGCGACAGCGTCTACTGCGTCGACCGCCTGACGGGTGCGGTCATCTGGCGCACGCCGCTGGGGGCCGCGCACCCCGATGGGCCGTATGGGCCGTTCCCGCGCATCCAGAACAGCCCGGTGCTGGACGGGGGCCGCGTCTTCGTCGCGGAGTCCCAGGGCCGCCTCGACGCCCTGGATGCGGCGACGGGGCGGATCCTCTGGCGCAGCGCGCCCCTCTACGGCGCCCTTGTGCCCAACGTGCTGCGCTCGGCGCCGCGCGCTTACGCTGGGGTCCTGTACGTGGGCATCGGCGGGCTCGGCGACTTGCCGCTGGAGTGGGGCGGTGTCGCCGCCATCAACGAGGAATCGGGCAAGGCGCTCTGGGTGAGGCGGCTCGCGGACTACCAGGGCGGCGGGGCGGCGGTGTACGGCACGCCGGCCCTCTGGCCCGAGGCGGGGCTGCTGTTTGTGGCGACGGGCAACCCGGTGATCACCTCGCCGCAGCACGGCGCCGCGTATTCAGATTGCATCGTGGCGCTGCGCCTCGCCGACGGGACGGTGGCCTGGAGCTACCAGACCCACGCCGATGACATGCACGATCTGGACTTCATCGCCGCGCCCAACGCCTTCCGCCTGGCGGATGGGCGGGTGCTCGTCGGCGCCGGGGAGAAGGACGCCAACTACTACGCCGTGGACGCGCGGACCGGCGCCCTGGTGTGGCAACGCCACCTTGGCCGCTGGCTCGCCCACACCTTCATCCTGGCAACGGCCGCCTCTGGCGACGGCCTCCTCTATCTGGGCACCGAGGATGTCAGCGCACTGACCAAGGTATGGCCGGTGAACTATGCCAAGCCGGCGACCGGCCGCATGCTGGCCCTGGATCCGGCCACCGGACGCGTCGTCTGGTCGCGCGCCCTGGGCGCGGCCCTGCCCATCCCACCGGCGGTCGTGGGCCAGGATGTCTTCGTGCTGGACGCCGTCGGCGGTGTGCACGTCCTGGATGCGCGCACCGGGGCGACGCGCTGGCACGGGTCGGTCGGCGGCCACGTCCTGAACGCCTCCGCGGGCGT
>Ga0307374_10013446_pt1 | contig 11323 bp, 8 predicted proteins | sample OX3MG_FD_202532 | JGI IMG/M metagenome (GOLD analysis project Ga0307374, IMG submission 202532) | Soil microbial communities from Risofladan, Vaasa, Finland - OX-3 | ecosystem: Environmental > Terrestrial > Soil > Coastal area > Acid sulfate soil | place: Finland: Risofladan, Vaasa | collected... | reverse complement strand
GCTGGTCTTCAGCTGGGTCACGCTGCCGTGGGTCCTCATCGCCACGAGCGCGCTCGGCGGACTTGGCCGGGGCGGCGGGGGTGGCGGGCAGGCCGGGCCGTTCGCGCCGGCCGAGCAGGCGATGATTGCCGAGAAGGCGACCGGCGAGACCCGTACCCGGGTCTTCACCGTCAACAGCGTCGCCGGGACGTTGATGGCCGCTGTCGGCGCGCTGCTCGCGGTCGTCCCCGAGTGGCTGCGCGGCGCGGACCACCTCTCGCTGGTGGCGTCATATCGACCGCTCTATCTCGGCGTCGCGGTGGTCGGGCTCCTGTCGATCGTTGTCCTCTGGCCGATTACCGAGGACCGCCGTGAGCCCCGCCAGCGCCCCCGCGACGAGGCGGGACGGGCACGGCGCAGGCGAAACCGCCAGCGGATCAGCCAGATCGCGCTGGCTGGCGCGATCAACGGCTTCGGGTTCGGTTTCCTCGCCGGGATCGTGCCGTACTGGCTGCACGTGCGCTACGGCGTATCCCCCGGGGCCATCGGCCCGGTGCTGAGCGCGAGCTCGCTGCTGACGGCGATCGCGTCGCTGGTGGCGGTGCGCCTCGCCGCGCGCTTTGGCGACGTTCGGCTGATTACCGGATCGCGTGCCCTCGGCGTGGCCCTGACGCTGGCGATCCCCTTCGCGCCGGTGTACCTGCTGGCGGCGGCGCTCTATGGCGCGCGCATGGTGAGCGCGATGATGGCTATGCCCGTGCGCCAGTCGTACACCATGGGCATCATCGAGCCGGAGACACGCGGCAGCGCTGCCGGAATCAGCGGCGTGGCGCGCCGGCTGCCCGCCTCGGTCTCGCCCTCGGTCACCGGCTACTGGATGAGCGTCGATGCGCTCGAGCTGCCCTTTATCGCCAGCGCCGTCTGTCTGGCCGTCAACGCGGGCCTCTACTACTGGTGGTTCCGCGGCGTGCGTCCGGACGAACATCCTGTCGCGGCTCCCGCGACGACACACGAGGAGAGCGACCTCGCCGAGCCCGCGGTCCACCGTTAGGCGGCCCTGACGCGGCGGCGATCCCGTCCACTTCCCAGTCCTGCATACAACCAGTTCGGCGCCGAGCCGACGCACCCGTCCTGATTCCTCGGGCGCACCGGCGTCACGGTCGACGGACACGCAAGCCACTCTCATTGGTTATCACTCCCCGCACGGCTGAGCCATGGCGACGCAAAGCCTTCGGCGTCGATCGCCAGCCCAGCCACAAACCGCTCTCCCGGCTTCGAGAAGCCAATCATGTGTCCCTTCACTACAGAGCACCACTCGGGTATCCTGGCGGGCAGTAGCCAGTCTCAATAGGTTCCCGGGAGCCGGACAGGGTCCCGTCGGATCGGCATGGCCCGCTCTACCCGAGGAAAGGGGGACGCTAGATGTCTCGCTGGTTTCGGCGACGTCGCCTGGTCGTCGCGTCGGTCATCGCCCTGGTGGTGCTGGCCGGGGTGGGGCTCAGCGCATTCGCGGCCGACAACACCGTCTTCTACGCCTGCTACGACCCGTTCGCGCGCACCTTTGCCAACGTTGGGCTGGGCGCTCCGGTGAAGTGCCCCGGCTGGGAGACGCCGGTCAGTTGGTCGCAAACCGGCCCGACCGGCCCGAGCGGGCCATCGGGTCCGAGCGGCCCGCAGGGTCCCAGTGGACCCCAGGGCGCCAGTGGGCCACAGGGGCCTAGCGGTCCTGCTGGGATAAACGGGGCGTCGCTGTTCTCCGTGGATGGCGCCGTCAACGCCGACGGAACGGTCAACGGATTTGGCACCAATCGCGTCGTCTTTACCATCTCGCCGCGTACTCCCGGCAGCGGGAACTACGTGATCAATGTCCCCGCCGGAACCTTCTCCGGTCTGTACAAGGCGTCCCCGGTGGTCACGCCCATCGGCCCGGTGACGGTGACCGCGCTCTTCTCGACGATCTTCCCTGACGGATCCGGAAGCTTCACGGTGACCTTCACCGCGGACGTGACGTTCAACTTCTTCTGGTCCGAGTAGCGCGGCGTCCGTCGCAAAGCGCCTGGCGCGCACGACGCCCGGGGGCCGACCAGCGGGCCGGTCTCCGGCGTGACTCGGAGCACGGTTCGAGGTGGGCCGCGGCAGAGGGGGCACGATGGTCGAGCCGAGCGACATGTACGATCTGGTCAAGACACTGACCGAAATCCCCGGTCCGACCGGGCAGGAGGATCTCGTCCAGGCGTGGTGCGCGCGCCACTGGTCGATCCTGGCCGCGGTCGTTCAGGTGTCTCCGGTCGGCAACGTCCTGGCACGGGTCGGCGGCGCCGGACCCCGTATCATAGTGCTGGGGCATGGTGACGAACTGGCGCTCGTGGTCCGCTCGATCACGGCCGAGGGGCTGCTCACCGTCTGGCCGGCCTGGCGCGACGTGCGCGGGCGTCCACCCTACTGGTACAGCCCGATCAACCAGCCGGTCTGCGTGCTCGCCGACGACGGGCTGATCGACGGTCAGCTGTGCTACGCCAGTGGCCACGTGGTCGGTGGCCCGCGTGACAAGGACACCTTCGAGTGGGACGACTGGTTCGTCGACCTCGGCCTTCGAGACCGGGCGAGGGTCGACGCGCTCGGCATCCATCCTGGCACGCGCCTGGTCCCCAACCCGCCGACGCGCCGACTTGGTGACGCTGTCGTCGGCAAGGCGATGGACAACCGGGCGGCCCTGGCCATCGCCACGGCGGTCGGGGAGCGCGCGCGGGCCGAGACGCTGCGCTACGAGCTATGGATTGGCTCGTCGGTCCAGGAGGAGAACGGCTTGCTCGGCGCCGCCAGTGTGGCCGCGACGGAGCGCTTCGACTACGGCATTGCCCTCCACGTCGGTCTCTGCGGCGACGTTCCGGGCACCAACCCGGCGCGGCATCCCTCGCGACTCGGCGACGGACCGATCGTGGTCCACTCCGATACCTTCGCGCACTACTCGCCTCGGGTGAGCCGGGCGCTGGTCGAGACCGCGCGTGCTGCCGGTCTCACGGTGCAGCAGGCGGTCTTCCAGAACTACGGCAGTGACGGCGCGGAGCTCATCCGCCACGGGGTCGAGACCGGCCTGATCGCGTTTCCGACGCGCTACACCCACTCCCCGAATGAGATGGTTACCCTGGAGGACCTCGAGCGCACCGTCGATCTGATCCTGGCCTTCCTCGAGCGTGAGCCGCTCCCGCCGCGCTGGGACGGTCGTTAGCCGACCGGCTAGGACCCGTGACGCACCGGGTCGCACCGACCCATTGGCATCGAACGAGGGAGCCCGGACCCGCCAAGCTACCCGACGAGCCCCTTCGTGGAAACGGGCGTCGCGGTGTCGCGCCGAGCAACCGGCAGGTCGTCCGCGCCCACCCCATGTGGCGCTACCCGTAGGGGCACGGTGTTGCGGGCATGCGCCCGGGTAGGCCCGCGCGTATCTCGCCGCACGATCCAGGCGCTTTCCAGTGCGGTATAGTGCGCGCCAGAGATACCGTCCCATCCCGATCGACGACCCGCGCGCCGCAGGCAACGCCTTGTCGTGGTTAGCCCGGCACACGTCGACCACGCAGGGTCGTGCCCGGGCGCGGGGACGCGAAAGCGTAGTCGATGCCATGTTTTTGACACGCCGCCCGCCTCGACATAGGCGCCGCTGCAACGGTCGGCAGGCTACGCTGGGCCTGCCGTGTCCGGCAGTGGCCGGCCTGTACCTGCCGTCCGTCCCCGGCACCGCGCCGGGTGGAAAAACGGGGGAACTCATGGCGCACCGGATGGATCGCTCGCGGCTGCTGGCGTGCGTCGCGCTGCTGACGCTACTCCTGGCAGGTCTGGTCGGCCTGCTGCGTCCGGCGTCCACGGAGGCCGCCGCCACGCTGGTCGGCCCGAAGGCCTACTACCTGGCGCTAGGTGATTCGCTGGCCTTCGGCTACCAGCCGAACTGGGACTGGTCGAACGGCTACGCCGACGACTGGTACGCAACACTCCGCTCGCGGGGCACGACCAGCTACACCAACTACGGCTGCCCCGGCGAGACCAGCTCCACCTTCATCAACGGCGGCTGCCCGTACTCCTACCTCCGCCACACGAAATACTCCGGCGCGCAGCTGGCGGCCGCGGTCAGCTTCATCAAGGCGCACCCGGGACAGGTCAGCCCGGTGTCGCTCGACATCGGCGCCAACGATCTACTGGGGGATATCAACGAGTCGACCTGCGCGGTCAGCTCGACCTGGAACGCCGACCTGCAGCGGCTCGAGAGCAACCTGACCCAGACGATCCTGCCGCAGCTCGTCGCGGCACTGACCGCCGGAAACACGCGCACTGGCGACCTCGTCATGATGAACTACTACAATCCCTACCAGAACACCTGCCCCAACTCGCCGACCTATATCGCGCAGCTCAACGCGCACCTCGCCGTCGACGCGGCCCAGTTCAACGTGCCGCTGGCCGACGTCTTCACGGCCTTCGGCGGCAGCAATGCCCCGATCTGCAACTACACCTGGATGTGCAGCAGCTACAACGACATCCATGCCACCGGCGGCCGCTCCGGCGAGCCGGGCAACGGCTACGCGGTGATCGCCAACGCCTTCCAGTCCGCGACGTACGCCGCGCCGCCGACGACCGGCGCGATCACGGGCCAGGTGACTGACTCGTCCACCTCGAACCCGACCCTCGGCATCCCGGGCGCCACGGTCAGCGCCGGAGGGGCCAGCACCACCACCGGCAGCAACGGCAGCTACATCCTGAGCGGCGTGCCGGCGGGGTCGGTGACGGTGTCCGCCAGCGCCGCCGGCTATGGCAGCGGTTCACGGTCGAGCGTCCTGGTCACTGCCGGCCAGACGACCTCCGGCATCAATCTCAGCCTGACGCCGACGGCCGGCACGCTGCGGGGAACGGTCACCGACAGCGTGACGACGAACCCGGTCTCCGGGGCTAGTGTGAGCATCGGGGGCGTCACGACGTTCACCGATGGCAGCGGAGGCTACACCCTGAGCGGGGTGCCGCTGGGCAGCCAACCGGCACATATCAGCGCGTCCTACTACGCGACGTGGAACGCCAACGTGACCGTCAACCCGGGGTCGCAGACGGCGAACTTCAGCCTGACGCCGACCACGGGCACGGTGACCGGGACGGTGCTCGATGCCGTGACCAGTTCCGGCGTGGCTGGGGCTACCGTGAGCGTGGGCGGCGTGAGCACGACGACCGTCGCCGGCGGCGCGTATGCCCTGACGCATGTGCCCTATAGCAGCGGCGCGAGCCAGACGGTGAACGCGAGCGCTTCGGGCTATGCATCGAACTCAACCACGGTGATCGTGCAGCCGGGCCTGTCGGTCGCGGCATCTACGATCAGCCTGACGCCCACCACCGGCTCCGTCTCGGGCAAGGTGACGGTGGCCGGGACGGCAACGGGCATCGGCGGCGCGACGGTGAGCAGCGGTGGGGTCAGCACCCAGACGCGGGCAGACGGCACCTACACCCTGGCGGGGGTCACGCCGGGGAGCGGGCTGACGGTGACCGCGAGCGCGTCGGGCTACGGGAGTGCCTCCCAGACCAACGTCACCGTCTTGGCAGGTCAGACCACCGGCAACGTGAACTTCCAGCTGACGCCGACGGCCGGGAGCATCGTGGGCACGGTGACGCTGCGGGGCCGGCTGGTGTCCGGGGCGACGGTGACATTGTCGGGCAACGGGCTGAGCCGGACGACGACGACGGACGGCAGCGGACATTACCAGTTCCTCAACGTCCCCGCTGGGACCTACACGGCGCGGGCGTCGGTCTATGGGGGCTGGATCCAGCAGAGCAAGTCGGTGACGGTGAGCGGTGGCACGACCACGCTCAACTTCGCGATGTAGCCCGTCCTCGGTGGGCTTTGGTAAGGCGCGGCAGGGTGCGGTAACACCAACGGTGCCGGGGTCGAGGCGCAGCTGGTCCGGCGCGTACGCAGGCTCGCGCGGTGGCCGCGCCCTTTGACCGCCGGATGTCGCTTGGGCGCCGCTCGATCGCTCGTGAATGCGGGAGGGATGCGATGGGAGAGGGTCGGCTCGCGGGGAAGATCGCGCTCGTGACCGGATCGTCGAGCGGGATTGGGATGGCGATCGCGCGCGGCTTCGCCCGGGAGGGCGCGGACGTGGTCGTGCACTGCCGGAACCGGCAGGGTGAGGCGGGGGCGCTGGCTGACGAGATCCGCGCCTCGGGGCGACGCGCGCACGTCGTCCAGGGTGACGTGGCCCGCGCGGCGGACGTGGCGCGCATGATGGCGGAGGCCACCACGTTCGGCCCGCTCTCGATCGTGGTGTGCAACGCCGGCTGGCATCGCCGCGTGCCATTCCTCGAGATTGACGAGGAGATGTGGGACGGAGTGCTCGACGCGGACCTCAAGGGTCCATTCCTGGTCGGACAGGCGGCGGCACGCCAGATGGTGTCGAGTGGCACACACGGCAGCATTATCGCCACGTCATCGGTCAGCGCGCACAGCGCCCAGCCCGAGCTGGTCCACTACCAGGCGGCCAAGGCGGGCGTGACCATGCTGGTGCGGGGCATGGCGCTGGAGCTTGCGCCACACGGTATCCGCGTCAACGCCATCGCTCCGGGGCTGATCGAGACCAACCTGACCACGCGCATCTTCGAGACGCCGGAGTTGCTGGCGGCACGCGTGAGCCGCATCCCACTCGGTCGCGCCGGACGGCCCGAGGACCTGGTCGGGGCGGCCATCTTCCTGGCCTCGGACGAGGCGGGCTGGGTGAGCGGCTCGACGATCACAGTGGACGGCGGCTTCAGCGTCACCTGATTCCGGTTTGACCGGGACGCGACCCTAATCCACACCGTGACGTCGTCGACGCTGCCAAGTGCTGCCCGCCGGCCAACGGCCGGCGGCGCTGAACTTGGCGACGGCCACGCCGGAGCGGCCGTTCGACAAGCCCGGTCGGTGAGCGCTTTGGGCTGAGAAAGGGAAGGACGATGGAGCAGCGACCGTTGGGCGCGACGGGCCTGACCGTCTCGGCGCTGGGCTACGGCAGTGGGTCGATCGGCGGCCTGTTCGTGCGCGGTGCGCGTGACGAGCAGCGCCGCGCCGTTGCCCGGGCGATAGAAGCGGGCATCACGTACTTCGACACCGCACCCCAGTACGGCGATGGCCGTTCCGAGGAGAACCTGGGGCGCGTGCTTCGCGAGCTCGACGCCTGGGGTCGGGTCGTGGTCGGCACCAAGGTCCGGCTCGACGACGCCGGACGCGACGACGCCCCGGCCGCGATCGCCCGCTCGCTCGAGGCGAGCCTGCGGCGCCTGGGGCGCGACCACGTCGACCTGCTTCAGTTGCACAACCCGATCGTCGCGGACGCGTCCCCCAGCGGGGCGTCGTCCGGCGCGGTGGGTCTCGCGGTCGTGCGCGACGGGATCGGGGAGGGACTGCGACTGGTGAAGGCGCGCGGCCTCGCCCGCCACATCGGCTTCACCGGGTTGGGCGCGACGGACGCGCTCCGCGCCGCCGTCGCCGGTGGGCTCGAGACGGTGCAAGCCTACTTCAACGCGGTCAACCCGAGCGCGGGGTTCCCGGGAGCAGCCGGTGGCGAGCAGGACTTCGCCGGGCTGATCGACGTCGCCGCGGCCGCGGGCATGGGCGTGATTGCCATCCGCGTGCTGGCGGCCGGCGCGCTCGCCGCGCGGCCGGAGCGTCACCCCAACGCCGGCGACCCCAGCCACCCGCTGATCCAGGGAGCCGGCTACGACCGCGACCTCGAACGCGCCGCCGAACTGCAGACACTCGCCACCGAAGCGGAGCTGGACGGTCCGGTTGAGCTGGCCGTGCGCTTCGCCCTGGGCAAGCCCGGAGTGTCGACCGTGCTGGTGGGGTTCTCCGACGTGGCGCAACTCGAGGACGTCGTCCGCTGGGCCGAGCGCGGTCCGCTTCCCGCCGCCCTGATGCAACGGATCGTTGATGCCGCCCGCTAGCCCGGTGCTTCCGCCAGCGCGTGGAGGGGTTCCTGCCGATCGATACCCGCGGCGCCGAGGCTCGCACGCTCGACGGATCTACCCACCTTCCGCGCAGCCGCTCGACTCCGCGGACACAGCCCGGCGCTGCATTCCGCGCCCGCAGGTCCGGGAAGGCAGACACCAGGCACAACCACGGGCACGCGCCCAAGGCGTCATATCCCATTAGCTAACTGCATCGCGGGTCACACCGACCTCGCGCAGCGCCGGGATGACACGGATCTGTAACGTGGGTCGGTGGAATCACCGATGCCGATGTAAGCCATGTGCGCCTACGATCGTGTCGACGGCATCCCATCGTGGTAGAGCGGACGCGTCGGCGCTCCGCATGAACCGCGCGGCGGGACGCCGCCGGAGAGCAACGTGGACCGCAGACGGGCGCGCCGGTCAACGGGCTCCGCGCTTCCGGGCCGCAGCGGTTGCGGCACTCCGCGGGGGTGAACCTCGCCGGGGCTGGCCGGAGCGGGGTGTCCAGTCCGGTGCGGCGAGAAGGGAGCAGCACGATGGTACGCCGTCGGGTTCGCTGGTCGGACGTCGTCTTTGCTCTGCTGCTGATGATTGCGCCGCCGGCCGCAGCCTTCCACTACAGCGGCGGACGCTACGGGAACGCCATCATGGCGGCGGCCGCGTTCATCGCGGGCGTGGCCGTACTGGTCTGGAGTCTGGGCCAGCCGGAGGTCACTCAGGCAGAACCGGCGGCGGTGGTGGTGCGGGCTCCCCGGCCGTCGCGGCCACAGCCGGAGCGGAACGCGAGCGGCCGGCTGACCGGCTGGCTGCCGGCCGCCGTGCTGAGCGGCGCGCTGGCGAGCGCGTTCGTCACCGCGGTGCTGGCCGTGGTCTACAGCTACATCGTCGCCATGGGGTCGGCAACGTCCGCCGGCAGCGCGGTGTCGGACTGGAGTGCCGGCCTCTACCGCTACGTCATGGGCCATCGCACGCCGGCCGACCTGGCGCTGGCGCTGGGTCTGCAGCTCGCGCTCGGTATCGGCTGGGCAACCGTCTACTCCGTGATCGTCGAGCCCCGCCTGTCCGGTCCGGGTTGGCGCCGCGGGCTCCTCTTCGCCGTCGTGCCGTGGCTCGGCGGAATGCTGGTCGTCCTGCCGCTGCTGGGCGCGGGCGTGCTCGGCCTGAGCATCTCGGCCGGACCCGTGCCGGCGCTGGGCGCGCTGCTCGCCTCCCTGCTCTACGGTCCGGCCCTCGGCGGTCTCTACTCGCGGGAGGACATGCTGACCGAGACCGGGGAGCCGGAGGACGAGGGCGAGGGACCAGCGATGGCCCGCTCCGAGGTGCTCATGGTCGCGGCGCTGGTCCCCGGGCTGGTGCTCGGTGGGGTTGCGAGCCTGCTGGCCAGCAGCATCGTGGCACCGGGCCAGGACATGTGGATCGCAACTGTCGTCGGCGCGGCCTTTGGCGGCGCGCTGGCCGTGCTGCTCGCTTCGTTCCTTGGCCTGCGCGCCAGCAGGACACCGTAGCGACTGCTGGCGCGCGGAGCGCTCTCCGCCGCCTCGCCCGGGCACGGCCCGGTGTGACGGGCCGTGCCTGCCCTGACCCGGCGGAACGTTGCCGCCTGCCGGCGCGGGCCGTATCATGGCCGCCGCGCCGCCGCGGCAACCAACGAGCACCACGAATCCACTCGGGTACATCGGGGTGAGCACGTGAGCGTGATCGGGGATCGACCCTGGCCGGTACCAAGCGCGCCCTGGGTGATGGTGCAGGTCTGGGAGGACCTCCTCTTCGCCCACTGGGCGCTCGACCCAGCGGTCCTTCGTCCACTCGTCCCGGCTGGACTGACACTCGACCTGTACGAGGGGCGGGCCTGGCTGAGCGTGGTCCCGTTCCGCATGGACGGTGTGCGCCTGCGCGGCACGCCGTCGCTGCCGCGGCTGTCACGCTTCCTCGAGATAAACGTCCGGACGTACGTCACGGTCGAGGAGCGCCCGGGCGTTTTCTTCTTCAGCCTCGATGCCGCCAGCCACCCGGCCGTGCGGTTCGGCCGCCGCTGGCTGTGCCTGCCATACGTCCTGGCGACGATGGCGGCGACCGTCGCTGGCGACGGCTGGATCGACTATCGCAGCCTCCGCTCGGACCGGGCCGCGACCGGCCGGGCAGAGTTCACCGCGCGCTACCGCCCATCCGGCCCGGCGCTGCCGGCCGCGGCGGGCACCCTGGAGCGCTGGCTGACCGCGCGCTACTGCTTCTACAGCGTCGACCGCCACGGCGGGTTGCACCGCGGGGAGATCGATCACCGCCCGTGGCCGCTCCAAACGGCGGAGGCCGAGATCCAGGTCAACACGCTGCTGGCGCCGCTAGGTATCGGACTCCCGAACCGACCCACGTTGGTTCAGTTCGCGCGGCGGCTGCCGATTACTGCCTGGCCGCTTCAGCGCGTCTCTTCACCGGCACCGGACCCCCAATAGCGCCGCAAACCGCCGGCGCGGCGCCCGCTCGTGCCGCTGACCGTTGCGGCGCGGTGCAGATCGAAGGGGAGACCTGTGTCGGGGTCGGGTCTTCCAGATGCTGGCCTGGGCATTCAAGGATCCGCCGCTGGGCAAGGAGCACCATCTTACGGTACCGTGCGACCACCACCAGCACCCCAGTCGCCACTGGCCCGAGGAGCCGCGCGGTGGCATCGCACGGCTGGGCGAGTTGGTCGGGCAGGGCGTGGGCCCGGGGGAGGTGTGGCGCCAACACCGCGCCGAGATTGACTCCCGCCGTCGCACCTGAAAGTTCAGATGCTCTCGGGAGGCTCATGGTCGCTATGATCCTCCGGTCCGCTGGACGCTGATGACCGCGGACATCGTTGCCAGGGGCATACATGGCTACCGCGACGCGGTCCGCGCCCGGGCGCGGCAGGTGCTTGTGCGACGGCGCGTCGCGGCGCATGATAGGCGCGCTCAGCGCAGTCTCGGGATCCTGCCGCCACGGGCGGCCCGTCATGCCTGCGAAGGCGCGAACGATGGGAGGGACGATGCCCGGCCTCGACACCGGCAACACCGGGTTCATGCTGCTCTGCAGCAGCCTCGTCATGCTGATGACGCCCGGCCTTGCCTTCTTCTACGGTGGTCTGGTCGGACGCAAGAACGTCCTGGCCATCATGATGCAGAGCTTCGTGTCGATGGGCTGGACGACCGTGATCTGGTATCTGGTCGGCTATAGCCTTTGCTTCTCAGGCGGTGCCGGCGGCGTGATCGGCAACTTCGACCATGCTTTCCTGCGCGGCGTCTCGCTTACCAGCCCGTCACCCCTCAACCCCACGATCCCCCTCTTCGTCTTCATCGCCTACCAGATGATGTTCGCGATCATCACGCCCGCGCTGATCACCGGTGCCTTCACCAACCGGGTAAGCTTCCCGGCC
>Ga0307374_10013445_pt1 | contig 11325 bp, 7 predicted proteins | sample OX3MG_FD_202532 | JGI IMG/M metagenome (GOLD analysis project Ga0307374, IMG submission 202532) | Soil microbial communities from Risofladan, Vaasa, Finland - OX-3 | ecosystem: Environmental > Terrestrial > Soil > Coastal area > Acid sulfate soil | place: Finland: Risofladan, Vaasa | collected... | reverse complement strand
CGCGGCCGCCAAATCGGCCTCGGCGTGCTCGGCCCCATCGAGCGAGATCTTGTGCCCCATGGCATGCGAGAACTTGCCGAACGTGGTGACTCCCACGTTCGGCAGGCCATCGACTAGCGAGCAAAGGTAGGGCACCAGCGCCCTGTTGTAGCAGAGAAGCACGATACGCCAGTCCGGGTGCAGCGCGGCCAGGTATTTCGCCCGGCCAGCTAGCACCAGCGTCTTTCCGCTTCCCGGAGGGCCGGACAACAGGAGGATGTCATACACGGGGATCGTCGCCGCCGCACTCTGCTGAGCGTCCAGCGCGACCTGCTGCTGGCGACGCTCCGACCGGCCAGGATCCGAGACGCCACGGCGCGAACGGACCTTGAAGACGAGGCTGGGCGCTAGCGCCGACCGCAGTGCCTCCAGGTCTGCTGGCTCGGGTGGACGCGGCTCCAGCAGCTCCAGCCAGTTGCCCTGCTCGATATCCGCGAACCCGAGCGCACGTAGCGGCCCAGCTCGCGCCGGTGGGATGAGTGCATCGGGATGGTCACCGAAAAGCACAAGGCGATGCGGCCTGAACCGCTCCACGACGGGTACCTCCAGCCGGAGGCCAGCGACTCTTCGGTTCAGCCGGGAGAATGGCTCGCGTGCGGCAGGGTCATGCCCCGTCGTGTCGATACCGACGACCACTAGCCCATAAGTGCGGTCGACCACGATGAGCTCGGGGCGGTCGTCACCGTCGGCGCACAGCACCAGTGCATCCGAAGGGAGGTTCTGCGTCAGCCGACGCAGCAGCGCCTCCCGCAGCGACTCTGTCGCCGCTTTCATGCAACCCCCCTGAAGGACGGGCACGCTCGACACCGCCTGGCCGGGCTGACGGCTAGTCACGTATATCCCGGCCAAAAGCAAACCATATCCGACTAGTGAGGCGACCTCAGCCAAATAGGTTCGGACAATCGCGATCCCGCACAAGTACGCGGTGATGCCCGCACCGATCACCCATGATGGGCGAAACTTCGGCTTCCAGGCGGTACGCTTCGCAAGGTGACCAGCGACTAGAAAACTGACCGGCGTCTAGCCTGGATTCCGCAGAATTGCTTCCGCCTAGTGACCGAAAAATGGGCGCTTAGCTGCGGGAACGCGAGAAAGCCCAGTGACAGGGCGTGTCACTAGGCGGTGGTGTTAGTGCAGGTCAGGAGGCTGGCTGTGCCGGGTCCAGAGCGAGGATCTTCTTCGGCGGTTCGATACTGAGTGCGGTGTAGATGTCCCGCTGGGGTTTGGTGAGGTCGGTGGTCTGCCGGAAGGTGCCGGCGGGACCGGTCCAGGTGACGGCGTGCTGACGCTGCAGCTCGGCGCGGATCCGGTTCCATGGCTGGCCGGCGGTGTTCTCTGCGACGCGGATGAGCAGGCGGGCGAGCCAGCAGAGGATGACGTGGGCGCGGATCCGGTCCTCGCGCCGGTGGCAGACCGGGCGCAGGTCGATGACCTGCTTCATGTCGCGCCAGCCGCGTTCCGCTTCCAGGAGCTGCTTGTAGCCCGGGGCGATGTCCTCGGCGCTCAGGTGCGGGTCGGAGGAGCGCAGGAGGTACTTGCCGTCGAGGTTCTCCTCGGCCTTGATCCTGGCCTTGCCGATCCGCGGCAGGCCGGCCGGGGTGACGCGCGGGAACCGCTTCAGGCCGGGCTTGCCGGCCAGGGTTCCCTCGATCCTGGCCCGCTCGGCAGCGGTCAGCGCGCCGGTGCCGCTGATGAGCTCCCCGAGCTGCGCCACGAGGCGGGCGCGGATCGCGGCGTCGCGTTCTGCCTGGTCAGGGTTGTAGCAGATGATGAACCGGTCGCTGTCGTCGCCGAGGCGGACTTCCTTGACCTGGAGGTTGTCCCGGACGGTCTTGTAGCGTCCCTGCCGGGACAGGACGGCCTTCACTTCCTCTGATCCGGTGCGGAGCTTCTCGCCGATGATGTAGCCGCCGCCGCCCTGCATGAGGGCGCGGCGGTTCTTCCGGGAGGTGAAGCCGCGGCCGGCGACCCAGATGACCTTCGACAGCGCCCATCCCCGCGGATCCTGCCTGACCTGGCGGATGAGGCCGGAGTCGCCGGTGTCGCCGGGCCAGGACCAGACCCGGACCGGGATCCCGTCCCGGGTGACGGCCATCCCCGCGATGATCTGCGGGAGGTCGTCGCGGGAGTCCCTGGACTTGCCGAACGCCCGGAACCCGCCCTGGTCCGCTTCTTCCCTGCTGCCGGCCGGGACCCGCTCGCCCCGCTCGTCGCGGGGAACGTCCGCATCCTCCTGCTCCGTCTCGAAATACGTGCTGGCGGTGCCGGGGAACAGCAGGCCTGCTTCGAGGTTGAGGAGGTCGGTGAGCTGGTAGCAGGCCTGCTCGGCCAGGCCGGGCTCGATCTCCGGCAGGTGGTCCATCGCCCGGTAGCAGGCGTCGTCGCTGGTCTCGGGGAGGCTGTCGACGTGCACGTCCCCGCTGATCCAGTCGGCGGCCGCCAGCTTGGAGGAAGCGGCCAGAGCCCGGCTGGCGACCAGGGCGAACAGGACCCGCTCGGTCTCCGGGCTGAGCCGGCGCCCGGCCGTCAGGCGGCCTCCGCAGGGGTGATGGTGATGGTGCAGCCAGGGCTGAGCTTTTCCAGCTGCCGCAGCAGATAGGCGCGGCGCTGCCCGGGGGATTCCCGCTGGGCATAGAAGTCGGCGCCCAGGTCCTCGTACGGCTTGCCGCTCTTGAGCACCTGGTAGGCGATCTTCAGCAGGGTACGGGCTACGCCGGCAGCGACTACCTGGCCAGCCCGCGCCCCTTCCTCACCTCGGAACGTGACAGTTGGCCGGTCAGGACTAGCAGGGAACGGCATCGCGGAGGCTCACATGGGCACTGTCCGCCAAGAACGTCCCCGGCCTGCACCGCATCGGCTGGCCGCCCGATGGGGGGATGCGACTGCTGTGAGCACGATCGTGGCCGCAGGGCTGCTCATCGATGACGGTTCGTTCCCTTGAGGTACGGAGTGGGCGTACCGGTTCCCATCGCGTACGAGACCGCACCTCGGTCGGCATGCAGGACAGCGGCGGCAACGCAAGAACGCATTGGTACGCTGTAGCCAGAGTCGGGCGCCATGGGCAGGTAATCGGCTCCGGGGTCACCGCAATTTCAGATTGGCCTGGGTTTGATCATCGCCCAAGTCGGTGCGGCCGTCTTGGCAGCACCGCGAGGCAACCAGATCATGTCGTCCCCATCACCTAGTCTTTGGGTTGATCTCCGGGCCGCGTGCCGGTTCGAGGCGGGTGGCACAAGGAGGCTCAAGATTGGCTGCATCCGGGCGCAGCGCGACGGCGCGTGAGCCGCGGGTCGAGCAGGTTGTGCCCGCTGCGGCTCGGACCATCTCGTCTCTGCGCGACATCGGCTATGAGCTACCCCAAGCGGTCGCCGATCTGGTGGACAACAGTGTCTCGGCTGGCGCGTCGACGGTTACCGTTGACCTGCACTTCGACGGTACCGACTCGTGGATTCGGATCGCCGACGATGGCCATGGGATGGACGCGGTGACCCTGACCGAGTCGCTGCGTTACGGAACTGTGCGGGACTACGGCGGCGACGACTTGGGCAAGTTCGGCTTCGGCCTGAAGACTGCGTCGACCTCGCAGTGCCGCCGGGTCGTCGTAGCATCCCGCCGGGCAGTGGAACGGTCTCGGGTAGCGGTCCGCGCACTCGACCTCGGTCACATCGAGCGAACCAACCGATGGGAGATTCTGGTCGTCGATCCGGCCGACCGCCCAGCACACCTCATCGATCCGCTGCGAGACACTACCGGCACCGTGGTGCTCTGGGAGGACCTCGACCGCGTTCTCGACTACAAAGACCCCTGGGGTGGCTGGGCTAAGAGGAAGTTGCTCGACATGGCGGACGCCATCGCCGAGCACCTCGGGATGGTCTTCCACCGGTTTCTGGACGGGCAGGCGCCCGGCCCCAGACTGCAGATCCTCGTTAACGGGGCTGCCGTTGATGCCTGGGATCCGTTTTGTCCTGGCGAGCAGGCGACGACCACGCTACCCGAGCATGATTTCCGGGTCGCGTCAGAGAGCGGTATGGGCATCGTGCACGTTAGTCCCTACGTCCTGCCGGACAAGTCCGACTTCTCAGATACTGCCGCGTGGCAGCGGGCCTCAGGACCGCTGAAGTGGAACCGGCAACAGGGCCTGTACATCTACCGGGCTAATCGGCTCATCCAATGGGGAGGATGGAGCCGTATCCGGACACTTGACGAACACACCAAGCTCGCTCGGGTTGCGCTCGATTTCTCGCCGATTCTTGACACAGCGTTCGGGATCAATATCTCGAAGGCGGTCGTCAAGCTGCCAGTCGACTTGCGCGACGAGATCGAGCCAGTTGTGAATCAGGTGGCTCGAATCGCTGCCCGGCGCTACCGCAAGGGTGGCGACAGCAAGGGCGGCTTGCCCGGTCGCCGAGCTAGCCCGAGCCCGCCGCCATCGCGCCCGACACCAACACCTGCAAGTTCGAGGCCAGGTCTGGCGGCCGATGTCACCTACCCGGCTCGCGGCCTTGGTCCGGTCATGGTCGACGCGCACACAGGCGGTGCCCCTCCAGCCAGCCCTGTCGAACAGGCTGCACGCAAAGCCATCGAAGCGGCGGCGCGAGCGACTGGCGAGCAGGAAGCGTTGGAGCGGATCGTGGCCAGCTTGCGGCGGACAGCACCCGAGGTGGCTCGTGACCTCGGATGGTGAGCGTATTGAAGGCCACGTCCAGTTGGTCCGGGTTCTGATGACGCGAGACGGCACGACCTTCGATGAGGCATTGGCTGTCGCCGGACCGCTGGTTCCGGTCATGGACCATGAAGCGGTTCTGCGGCACTATCGTCGCCAGACATCGACCACCATCGAGGTACTGGAACCAGGGGTATTGTCGGACGGCGGCCCACGGTCGTGGTTCGAGGGTTACGACCCGTCGCAGGGTTACTACTGGCGCCGTCAGCGTGCCTATCTGGCGCACACGGTGGGGCGCAAGGACTTCGAGCTCGACAGTCTCGACCGATCCAGCAACAAGGTGCTTGCGCACCTTGAGGATCCGCGGTCGGCCGAGCCGTTCGCGATCCGGGGCCTAGTTGTCGGGCATGTCCAGAGCGGTAAGACTGCCAACTTCTCAGCGCTGATCGGAAAGGCCGGCGACGCCGGATACAAGATCGTCATCGTTCTGTCCGGTCTGCACAACACCCTGCGTCAGCAGACGCAGCATCGTCTTGAGCGTGACCTTGGTCGCGAGAACGTCGCCGGCGTCGGCGAGCCAGAGGCGGGCCGCCGATGGCAGTGGATGACGGGCGCCGAGTCGTGGGGTGACTTTGACCCGCGCGGAGTCAACGCCGCCGTCGTTCAGGGCAACGAGCAAGTCATTTTCGTTGTCAAGAAGAACAAGACCCGCCTTGAACGGCTCAATTCCTGGATGCGAGGACAAGTACCTGGCCACGTGCCGGTGCTGGTCATCGATGACGAGGCCGACCAAGCCTCCGTCAACACCGGTGGCAACCGCTCAGCTCGCGAGGAAGTCGACCTCGTGGCGCAGTCTGATTTCGACGGCGACGAACTGAGCGACGATGAACTCGACCCCAGTACGATCAATCTGAACATCCGCAAGCTGCTGAGCAGCTTCGCCCGGTGCTCCTACGTTGCCTACACCGCGACACCGTTCGCGAACGTGCTCATCGACCCATCAGCCTTCGACACCCACGGCGGCAACGACCTCTTCCCCAGCCACTTCATCATCTCGCTGCCACCGCCGCCCGGAGACAGCTACGTCGGCGCGGCCGAACTGTTCGGCCGCGAACGTTTGCCTGGCGATGCGGAGACCAGCAGCCAGGACGGACTCGACGTCATCGAGTTCGTCCCCGACCATGAGGTGGACATGCTGGTGCCGCCGCCGCGGCAGAGGGCGGGATTCCAGGCAACGATGCCTCCGAGCATGAAATGTGCACTAGCCGACTATGTACTGTCGGCAGCCGCGTGGCTGGAACGCTCCGACAAGGATGAGCCCTGCACAATGCTCATTCACACCGACATGCGCCGCGCAATGCAGAACCCCCTCGCCGCCGAGGTGACTGCCGAACTCGCCTATATAAGGCAGCGCTGGCTGTACGAGGCTGCTGAATACCGACCGACTCTCCGCAACCGGTGGAACACCAGGTTCCGGTCAGTCTCGGCCAGCGTTGAGCTTGCCCGGGACGTCACATTTGAAGCCATCGAGCCGCACATCGACCGTCTGCTGCGCAGCGGTATCGTTGTGAAGGTCCTGAACTCAGACTGGCCGGACAACATCGACTTCGATGCCGAACCGAACCTTAAGGCTGTCCTGATCGGCGGAAACAAGCTCAGCCGCGGCGTCACGATCGAAGGGCTGCTGGTCTCGTACTACGTCCGGGAGACGTTGTACTATGACACGCTGATGCAGATGGGCCGCTGGTTCGGATACCGCGGCCGGTACGTCGATCTGACTAGGCTCTACAGCACCGAGCTACTGGTGTCGTGCTTCCACGATTTGGCCACAGCCGAGGAAGAGTTGCGAAAGCAGATTGCCCGATACGACCGTGAGCACCTGACTCCGACCAAGTTCGTGCCCAAGGTGCGTACCCATCCGCTGATGGCGGTGACCCAGAAGAGCAAGATGCAGTCGGCCGTCGAGGTAAGTGTCAATTACGCGGGCGAACGGATACAGACCCTGCGCTTTCCAGAGAAGCCGACCGCTGACCTACAGGTCAATCTTCAGCTGGCACGCGATTTCCTGAGCGCGCTCGGCACTCCCGAGATTGTTGACTCAAAACCGATGTGGACCGGCATCGATCCCAGACCGGTCATCGATTTCCTGAGCAGCTTCCGCGTGATTCCGCAAACGGCAATCGACCCGCGATCGGTCGTTGACTACATCGACAAGCAGTTGCAGAACAGCGAGCTGATCCGCTGGCGAGTGCTGCTGTCCTGCGCAAAGACGACGCGCGTCGAGCCGATCTGGAACGAAGACCTCGGCGTTGTCGGCATGCCGAGCGTGCCGTTGATCGCCCGTAGCCGCCTCAAGAACGATCCGACTTCTCTCGGTGTGGTGACCGAGCCCGATGACGAACTGCAGGGGCTCACCGACGATGACGTACGGCAGGCCGCCGATGATGCGAAGGATGGCAAATACAGCTCCCGGGCCGAGGCCTACCGTGCTTACCGTGACTCCGGCGAGGGCCTCCTCATGCTCTACCCGATCAGTGCAGCAGCCCAGCAGTTGAAGAACTCTACGACCCGTATCCCGCTATTCGCTAACCCGGACAAGGCCGCGACGTTGATCGCCTATGCGGTCTCCTTCCCGTTCAGTGGCAGCGACGCTACCGTCGAGTACATCTCCGCACCGCCGCCACAGGGCACGCTGTGACGCCGGAGGAATTTCAGTCGTGCTGGCGGGAGTTGCCCGTGCCAACTTCATCCGCGCAACTGGAGGCAAGCCAGGTCAGCGCTCGGTCAGGAATCTGGGTAGCCCGCGATATCTCCAACCGCCAGCACCTGCTCGTGCAGATACCCGACGGTGTGACTCTCGACATTGCCGGCACACACGGTCTGGGAGTGTCGATTGCCCGTCATCGCATCCCTGGGCACGCCGATGCCAGCTATATCGACCTTGTATGCCTCGATCAGGCAGTGGCGGCGACGTTCGCGGCCGTCGCAGCCGATATCGCCGAGGAGGCGGTGCAGGCCGACGCCGGCGAACGGCGTAGCCAGGTCATCGCGGTGCTCAATGAATGGCGATGGTTCTGGGGCGTCGATCCGGCCCAGCTGTCGTCCGCCGACGCTGTAGGCTTGTTCGGCGAGCTGTGGTTCCTCATTCGTTGGGTCGGAGCGTCAGCGCAATCAGTACAGGCATGGAACGCCTCGCATGGCGCGCGCCACGACTTTCAGTGGCCGGAGCGCTCAGTAGAGGTGAAGGCGACATCGCGTGGCGGTGGGGTAGTCCACACGATCCAGAACCTCGAGCAGCTAGCGGATGCCGAGACCGGTGGTCTATACCTCTATAGCCTGCGGGTGGCGCGGGACGCTTTGGCGGCTAACACACTGAACAGTCTTGTCGATATCGCCAGCGCAGCACTCGGCCGCCAGCCGGAGGCGCGGGCCGATCTCCTCGCGAAGCTGGGCCAGCGCGGCTACAGCCCAGCTGGCCGAGACCAGTCGGCGGTGCCGTATCGGGTTATCGAAGAGGGCCTTTACCGGGTTGCCGACGAATTTCCTCGGCTGACCCGAGCCTCCTTTCCGAGCGGGCTGCCGAACGGGATAGCCAGCGTGTCGTACCAGCTCGACGTTAGCGCATGCGCTGGCTGGCGGGTCGGCGCCGATCCGACCGCGTGGCCGCCGCCGTGACGGTGCTTGCGAGACCGCGCTAGGTGTGATCTCCTGGTCGCCAAGACATCCCCAGAGAGGAGGGCCGGTGGCACAGTACGGTGTGCGTTTGCAGCGCAGCGACGCTCTGAAGTTGTCGGCCCACCCCGAGGGGCCAACTGTGCGCACCCTTCCGACGTGGTGTGATAAGCAGCGTGCAGATGGCCGACCTATTGCGGTCGATCTGTTCTCCGGCGCCGGTGGTCTGAGCGCTGGAGTTGAGGCGGCTGGGTGGGTAATTGCCGCTGCGGTGGATCACGATCCGCGCGCGCTAGAGACCCATCGCCATAACTTCCCTGGGCTGGCACTCGACCTCGACCTCGGTGAACAGGCAGCCCGAGAGACATTCAGTAAGCTGTTCAAGGACATCCCGGTGGACCTCGTTGCCGGTGGTCCGCCGTGCCAGCCATTCAGCCGGGCAGGTCGCAGCAAGATCCGCAGCCTCGTCGAAGCCGGAGCACGTGACGCGGTCGACCATCGACGCGAACTGTGGTCAGCCTTCCTTGACATGGCGCTGCGGCTCGAGCCGCGAGCAATCCTGATGGAGAACGTTCCCGACATGGCCCTCGGTGACGGCTTCCGCGTCATCCGGACCATGGTCGATTCACTGGAGAAGGTCGGCTATGCCACGAAGGTGCAATTGACGGATGCCTGGCGATTCGGCGTGCCCCAGCATCGCAAGCGGCTGATCCTGCTGGCTCGACGCGACGGCCACGGATTCAGCTGGCCAGCTGAGCAGCCCGCGATCACGACACTCCGCGACAGCATCGGCGACCTGCCGAAGTTGGGTGCTACGACCGGTGCCCGCGAGATGGCGTACGTGGCGGCCCGCGAACTGTCAGCATTCGGTGTCCGAATGCGCGAAGGTGCCACACTGGGCGTGCTGCACGACCACATGACCCGCGCCGTACGCGCCGATGACCTCGAAGTCTTCCAGCTGATGGACTCCAAAACCCTCTACTCCAGCATTCCGGAGCATCTGCGCCGCTACAAGGCCGACAGCTTCGATGACAAATACAAGCGTCTGGACTGGGATGACGTCAGCCGCTCAATTACGGCTCACATCGCGAAAGACGGCTACTGGTACATCCACCCAGGCGAACACCGCACCCTTACGGTGCGTGAAGCTGCTCGGATCCAGACATTCCCCGACGCCTTTCGTTTCTCTGGTGGTCGCAGTGATGCCTTTCGGCAGATCGGCAATGCGGTACCACCACTCCTCGGCGAGGCGGCGGCACTCGCGTTGGTGCCGAGATGCGGCGCATCGGAGTCGAAGCCGACCAACTGGCTGGCAGCCCGCAAGAAGTTGACTAAGTGGGCCGAAAAGCAACGCTCGGCTGCCTATTGGTTCATGCTGCCAGGGCCAGCAGTTACCCCACCGGTCGCGTTGGCGGCGGCGGTGACGAGCGGTGCGCGTATCGATGTACACCGTGTCGGAGATGCGCTCAGCCGGTTGCGTGGGCTCGCCGAGCTGAGCAAGGCCACGCTGGACTCGGCGAAGGAACCGATCGAGGGTACGAAGGCCGGGCAGGCGATGGACCGGCTGCGGCCGCTGCTCCGGCGCAAGAAGGCATGGCTCGAGCCAGATCTCCTACCGGAACTCGTCGGGCTCAAACCCGCTGAGCAGGAGATCTTCTCAATGCTGCAGGGTCAAGACGTACTGTTGCGCTCCCAGGGTGTCCTGCGGATCGCAGCACGGGTTGCAGGCAGCAAGTCGGCCGAGACCAACCGGTTGACCGACGGACGAATTAACCTGTCTCGCCTAGTCGGTAGCGGTCAGGATGCCGCCCTGCGCATGGGTGCCCTGCGGCTGCTAGCCGTCACGCATTGCACGATTGACGAATCGGACTGCGGCGCCTGTCCGCTTGCACCCTGGTGCCGCTCCGCTCGGCGGGTGCCTGCGGCCCGATCGCCGGTCTGAGCTGCTGCCAGAATCGTCGGAGTTGCGCGTTCGACGTCGGCTCGTGTCTCGCGCTCCCAAACCCGAAGTACCCGCTGGCCGGCCGACGCCAGCGTCTGGCTACTGGCTCTCGTTGATCACGCTCTTGGCCCCCACTCCCCCAACGTGCCGGGCCAGCCCGGTGACTGGCTGACCCCGCCGCGTCGAGACGCCCAGCAGGTACGACGTCGCCACGACGGTCGCCAGCGCCCGCTCCGCGCGGCGCCGCGGCCCAGCAGCCACTCCGGGTAGAACGGCAGGCCAGCGTGGACCCACAGGTTGCAATAGGAGATCCGGCACGTCGATGGCGGATCCGCCATGTCCACCGCGGGCAGCGCGCCGTGCTTCGGACAGGCGCTTTTCGAGCTGGCGGACGCGGGCGGTGAGCCGGATCGCGCGTTCGCGGGCGGCGAGCAGGTCGGCTTGCAGCGAGGCCCGGGTGACGGCCGGGCCGGCTCCGTCGCCAGTGGCTGGCGGGGTGGCTTCGAGTGCGTGGATCTTGCCGAGCAGGTCACGGTGCCGGTAGGGGAAGCTGCGGTCGACGACTGCGGCGCGGGCGATGGATGAGACGCTGGCCTTTGGGCATCGCTTCGGCCTGCGGGCTTGGCGGTCCTGGCTCGGCTGGCTGCGTCTTGGAGCCGGTCATGCGAGGGCCTTGCCTGCTGGTGAGGGCGGGACGGTGGGCACGGCCGGCATGCCGAGGCTGACCGCGCAGTGCTTGCGGATGACGGTGACCGCCTCATCGGCCTGGGCCAGGTCCGGGGTCAGGATCGCCAGCTCCTCATGGTGGATCAGCCCGCGTGCGGCGATCTGGCCGAGCGGCAGCGGCGCGCTGAGCGCTTCGTCCCAGTAGAACGACCGCACCCAGGAGCAGAGCCGGGCCTGGCACTGGCCGGGCGTGAACGGCTGGCCATAGGCGAGCGGGTCCCGGAGCGCCGCGGCGACCTCGGCCCGCAGCTGGCCGATGGTGAAGCAGTCGGCCGGCCGGGAA
>Ga0307374_10013444_pt1 | contig 11327 bp, 9 predicted proteins | sample OX3MG_FD_202532 | JGI IMG/M metagenome (GOLD analysis project Ga0307374, IMG submission 202532) | Soil microbial communities from Risofladan, Vaasa, Finland - OX-3 | ecosystem: Environmental > Terrestrial > Soil > Coastal area > Acid sulfate soil | place: Finland: Risofladan, Vaasa | collected... | reverse complement strand
AGCGGAAACGTGAAAGTCCAGAGCAACGGCTGCGACGCGGCCGAGACCCGGGGCGGGTATGAGCCCTCGATCGACATGTCGATCCAGCCGGCCAAGTGGATCAATCTCTACGGCGGCTTTCAGGAATCGCTGCGCACGCCGGCGGTCGGCGGCGGCGGCGGCATGTTCCAGAGCGTGGACCCGGCCTCGTACCAACTGGCACGCGCCGAGTACTCGCAGGCCGGCTTCAAAATGCACTTCAACCAGGCCGGGTCGGTTAATAATCTACTCCTTGGGGTTTCCTATTTCCATCTATTGCTCAAGAATCAGGAATTGGACATCTCCTATGGCAGCCAGGGGGACACAATTTACGCTACCGCGGATTCGCGCTACAACGGGGTGAACTGGTTCCTGGACGCCGATCCGACCGCCAACCTGCATTTGTTCCTCAACAGCACGTTCGAGCGGACGCTGTACAACAACTGGAACGAGGGCGGGACAGACTACACCGGACTTCAGGTGCCCTACGTCCCCGACACACTCTTGAATATCGGGGCGTATTACACCATTCCGGTGAGCGAGAACGTGGTGGTGCAGCCGCGCATCTGGTACCAGTACACCGGGTCACAGACCGTGTTTGACAATAGCGTGGGCGCGCCCAGCGCGACGACGATGCCGACCTTTGGGACACTCAATCTGGGCGCCAACCTTCCGATCAGTTGGTTCAATGTCCGGGTGACGGCGCTGAACGTCACCAACAAGCAGTACAACCAGTACCTCTGGCTCTCCTCGGGCGGCCCGGGGAGCTACCTGGGCGGTGGGACGCCGGGATATCAACTGGCCTATCCGGGAGCACCGTTCACCGCCTTCGCGACCATCAGCGCGCGCTTCTAAAGTGGCGAGCCACCCGCGCGCCGAAATCGCTGCGGAGCCAGCGGCCCGGAGGGGTCGCTGGCCCGCGCCCACGGCGCTACCGCCGCCTCCGCTTTCGCTGTCTGATTCGTCGGCGCCGCGTGGGCCTTCGATGGAGTTTTGAAATGTAATACAATATGCATAACATGGCTGGGCGATCGAAGATCTCGGTACGTGAACTGCAGCAGAATCTGAAGCGCGCCCTGAGCCAGGTGGAACGGGGGCGGGAACTCGAAGTGACCCGCCGCGGGGCGCCGATCGCGCGCATCGTTCCCCTCCCGCCGGCCGGGCAGGCTGAACCCTGGCCGGACCTTGAAGCCCGGTTGCGGGCCATCTTCGGCGATCAGCTCATGGAGCCGCCGCCCTCGCAAGAGCTGTTACAGGACCGGGATTGATCCGGTACGCCGACACCAGCGCTTTGGTGGCGCTCTATTTGCCGGAGCGGTCCTCGGCGGCAGCCATGGCGGCGGTGAGCGCGGTGGCCGCGGTTCCGTTCACCGCTCTTCACCGGTTGGAACTGGCGGCAGGATTCGCTTCTCAGTTGGGCCGGGGCAGACTCACGCTTGCCCGCTGGGAGGCGGTGCGGCTGCTGGTTGTGCAGGACCAAGCTGCGGGCCGTCTGCGCCGAGTCCACCTTGATTGGGAGCCCATTTTGGAATCGGCCGCCGCCCTCGCCGAAGTCCATGCGCCCCAGACGCTGGCGCGCAGCCTTGACCTGTTACATTTAGCGGCCGCCCTCCGGCTGGGCTGCCGGGCCTTCGTCTCCGGCGATGATCGGCAGCTGGCGGTCGCACGGGCGCTGGGCCTGACCGCCATCGACATCAAGCAGGCTTGAGCGCGGAGGTGCGCGTGGCTTACGGTTTCCGGCCGTTCGGGTGCGGCCGAGCGGAGTTGACCGCATTCGCGAAAAGGTGCCTGTCGAGGCAGCTGGGAAGCGCCACGAGCAGAGCGGGCGCCCGCTGCCGCCAATCGAAGCCCGCCCACAAGCGAGTGATGCTCACAGTGCGAGCATCACGGGAGCGACCCAGCGAAAAGTGGCGAGCCACCGCGAAAGTATGGGCGAATATCAATGCAGGGAGGGGTGAGCGCGTCCGACCAAAGAGCCGCGCCAATAGCCGCTCCCGGCCGTTTGACAGATACATGTACCCGGACGATACTTTTGGAGTCCAGGAGGAGGCGAGTATGTCAAAGTCATTCTTGCGGCTGACAGCGGTTATCCCAGCAATGATTCTGGCCCTGACTTTGGGCGCATGGTCACAGGGCCCGGGCGGATTGACCATTGTTTCCGCGCAGCCCGATTACACTCATGGCACGGTGACGCTGGTGGTCCACGGGATCGAGCAACGTTCGGCCCACAGTGCCCCGGTTGTCAGCCTGCAAGGCGCCGGCCTCGCGATTGCCAGCGCGGTTGTGACGCCGGGCGCGCACCGCTTTGATCCGGCCAGCGGCATCGTCGTCGCTGCGCTGCCGTCGCCGGTGCCGGTCGGCACCTTCGAGCTGAGCCTGCGTTGGGGCGAGCGCGACGATCACGCCGCCATGGATTTGACCCTGGGGGCGGACGGCCCGCAGGGGCCCGCTGGCCCGGCAGGGGCGGCAGGCGCTCCCGGCATGAACGGGTTGCCCGGCGAACAAGGGCCGCCAGGGCCACAAGGCATACCGGGGCCGCAGGGCAATCCGGGAGTGGCGGGCACGACGGGAGCATTTGGCGGCATCGGCGCCTCCTTTGCCGGCGGCGTGGGTATCAGCGCCACCGATATCGTGGATGTCCCCCTGGCTGCGGGAACCTATGTGTTGCAGGCGGTGGTCACCGCCCCGGCGCTGGGCGCCCCGCGGCAACTCGCCTGCACGGTTACCGACGACGACAGCTTGGGACCAAATGGCGGGCCGCTGCTCACCGGCGCAGTGAATCTGCTCAGCGCCACCAGCGTCCCTTTGCTCGGCACCGTCACCGTGCCGGCCAGCATGACCGACAACGTGCACCTGAATTGCAAGACGACCGCGGCGGCAACCAGCGGAATCAGCGCGACCGTGCTGGCGGTTCCGGCCAGCTTCACCCAGTTCGGCACCTTCACCAACAGCATTGATTCGAGCAACAACCCAACGCCGACCGTTGTCGGCTGGGATATTGCGTCCAATCCGGGCAGCTAACCGGCGCCAAGCGGGCGCTTGCGCCCATGAGATCGCGACCGCCTCAAAACGGCTTCTCCGTCCAGGGGACCTTCGCCCGAGCGGGCGAAGGTCCCAGCCCGCTGCGTCCACTTCGGCGATGGTCCAAGTTGCGCGGATGCGTTCCTGCCCCCCCAAGGCGTAACCCAGCCCAGCGACCAGCGGGAGCGCCGGCTCGAGCCTAAGTTCCGCAAAGTTCGCTGACGCGCGCAGCGTCACCAGACGCGGCAGGCTTTGCCGGCGGGCGCCACCATGGGGTCGGTGGGGCCGCAGTGGAAGGCTTGTGCGAACTGGGGCATGTTTTGCACCACGCCGTCGACGCGGAACCGCCCCGGGGAGTGGGGATCGACGGTGGCGTAGAGGCGCGCCAACTGCGGGCGCACGTTCTCGCAGAAGTCCTGGCCGAAGCCGAGGAAGAAGCGCTGCGCGGCGTCGTAGCCGTCGATGAGTTGCTGCGGCTGCGCCGTGAGGGCGGCCTGCAGGGCCATGTAGGCGATGCGGGCGCCGCCGTTGTCGGCGGTATTCTCGCCCAGCGTGAGCTTGCCGTTGAGCTTCACGCCCGGCAAGGGGCTGAAGGCCCCGTACTCGCTGACGATGCAGGCGGTGCGCTGCTCGAAGGCTTTGGCGTCGGCGGCCGTCCACCAGTCGCGCAGGTTGCCCTGGGCATCGAACTTGCGGCCCTCGTCGTCGAAGCCGTGCGTCATCTCGTGGCCGATGATGACGCCAATGGCGCCGTAGTTGGTGGCGTCATCGCGGTTGGGGTTGAAAAACGGCGGCTGCAGAATCCCGGCCGGGAACACGATTTCGTTGAACTGCGGCTGGTAGTAGGCGTTCACGGTGGGCGGCGTCATCAGCCACTCGCTGCGGTCCACCGGCTTGCCGATCTTGGCGAGCTGCCGGTGCCACTCGAAGGCGTTGGTGCGGCGCAGATCGGTGTAGTAGTTGTCGCGGGTGATCACGATCGAGCTGTAGTCGCGCCACTTGTCCGGGTAGCCGATCTTGTTCATCACGGCTTTCAGCTTGATGAGCGCCTGCTTTTTGGTGGGAGCGGTCATCCAATCCAGGCTTTGAATGTCCTGGCCGAGCGCGGTCTCGAGGTGTCCGACCATGGCTTCCATGTGGGCCTTGGCCGTGGGGCTGAAGTATTTTTGGACGTAGAGCTGGCCCAACGCCTCGCCCAGATGCTGGTCGGTGGAGGAGACGCAGCGTTCCCACCGGGGTTTGTTTTCTTTTTGACCCGTGAGCGCGGTGCCGAAGAACGCGAAGTTGGCGTCCACGAACGGTTGCGACAACGCCGGCGCAAATTGGTGCACCAGTTCCCAACGGAGGTAGGTTTTCCAGTCGGCGAGCGGGACGGCGTTCAACTCGGCGTTCATGCCGCGGAAGAAGTTGGGAGCGACTACGTTGAGGGTCTGGAACGCGGGGGTTCCGGTGCCCTGGAAGTAGGCGCTCCAATCCACATCAGGCGCCAGCGAGCGGAACTGCGCCAGGCTCATCATGTGGTAGAGCTTGCTGGGGTCGCGGCGGGTGACTTTGTCCTGGGAGGCGCGGGCGAGCGCGGTCTCGATGCGTAGCACGGTGCGCGCCTCGGTGGCCGCTTGCGCGGGCTTATCGCCCAGCAACTCCATCATTTTCTCGACGTGCGCTTGGTACTGCTTGCGCAGGGCGACGGACTTGGCGTCGGTCTTGAGGTAGTAATCGCGGTCGGGCAGGGCGATGCCGGCTTGGTCGGCCTCGGCGATCTCCCGGGTGGCGTCCTTGAAATCCTGATCGGAACCGAAGCCGAACAGGGCGTTAACGCCATCCACCTGCAGGCGCGCGATCTCGGCGCCGAGTTCGGCTTTGCTGGTCAGGCTATTGATGTTGTTCAACTCGGAGTGCAGCGGGTGGAAGCTGGCGGTATCGACACCGGCCTGGTTCATGCAGGCGGCGTAGTAATCGCCCACCTCCTGCGTGACCTTGTCCTTCTTGGCGGTGTCGACCTCGGCCTGGTCGAGGATCTTGTGCAGGTCCTCGCGATTGCGCTCGGCCAGCATTTCGAATGCTCCCCACGAGCTCTGGTCGGCGGGGATGGGGTTGTGGGCATCCCAGTTGCCGCAGGCGTACTGGTAGAAATCCTGACAGGGGCTGATGGAGGTATCGAGCGCGGTCAGATTGATGCTGCTGGGTGCGGGCGCGGGCGTCGCGGCGGGCGCCGGATGGCTCCCCGAACAGGACCCGGCGGAGAGCACGAGAACGAGGAGGAGGGCTACGGCCCAAAAGGGAACAATACGGTTGCGCATAGCTGGGTCCCGAAGCAGCAGTCTACTCCCGCTTTGCGTTCCCCCGCCACTCGCGCGGGCGGGAAAACCTTATAAAATGGAAAAATCATGGGACTGCGCCTGACCTTTATCGGCCCGCCCGGCAGCGGCAAGGGCACGCAAGCCAAGCTGTTGCGCGGGGCGGGCTTTGTGCACGTCTCGAGCGGCGACATGCTGCGCGCCGAAATCGCCGCGGGGACGGAGCGGGGCCAAGCGATTGAGGCGACGGTGGCGGGCGGCGGCCTGGTCAGTGACCAGGTGCTGTTCGACGTGGTGGGCTCGTTTTTATCCCGCCATCGCGACGCCGCCATCGTGCTCGACGGCTATCCCCGCACGCTGGCGCAAGCGCAACAGTTGGCCAGGCTGGAGTTGGATGCCGCCGTGTTCTTCGACATCCCTGACGCGGTGCTGCTGCGCCGCTTGGGGGACCGCGTCATCGGACCGGACGGGACGATCTACGATTTGCAGTTGCATCCGCCGCCGCCCGGCCTTCAAGTCACGCGCCGCGCCGACGACGATCCGGCGGTGCACCAGCGGCGCCTGGCAACCTACCGCAGCGACGAAACCGCGCTCCGCGCCTACTACGAGCAGATCGGCATCGCGCATCACATCCACGCCGAGTTGCCGCTGGCTGAGGTGCAAGCCCAGGTGCAGGCGCTCATTGCCCGTCTCACGCCGGCGGCGGTGTAGCCCGCCCGCGCCCGTACCCGCGGAAGCCACCACGTAAGCCCCCACGGAACGCCCCACCGCGCATGCCCTGGCCGCGCGCACTGCGTCCGGCCGCCGCCGTTTGCAGCGTATAACCGGCTGGCAGTTCGAACAGCGACGCCTGGGGTGCCCCGGTATGGAGCGATTGCACGGTAAAGCTCATCTCCTGGCCGTTCGTGCCGGTATAGGAGGCCCTGAGCACCAGTTGCAGCGCCGCCGAACGCCACACCTCGCGGGTGGTGGTGGTAGCGGCTTGATTGCCGCGTGCCGGAACGTACCTCACGGTCTTCAGCCCCGCGGCCGATTGCCCGGCGACCGGTTCGGTGCCGAGAGTAGTTGTGACGGATTGACGGCCGCCCATCGCCGCCCCCGTCGCCCCGCTCATCGCGCCCATGCCCCACATGCGGCGCAAGGGGCGCGCCACGATGTTTTTGGCGGAGGGATAGATCACAAATTGCCGATGGGCCACCGGGTCTGCGATGACGATAATGCTCTCCGAGACCCGGCGAGCTTCCGCTTGGGCGTTGGTGGCTCCTGAGTCAGGGTTTGCACCCGCCGCCGGGCGGACGTCGCCCGCGTTCGGGAACGGCAGCGTGGTTTTCAAATAGGTGCGTCCTTCGGCGTCGCGGCCCAGTTGCACGGTGGCGTTGCGACCGTGGCCGTAGCTCACCTCGGCCGTGGCCGAGAACGGCTGGCCGGCAATCGGCGCATCAAGTTGGCCAGGGATGCCAGCCAAATTCATCATGCCCCCGGCCATCACGCCCCGTCCGGCCGTCATGCCCGGACTCATCCGGCCGCGATGGCCCATGCCGGGAGCCGTCGTGCCTCGGCCCGCAGGGCCGGGTGGCGGTGCCTGAGCGTTGCCCATGGGCAGTGAAATCAGCGCTAGAGCGCCCAGAAAAGCCACTCTCGCCAAGACGTTACGGTTCAGCGACATGACGCCTCCAGAATCTTTAAAATTCTTATGCTTTAGAAGACGCAGGCGCCGCCCATCGCGTTACGGACGAAAAAAGAGGGGCGGACCCGACGGCCCGCCCCTCCATGTTGCTGGGAAGCTGCCGTTAATGGTTGGGGTGGTTGGCCCCCTCCTCGTGGAGATGGGTGCTGAACACCGTGGCTGCGCCGCCGCTCAACGACAGGAAGCCGCGCGCCACTACCGGAGTACCAACCGCCAGGGACGCGACACTGGCGCTGGTCAGCCCCTGCCCGTCGAAGATGGTGGACGCGTTGGTGTTGGCGGTGAACGTGGCAATTTGGGCAAATTCGGCGAAGTCGGTGTTGCCATCAACCAACACGGGCACCGCGAATCCTCCCGAGATCTGCGTGACCGCGGCGTCGGTGAGCCCAAACGGGTTCACCTGAGCGGGCCGGATTTCCGTTGCCAGCAGGGTGTCGGCGCTGCCCTGCACGACGGAGCCAGCGACCCAGAGCGCTTGGCCGGCGAAGATCTGGCTCTGATCGAAGCTCGTTTCTCCGGCGTTGGTGGCGTTCATGCTGTCCTTGATCAGGGTAGCGCTGTCCACTTGCACGGTCATGGTCTTCCCCACATCGCCGGACGTGGTCAGGTCGTTGCGCACCACCATGGAGAACTGCGTCACGTTGTTGTTGCCATCGTGGCTGACGGCGGTGACGATACCGTTGTCCACCGCGGTGTTGGCCGGGGTCGAGCCGCCATCGGTGGTGCTGACGTTGAGCGCGGTCAGACTGCCATCGGCGTTGAGCTTATCGACGGTTTCGAGTGTTGCCCCGGCTTGAATCGCATTCAGCGCCAGGTTGTCGTCGAACTCGGTGCTGCTCGTCGTGTTCAAGGTCACACTCAGGCCGCTGTCGGCGGTGGTGAGGGTGATGGTGTTGGCCGTGGTGTCGACGGCCGTGACCGTGCCATCGATGTGAATGCGTTGCGCCTCGGCATCCTCATCCTTGACCCGGGCCACGATGGCGCCGATTGTGGGCGTAAAGGTGACCGTACTTCCGGTCAAATCGAGCGAACTCTGCAGGTCGAAATCGAAACGGACGTCGGTGGCGCTTTTGTCGCTGACCGTGAGTGCCGGCGACAGCGTCATGGTATCGGTGGCGCTGGCCGATGGAATCGTGGCGTTGGTGGTGACGGGGTGGCCGGTGGAGTCGATATAAGTGATCTGTGCGGCACTGATCGTCACGGCCACGCTGTCATAGGTGCCAAACGGCAGCGCGTGCAGCGCCAGTGGCGCTCGGATGCCGCCCAAATGCGTCAACTCGAGTTTTCGCGGCTGGTCGAGGAGTTGAACCGAGCCACTCGAGTTGGCGAAGGTCACGGCCGAGACCGTGACTAGCGCTTCCAGGACATTATTCATGGGGGCGTCGCCGGCCGAAACCATGGCCGGGCTGGAACTAATGTTGGCGGCGCCAACGACGCCGCTTGAGTTGGAGCCGCTGCCGCCGCCACCGCAAGCAGCCGTAAAGGCGACACCCGCGATCAGTGCGGCCACCAGTGCGGCCAAGGTTAGGAATCGTGAACGTTGCCACATAACTCGCCCTCCTTGCCGGCTCATGCCGGGAGCAATCATGCCCTGCGCCTCTCAGCTCTCGGTGGGGAACCGTGGTGCCTGAGAGGGGAGCAGTGGCTCTGGGAGGAAGCACAGCACGCCGAATTCCACTCTGGGTTCCGCCGGCTCCGGACAGAATAGCGCGGTTTTGGGAGGGGGAGTACGAAGATTGTGGTCCAACTAGGAAGATTTTGCCGGGTGCGTAGGTGACAATAGGCGACAATTCCCGGTGACGCCCGACGACGCTTCGATGACAATAGCGACTGAGTCTTCTTTAGGAGGCAGCTTGGAGATGCCACGAGCAGAGCGGGCCTCCCCTGCCGCCAATCAAAGCCCGCCCTCAAGCGACCAGCGGGAGCGACCAAGCGAAAAGTGGCGAGCCACTTTAGGCGCCTTGGCAGCCCGGCGGTGGCGCGCCCTAACGCCGGCAGCACCCACGTCGGCGTGGTGGGTACCGGGCCGCGTCGAGTTGCTCGGCAAACACACCGACTACGGTGGGGGACGGAGCCTGTTGTGCGCCATTGACCGCGGTATCTATCTGTTGGCGGCGGCGCGGCGCGATGACACGATCCGCGTTTGGGATGCGGTTCAGGGCGAGGGAATCAGCTTTGCCGGCAAGGCGGGGGCGGTGCCGGGGGCGGCAGCGTGGGCTGTGTATCCGGGCGTCGTGGCACAACGCTTGGCCCAGGATTTCCCGGGCGTGGGCGGGGGGGCGGATGTGGTCTTTGCCAGCAATCTGCCGCCCGCTTCCGGCATGAGCAGTTCGAGCGCCCTGATGATCGCGGTGTTTTTGGGTTTGGCTGCAGGCACGTCGATTCTGGAGCAGCTCGGGGGCAGGGAACAATGGGCCGCCTATGTGGCCGCGGTCGAGGGTGGCAAGGCTTGGCGCGGGGCAGGCAGTGCCGCGGGAGTCGGCACCCACGGCGGCAGCGAGGATCACACCGCGATCCTATGCTGCAAGTCCGGCACCTGGTCTCAGTTTAGCTTTTGCCCGGTGCGCCACGAGGCCGACTACGCCGCCCCGCACGGGTGTCAGCTTGTGATTGGCGTCAGCGGCGTGGTGGCACAGAAGACGGGCGCGGCCCGCGCCGCCTATAATCGCGCCGCCCGCTTGGGCGGGGCCGTACTCGAGGTCTGGAACGCCGCCGCCGGCCGGACCGGCACGCCCCTGGCTGCGACCTTGAACGACGCCTGCGCCAGCGGTCCCGAGGCGGTGCGCGCCGCGCTCAAACGCGCGCGCCACGCCGAGTTCACCGCGCCGGAGTTGGAGGCGCGCTTGGAACAATTCTGGCTGGAGAGCGCGGTGCTCATCCCCGCCGCCGGCGCTGCCCTCACCCGCGGTGATTGGAACGCGCTGGGCGAGATCGTTGCCCAATCCCAGCACGCCGCCGAGCACGCCTTGGGCAACCAAGTGCCGGAGACGGTGGCGCTGGTGGCGTTGGCCCGCGCCCACGGCGCTATCGCCGCCTCCGCCTTCGGCGCGGGCTTCGGCGGCGCGGTGTGGGCCTTGGCGCCCGCGCCCGAGGCCGAAATCTTCCGCGCCGCCTGGCAGCAGGCGTATTGCAGCCAATTCCCGCAGCGCGCCGCCTCCAGCCAGTTCTTCCTTACCGCCGCCGCCCCGGCCGCCGCGCGCATGACCTGACATCGTGCCGTACTGAATCCTGAGGGCCCAACCCAACCACTGACCGCCGCCCCGGCACCCCCCCACGCCACCTGCCCTAGCGGGTCTGGTTTTGCTCCGCCCCGGCGGTCTATTTTTGCTCGGCCCTTGACAGTGCCGTGTGCAGGTCGAGGTAAATGCGCAACTTCGAATATACTTGAATAGTGAGCGACGCCCTGCGGCAATTCAAAAGCGACATCCTCCGGGGGCTTGCTCACCCCACTCGCATCGCCATCGTTGAGCTGCTGCGCAACGGCGAGCGCTCGGCGGGACAGCTCATCGAAAAGCTCGGCGTCGAGCCGGCCAATGCCTCCCAGCACCTGGCCGTGCTCCGCGCCCGGCAGCTTGTGGTCGGACGCAAGGCCGGCAACCAGGTCTATTACTCCATCCGCGATCCCGCCCTAATCGAGGTGCTCGACATCCTGCGCCGCTACTTCTACTCCCAGCTCAGCAGCACCGCCGAGATGTTGCAGGAAGTCGCGGCCGAGCGGCCGGCCGCGCCCGCCCGCATCCGCCGATGACGGAAGCCGGCCAGAGCGCGGCGCCCGCGGCGGCGCCAACCCTGCCGAAATCCGGCGCGCTGCCTCGTGTCGAGGCAGCTTGGAAGCGCCACGAGCAGAGCGGGCGCCCGCTGCCGCCAGTCGAAGCCTGCCCACAAGCGACCATCGGGAGCGACCCAACGAAAAGTGGCGAGCCACAAGCCCGCTTGCGCGCTGCGCTGCACGAGAGCGCGCGCCTGCTGCCGCGCCAGGGCCCCATCGGCGTCTTCGTGCACCACAACACGCTGCATGCGTTCGAGCACTTGGATTTCGAGCTGGCGGTCCTTGATGCGGCCGAGCGCTTCGGCGCCCAAGCCTATATGAGCGAGGCCGCCTACCGGGCGGAGTTGGCGCGGGGGCGGATCCGGCTCGAGGACGTGGACGCGGTCCTCGACCGCGAGTCTGACCCGCTTATTTTCGCCCACCTCGGCCGCAGCGCGCTGCGCCGGGCGATGATCACGCCTGGCGTGCGCGAGTTTGACGCCACCACCGTCATCTGGCGCATGGAGCAGGGAGACCTCGCCCGCGACTTCCGGCG
>Ga0307374_10013443_pt1 | contig 11328 bp, 8 predicted proteins | sample OX3MG_FD_202532 | JGI IMG/M metagenome (GOLD analysis project Ga0307374, IMG submission 202532) | Soil microbial communities from Risofladan, Vaasa, Finland - OX-3 | ecosystem: Environmental > Terrestrial > Soil > Coastal area > Acid sulfate soil | place: Finland: Risofladan, Vaasa | collected... | reverse complement strand
GCAACGAGCATTACTGGCGCGCGCCCGCCAAGCTCAAGTACGTCATCATCAAGGGCATCGACGAGTTCGAGACCCGCAAGCTCATGCTCGAAGCCGGCCAAGCGGACTCGATTTACGCCGACCGCGAGGTCTGGGAGCAGGTCCAGAACACCCCGCACGTCCAGATCATCGACGATCTGCCCACGTTGGAAGTCAATCCCATCGTTTTCTTCACTTTCAAGCTCGACGGCACGGGCAATCCGTTCATCGGCTCGGGCAAGCTCGACGGCCAGGGAATTCCGCTCGATTTCTTCAACGACATCAATGTGCGCAAGGCGTTCGCGTATGCGTTTGATTATAAGGATTACATCAACGAGGTTTTAAACGGCAAAGGCATCCAGCCTACCGGCGCCGTGCCCAAGGGGCTTTTGGGCTATAATCCTAACCAAAAAATCTACTCCTATAATCCGCAGAAGGCTATCTACTATTTCAAGAAGGCCTTCGGCGGCCAAGTGTGGAAAAATGGTTTCAAGTTCACCGCCGTTTACAATGCCGGTAATATTCCGCGACAGTCCCTGCTCCAAGTACTCAAGCACAATATCGAGGCCTTAAACCCCCGGTTCAACATCGAGGTCCGGCCCATGGACTGGCCCGAGTTTCTGGATTCCTACATCTCCTCCAAGCTGCCGATTTTCATCCTGGCTTGGCAGGCCGATTATCCCGACGCCTACGATTTCACCTTCCCATTGCTCGATTCCCAAGGAGCTTACCCTGGTCCCCAACACTTCGCGGACCCGCGGCTCGACAAGCTCATCGACGAGGCCGTCGCCCAGACCGATCCCGCAAAAAGGGAAAAAATGTACTGGCGCATCCAGGAGTTGGAATACGAGGATGTTCCCAACCTTCCGGTCCTGCAGCCGCTCGATTACCGGACCCAGCGCGACTGGGTCCAGGGCTGGGTAAACAACCCCATCTTCCCCGACTCGCCCTACGGATGCTATTATTATCCCGTTTACAAGGAACTCCCCGCTCCGCCGCGAAAGCCCAAGCATGCTTAAATTCATCGCCAAACGCCTGCTGTTCCTTCCCATCGTGATGCTGGGCGTGACTATGCTTCTCTTCGGAGCCCTGCAGTTCCTCTCGCCGGCCATGCGCGCTTCCTTGTACGTGAAGGACCCGCGGCAGCTCTCGGCCTTGAACGAGGTCATCCTGAAATACGGGCTCAATAAACCCATGCCCGTGCAGTATTGGATTTGGCTCAAGCAAGTCCTTCACGGCAACCTGGGCTACAGCGAAACGGCCAAGATGCCCGTCGCGGCCGCCATCCGGGCCTTTTTTCCGGCAACCTTCGAGTTGACGCTGGTGTCGTTCATTCCCATCCTGCTCATCGGCATCTATTTCGGCACGCTCTCCGCGGTGAAGAAGGACAAGCTGCTCGATCAAACGACCCGCATCGTGGCCATCACCGGCTATTCCCTGCCCAGCTTCGTCCTGGGCTTGTTTCTGCTTATGATTTTCTACGGCCATTTCCAGATATTTCCACCCGGACGCTATTCTCTGAATGTGGATCTGCTGGTGCACTCCTCGCGATTCCACCACTATACCGGCCTTCTGACCCTGGACGCGCTTTTAAACGGCGACTTCGCGGCCGCCGGGGACATCCTGTCCCACTTGGTTTTGCCCGCCACCACGCTGATTTACATCAGCGTGGCCCTGCTTCTGCGCATCACGCGATCGTCGATGCTGGAGGAACTGGGGAAGGACTACGTGCGCACGGCCCGAGCCAAGGGGCTTCCTGAAAGCGTGGTGGTCAAGAAGCACGCGCGCAAGAACGCGCTCATTCCGGTCGTGACGCTTTCAAGCCTGCTCTTCATCGGGCTTTTGAGCGGCGTGGTCATCACCGAGACCATCTTCGATTTCCCGGGCATCGGCCGTTGGAGCGTGATTGCGGCCCAGCAGTTGGACGTCCCCGGCGTGATGGGAGCGACGCTCCTCTCGGCTTTTCTCTTCGTCGTGGCCAATATGATTTCCGATATGCTCTATGCGTTCGTGGATCCGCGCATCAGGATCAATTAAGGGATGGAGACCAAGTCCAAAGCCGCGGCAATGTGGAAGGCCTTGAAGAAGCGCCCGCTCTCGCTCTTGGGCTTTTGCATCATCGGCTTTTTCCTGCTCGTCGCGGCCGCCGCGCCGATTCTGGCTCCCGTGCCGGCCAACTCGCGCAGCGCCTACCTCATCCCGGAGGACGGCTACAATCCCGAGCCCAAGCTGCCCAGCGCCAAGCATTGGTTCGGCACTACGGAAAACCAGTACGACTTGTATTACGGCATGGTCTGGGGGACGCGCACGGCCTTCAAGGTCGCCGTCCTGGTGGTGGGCATGGCGCTCCTGGTCGGCATTTTCCTTGGCTCCATCTCGGGCTTTTACGGCGGCTGGATCGATGAGACGCTCATGCGCTTTACCGACATCATCCTGGCCTTTCCGGGCTTGGTCCTGGCGGTGGTCATCGTCGCGGTCCTGGGGCCCAGCCTTGACCACGTGATGGTTTCCGTCGCCGCCGTGCAATGGCCGTCCTATACCCGGCTTTTGCGGGGGGACGTTCTCGCGGTCAAGGAACGGGAGTTCGTGCTCGCCGCGCGCGCCCTGGGCGCGTCCGACGCCCGCATTCTCGTCAGGCACATCATTCCCAACTCCATCTATCCGCTCTTGGTCGTGGCCTCGCTCGACGTCGGCTCCGTCGTCATCACCGCCGCGGCGCTGAGCTTTTTGGGTCTGGGCGCGCCCGCGGGCTACGCTTCCTGGGGGCAGCTCATCTCCATGTCCCGGGACTGGATTTTAGGAAGCCCAGGCAACGCTTTCGCTTATTGGAACACGGTCTTCATTCCGGGCATCGCCATCTTCCTCTTCGTCTTGGGCTGGAACCTCATGGGCGACGGCGTGCGCGACATCCTGGACCCGCGCCAGCGATGAAGACCTTAAACGACATGTTGGACGCGGCCGCTCAAACGGCAGCCTCAAAAACCGCGTTGACTTGGCAGGATGGGCGCTTGAGCTTCGGAGAGTTCCGCGATCAGGTCTTGGGCGCCGCGCGGGGCCTGCGCGCCGCGGGCATCGGCCGCGGCGACTGCGTCGCGATCATTCACCGCAACGCCCCGGAATTCGTCGTTTCTTATTTTGCCCTGGCCCGCCTGGGCGCCGTGGCCGTCCCCATCAATTACATGATCCACAAGGCCGACGAGCTCGCCTACATGCTCAAGGACTGCGGCGCCAAGGGCTGCGTGACGCAGAAAGAGTTCATCAAGGGAGTGCGCGGGGCAGCGAAGCAGTGCCCGGAGCTCAAACGAATATGGATGAGCGACGCGTCCTCAGCGGAGTGCCAGGAAAGCGAACGCGTTTTCGCGAGCCTGCTGCAAGCCGGCGGCGAGATGGCCTTTGAGACCGTGGCGGAGGGCGACGCGGCCGCGATTCTCTACACCTCGGGCACGACGGGAAATCCCAAGGGCGTCGTTCTGACCCACCGCAATTTGACCACCAACTGCATGAATTCGGCCAAGCGCCTTGAGATCCGCGGCAATGACGCCGTCTTGTGCATCCTGCCCATGTTCCACACCTTCGCCTGGACGGGCAACGTGCTGATCTCCGTGCATAAGGCCCTCAAACTCGTAGTCGTCCCCAACATCGTGCCGCCGACCCCGTGGCTCAAGCTCATGGCCAAGGAGGGCGTGAGCCTTTTTTCCGCGGTTCCCCAGATTTACGGCGTGCTGGCCAAACAGGCCTGCGGCTTTAAAAAAATCGTCCTTAGATGGTGGTTTTTCAGGCGCGTGCGCATCGCCATTTCCGGCGCGGCGCCGCTGGGCTTGGCGGTGCAGGATTCCTTCGAGAGCGTTTTCGGCATCCCGATTTTGGAGGGCTACGGCCTGACCGAGACTTCGCCCGTGGTCTCGTTGAACACTCCGGACGAGCACAGGCGGGGCAGCGTGGGCCGGCCCATCGACGGCGTCTCGCTCAAGGTCATCGACGAGGAGGGGCGCGCGCTCGAGCCCGGGCAGGAAGGCGAAATCTGCGTCAAGGGCGACTGCGTCATGAAGAGCTATTACAATCTGCCCGAGGCCACGGCGGACTCCTTTACGCCAGACGGGTGGTTTAAGACCGGCGACATCGGCATCGTGGACGCGGACGGCTATCTCTTCATCCGAGATCGCAAGAAGGATATGATCATCATCAAGGGCCTGAAGGTTTTTTCCGCGCAGGTGGAAACCACGCTCTTGGAGCATCCCGACATCATGGAAGCCGCGGTCATCGGGATTCCGGACGAGCACGGCGACGAGATCATCAAGGCGTTCGTGACGCTTCGCCCCGAGGCTAAGGTGGATAAGTCCGCCATCTTGAAATACTGCCGGGAAAAATTCGATCCCTACAAGCGGCCGCGCGACGTGGAAATCGTCGAAAGCCTCCCCAAAAACGCCCTGCAAAAAGTTCTCAAGCGCGAGCTCCGGCAGCGCGAAATCGAGAAGCGGGCCGCGGCGGCCGGATCCTAGATGCTATCGTGTCTTCCTCAGCTGCATCTGTGCCGGGCCCGAAGGGTCCCGGCCTAAGCCGGCGGCGCATGGCCTCGCGCGGCGTTCGCCTGGCCCCTGAAGAACTAGAAATTTGCCGGGCTTGCGCCGAGCTCTCCGAGGGCCCGGCCTACCTCGTCGGCGGCGCGGTGCGGGACCTGCTCCTGGACCGCGCCGCGGGGGATTTAGACCTTGCCTGCTTCGCTCCCGAGGAACTCTCTCAAGAGCTCCAGCGCCGCTTCGGCGGCACGTTGGTAACGCTCGATGATCAAAATGGCGTTTTCCGCCTGGTCTTCGCGCCGGGACGTTTTAAACGAATCCGGCAAATCGACGCGAGCCTCATCCAAGGCCGCGGCATCGCGGACGACTTGAAGCGACGGGACTTCAACCTCAATGCGATGGCGCTAGAGCTTTCCGAGGGAATGAGTCCGGCGATCGGGCCGCGCGATCTCCTCGATCCATTCCGCGGCCGGGCGGATATAGAAAAGAAAATAATTCGCTGCCGCGAAAAAGCCGTTTTAGCGGACGACCCACTGCGTCTGTTGCGGGCCTTCCGCATCGCGGCACAGCTGGGTTTTAACATCGAGCCGCGCACGCTTAAAATGATTGAAAGCCTTAAAAAATCGGCCGCGAAACCCGCGGCCGAACGGATTCGGGCGGAGATAACGGGCATTTTTTCAGCGCCCGACGCCGGACGCTGGGCCCGCTTGATGGACGAGGCGGGAGTTCTCACCCGGATTTTTCCCGAGATGGAAAAGGCGCGCCGATGCGCCACGGTCTATTACGGCCAAGGCGGAGTCCTGGCGCATTCCCTGGTGACGTTGGATCGGATGGATTTCCTGTTAAAAAACATCGCGCGGGCGTTCCCGGCGCAAGCCGCGGAAATTCGGACGCAGATGGGAAAAAGCAACTTCGGCGACGCGCCCTTCGAGGCTTTTTTGCGGCTGTGCGCCTTTCTGCACGACGTGGCCAAGCCGGAAACGGCCGGCCTCATCGAGGGCCGCCTGCGATTTTTCCGGCACGACGAAATCGGGGCGGAGAGAATTTCCACCCTGCTGGGCCGCCTACGTTTTTCCAGGCACTGGACGCAGGCCGCCGCGGCCGTCGTGGCGCATCATCTGCGGCCGGGGAACCTGGCCGCCAACAACACCGTCAGCGACCGCGCGGCGTACCGTTTTTTTCGGGATCTCGGACCCAATTCGCTCGCGCTGCTGCTGACTTGCTGGGCGGATCACGCCAGCTACATGCCGGAGCTCCGGCTGCGCCGCCATTTGGCGCTGCTCAGCCAAGCGCCCGGCACCTTCGGCAGGGGCGTGTCCGAAGAGGAAAAAAAGACCGTGCGTCACCTTCAGGTCGTGTCTTTTCTCGTGAGGCGCCTCTTAGATGAGAGCAATAAGGCCGTCCCTGATCCGGTCGTCAACGGACGGGACGTGATGAAGATTCTAGGCATCAAGCCCGGGCCCGAGGTAGGGACTTGGCTTGAGCGCGTGCGCGAGGCCCAGGGCCGGCGCAAAATTAAGACGAGAGCGGAAGCCTTGGCTTACCTCTCCGGCATGAAGTCAAAGAAAAAGCCCCGGCTTTAAGCCGGGGCTTTCCTTGCGTCCGCCGAAGAGTTTCTACGCGACGGCCGCGAAATACTCCTTGGACTTAACCGGGTCGGCCTTCATGGTCTTCTTTCCCTCGGTCCAGTTGGCCGGGCAAACCTCGCCGGTCTTCTCGGCCTGCTGGAAGGCCTTCAAGACGCGCAGGGTCTCGTCCACGTTGCGGCCCACGGTGAGATCATGCACCACGTTGTAAACCACCGTGCCCTTGGGGTTGATGATGAAAAGCCCGCGCAGCGCCACGCCGCCGCCGTTTAAAACGCCGTAGTCCTGGGCGATTTTCTTGGTGATGTCGGCCATGAGCGGGTACTTGATGTCGCCCAAGCCGCCTTCCTTGCGGGGGGTGTTGATCCAGGCCAGATGGGTGAACTGGCTGTCCACGGAGGCGCCCAGGATTTCGCAGTTCTGCTTATGGAAGTCCTCGATGCGGTCGCTGAAGGCGGCGATTTCCGTCGGGCAGACAAAGGTGAAGTCCAGGGGGTAGAAGAAGAGCACCAGCCACTTGCCGGCATAGTCCGAGAGCTTAATTTCCTTGAACAGCTTTCCCGACACGGCCATCGCCTTGAAATCGGGCGCGGATTTCTGAACGAGCGTTTCTGACATGGTTTGATTCCTCCTGTTTGCTGCTTGGATTTCTATTTTAGCATTTTTGCTAACATTGAGTCATGATTTCTCCATGCATCGTCCCTGCGTCCGCCGCCGAAAAATTCGCGCGGGTAGAAGCCTGCTTTGTCGGCGAAGACGGCGCGTTTTTAAGCGCGGCCGGGCTTTCTTCGGCCGAGAAGCGCCGGCTGTTGGAGGAATCCCGAGAGAACGGATTTAAGGCCTCGGCGGGGGAATGCATGGTGGTTGCGGGCGGCGCTCTGGGCGCGCGCCAAAAAACCGTCTTGGTCGGCCTCGGCAAGAAAAAGGACGCAACCTCCGAGACGCTGCGCCGCGCGGGCGCGGCGCTGTACCGCTACGCCAAGGGCCGCTGGGAAAACCTCCTTATCACCGCGCCTCTTAAAGATTTTGATGCGCTCTCCGAAGGGTTTATCCTGGCCTCCTACGAGTTCACGGAGTACAAAAAGCCCGAGGCGCCGCGCCTAGCTTCGGCCGGCTTTAGGGCCGCCGACGCGCGAGAAAGAACGCTCCTACAAAAATCCCTGGACAAAGTCCTGGCCGCCTGCCGGGCCGTCGCTTTGGCGCGGGATTTGGTCAACCGCGGCGCGTCGGATAAGACGCCCGAGAAAATGGGCGACGTCGCCCGCGCGCTGGCCGGGCCGCGCGTCAAAGTCGAGGTTTTCGGCCGCGAAAAGGCCGCGGAATTGGGCATGGGCTCTTTCCTGAGCGTGGCGCGCGGCAGCGAGGACGAGCCAGCGTTCGTCCGCTTGGTGTATAAGCCGTCCGGCCGCGCCAAAAAGAGAATCGGCCTCGTCGGCAAGGGCATTACCTTTGATTCAGGCGGCCTAAGCCTTAAACCCCCGGCCTCGATGGAAACGATGAAGATGGACATGGCCGGCGCCGCGGTGGTCCTGGCCGTCTTTCAGGCGCTGCCTATCCTTAATTTGAAGATCGAGGTCCACGGCTTTTGCCCCTTCACCTACAACCTGCCGGGTCCCCGGGCCACCAAGCCCGGCGACGTGGTCAAGGCCATGAACGGAAAGACCATCGAAATCCTGAACACCGACGCGGAAGGACGGCTGGTCCTGGCCGACGCTCTTTGCCTGGCCGGCCAAGAGAAGCTTGACGCCGTCGTTGACATCGCGACATTGACCGGCGCGGCCGTGACGGCGCTGGGCGGCAAGGTTTCCGCCGTCATGTCCAACGACAAGTCTCTCATGAATAGGCTCATGCTGGCTTCCAGGGGAAGCGGCGAAATGATGTGGGAACTGCCCCTGGTCAAGGAGTATCGGGAGATGCTCAAGAGCGACGTGGCGGATTTGCGCAACATCGGCCGCTCGCGCGGCGAGGCCGGAACCATCATCGGCGGGCTTTTCCTGCAGGAGTTCGCCGGAAAGACGCCGTGGGCCCATTTGGACATCGCGGGCCCGGCGTGGTCAAGCGCCGAATCCTCGTATTTTTCCCAAGGCGGCACCGGCGCGCCGGTGCGCGCCATCCTGCGCTACCTGGAATCCTTATGATGAAGACGAAAATAAAATCCAATCATTCCGAAGGCGAAGACGCCATCGCTCAAAGTGTTCGGACCATTCTCTCCGAGTTGGGGGAGCCGCCGGACCGGGAGGGCCTGCTCAAGACGCCTGGACGGGTGTCTCGGTCTCTGCGCGAGATGACCTCCGGCTACGGCGTAGACGTCGACGCCCTTATTAATAACGCCATGTTCAAGGAGGAATGCAACGAGATGGTCCTGGTCAAGGACATCACGTTCTATTCCCTGTGCGAGCACCATCTGCTGCCGTTTTTCGGCAAGGCGCACGTGGCCTATCTCCCCAACAAGCACATCATCGGCCTCTCCAAGATTCCCAAGCTGGTCGACGTTTTCGCGCGGCGGCTGCAGGTGCAGGAGCGGATGACCCGGCAAATCGCCCAGACGTTGGAGCAGAAGCTAAAACCTTTGGGCGTCGCGGTCGTGCTTGAAGCTCGGCACTTGTGCATGGAAATGCGCGGCGCCGAGAGTCTGCGCTCCCCGACCTTGACCAGCGCGATGCTGGGAGCTTTTCGCAGCGACGCGCGCACGCGCGAGGAGTTCCTGAAGCTGGTGGTTAAGGCTTAGTCGCCGGACCAGGGATTAAATCGCCCGCCCTGGATGGGGGCCTTATCGCAAAGCTCGTGGTAAAGCGTTAGGTCTTCCTCGCTGGCCCCTTTCGCGATAAGCTTCTGCTCGATCTCGTAGACGCCCGCTTCGTATTCGCTCTGCGACCAAGGCATGCCCTTGTACATGGCGGCGTGCTGGGCGGCGGCTTCGATGATTTCCCGCGACAAGCCCGGCTCGTCTTTTTCCGCGGCCGCGTTTTTCTTGATGCTCTTGAGGGAGGCGTCGCCCTTCATGTCCGCCGCCTCGGCCGTCCTGGCGTTGACCGCGACGGCGTGTCCTTTCGCGTCGTAGATGTGGTACCAGAAATCCTTCCCGCCGTCCCGTTTGTCGAGGCTAAGCAGGTAGGCCGCGTGGAGAGTCAGGCCGGGAAACCGCTTGCGCGCGGCCTCCAGGGCCGCGTAAGGGGAGTAAATGATTTTTTTCGCGAGCTCCTCGGCCCCGAAATGGCGCGGCTCGGTCTCATGTTCCTTGGGGTTGGTGATGAAGGTCGCCACCCGCGCGCCCATGCGCTGTCCGGGCTGGGCCCAGGAGCGGGAGAAATCGACGTAGATGATGCCGGAGTTTTTCTCCGCCTTGCCGGGCTGGATGTAGAATTCGTAGCTGAGCTCGCGCGCGTCCATGCTGGAAAAAGTTCCCTTGATCTCGCCCAGATTGACGTCCTCGGGCTTGACGCCGTAGCGCTGCGCGGTGTGAGCCGCCTCGGCCAGGGCCTGGGCGTAGAACTCCGCCGGGTTGACCGGCGTCCAAGGAAGCGACGTCTCGGCTCGTCCGCCGCCGCGGCCATGTCCTCCGACCGCCATGGCTTCGGGAAAATCAAATTGGGCGCCCTCGATGTCCGTTTGGCCGGATAAAATGGCCGCGATGCTTCGGCCCGCTTCGGCAGAGCCGTCCGCGGAGGAATGCGCGTCGGCGGCGGCGGCAAGAGGCTTTCGCAGGCCTTGCGCCATGGCGGAAATTGTTTTCTCCGCGGATGCTTCGTAGGCATTTTTCTCGGCCGCTGGAGTTCGGGCATGCTCGCTTGCGGCGGCTGGAACGCTGGGGATTTCGGGGGCCGCCGCTTCCTGCAAAGCGCCGAAGAGAGGCAGCTGCCGGGCGATGGGCGCGGGAAGAGTCAGCGCGGCCGCCGGCAGCGCGGCGAGGCTTGGGTCAAGGATGGCGATGGGCGAAATCGGGGCGATGTCGGGAGCGAAATCCGTAAGGGCGGGGGAAAGCGCCAAGTCCACTTGCTCCGGGACCGCGTCCTCGGCCGCGCGGACCGACGAGATGGAAACAGAGCCTGCCGCCAGAACCGCCAAAACCAGCGAAAGCCGCCTATTATTCATTTGACCCCCTGTGTCGTGTATTTTAGTGATGAGAGGCGCCGCCGTCATGGGCCTTTCGGGAAATATTTTTGCGGCCTTTAGGCCCACGCAGGAAGCGCAGGAATTTCTCCCCCGGTTTGACTCGGTCAGTCTCCGAATGATATTCTGACTCAACTTTCTCCTCGGAGGCACATAATGAGCGTCGTCGCGGCATCCTCGGCAATTTCGTCCACGCTGCAATCGTTTCTGGATAAAAAAATCCATCTTCTTTTGATTGACGGCCAGAGAAAAGAAGCTTCCAACGGCCGGACTTTTGAAACCTTCAACCCTGCGACCGGGGAGGTCATCGCGCGCGTGGCCGAGGCGACCGCGCAGGACGTAGACGCCGCGGTCAAGTCGGCGCGCAAGGCTTTGGACGGGCCGTGGGGAAAGCTCAGCCCCGCCGAGCGCGAGAAGATCATCAACAAGCTGGCGGACTTGGTGGAAGCCCATGCCGAGGAATTGGCCCAGCTTGAAACCTTGAACAACGGCAAGACCATCCGCGAGAGCAAGAACGGCGATTTGCCGCTGGCCATCGGGCTGCTGCGCTATTTCGCGGGCTGGCCGACCAAGATTCACGGCGAGACCATTCCGGTCAGCGTTCCTTATTATCCCGGCGCCAAGTTCCTGCACTACACCGTGCGCGAGCCCATCGGCGTGGTGGGCGCGATTATCCCCTGGAATTTTCCGCTCTTGATGGCCGTTGAGCGGCTGGCGCCGGTGCTGGCCTGCGGCAACGCGCTCGTCTTAAAACCCGCCGAGCAGACCCCGCTTTCGGCTCTGCGGCTTGGGGAGCTCGCGCTTGAAGCCGGCATTCCGCCCGGCGTGGTCAACGTGGTTCCGGGCGACGGCCCCGGAGCGGGCGCGGCCCTGGCGGCTCACCCAGACGTCGATAAGATTACTTTTACCGGCTCGACCGAAGTGGGGCGCGAAATCGTCAAGGCGTCGGCGGGAAATTTGAAGAAACTTTCCTTGGAATTGGGCGGAAAATCGCCCAACATCGTGTTCGCGGACGCGGATATGGACGCCGCGGCCAAGGGCATGTTCATGGGCATTTTCTACAACCAGGGCCAATGCTGCTCGGCAGGCTCGCGCGT
>Ga0307374_10013438_pt1 | contig 11331 bp, 8 predicted proteins | sample OX3MG_FD_202532 | JGI IMG/M metagenome (GOLD analysis project Ga0307374, IMG submission 202532) | Soil microbial communities from Risofladan, Vaasa, Finland - OX-3 | ecosystem: Environmental > Terrestrial > Soil > Coastal area > Acid sulfate soil | place: Finland: Risofladan, Vaasa | collected... | reverse complement strand
GTCTCCGAGACGTTCCCGCTCTTGATACCTTCCTGCACGATCTGCCACTTCTCTTCCGGGGATCGATCCACGCGTGGTTTCCTGCCCATGTTGCCTCCTGTGTGGAGGCCCTGATCTTACTTAACTACGGTGTCCAGTTTTAGCGGGGAGCCTTACATTGTTATGTTTACCAGATGTTACGGAGAAGGTTTCAAGATACGAATTCGACTTTCTACGAGATCAGTAGACTCCGAGAACAGGATGTCCGCTCGTCTGGAAATCCATGGGGGATCGACTGCCGATCGAATTCTGTTCGGACGATGCAGCTGCGCGATCTGAAAATCGGATGGACTTCTCTAAAACAGGCATCATTGACTACGACTACAAACAGACTACGTACAATCCGCCAAGTGCGATGTCGGAAGTCTTTTAAAATGATTCGACCCAGGGAATGTCTCGGGAAATCCCACGATTGACAGCAATACATATGCTAAGGGATAGTGTTTCGGGGTCGTTCATCTATGTCCGTTACAATCCGCAGGGCCGGAGGCCGGCCTTGCCTAAGGCTTGTTCTATCGTTGTCTGTTCTAGTTGTCTGCTGCGCGCCAGCCTATGGGCAGCAAAAGCTCGAAACCCCGCAGCAGACAAACGAAAAAATTCAGGCATTCGCCAGTCTTGGGCAGGGGCGTCCCGTGGACACACAGATCGGAGCGGGTGATCTTCTCCACGTGGACGTGTTCGATGTGCCGGAGCTCTCGCGCGACGTTCGCGTCAGCGAGACAGGCGACATTGGTTATCCGCTGATTCCCGGGAAGATTTCCGTGGCGGGCCAGACTCCATCCATGGTGGAAGCAAAACTTCAACAACTGCTTGTGGAGAACGGGCTGGTGTCACATCCGCAGGTTTCGGTGTTCGTCAAAGAGCAAAACAGCCACCCCATTTCAGTGGTGGGCGCTGTGAATCATCCCATGGTGCTGCAGGCGGCTCGCCCCACCACGCTGCTTGAGGTGCTGGCGGCTGCGGGTGGCGTTTCGGATAACGCGGGGAGCGACATACTGGTTACACGCAAGGAGCGTGCGGAAGGCGCCATGGTGAAGAAAACCAGCGCAACCATAAATGCAGGACCGGAGCAGCAGGTCATCACGATTCGGCTCCAGGATCTGCTCGAAACGGGCAATGCCATTTACAATATTCCAGTATACGGCGGGGACGTAGTGAGCGTGCCGAAGGCTGGGGTAGTCTATGTGATGGGCGCCGGCATAGCGCAACAGGGTGGATACGTTGTGGAAAATCACGGCGAACAAATCACAGTGCTCAGGGCGGTGGCGCTGGCGCACGGCCTGACGGGTTACGCCAAGGCGAATTCCGCGGTCATCATACGCACGAATCCGGTGACGGGCAAGAAGGAAAGGATTCCCGTTCAAATCAAGAAAATCGAAAAGCATAACGCGGAAGATGTGCCACTCGAGGCCAACGACATCCTATACATTCCCGACAGTGCTGGAAAGAAGGTCTTGGCCCAGGGGACGGAGGCGGCGATCGGAGTGGGCAGCGGAGTGGCCATCTATCGAGCCGCGTATTAGAGAAAATATTGTACTGAAGTTGTCGCGATCGATCGCACGATGAGGCGGGTTTCCTCGCGAGGATGAATTAATTCATGGAAGACGCATCGAGACTTGCCATTCGCGACCGCAAGGCCGCGGAATCGTTGACCGTAATTCCGGCGCCCGCCGTCCTTCCTTGGGAGCAGATGCCGCGCGAGCCGCACCTGCTTGATTACGTAATCATTCTTCGAAAACACCAATGGCTGATTCTGACTTTTCTGCTGACGGTCGTGACCGTGGTTACGATCGCCACCTTTAAGATGAAGCCGGTCTATCAAGCGTCCGCACGAGTAGAAGTGGACAAAGAATCGCAGAACGCGCTGCCATTCCAAGGCGAGAATTCCTACGACGAATACACGGACGCGGATACTTACATTCAAACGCAGGCCACCATCCTGCAAAGCGAGACGCTTGCCCTGGAAACGATCAAGTCGCTGGATCTGGGCCGATATCCGGAATTTGGAGGGACTCCCGGCGCACCAGCTTTTACGCAAGGTATCTCGCTGAAACGACCTGCAATCCTCGGAGCATTTCTCAGCCGTCTCAGCGTCAAGCGCGTTCCCGAGAGTCAACTCATCGAAGTCACGTTTGAATCCGAGAACCCTCAACTGGCGGCGCAGGTCGTTAATGCTCACTTGCAAAATTACATTGAAGAGAATTTTCGGAGCAAATATGACGCCACGACCCAGGCGTCCAAATGGTTGTCTTCGGAACTTGAGGAACTTCGGATCAAAGTGGAGAAGTCCGAGGACGCCCGAATTGCCTACGAGCGCCAAAACCAGATTTGGGAGATCAATGAGAAACAGGACATCTCAACGCAAAAATTGGCGGATCTAAGCAAAGCCGTTACCGAAGCCCAAACTGCTCTTGCAGAGAAGGAAGCCCTCTATCAAATGGCTACCTCGGGGAACGTCGATGCCCTGCCAGCGGCCCGCGATAATGTTGTGATTCAGGATCTTCTGAGGCGGAAGGCCGATCTAAATGCGCAATATACCGAAGCGATCAGCCAGTACGGCCCCAATTATCCTAAGGTTCAGCGCCTAAAAGCGCAGCAGCAAGAACTTAGCAAAAATTTGGCGAGCGCCCGAAAGACGATCGTGGAAAGCGTGCAGGAGGATTACAACACAGCGCGCAGCCACGTAGGGCTTCTCCAGGAAGCGCTCGACAAACAGAAAGCTGAGGCGAACGATCAGGCGGAAAGGCTGGTGCAATACAACATCCTCCAGCATGACGCCGATTCGAACAAGCAGCTTTACGACGGATTGCTGCAGAAATTAAAAGAGGCGGGCATCACGGCGGGCTTGCGTTCCAGCAACATCCGCGTCGTCGACCCGGCGCTGGCACCGACAGCGCCATCTCGACCTCAGAAAGCGCGAAATATCCTGCTTGGATTTCTGGTCGGTATTGTCGGAGGAATTGGGCTGGCGATCTTCCGAGAGTACCTCGACAATACCGTTAAGTCTCCGAACGATATCGAGACTTTGACTGGGCTTCCTTCGCTGGCCGTTGTGCCGGCCTTCGCTAGCTTGAACGGACACGGCCGGCTGGCGCGCCTGGGGCGCGACGGACCAGCGGCTAATTCCGCCAATCCCCGTGTGGAAATGCTCTCGTACATGCAGCCGAAATCGCAAATTTCCGAGGCGTTTCGCGCGTTGCGGACGTCGCTGCTTCTCTCGCAGGCGGACCATCCTCCGCAAGTCATCCTGGTGACCAGTGCGTTGCCACGCGAGGGAAAAACGACAGCCGCAATCAATCTTGGCGTAACCCTGGCACAACTCGGCGACCGCACGCTGCTGATGGATTCGGACTTGCGGAAGCCGGGCATCCGCCGCGCCCTGAATTTGACGGGAGGAACAGAGGCGGGCTTAAGTTCCTACCTCGCGGGCGTTGCGAGCCTCGACGATGTAATCGGCCCCCACCCCACGATCAGTAATTTGTCGGCGCTGACGACCGGTCCCGTACCCCCCAGCCCAGCGGATCTGCTGTCGTCGCACCGCATGCGCGAGGCGATTGCTGAACTCCGCCGCCGTTTCAAATTCATCGTGATCGACTCGCCACCCGTCATGGCCGCGACCGATGCCGTAATCCTGTCGGCTCTGACCGACGGGGTACTTCTGGTGGTGCGCAGCGGCGCGACGCCGAAAGAAGCCTTCACGCGTACGCGCGACCTTCTGGTGGGCGTGAAGTGCCGCCTTCTCGGCGTGGTACTGAATGCCGTGGATTCGAAAGCGCCAGATTATTACTACTCGTACCGCTATTATCCCTACGCGTATGGCTACGGTTACGGCGAAGATGCCAGCAAAACGGACGAAGAGACACAGGCTTCTCTCTAGGAGGCAATTTGCGTTACCTGATAACTGGCGGCGCAGGTTTTATTGGATCGCATCTGGCGGAATCGCTGCTCGGAAGCGGTGACGAAGTGTTCATCCTCGATGATCTCTCCACCGGCAGCGTCGAGAACATCCGCCATCTAAAAGCGCACAAACGTTTTCATTATTTTTTCGATTCCATCACCAATAAACATCTTTTAGCCGAATTGGTCGATGAATCGGACGTGGTTTTCCATCTGGCCGCCGCCGTGGGAGTGCGTCTTATTGTGGAAAGCCCGGTGCGCACACTCGAAACGAATGTGCAGGGCACGCAGCTTGTTCTCGATGCGGCTTCCAAGAAAAGAAAGCTTGTGTTCACAGCATCCACCTCCGAGGTGTACGGAAAGAGCGACAAGGTGCCTTTTGAAGAAGGCGCCGATCTGGTGCTTGGCCCGACCACGAAGGGGCGATGGAGCTATGCGGCTTCGAAGGCCCTGGATGAATTTCTGGCGCTTTCCTACTGGAAGGAAAAAAAGGTTCCGGTGATTGTTGCGCGTCTGTTCAATACGGTTGGACCGCGGCAGACGGGCCGATACGGCATGGTGCTCCCCAATTTTGTCCGTCAGGCGCTCGATGGCGCTCCCATCACTGTTTTTGGCACTGGCCAGCAGTCGCGCTGCTTCTGTGACGTCCGCGACACGGTCACCGGGATCCTCGGATTGCTTAGCAGCGGCCGCGCCGTGGGCGAGGTGGTCAATATTGGGAACGACGAGGAGATTTCTATCGAGGGCCTTGCACAGACCGTGAAAGAACGAACGAATAGTTCCTCTCCGATCACCTATACCCCCTATGACCAGGCCTACGAGCCTGGCTTTGAAGACATGCCACGCCGCGTGCCTTTGCTCGATAAGCTGCAGCAACTCACAGGCTTTCGTCCGCGAACCCCATTATGCGAGATCGTTGACCGCGTGATCGCGCACTTTCGGTGGAAAACAGAACCGACTCTCACGAACAGCGATGATCCACCTGTAGTTGCCAATGCGGTGTCGGCAACCGATTGATTGGTCGGTCATAGGCCGGCACTTTGGCGCAGAGGGGAGACTGTGACGTGAAGGGCGGAGAGATCGAGCGCGGCCTCAATTCCGGTAGCTATCTGGTTTTGTGGTTGTTCGTGAGCCGATGAGGCAATTCGCTTCAATCCCCGTGCTGGAAAGTGAAGTCGTACCCGCCACTGGCCGACGCAACAAAGACCACATAGTCAGGTATGGGTTCGTCGGGCTCGTGCTGGCCGGAATACTTCTGCGGCTTCTGGTCGCGATCTTTGCCGGTAACGGAATGCGAACGCCCTGGGGCGGCGGCGGTGATACCCCGGCTTACGTTCTGCTGGCGCAAAACCTGGTTACCGGCAAAGGATTTACGTATGCAGGAGAGCCCACGGCTCTTCGGGCCCCGCTTTACCCCATTATCCTGGCAACTTGCCTGAAAGTATTTGGCACCTATGCCCTGGCTGCTGTCCGCTGGCTGCAATTTCTCGAAGGCTTGGCGGTTGCATTCCTTTGTGCATTGATTGCTGGGCGGATTTACGGAGAAAGAGCAAGGAAGGCTGCACTGGCGATTGCACTCTTCTTCCCGACGCTCGTCGAGATGAACGGCGAGGTTTTGACCGAAGCGACAACAACGTTCTTTGTCGCTGTCTTCTTTTATCTGCTCCTTCGATACCTCGACCGTTCGCGCTGGGCCACCCTCGTGGAGATCGGGGCTATCGTCGGCTTAGCGTCCCTAACTCGATTCAACATGGCGCTTCTCGGGTTTGTTGTTCTGGGGGTAATTCTATTCCAAAAGGATGGCTTACCCAAATGGCGCGGCGCGGCGCTCGCAGCGATGGTTCCACTATTCGTGATTTCACCCTGGTTGATACGTAATCTGGTCGTTTTTCACGGAGAGGCACTATTTTCGACGCATGCGGGCCTTGACACCGTCGAGGGCATCATAACGCCCCAGGGTCGTGGATTGCCGGGTGACGCTGAAAAATTACGTGCCGCTCTCGGATGGGTGCCTCCGGTACAGATTGAAACGAATAGTCCCAGCCGTCATGAACTGCCAGCCGAACCAACGCTTCAACGACAAGCCTGGCACACAGCGATGAGGCTTTGGTGGCAAACAGGATGGAGAGTCGTTCCGCTCACATTGAAAAAATTGTCATACTTCTGGCTCAGTACCGACCAACTATTATGGACAGGTTCGTTCTCACGGCTGGTGCAAATCGCGCGGGTAGGAGGGGTGCTTGCATATTGGATTGCTCTGGTACTAGCGATCATTGGATGGGTCGGCTTGCGTACTCGCAATCCAACGGTGGCTTGGTTGTTCTTGTCTTACGCCGTGCTCGTCACGATCGCACACCTACCGTTCGCCATGAATACTCGCATTCGTATGCCGTTCATTGATCCATTGGTGGTTGTTCTGGCGGGCGTGGGATGGCTAATACTCATAACTGAGAGATCAACCCTAAAGGGGCATGGCGGTTGAACCATGCGCAGTAGTAGCCAATAATGGCACATACCGGCCTGCAAGCTAACGTAAGGTGGAGTGCAAATTCAGTGATGCGTCCTCACCCTGCTGATGAAGTAAACCGAGCCAGGACCGTGGCGGGAGCCTGGAACTCGCCGAGTAACGGCTTGGCCAAAAGGCCAGCGAACACAAGTCTTTCGGTGATCGTTCCTGTCTTCAACGAACAATATCTGCTCGAAACCAGCCTCACGAGGCTTCGCACTCTGGGGGAATCATCCCTACTGGAATCGGTCAGGATCATCGTTGTAGACGACGGTTCCACGGATGGCACGCCGGCAGCGATTTCGCATTTCCGTAAATCCATCGAATCCGAGGAAGCGGACAGGAAGTTCTCGTGGGTTTGGCTGCGCCATGCGAAAAATACCGGGAAGGGCGCGGCCATTCGGACGGCGCTAGCGCATGTCGATACCGAACTCGTAGTGGTCCACGACGCCGACCTTGAATATCACCCGGGCGACCTCTTGAAAATGGTGGAAATATTCCTGGGCGAGGACGCCGACGCGGTGTTTGGATCGCGCTTCATGTCCGGCGGGCATCGACGCGCGCTTTTCTTTCGGCACGAGCTTGGCAACAAGCTGCTGACGTTTCTGTGCGACCTGGTGTGCGATCTCAATCTCACAGACATGGAAACCTGCTACAAAATGGTGCGGGCGAATCTGCTGAAGAGCATCCCGCTGGAAAGTTCCACGTTTGACGTCGAGCCCGAACTAGCCATCAAGCTAGCGAAGCGCGGCAGCCGAATATTCGAGGTGCCGATCAGTTACTCAGGCCGAACCTACCTCGAGGGCAAAAAGATCAGATGGAAGGATGGGGTGAGAGCCCTGTGGGCTATTTTGCATTATGCCGTCTCGGACCGAATCTACACAGCGGACGAAAACGGCGGTGAAATCCTCGAACGGCTGAACCGCGCACCCAGGTTTACGAGCTGGATGGCGGATGCGGTTCGCCCTTACGTGGGGGATCGCGTCCTCGAAATTGGGGCAGGAACGGGCAACATGTCGGTACACCTCATGCCTCGGTCCATCTACTGGGCCACCGACGTGAATTCTCACTATCTGGAGTATCTGATGACGTTGCGCGATACGCGGCCTTACATGCGTGTCGCGTACACGAATGCGGCGGACGCGGAAACCTTTCCCACGGGGCAATCTTTCGACACCGTCGTCTGCTTGAACGTGGTGGAGCACGTCGAGGACGATATCGGTGCACTGCGAAATATCCGGCGGGTTTTGAATGAGGGCGGACGAGCGATTATTTTAGTGCCTTGGGGACCGCGACTTTACGGCAGCCTGGATGAAGTGCTGGGCCACTTCCGGCGTTATGTGGGGAGCCAACTCGTGGATGTGGCGCAGCAGGCCGGATTTCACGTTGAAAAATTGCTCAAGTTCAACAAAGCCGGTGTGCCCGCCTGGTGGCTGAACGGCCGCATTCTGCGCAAAAAAACGTTTGGGCTCGGGCAAATTCGAGCCTTGAATATTTTAACGCCTGTATTTCGCCTGCTGGACCCGTGGCTGCCGTTGCCGCCCCTGTCGTTGATTGCAATCTTGCGCAATGACGGGCAGAGGGCGGACTTTCCCGAAGCGGTCGAAACACCCGGTCGCGCGGTAAACGTGGGGTTGTGACTCGGCAGGCCAACGCCTTGTCGAGGCTCACGAAGTACGAGACCGTCCTGATTATTTTTTTCATGCTCACTTTGCCGTTCAGCAATCCATGGGTTCGTGGCGACGGCGTGGGCTATTACGCATTCGCACGATCGCTTCTGATTCAGCATCGATTGGATTTCACGCGAGACTGGTTGAACTCAAACCCGAGCTTTCGCATGGAGCGAATCGACGCAGCGGGAACCATCAGGCCCGAGCAGTACACCGCCACGGGGCATCTCGATAATCATTTTTCGGTTGGACCGGCCATTCTCTGGGCGCCGTTTCTCGTTGTGGCCCATCTGGGGGTTCTCGCATTCGATCGTCTAGGCGGGCACGTGCCGGCGAACGGTTACTCCAAGCCTTACGTGATCGCAATGGCGCTGGGCACGGCGTTCTATGGCTTTCTCGCTCTTTTCATCGCGTTTCGCTTAGCCCGAGAGTACGTTCCGGAACGATGGGCCTTCGTCGCGAGCCTCGGCATATGGCTGGGAAGCTCGCTGCCGGTCTACATGTATTTCAACCCGTCGTGGTCCCATGCCCAATCGGCATTCGTGGTGGCCGTTTTTGTGTGGTACTGGCATCACACGCGCAAGTCGAGAACTTGGGCGCAGTGGTCGATCCTTGGGGCGATGGGCGGCCTCATGATGGACGTTTATTATCTAAACGTGGTCCTGTTCCTTCTTCCGTTGCTGGAGATTTTAGCCCGCAGGCGAAGGAAGCACCCAGATTCCGAAATCGAGCCTCTGGGAAAGCTGGCTTTGAAAGCGACCGTTTTCTTTGGTGTTGTATTGGCCACATTTCTTCCCACTTTGATCGCCAAGAAAATCATTTATGGGAGTTATTTCAATTTTGGGTACACGGAACGCTGGTACTGGGATTCCCCGGCATTTTTCAAGGTCTGCTTCTCATCCAACCATGGGCTGTTCAGTTGGACACCGATCCTGATACTGGCTGTCGCCGGGCTTTTCCTGTTGCGCAGGTACGACCGGGAAATGGCTCTTTACTCGATCATGGTTTTTGTGGGGTATTTGTACTTGGTCGGGTGCTATCAAAACTGGCATGGGATGTCTTCTTTCGGGAATCGGTTTTTTATCTCGCTGACCGCTCTGTTCGTTGTCGGCCTGGCAGCATTCTTGGATGCACTGGCGCGGGCCTGGCGCTCCCGGAGCGGACGCGCGTTCGCTATCGGCGCGATGGCGCTCCTGGTCCTCTGGAACATGGGACTCATTTTCCAGTGGGGAACGCATCTTATTCCGGCGCGGGGCCCGATTCCGTGGCGAGAGGCAGCCTATAATCAGGTCGCGGTTGTGCCGCTCAAGGCCGAGTCTGTCGTGGAAAGCTATCTGATGCGGCGGCACAATTTGATGAATCGAATCGAACAGGAAGACGTCAACCAGTTGAAATCCAATCCGTCCGAAGGCACAGAGTAATGAGCGCCACCGCAGCGACGGAGACTTCAACTCTGGCAACAGCCACGAAGCCAGTTCTTCGCATCGCGCCCCCGGCCGGCTGGTGTGAGATTCCGCTCGGTGAGCTATGGAGCTACCGGGAATTGCTCTACTTCATGGTCTGGCGCGACATCAAGATCCGCTATAAACAGACGGTAATCGGAGCGGCGTGGGCCGTGCTTCAGCCGCTCATGACCATGATCATTTTCAGTCTCGTGTTTGGCAAGCTCGCGCACATTCCTTCCGAGGGAATGCCTTATGCGATTTTTTACTACAGCGCGCTGCTCCCGTGGATGTATTTCGCGAGTGCACTGCAGAACGCCACGAATACGATCGTCGAAAACCAGCGGGTGATTACGAAAGTGTATTTCCCGCGGCTGGCTCTTCCGCTGGCTGCGGTTCTGGCGGGACTGGTCGATTTCGGCATCTCTTTTCTGATGTTTGTGGTGCTCATGCTGTATTACCGAATCCATCCCACCGTTGCTATATTGTGGTTGCCGGCATTTCTGCTTCTGGCGGTGTTGACCGCGCTGGGAGTCGGACTATGGCTTTCGGCATTGAACGCCATATACCGCGACGTTCGCTATGTGCTGCCCTTTCTTGTGCAGTTTTGGATGTTCGCCTCGCCCGTGGCCTATCCGGCTTCCCTCGTGCCAGTGAAATGGCGCTGGCTCTATGGGCTGAATCCGATGGCGGGCGTGATAGAGGGATTTCGATGGTCGCTGGCAGGCCATGGCGAACCGCCCGGGCGCATATTGATCGCCTCCGTGGGGGTTGTGATCCTGATTTTACTCGGCGGAGTGGCCTACTTTCAACGGATGGAGACGACCGTCGCCGACGTGGTGTAACACGAGATTGGAACAAATAACATTCGAGCCATGAGCGAAACCGTGATTCACGTGGCAGGGCTGGGCAAGCGCTATCGAGTGGGCGAGCGCGAGCGATATTTCGCTCTACGCGACGTTCTCTCGCGCGCCATTACGGCCCCTTTCCAACGAAGCGAACGCCGAGAGCCCGATTATCTTTGGGCGATCCGCGACGTTTCATTCGACATCCGGGAGGGCGAGGTCGTCGGACTCATCGGACGCAACGGTTCCGGAAAGACGACGCTGCTGAAACTGCTCTCCCGCATCACACGACCGACCACCGGCTTTGCCGAAATCCAGGGCCGGGTGGGAAGTTTGCTCGAGGTTGGCACGGGATTCCATCCGGAACTGACCGGGCGCGAAAACATTTACCTGAGCGGCGCCGTTCTGGGAATGAACAAACGAGACATCGACCGAAAATTCGACGAAATTGTCGCTTTTGCCGAAGTCGCGCGTTTCCTGGATACGCCGCTGAAACACTTCAGCACGGGGATGCAAATGCGGCTTGCATTCGCCGTCGCAGCGCACTTGGAACCGGAAATTCTGCTCGTCGATGAAGTCCTGGCCGTGGGCGACCTGGAATTTCAAAAAAAGTGTCTGGGCAAGATGCAGGAAGTATCGAAGAGCGGGCGCACGATCGTGTTCGTCAGCCACCAGATGAATCAGATCCGCCGCCTCTGCGAACGCGTGATGTGGATCAACGCCGGTCAGATCCGGCAGTCGGGCCCAACCGGCGAAATTATCGCCGCGTACGAAGCGGCCTCACTTCAGCAGGATTCTCATGAATCGTTGCAGCAGGCGTGTTTCTCTCGCTGGTCGCTTGGCGACGGAAGCAATCTACTGCGCGACGGCCTGAGCGAAGTGAGCTTGCATTTTTATCTCCAGCTATCCGCGGCTGTTCGACAAGGCCATTT
>Ga0307374_10013437_pt1 | contig 11331 bp, 8 predicted proteins | sample OX3MG_FD_202532 | JGI IMG/M metagenome (GOLD analysis project Ga0307374, IMG submission 202532) | Soil microbial communities from Risofladan, Vaasa, Finland - OX-3 | ecosystem: Environmental > Terrestrial > Soil > Coastal area > Acid sulfate soil | place: Finland: Risofladan, Vaasa | collected... | reverse complement strand
GACCGCCGTTCACCTGGCCGCTGGTCTCGGACGGCACGGGCGAACGTTGCTTGTTGACGCTGACCCCCAGGGTTCTGCGACCGAATGGACGATGCTCATGGAAGACGAGCGACCGTTCGACCTTCTCACCGATTCCGGGGAAAATCTTCACCGACGGATCGCCGAGTTCGGCGAAGGGTACGCCCACATCGTCATCGATACGCCACCTGGCCACGATGCCGTTGTGCGAAGCGCCATCCTCAGCGCCACCGACGTCTTGGTCCCACCGGATGTGGCGCTTGTCCCGGTATGTTCGGTAGCCAGTCATCCCACCAGGATGACGTGCGGGTGTGTCACTGTCAGCGACCGGCGAAGCTGGGACCGAGGCCCCAGCCACGCTGCGGTAAAATGACGGAAAAATCTAAGTGGCAATTCCGGAGCCTGCCACAACTCGGCGAATGGCTAGTTCAACCCACAATTCCGTTGAGCATGAGTCTGCACCGCCATGCACGGTTCTGCGCTCGATTCGGCCCCGGACCAGGACCGGTGCTCTTCGACCGGATCTGCCACAACAACGACACCAAACACCACCTGACCGGTCCCTACTCGCCAACGACCACCGGCAAGTGGAGCGATTCCACCGGACCTATCGGGACGAGTTCCTGGCCAACCGGTGCTCGGCGATGAGGTGCAGAAATCGAAAATCCCGACCAGATTGGAGTTCGCACGCGGTTCGTTTACGTACCTGTCGAACTCGCATCTTTGATCTCGCGCCCGTATCGGTCTTCGATCCGGACTACATCGTCCAGTTCCGTGGTACTTGCTTCTAGGACGACAGTGTCGACTAGGGCCGTCATGCGATGGCGAGTACCTGGAGACAGATGGACGGCTTCGCCCGGCAGGAGCTCGAATGACTCAAGCGAACCATCAGCAGTTCCGACTTCGAACAGGAGCTTCCCAGATTGCACAGCAATCGTCTCCTCCTTGCGCACGTGGTATTGGAGAGAGAGAGCATGCCCCGCGTCAACGTGCAGCGTCTTTCCACAGTACTTTCCAGGGACGAGAGCGAAATGAATCTCAAAGCCCCAGGGTTTGTCGATCCGCTCCACTTTCGAAGTCCATTCCGCCTTCGGCATCGCCACTCCCAAATTTGACTGATAATCGATCGTACTGGACCACTCATAGGTGCCGGTTGGGGACGACCGCAAGCACGACCCGGAATCTCGGAGCCGCAGTGAACGAGTGTGCGCCGCAACGTGCCAGTTCCAGACCGTGGTCGGGATCAACGGTGCGGTGCAGCCCAGGTACCGCCCACCGCTTCGTCCGACACAGCCGACCCGCAACTCGTCCTACGGAGCTGCTGCCGGCCGGGGCCACGCGCTCGTAATCGCTACGTCGAGTGAACCCGGCCGGTTCGATCAGATCGCGGGGTCAGCCGCGGATGGCCCCTGAGTCCCACCGAGCGCGCGCATCCGGGTCCGGGTGTGATACATGCTGGAGCGGGAGCCAAGGCCGCGAGGCACACCCGGATCAGGGCAGCTGGGCGCTTGGCCCGACAGATCCCGAAACGATCAGACGTTCTTCTTGGAACGCGAGCGGGCTCTAACGTCCGGCGTGTGCTGAGAGCAGTAGCAACCAGCGTTGTAGACGGACAGGCAGGTACCACAATCATGGGTCGCGCAGACCCGTCCCGACGGAAACCTTCGAGGAGGCCGACCGTAGCCTTTGAGCGCCACACCGCCTCGAGAGCCGCCGATATCCATGTTCTCTTGCACCTGTTCAACCTCCTGAATCCTCGGGTCAGTCACTGCGAGCCGTCGACCGGACGCCCTCTTTCGCACGCCTGTCGACCCATTGACAAGAAGGAAGAAGAGGTTCATCCGGATCGTCAAGAGCCGTGGTGTCCAGCGTGATCGTCTCAGCGCCGCATGAACAGTCGACCGGGACGACCTCGACTTCAATCCCCGCACGGTTTACGGTGTAGAAGCGGTGGCCCGTATCCAACGAATCGCGAACCGCTTCGATAGTCCATTTGGAGCCCACATTGCCCGCGTCTCTGCCGATGCCGACATTCGCAATGTGTCGATGTCCCGTTTCCGAATTGAGCTGCCCGATGCAGATAATCCGATAGCCAGCCACGCTGCTTAGTGCACTTCTTCGTGCACCGCCGCGGTGCGCCCCTGAGCATCCGTCACTTCTCGATCGTAAGTGCGGGAACGGCGGCCGGTGGAGCGACGGGATGAGCCAAAGATGGCCACTGAGACTGCCAGGCCGATCGCTCCCACGATCATCAGGATGACCCCCAACGTGGAGATCCGGAACCCGTGGCCTTGTGTGCTGGTCACGGCCCAGTACATAACGGCACCAACCGCGATGGCGATGGTGCTGAAAACCATGCCCGTCAAGCCCATTTCTCATGCCTCCATCTCGTTTTCCTGACCATGGCCAGGAGCGAAGGAAGCAGGGTCTGGGCGTCTTCAGCCGCTTTCATCGTAGCTGGTAAACCACCCGCCGTTCAGAGAACTTCATACGATCGGTCAGAAACCCCTGATTTGAGTGCGGTGGCCGTCCGTTCGTGATGCGAGAGTGCGGCGAGGGCTAACGAGGGGATCACCGGGCCAGCCGCCCGGTGCGCCACGCCACGGACAACGATGAAAGCCAACCCGGGCGATACCGTTGCTTCGAGAGGCATCCGATCGTGATGTCTTGCTCCACTTGTGTGAACCCCGACCTGTTACGGGCGAAGCGTCCTGCCCCCCGATTGGGGAGCACAGGGGCGCGGCTCTTTCGGGGGCAAGTTCTCGTTTCCCGGACAGTCGCGGTGTCTGGCGATCAACTGGTCAACCCCGTCGGACGCACCCCTCGCATCTCCTTTGGGCTGGTGGTACGGAGAACCGAGGATAAGACCCGGTCGGTCATGCCTGCGACATCGTTGCCCAGACTCCTGGTGACGCAAGTGCCGAGCGTTTTGCTCGGCCGCGGTCAGGTGGAAGGGGGCAGCCAGGATGTCGTCACCGTGGCAGGTCGGCGGCGCAATTGCACGGCTGGCCATGGTCCGCCGAAGTGTCGATAGGGACGGCCTCCACGCCCGGCCCCGGGCCAAACGCAGGAGAACCGCCGTTAGCCAACCCGTGTCCGGTGCCCTTTCCGCGCAGCGTTTGATCGTTGTCGCCCCCGCCACTGATCAAGCCGTGCGGGAAGGGACCGGAAGCAACGAGGCCGGGTCTGTCGGCATTGGTACTCGGGGCTACGGGTCGCGTCACATATCCGATCCGGCCATGCGGATGGCGCCACCCCAGGATGTCGAGCGCCCCGAGGAGGCTGACCGGAATCGCGGTTCCCGGTTGGGTGACGAGGTCGACGACTATCTGGTAGGTCCGACCGACGGCGGCCGCGCTTGTCACCACCGCTTGTTTCCGCCCACCTGGGTGCACGATCCATTGTTCACATCCTGCCGGGCGTTCTTGGCCATGCCGAACGGAATTGTCGTCGCCGGGCTGTTGGTCGACGACACCGTTGTTGGCCGCGTCGTGGATGGGGCCGAGGGGGAGTTGGTGACTCCATTCGATGAGCAGCCGGCATCGCCGCCTTGACCGGGGAGTCGAACTGGCCCGGCACTGGTAGCGGGCCGAGGACCTTGAACTCCATCCCCGCCCCTTCCGCCAGTCCCAGAATGCGGCGAAATCCCTGGTCATCGTCAGTGACACGCACTTGTAACGCGGCCACCTCCCGGACAGGGAACTTCACCGGCATCGTCTGTGTGAACGCCCCGGGGACCGGCACCTACACCCGGTACTCGCCCGTTCCGACGGGCACGGTCGCCACTGCCGGCACTGGGGCGATCGAGATCTCGGGGAAGACGACCTGGATCGGCGCCTCGGGATCCTGATTGTGGATCAGGGAGCGACGGTGGGCGCGAAGGTACGACCCACCGGGACCACCCCGAGACGCTCGAGCATCACCTTCAGATCATGGGGGTTCGACGCCGCGTTCATGGCCTGAACGAGATCGAGTTCACCTTTGATGACGAGCTGGCCCAGAGCCTGGTCGAAGCTCTGCATGCCGTAGTACTCGCCTTCGGCGATGATCTGGCTGATATCGCCCGTCAACAGCGGGTCGGCGATGGCCTGCTGGATCCGGCCGTTCACCACCATGACCTCGAGCGCCGGCACCCGGCCGGTCCCGTCGGCCCGGGGGACGAGTCTCTGACCGATCGTCCCCTTCAGGGCGCCGGCCAGACTCAAACGAATCTGATGGTGTTGGTGGGGGGGGAAGAAATCGACGATCCGGTTGATCGTCTCCGGCGCCGTCGTGGTGTGGAGAGTCGAGAAGACGAGGTGGCCGGTCTCGGCGGCGGTGAGAGCGGTGAATACCGTTTCCGAGTCCCGCATTTCGCCGACCAGGATGACATCGGGATCCTGACGGAGAACGACCCTCATGGCGCTGCTGAAGGAGTCCGTGTCGAATCCCACCTCACGCTGGTCGATGCGCGCCGTCTTGTCGCTATGCAGACACTCGATGGGATCCTCGACAGTCACGATGTGGCACGCCCGCGTCAGATTGATGTGGTTGATCATGGCGGCCAGGGTGGTGGTCTTGCCCGAACCGGTGGGGCCGGTCACAACGACCAGACCGCGTTGCTCTTCGGACAGCCGTCTCACGACGTCGGGAAGCCCGAGCTCTTCGATGCTCGACGAGCTGGTCCGTACTTGTCGAATGGCCAGTGCCACCGACCCGCGCTGGTAGAAGGCGTTGATCCGGAAACGACCGACACCGTTCAGGCTGTAGGCGAAGTCGGCTTCGTGCCTGTCCCAAAAGATCTCGCGGATGTTGGGGGGCATGATGGCCTCGGCCATGGCCAAAGTGTCCTCGTGGCTGAGAAGAGGCTCGCTGTCCAGCGTGCGGAGGCAGCCGTCCACCCGCACGCTGTGGGTGGCCCCTCCCTTGATGTGCAGGTCAGATCCGTCCAATTCACACAAGACCTGCAACAACCGGTCCAGCTCGGTCCAATTTCGACTTTCCATGCCCTGGGGTGCCCGCGGGCTCTCCCGGGGAGCCCTGACCTCTTGACCGTCCACCTTAGGTATGTCGGCAGGATCGGGTTGGGCCTGTAGGACCCTCTCACGACGAGCGGACGAGGCTCGGCTCAGGGGGTCGGACCGGCGACCACGCGTCCGAAGGAGGACGGCATCCGTTGTGTGGCGATGACCTCTTGCGCGGTCAGACCGAGGGACTGCTTCGGATCGGCGCCGGGTCAAGAATGGCCGCCACCGATGATCGTGTCGAGCTCGACCACTGTGGCGCCGGTACAGCCTGACCATAGTTGCTCGATGACCCGTGATCCGATCCGCCCACGACGGGGAGCGGTCCGACAGTGATCGAGTCGGGCCCAGCTCTCCATGTTCAGCTCGGTACCCCGTACCTTGACGCCGGGCAGCGAGAGGCCGACGGTGCCGTTCTGATTAGGCCCAGCGGGTCCCTGGTCCCGTGAAAGGCCAGGATCGAAAGGGGTCGGGTGCAGCCGAGTTGGAATTTCGACGGCCACGGTGGCGACGGCTGCAATCTGACCCTGATGAGCACACGCGTACACGATCGAGAACGTGGCACCGGCGGAGAAGCCAGCCCGACGAGGACGAGGAACGGACCACCCCGGTGAATCGGCCTCACCTGACGTGTCGTTCCCGCGGTCCTGTTCGCCGGAAGGTCAGATGAACGGGCATCAGGGTGTCGGCCTCTGTACGCTCACCCAGTCCCGAGCGGCCAGGTAGGGGGCGAACGCCTCGGCTATGGCCATGAGATCGACCCTCTGTTTGGGACGCTGAAGCTCGTACACCTCGGGGAACTCGAGCCAGCCGGTGACGAGCTCCCACAGCCGCAGAGCGGCGGGGCCGGTCGGTGGCGAGATGAGGACGGGGCCGAAGAGCGCCTGCCCGTCGTCGAACACGAGGGTGGGAACGCCGAACGCGCCTTTGTCGACCACGATCTCGTGTTCGCGTCTCACCTCTTCCCCGGTTTCCGGATCGTCGAGAGCGAATGTCACGACCTGGGGGTCGAGCCCCAGCTCCTCGAGAAGCTCCATGGCCACCTGGCGGCGATGGGGCTTCCTTCCCTCCACATGCAGGGCGGTCCCGGCGGCCCAGTACCAGCGGTCGAGCAGATCCATGTCGATACGACGGAGATAGGCCCCGATCCGCATCATCGACCAGCCGTAGGACCAGTCGCGCTCCCACGGGTGCTTCTTTCCCTCGGTCCGGTTGATCTCCTCCAGAGAGAAGAATCGCCAGCGCACGTCGACGCCGGCGAGGTCCCTCACCTCCCGGATCCAGATCGAGGTCTGGTAGGCGTAGGGGCACATGATGTCGAAGTGGAAGTCCACCGCGGTGGGTCCGGCCTGCGCCATTTGGTTGTCCCTCTGCTCCTTCGGTGGTGGCCGTCGTACGCCACACGACGTCGGTGCGCTCGGCGCCACGGTATCGGAAAGTTGACGCTGAGTAAATATCTTTCTAGCCTCGTCGTATGTCCCGAAGCGATGCCGGAACCCGGCCGTACCTCCGGGCCGGAGAGCGCCGGGCCCAGCTCCTGGCGGCCGCCGCCGCCATGGTCGGGCGCGGGGGACTCGGGAGCCTGACGATGGTGGGCGTGGCGGCCGAAGCCGGCGTCAGCCGTCAGTGGCTCTACGAGCATTTCGCCGATCTCGACGGTCTCTACCGGGCACTGGTCCTGGACCGGTTCGCCGCGCTCGACGCCGCTGTCGACGCCGCCAAGGAACGGGTGTCGGGGACGGATTTGGCCGGTTTGGCCGCCCGGCAGGTCTTCGCTCTCGTCCCTGCCGACCGGCGCATCCTGCGCGCCCTCGTCGACGGCGCCGGCGGAAATCGTCCCGAGCTGGCCGGCATCGCAGACGAGCTCCGAGAACGCATTCTCGGCCGGTGGACGGGTTTCGTCCGCCGGACCGGGCGTACCGAGATCGAGGCGCGGGCCATCGTCTGGTCCGTCGTGAACGCCGTGTTCGGTCTCGCCGACCAGATCGAGCGCGAATCTCTTCCTGTCGAGCAGGCGTTGAGCATTCTCGACCTCATCGTCGCCAATTTCGGAGGACCGGCAGCAGCCGGACACCGAGCGACCCGCCCGTCGCCGGAGCCCGGTACCTTCGCCGTCCAGCCCATCATCGCCCGGACCGACCTGAAGTCGGAGGAGCCAAGCCATGCCCACTGATCACCCGTTCGAAGGCGTTATCGGCCGTACCCTGGAAACCTCGACACCGTGGTGGCCACCGCTGGCCCAGGCGCCGGACGGCGCACCCAATATCGTCGTGGTCCTGCTCGACGATGTGGGCTATGCCCAGTTTGGCTGTTACGGCTCCGACATCGCGACGCCCACCTTCGACCGGTTAGCCGGCAACGGGTTGCGTTATTCGAACTTCCACACCACCGCTCTCTGTTCGCCGACGAGGGCGGCGCTGTTGACCGGTCGCAACCATCACACCAACGGCATGGGCCGGATCGTCGAGACGGCGACGGGCTTCCCTGGGTACGACGCCACCATCCCGAAGGACAGTGGGTTCCTCTCCGAGATCCTCTTGCGCAACGGCTACTCGACGTTCGCCGTCGGCAAATGGCACCTCGCCCCGGCCGGAGAGATGGCCATGGGGGCGCCGAAGGACAAATGGCCGCTCGGTCGTGGCTTCGAGCGCTTCTACGGTTTCCTCGGAGGTGAGACCGATCAATTCCATCCCGACCTGGTCCACGACAACCACCAGATCGATCCTCCCCGGAGCCCCGAGCAGGGCTACCACCTCACGGAGGACCTCGTCGACCAGGCCACTCTGTTCGTGAAGGACCTGCGCGCCGTGGCCCCGCAAAAGCCGTTCTTCCTCTGGTTCACCCCGGGGGCGTGCCACGCTCCCCATCACGCGCCGTCGGAGTACATCGAGCGCTACCGGGGTCAATTCGATCTCGGATGGGACGCCTGGCGTGACCGGGTCTTCGCCCGTCAAGTCGAGTCGTCGTTGCTTCCGCCCGGAACCGGTCTGAGCGATCGTCCGAGCTGGGTCCCGGCCTGGGACTCCCTGAATGCTGACGAGAAGCGGCTCTATGCCCGGATGATGGAGGTCTACGCCGGATTCCTGACCCACACCGATGCGCAAGTCGGCCGTCTCCTCGACTTCATCGACGACCTCGGCGAGCTCGACGACACGGTTGTGCTGGTGATGAGCGACAACGGGGCCAGTGCCGAGGGCGGTCCGAGAGGGTCGTTCAACGAGATGTACTTCTTCAACTTCGAACCCGAGAACATGCAGGAGAATCTGGCGCGGATCGATCAGCTGGGTGGACCGGAGGCGTACAACCACTACCCCTGGGGATGGGCGTGGGCCGGAAACACACCACTCAAGCGTTGGAAGCGCGAGACCCACGAAGGCGGGGTCTGCGACCCGTTGATCGTGCACTGGCCCCGGAAACTCGGACGACCGGGCCAGACGCGCCCGCAGTACGTCCACGCCATCGACGTCATGCCGACGTTGCTCGACCTGATCGGCGTCGATCCTCCCGCGGAGATCAACGGAGTACGGCAGCGCCCGATCGAGGGCGTCAGCTTCACGCCGACGCTTCAGGATCCGGAGGAACCGAGCTGTCACACCACGCAGTACTACGAGATGCTCGGATCTCGGGCCCTCTACCATGAGGGGTGGAAGGCCGTCGTCTTCCGCCCCCTCGCCTTCGTTCGGTACACCGAGAGGGACGATCCCTACCGGTCGTACGAAGACGACGACTGGGAGCTCTACCACGTGGCCGAGGACTTCTCGGAGATCCACGACCTGGCCGGCGAGCGCCCCGACAAGCTGGCCGAACTGGTCGACATCTGGTGGCGCGAGGCTGAGCGCTACAACGTGCTGCCGGTGACCAACCTTCCCATCAAGGGCGCCGATCGCCGCTATCGCCGCAGTCGTTTCGTCTTCTATCCGGGCATCGGCACCATCCCCCAGATCGTGGCGCCGAACGTCAGCAACCGGGCCTGGTGGCTACGGGCAGAGCTCGTGGTCCCCGATAGTGGCGCCGAGGGTGCCATCGCCTGTCACGGGAGCCACGCCGGCGGCTACGCCGTGTTTCTGCGCGAGAGCCGTTTGTACTTCGCCTACAACCACCTGGGAACCACGGTCACGACCGTGGCGGCCGAGGTGGCGCTGCCGACGGGTCCGGTCGAAGCCCGGATCGAATTCACCCCGACCGGCGACAACTCCGGCGACGTGGACCTGTTCTACGGCGATGTGCCCGTCGGTCAGGGCCACGTTCCCCGGACGACTCTGGTGACAGTCGGTGTCCACGGCTTCACCGTCGGCTACCAGCGCGGCTCCGCTATCGATCCCAGTTTCGCCGGTCGTCGCGACGTCACCCCCGGCGTCCTGCGTCGGGTGATCATCGAGACCCTTTCGAGACCCCAGCGGACACCACCATCAGAAGACCGGGTCGGGATGGCCAGTCAGTGACCGCGCAAGCCCGATGGGGATGCCTCACCGGTAGAGCCGCGCCAGGGACGCGGTGAGCGCCCGGGCGCCGACGGCGAAGGCGTGCTCCGGCGGTGTGGCGAATCCCACCACCAGGGCGGGCCGTGAGGTCGTGCCGGTACGGTGCCGGTAGTCACCCAGTCCGTGGACCACGACATCATCGTCGGCCAGATGGTTGACGACATCATCTTCGGTCGGTCCCTCCACAGGGAGGTCGATCACCGTGTGAAGACCGGCGGCGATGCCGTGCGGTGTGACGGCAGGAACGTGGTGGGCGAGCAGGCCCAGAAGCAGGTCGCGCCGCCGCCGGTAACGCGTCCGGGCGAAGCGCACATGGCGGTCGAAGGCTCCCGAGGTGATCAACTCGGCCAAGGCCAATTGGTCGAGGGCGCTGGTGTGACGGTCGACCATGGGGCGGAGCTCCAGCACCGGCTCGAGCCAGCGCGGAGGCAGGACCAGCCAGCCCAGTCGCAGTCCCGGCGCCAGTGACTTGGACGTCGTTCCGGCGTAGATGACCTGGCCCGGATCGAGGGCGGCCAGTGCTCCCACCGGCTGGCGGTCGTAACGGAACTCTCCGTCGTAGTCGTCCTCGATGAGCACGGCGTCGTGGTCGCGCGCCCAGCCGATCCAGGCGGCGCGGCGATCGGCCGAGAGCGTGGCCCCGGTCGGGTATTGATGGGCGGGGGTGAGCACCATGGCCGCCACCGGCCCTCGACGGCCCAACGCGGCTGGGTCGGCGCCGTGGCGGTCGACGGGCACGGTCGCCACGCCCAGCCCGAATCGACGTAACGTCGCCGGATTGCGGGCCATCGAGGGGTCCTCGATGCCGACACGGGCCGCGCCGGCGTCACGCAGGACCTCGGCGATCAGAGCGAACCCCTGCACCCATCCGTTGCACACCACGAGGCGATCGGGATCGACCGGCAGACCTCGGGCGCGTCCGACGTACCCGGCCAGCGCCTCTCGCACCGCCTTCAGGCCCCGGGGATCGCCGTAGTCGAGAGCGGAATCGTCGGCATCGCGCAATGCCCGCCGCAACGCAGCCACCCAGTCCCGCCGGGGAAAGCTCGACAGGTCTCCCCGACCGGGACGAAAGTCGTGACGGCCCGATTCGATCTCCGGGGACGTCGGGGCCCGCCGGGCCGAGGATCTGGCCGCGGCGATGGGGGCAGACGCCACCCGGGTGCCCGACCCCTGCCGGGCCACCAGCCAGCCTTCCGCCGCCAGCTGGTCGTAGGCGTCGGTGACCGTTCCCCGGGCGAGGCCGAGATCGGCGGCCAGCGCACGCGTCGACGGCAGACGGGTCTGCGCCATGAGCCGCCCGGTCCGGATGGCCTCGCGAAGAGCCTCCTCTAATGAGGCCCGACGACCGGGTGACCCGTGCAGGTCGAGGTGAAGGTCTCGGCCCGAAAAAGTGGTCCGGTCAGTTGTCATCAAAATGGACCATAGTTCTGAACCACTTCTCGCGTAGGATCGATCCATGACCAGCGTCATCGGCCCACCGTCGGAGTTCTCGCGTGTCCGGCGGCTGGCCGATCGAGCCGCCTATGACCCGGAGACGATCTACGGCGTCCTCGAGGCCGCCATGATCGGGCACGTCGGGGTCCTGCGCGATGGTCGACCGGTGGTGATCCCGATGCTGTTCGGCCGGGCGGAAGACGACCTCTTCCTCCATGGCTCCGTCGCCAGCCAGTTGCTCCGCGGATTGAGTGCCGGGATCGAGGTCTGCTTCACGGCCACCGTGATCGACGGGCTTGTCTATGCACGTTCGGCTTTCCACCATTCGATGAACTACCGATCCGTGGTCATCGCCGGGAGGGCCTTCCCCGTCGAGGCGCAGGACAAGCTGT
>Ga0307374_10013436_pt1 | contig 11331 bp, 10 predicted proteins | sample OX3MG_FD_202532 | JGI IMG/M metagenome (GOLD analysis project Ga0307374, IMG submission 202532) | Soil microbial communities from Risofladan, Vaasa, Finland - OX-3 | ecosystem: Environmental > Terrestrial > Soil > Coastal area > Acid sulfate soil | place: Finland: Risofladan, Vaasa | collected... | reverse complement strand
AGCCGCGCCACATCGACGGGGTTACTCCCCCGTCGAAATGCCGGGTGACCCGGCAGCTGGTCGTATCACTAAAGCGCATGATCAATAACATACACCAATTTGCATCGCTATTGGAAGAGTCTGTCTCTCTGAGTCTGTAAATGACGACGACCGGGTATCCAGCCGTGGATAGGCTCACGGCGTGACCACCGACACGGGCTCGTGGGCGCCCGTTCCCGCCGTCGGATCTCCGTTCGTGGCCGGAACCCGTTTCGATCCGGCGTCCGTCGGCTACGCCCAGGCCGAGTACCTGTTCACCGGTGAGGCCTGCTCGTACCAACGACAGCGGAGCTCGGTGACGGTCATGGACCGAGCCGACTTCACCACGCGTGTGCTCGTCTACCGCCCGGTCGACGACGCCGCCTTCAACGGCACCGTGTGGGTCGAATGGCTGAACGTGAGCGGTGGCCTCGATGCGGCACCTGACTGGATCTTCGTGCACCGGGAATGGCTACGCCGCGGTGCCGTCTGGGTGGGCGTCTCGGCCCAGAGCATCGGGACGATGGGGGGCACGAGCATCTTCGGTCTCGAGAGTCCGGGACTGGTCGGAACCAACCCGGCGCGCTACGGAGAATTGCGCCACCCGGGTGATCGATTCTCCTATGACATCTACACCCAGGTCAGCGCGGCCATGCGACGGCCTTCGGGCACTGTTCTCGACGGCCTCACCGTCGAGCGGGTGGTGGCGATCGGCGAGTCGCAGTCTGCGTTCCGCCTGACAACCTACGTGAACGACATCGATCCTCTGACCACCGTGCACGACGGCTTTCTCATCCATGCGCGTGGGAGCGGTGGTGCCGCCCTTGACGACACGGGACCTCCGACGGCCGCCGCCCGGGCCCAACCCGTCGCCTTTCGCCCCGACCTGCGCGTCCCCGTGCTGTGCGTGGAATCGGAGACCGATCTCATGAACCTCGGTTACCTGGGAGCGCGCCAGGACGACGGTGACTCGTTCGTTCTGTGGGAGATAGCGGGGACATCGCATGCCGATATGTATACGCTTGTCGCCGGGCCGGTCGACGACGGACAACTCCTGACGGACGAGCTGGCACGAAGCTGGGTCCCGGTGTCCGAGGTCTTCGGCATGAAGCTCGACAAGCCGGTGAACGCAGGAGCACAGCACTACGTCATGAATGCGGCCGTCTCACAGCTCGAGCAATGGGTGCGGGAGGGCGTGAGACCGAGAGCGTCAGCCCGGCTCGACGTGCACGACGGTGCTTTCGTGACCGACGCGTTCGGGAACGTCAGGGGAGGCATCCGCACACCGCATGTCGACGCCCCGGTCGCCACCTTGTCCGGTCTGGGTAACAGCGGTCACCCCATCTCGTATCTGGTAGGAACGACCGAGCCCTTCGATGCCGCCACGCTCGGAACTCTCTACCGCTCGAAGAGCGACTACCTCGAGCGGTTCGCCGCGGCCACCCGGTCAGCGGTGACCGCCGGCTTCGTCCTCCCCGACGATGCCGAAGAGATGCGGGCCATCGCCGCCGTGAACGCCCCACTCTGACGAAAAGGGCGGCGGACAGCGGCTTCGACTCTGCGCGGCGACGCCGGGCGGGCGCTGACCCCGACCGGCACTGCATGATGCCGGGATGACCGATATCGATCCTGACGCCCTGGTCCCTGACTTCCGATCCGGAAGGGGCAGAGCGTCGGCCATCTGGAGATGGATCGACCCCGAGGAAAACCCGTCCGGTGTGGTCTACGGAACCATCGCCGTCGGCGCCGTCCTTGCCTCCGAGAGCACGCGCCGGGAGACCTTCGCCGAGACCGTGGTAGCCACCATGGTCATTCTCGGTCTCTATTGGGTCGCGCACACCTACGCCGTCGTGGTCGGCCGCCGGCTCGAGACCCGTGAAACGCTCACCGCCCGGAGATTGTGGCGGACGTTTCTCCATGAAGGAGCGATCGTCAAGGGCGCCGCCATCCCCATCGCCGTGCTTCTCGTGCTCTGGACCTGCGGTGTCGGTTTGGACACCGCTGTCAACGCCTCTTTGTGGACGAGCGCCGGCGTTCTCTCCGCCTTCGAGATCGTGGCCGCCCTGCGTGGGCGGGCCAGCGGAGCCCAGAAGGTCGTCCAGGTCCTCGTCGGCACCCTTCTGGGTGCTGGGATCCTCGTCGTACGGCTTCTTCTTCATTGAGGCGTCGATCATCGAGTGTCGGCATTCACCCCTTCTCTTTCTCACCGAAACTCGTGTGGCAGGCTGAACGGTATGCAGATCGGCGTCGTCTTTCCCCAAACCGAGATCGGTGGAGATGCCGGGGCCGTTCGGGCCTACGCAGGCACCGTCGAGGAACTCGGCTACTCACACCTCGTCGCCTACGACCACGTCGTCGGGGCCGACCCGGCCGTTCATCAGGGTTGGCAGGGTCCTTACGATCTGCACTCGACGTTTCACGAGCCACTCGTCCTGTTCGGATACCTGGCTGCGCTGACGTCGCTCGAACTGGTCACCGGCATCGTCATCCTCCCCCAGCGGCAGACGGCGCTGGTAGCCAAGCAGGCCGCCGAAGTCGACCTTCTCACCGGCGGTCACTTCCGTCTCGGTGTGGGACTCGGCTGGAACGCCGTCGAGTACGAGGCCCTGGGAAAGGATTTCTCCGACCGCGGGCGACGCATCGAGGATCAGGTCGCCCTCCTCCGGCGGCTCTGGACCGAAGGGAGTGTCACCTATGAGTCCGCTGACGAGCGGGTGACCGGTGCAGGCCTTGCTCCCCTGCCCGTGCAGCGGCCGATACCCATTTGGTTCGGCGCCGCGTCGCCACCCGCCTACCGCCGGGTCGGCCGATTGGCCGACGGCTGGTTTCCTCTCGTGCCGCCCGGTCCCCATCTGGACCGAGCTCGGGCGCTGGTCGACACCGCCGCCACCGAGGCGGGCCGGGATCCGAGCAGTCTCGGCCTCGAGGGGCGGGTCAGCTGGGGAGGGGGCGGTGCCGCCTCGATCGCCGAGCACGCCGGCCGTTGGCTGAAGATCGGCGCCACCCATCTGTCGGTCAACACGATGGGCGCCGGGTTCGCCTCCGTCGACGCCCACCTCGATGCCCTCGCCAGGGCAGCCGAGGTACTGGGCGTGCAGGGCCTCTGACCAGGCGACAGCCGCCCGGACCAGGGATATCTCCATCTCCCGGCCCTGACCTGTCACAGGACGGGGTTCCATCTCGTCTTAGGGGCGTGAACCTACGGAGACCTCCGCGTGATGGGAGGTCCAGACCCGAGGAGTCGTCATGGCGCATGTGACCCTGATCGACCGGCCTACCGGCCTCGTCGCCAAGCTTGGCGGCGCGCTACTCCCGTCGCCGCTTCGGCCGTGATGTCGAACCGGCCATGGCGGCCAGCCACCATGCCGGCGTACTGATCGCCATGGGTGCGCTCGAGACGGCCGCCCAGCGAGGCTGGAAGCGTCTCGACCCCCGCCTCCGATGGCTGGCCATCCAGGCGGCGGCCGGCGAGATCGGATGCTCGTGGTGCCCTGCGACCGGTCACCGGACCACACCGATCGGCGCCCTTCCTTCTGGCGGTGGCGTCGCGGCTTGCCATCGGGTCGGCGACCAGAGAGCTCGACCTGAATGGACAACCCGGAGTGGTCTTCGAGACACAGGGGAAGGTCAATGTGGCCCTGACTCTCGACATCGCCGACGGCCGGGTGGTCGCCGTCCGCGTGGTCACCAATCCCGACAAATTGCATGCGCTGCAGCCGGGAAACGGCGGTTACCTGTCGGGAGGGCATCGGTCACGGCGATGAGGACCTGAGGCTGGGCTCAGTGAGCCTGGGCGGACACCTCGGCGGACAGAGGACCGGGCCCCACGGCGTTCACCGCGGCCACCTTGTAGAAGTACATTCCCCGGGGTCGTGCATGGCGGTTGGCGAAGGTGCACACACCCGACGGGCACGCCACCTTCCGGTACAGAGTCTCGGCATTGGCCCGACGCGCCCGGAAGACCTCATAGCCGGTGATCGTCGATCCACCATTGTCGGCCGGAGCCTGCCAGCTCAGCGTGATTCCCTTCTTGGCCGCTGATCCGGCCACTACATTCTGCGGCGTTCCCGGTGCGGTGGGCCCACCGCCCCCCGTGTTGGCACCGAGCAATTGCTGGGCCTGAGTCCAGGTGAAGACCACATCTGTGGGAACCGGTCCACAGGCGCCGACCATGATCTCGGCGAACGAAGGGCCCCACGACCCGGCGTTGGCCGTGTCGGCTGCTCCCATGAACAGCTGGGGTCCTGATGATCCCGAGGCGGGGCACGAGGAAGTGCTGATGAAGGAGCCGAGCACGTTGTCTCGATGCCCCCAACAGGCTTGGGCCGAGGACGTCGAGCACTGCGCGTTCGGAGAGTTCGTCCCGTCGTCGTACATCCAGTAGAAGTCACTGCCCATGGCGTTCGAGGTTCCCCCGGCCCAGTTCGATCCCCAGGAACGGATGCCGGCACCACCCGTCAAAACCGGACCGGACACGGTGGGATCGGCATTGTTGGTGGCGCCCGTCTGAGCGACGTCGTCGAGTTGGGTGGTCAGCCCGGTGACAGGTGTCAAGCCACGGTCGACCCGTTCTTCGTCGGCGATCACGAAGAGCTGCTCGGGAAGGGTCATGGCTTCGAACGCGCTCAGGCTCAACGACAGCGGGGGCATCGACTCCAACGTCGAACGGCCGTTGTTGACCGCCGCCGCCGTCTCGTTGGTGCACTTTGTCGAGTTGTCGAGGGCCCCGAATGCGCAGTTCCCATCATCGGTGAAGTTGGGACTGGGGGCCACACTGCTCGATGGATTCTGGGGCGGCACATCGGCCCCCGACGCAATCTGGTCACCGGCCGCCACATTCTTCGCCGTCGACGAGGCGGGCGCCGAAATCGTCACTCGTGCCGACGCCCATGTCACCGGTGCCACCGGTGCCACCGCGGCGATCCCCATGAGGGTGACCGAGGACGTTCCGACGCCCACCAACACTTTGGAAACCTTCCGCACAATCACCGTCGTCTTTCCGGGAGACTCAATTCCCGCCTCTTGAGCTCGCACTACGAGAAGTATCGGACCCGGCATCAACCGATCGCATCAATATCTCGACAATCATCACCCTTGTTCTTCCCCGTATCGAACCCGCACAACCCCAGCAGAACCGGTCACCGGATCTCTTCCTGTGCCTACCAAATCGCCCTTAACGCCGGAGTGTTCTTCCGGGTCCCACGTAGGGTGACTATGACCGTGGACGTGGGCCACGGGTTGAGCATGAGCCATGAGAGGAAAATGAGGGACAGCTTGAAACGACTGAGAGTGACCGGAGCAAGCCTCCTGACCCTGACGGTGGCGGCCTCCGTGGTCACCCTTCTCGTCACACAGAGAGCCAGCGCCGTCACCCTCCATCCGAGCACCAGCCCGGCCTTCGCCGGTGACGCCGGCGACCCCGATGTCGTCTTCTCGTCGGGCACCTACTTCGCCTTCACCACCGGCACTCCTCTCGGGAACCACATCCAAGCGCTCGTGAGCAGCAACGCCTCGAGCGGCTACCACAGCTACACGGGCCACGCCTTCGGCTCCACCGCTCTCGCCACCACGCCCGGGTGGGAGACGGTCAACACGCAGACCTCCCCGGGTGTCTTCGACTGGGGTGGCCACTGGCTCATGTATTACGACGCCGCTCAGGCCCCCAATCAGAGCGACACCGGACACGACTGCATCTCCGTCGCCATCGGGGGCTCGACCCTGTCGGCGTCGAGCCCCCAGTTCACCGACAACTCGGGCGGAGGCCTCATCTGCCAGCCCACGGGATCGATCGACCCGAGCCCATTCGTCGATCCGGCCAACGGCAACGCCTATCTCGTCTGGAAACAGAACGACGGGGGATCGACCAGCCAGGCGACGATCTGGTCGCAACAGTTGAGCGCCGACGGCCTCGGTCTCGTCGGGCCGGTCGGGAAACTCATGATCAACAACACGACCGCCTATCCGTGGGAGAAGACGGTGGAGGACCCCTCCATGGTGGACGCCGGCGGCACCTTCACGCTGCTCTTTGCCGCCGGTATCTATACGACGAGCAGCTACTCGGAAGGAATCACCACTTGTAGCGGTCCACTCGGGCCATGCGGGGCCGGTACCCAGATTCTCACCACCTACGGCAGCGTTCTCGGCCCCGGAGGCGGGTCACTGTTCACCGACTCCACCGGAGCCTGGTGGCTCGACTACGCCGCCTGGCAGGGGGGCGGTGGCGGCTGTGCCGACTACAGCTGTGGCGCGACCCGTGACTTGTTCACCACCCCCATCCAGCTCTCCCCGCAGGTCCCCTGCAGCGCCCCAACATCACCCAATGGCTACCGCTTCATCGCCGCCGACGGCGGCGTCTTCGACTACGGCAATCTGCCCTTCTGTGGATCGATGGGCGGTCAAGTTCTCGACCAACCCGTGGTGGGGATCGCCGCCACCCCCGACGGCGGGGGCTACTGGGAGGTGGCGTCGGACGGCGGCGTCTTCTCCTTCGGTGACGCCCAGTTCCATGGTTCGATGGGCGGTACGCCGCTCGTGCGACCTGTCGTCGGCATGGCGTCGACCCCCAGTGGGCGCGGCTACTGGGAGGTGGCGTCGGACGGCGGGATCTTCTGCTTCGGAGACGCCGCCTTTCACGGGTCGATGGGGGGCCGGCCGCTCGCCCGGCCCGTCGTCGCCATGGCCGCCACCCCCGACGGCGGGGGCTACTGGGAAGTGGCGTCGGACGGCGGCGTCTTCTCCTTCGGTGACGCCGTCTTCCACGGGTCCATGGGAGGAAAGCCACTCGCTCAGCCCGTGGTGGGCATCGCCCCCACCGCCGACGGTGGGGGTTACTGGGAAGTGGCGTCGGACGGCGGCGTCTTCTCCTTCGGTGACGCCGTCTTCCACGGCTCCGTGGGCGCGACACCCCTGGCCAGACCGGTCGTCGGCGTCGCCGCCACCCGGTCGGGGGGCGGCTACCGGGAGGTGGCGTCGGACGGCGGGATCTTCTGCTTCGGAGACGCCGTCTTCGACGGTTCCATGGGCGGCAAGCCCCTCGTCAAGCCCATCGTGGGCATGTCGCCCTGAGCACAGTGGTCGCCGCCTATCGTCGTCCCGGTGAGCCGGCGGACAATCCTCGTAACCGGCAGTGCCGGACATCTCGGAGAAGCCCTTGTCGGTGCCCTACGGTCCGATGGAACCGACGTGGTCGGCCTCGATGTGCTCGACTCCTCTTCACAACGGTGGTGGGGTCGATCACAAATGGCCACGTCCTACGCCGTTGCCTTTCCACCGTGGACAGCGTCATCCACGCGGCCACGCTCCATAAGCCCCATATCGCCACCCATGACCGCCAGGCCTTCGTCGACCCAATGTCACCGAAACCCTCGTTCTTCTGGAAGAGACCGTCGCTGCTCGGGTACGGGGCTTCGTCCTCACCAGCACCACCAGTACCTTCGGCCGGGCCTTCCCCCCTCCGGGGGGCGTCGGTGTGGATCACCGAGGACGTCACCCCCGTTCCCCGCAATGTCTACGGATCACCAAGACGGCGGCGGAGGACCTCTGCCAACTCGTCCACCGGGACCATGACCTCCCGTCGGCCATCGGCTTCGGCCGCTACATCGTCTGCGCCACCACGCCTTTCGGTCCCCACGTCCGGGCCGAGCTCGTGCATGACGCCCCCCGGCGTCGTGCGTCGGCTCCTTCCTGATCAGGAGTCACTGTACGGAAACCGGGGCTGGACCATGTTCCCGGGATCGATCGGGTCTCCGTGAATACCCGTGCCCGCACCGAGCTCGGCTGGCGTCCGCGCCACGACTTCCGGTCCGTGCTCGACCGGCTGGCTGCCGACGACGACACTACGAGCGCTCTGGCCCGAGCCGTCGGCTCCAGGGGCAACCACCGGTGAGCACCGACACAACCGACGTCTTCGGCCGCGCTCTTCTGGACTGGTCGAACGGCGGGACCGACCCGGAAGTCATCGAGCGCGACGACGGCTTCTGGGAGTTCGGCGCCGGCTACGACCTCTACCAGGCGAGGTTCCCGGACTGGCTGGCAGCCGAGCGGGCCTCCATCCGCTACGTCCGCGGTCGCGTCATCGACGTCGGATGCGGCGCCGGGCGCGTGCCTCTCTACCTTCAGCAGCGGGGCTTCAATGTCGTCGGCCTGGATTCGTCGACCCTGGCCGTCCGCGCCGCGCGCCGCCGAGGCGTCAAACAGGTGTGGCGGATGTCCCTGGAGGACGTGGCTCCGAAGATCGGGGCGTTCGACACCATCGTCCTGTTCGGCAACAACTTCGGTGTTTTCGGCACGCCTGACCGGCTGCGCCGTGTCCTGTCGGACTGGGCGCGCTCCACACCTCCGGGGGCACGGATCTTGGCCGGCAGCACCAATCCGTACTGCGGAGGCGCTCCGGGCCTCACCCGCAGTTACTACTTCCAGAATTGCCACGCCGGCCGGATGCCCGGCCAGGTGCGTCTGCGCGTCCGCTACCGACGCAGCGTCAGCCCGTGGTTCGACTGGCTCTTCGTCTCGCGACGCGAGATGCGCTCTCTTCTGCATGGAACGGGCTGGCGTCAACGCCAGGTCCTCGGAGGGCCGCCGAGCGAGCCCTACGTCGCCGTTCTCGAAAAGGACGCGCTCCACACGTAGCGTGGTCTTTCTCCATGGCCACCACGGTGCGTGATGAATCGGTGAAGTGAGATTGGTCGTGTCACCGGTGAGGCCCGACAATACTTGGGGAAATAGTGAATGATCGCGACCCATTTTTCTGACACCCCGTGGTACTTTCGCCGCTAAGCGTTTGAATAATCCGCAAGTTCTCTTCGTTGCCCCAGACCCCGGCAGCGCCCAGTGCGCAAGGGAGTCGAAGGCCATGGTCCAGCGAGAGAACCGGCGATCTCACCGGTGTCGGGCGGTACCACTCCGTTTCCGCCGCACACGCCTCCTCTCTTCTGCCGACCACCCGCGTCTGGCCGGAACCAACGGCCGCGGTGCCTCTGGCTTCCGAGAAATCCCGGTCTGCCATCGACGCCCTGATTCGAATGCGGCCCTCCCAGAGAAGACCTCTTCCATCCGAACAATTCCTCACCTCCCAAGAGTTGACATTTCCCCCAACGGAAGGCACCAGCAGTGATCTCTTCCCGCGCGCCATCAATCAGGGTCCACCGGTTCTCCCGAGCGGCGAGGCGCGCCCTGGCGGTTCCGCTCATGCTCGTCCTGATGGGGACGATCGGGTTCGTCCTGTCGGTCTCGGGGACATCTTCCGCCGCCGGCTTCGGACGTCCCACGATCACCGCGGCGGAGGCCACCTTCAAGATCCCGGCGCACACGGAAGCGATCTGGACCCTCAACCTCTGGTCCCACGGCACCCTCGAAGGGACGGCCATGGGGACGACCGGTGTACTCACCGTCGTCGTCCCGACCACCGCGGACTGCACCTTCCAGGCTGATGTCCGCGCCGTTTCCGCAGGAGGCGCCTCATTCTACTACGCCGGATTCCGGGCCACGGTACCGGGCTGCGGGACCGGGCCCCCTGTCCAGAGCATCGCCGGCCACATCTACCTGTGCACAGATGACCTACCGACCACCACCGAGGTGTCGGGGGGGACCCTGGCCGCCACCGGTGCCACACCGGTGGTGTCGCAACCCAATCCGGTGACACCCACCGGCGTCACGGCCGGCGCCTACATCATGTCGGCGGGCTCCCCTGACGGCTTCACCTTCGTCCTCTGCGGCGGTGCAGCCACCATCGGCGCCGACGGTCAGACGGCGTCGCAGTCCGTCACCGTGCCTTCGGGAGGTGCGGGGGTCGGCCTCTTCTACGTCACCGGCCCACCGCTGGCCGCGGGCGGAGGGACCGCCGGTCCCAACCCTGTGGTTCCTGGCGCGGTGGCGGCGGGATCGGGCTCCACCGTCCACCCGGCGGCGGCCATCACTACCTCAGCCACGCCGGTGGCTAGTTCTCACCTCGCCTTCACCGGGATCGACGCCGCTCCACCGGTCTTCCTGGGCCTGTTGTTGATGGCCCTGGGATCCTTCCTGGTCATCTTCTCCCGTGCGCGCCGGGTATCCCACCCCCGTCCGGCGCGCATCGGCGCAGAGACGCCGCCGGTTCCCCGCCGACCTTGACGCGGCGGGGACCGGCGTGCGTCACCGATTGATCAAGGCTTCACCCTGATCCTGTTCCCGTTGCCGATCACCGAGATGGTGGCGCCGTTGGACGCCTGTTGGACGACGCCCTGATCCGGGCTGGTGACAAAACCGTGGTTATTGCTGACCGTCGCCGTCAGGTTGTTCCCGTTGAATCTCGACTGCAGATCGATCCCCACCGCCGGTGACGACGCCTGGAGAGCCAGCCGGTTGTGCAAGATCGCGCCGGCGATCGACCCGTTGCAGGGAGTGATCGAGCAGTTCCCGTTGTTGTACCCGGCCTCCATGATGATCCCGTAGCCGCCATAGCTCGAGAAGGTGTTGTTGCTGGCGTTCTGGCCCGTGAGCGACGTTCCGAGATCGGACAGGAAGAAGAGCCCCTCGGCCACGAAGGTCGTGACGTCGGGGGTCACCCCTACGGTATTGGCGATAAGACTCTTCACCTTGTTGTGATCGAACGACACCGGCCCGTTGTCCTCGAGTAGAGCACCCTGGAAGGTCCCGCTCACCGTGTTGTGGGAAATGGTGGTCGTGGCCGTGTTGTTGAAGCTGTCGATACCGATGGGGAAGTCCGTGCTGGAGCCCGGATCGACTCCGAGCGAGATGATGTCGTGCGTGATGACCACCGAGTCGCTCGGGTTGCTGTCGGCCAGAGCCACCACCTCCGGCTCACCACCGGTTTCGGCGTACTCGGCAGCGCCGGTGATGCCGAATCCGCTCACCGACGAGGCACCTCCCGTGGGGCCGACGTAGACCACGCCGTACAAGGGGAACGGATCGATCCCGGTGCCATTGATGATCGAACGCGTCGGTCCGGCGCCGATCAGGCGGATGGGCTTGGTCACGGCCACCGTCTGGAGATAGGTACCGCTGGCCACCTTGATGGTTTCGCCGGCCACGGCCACGGAAATGGCGTAGTTGATGGTGGCGCAAGGTGTGGCCGGCGTGCTGCAGGTGTTGGGGGCATCAGAGCCCGTCGTCGAGACATAGAGCGTGTTGACCGCCACAGCGGCCGCCGACCCACCGACCACACCCAGGGAACCGAGGGAGCCCATCAGGGCCAGCGCGGCCATAGCAAAGCTTCTCTTCATTCGAGGTTGCGACATAAGCCTTCCCGCCTGCTATGCGCCCACACACACCGCCGCCTGGCGGAGACGCTATGGACTGCAGTCTACGGCCGAAACC
>Ga0307374_10013435_pt1 | contig 11332 bp, 9 predicted proteins | sample OX3MG_FD_202532 | JGI IMG/M metagenome (GOLD analysis project Ga0307374, IMG submission 202532) | Soil microbial communities from Risofladan, Vaasa, Finland - OX-3 | ecosystem: Environmental > Terrestrial > Soil > Coastal area > Acid sulfate soil | place: Finland: Risofladan, Vaasa | collected... | reverse complement strand
AGGCGCGCCTGCCGGACGGCGTGGTCGGGCTTATCTACCTCGGCGTCTATGCGGTGGGTCGCTTTTTCCTCAGCTTCTATCGCCTCGACCCGGCTGTGTTCATCGGGCTGCGCCAGGCGCAGCTGGCGTCTGCATTGATGGTGCTGATCGCGCTGGTTGCGATTCCGATCCTTATCCGCCGCTCGCGCGCAGGCCACCCCACGCCCGTCACGGTCGCGTCTTAGCCGCAGAAGTCAGCAACCGCTGCGCCAGGGCGGGAGCTTCGGGGTCGTGCTTGAAGTACACGTGAACCTCGTCGTGAGACGCGAGCGCCGACACCACCTCGGCGACCCACGGCCGCAGCGCGGCCTGCGTGTAGCCGCGACGGAGCCGGAAGTACGCGATCCGGCCCAGGGCCAGGGTCGGAGCTCGCGGCCACTTCTCCTCATCGGTGACCACGAGCGCGCCGGCGTGGTCGCGAATCACCCTGTAGGTGTCGGCCGAGAACCACGACGGGTCGCGAAACTCGACCGCGGTCGGTCTTCCCAACGCACCCAGCAGGGAGTCGAGCAGGGCGACGTTGAGCTTGCGAGCCGGCGGGAACTGCAAAAGGACAGGGCCCAGCCGATCGCCCAGGGCCGCGATGCGCTCGGTGAAGATTCGAGCCAGCCCGACACGGTCGAAACCTTCCGCCGAATACGTCAGGCCGCGGTTCGCCTTCATGCAAAAGCGAAAGCCGGGCGGCGTGTCGGAGGCCCAGCCGGCCAGCGCGCCCGGCGGCGGAGTGCGGTAGAAGCTGCCGTTGAGCTCGACTCCGTTCAACCTCTGCGCGTAATAGCCGAGCATCTTCGCGCCTGAAAGAGCGTTCGGGTAGAACTTTCCCTTCCAGGTCGCGTAGCTGAAACCGGAGGCGCCGGCGTAGAGCGTCTTAGGAGACCCCGGCAGCCTGCCGGCCGCGCATAACGCGCTCGTGGAGCTGCCCGCATGCCGCGTCCGCCTCGCGGCCGCGCGTGTCGCGGACCGTGACGTTCAAGCCCTGGACCTCGAGCTTTTCCTTGAAGGCGCGGATCGAAGTTCGGTCGGGCGCGCGATACGGCGTGTCCTCAACCGGGTTGAAGGGGATCAGGTTCACGTGCGCCAGCTTGCGGCGCAGCAAAGCGCCGAGCTCCTTGGCGTCGCGCTCCGTGTCGTTGACCCCGGCCAGCAGGACCCACTCGTAGCTGACTCGCCGCCCGGTCTTCTCCGCGTAAGCCTGGGACGCGCCGACGAGCTCGCCCACCGGGTACTTCTTGTTGATGGGCACGAGCACGTCGCGCAGCTCGTCGCGCGCCGCATGCAATGAGATGGCAAGCGTGACCGGCAGCCCTTCCTCGCCGAGCTGCGCGATGCGAGGGATGAGCCCGCTCGTCGAGAGCACGATGCGCCGCGGGCTGATGCCGAGCAGGTCGGGGTCGGCGATCCGCCGCACCGCGTCGACCACTTCGCGATAGTTGGCCATCGGCTCGCCCATGCCCATGAAGACAACGTGAGACAGGCGCCGGCCCTCGCCGGCCAGGATCCTGGCCGCGTCGACCGCCTGCTCGACGATCTCGTGAGATTTCAGGTTGCGGCCGAAGGGGAACTTGCCCGTGGCGCAGAACGGGCAGCCGATGGGACAGCCGGCCTGCGAGGAGATGCACAGCGTGGAGCGCTCGGCGTACCTCATCACGACCGCCTCGACGGAATGGCCGCCGTCGAGCTCGAACAGCGTCTTGGTCGTCAGGCTGCGGTCCGCGTCGGACACCGCCACCGGCTTGAGCGAGGTGATCCGGAAGTCCCGGCTCAGCGCGGCGCGCAGGTCTTTGGGCAGGTCGTGCATCGCGTCGAACGACAGCGCTCCGCGCGCGAGCCAACCCCACACCTGGCGGCGCCTGTAAGCCGCTTCCCCGTTGGCCACCATCCAAGCTTCGAGGTCGCGAGCGGGCAGCGAGAGCACCGGCGGCCGAGGATCGATCACGGCGCTCACGATACCGGCGCCTCGTAGACCTCTTTGCCGGAGCGCTTGGCGACGACGACCGAGCCTTCGTCGACGAGCTTTCGCAGGTGGGCGCGCAGGGTCATCTCGGCAGCGACCATCAGCCTGTCGTCCAGGTCGCCATACACCCGCCTGGTGAGCTCGTCCGCGGACCCCGGGCCACGCCTCACCTCGTCCAGGACCTGGACCTCGCGCTCCACGCGATGCCGCCTGTACTCGGCGATCTTGCCCATGGCGTCGGTCACCGGATCCCAGTGGCCAGGGAACAGGATCCGGGGTTCCAGGGCGGCGACCCGGTCCAGCGACCGCAGGTACGCCGCGACGTCGCCCTCGGGGTAGGTGACCATCGAGCTGCCCCGGCCCAGGATCAGGTCGCCGGTGAAGAGTGCGCGGTCGCCCGGGATGAAGAAGCAGAGGTGGTCGGCGCTGTGACCGGGCGTGTGGAGGGCGGTGAGCTTGAGGGTGCCGACGCTGACGACGTCTGCGTCGCCCAGCTCCGGGTAGCGCCGCACCGAAGCGTGATGCTGGCCGGCGAAGCTCTCCGCGAGCGCCAGGTGGTCGTGATGCGAGTGAGTCACGAGCACGACTCCGACGGTCGCCCCCGCGAGCCGCTGGTTGAGGGCCTGCAGGTGCGCCGGCTCGTCAGGGCCGGGATCGATCACGACGACCACCGGGCCTGCTTCGACGATCCAGGTGTTGGTGCCCGGCCCGGTGTAAGGCCCGGGGTTGGGCGCGACTACTCGCTCGACTACAGCCAAGGCCTGGTCTCTGCCGTCAAGGCTGGCGGTACGAGGGCAGGTAGATGTCCGCCCCGTCCGGGTGCACGTCGAGCCAGCCGTCAAGGTGAAGGTCGATGATCACGCGCAGGAGGGGTTCGCCCATCTCGGGCACGACCTGCGCCTTACGCGGTCCGGTCGTCGCCATATGGATTCGCCACCACGAGCCCACCGGCTGGGCGGCGATGGTCAGCAAGTCGCCGTCCAGCCAGTCGCCGGCGCGGGCGAATGCCTCGACCAGCATGGGTTCCGACCCCACCACCGCCGCGCCGGGAGGCAGCTTTCGCTCGACCGCGGGGAGGGCGAGGTTCAGCACCGCCCCCAGGACCACGCCGCGCGCGCCGTCCTTAGGCTGCATCGCCGCCGCCTCGAGGGCCGCCGCGCGGCGCCCCACCTCCTGGGCTTGCTCGAACACGCCCTCGAGCAGCTCGGTGCGCCCGAAGGCCGCCTGCCGCGCGGACTCCTGCAGCGCGAGCACCGACGATCTCAGCTTGTGCCCCAGGCGGCCGAGCAGGTGGTCGCGGCGCTCGGCCATGAGCAGCTGGCCCAGCTCCGCGGTCTTACGAGCCTGACCCAGGCTGGCGTGGCCCGCCCAGCCGACGAGGCGGCCGTTCAGGATCAGCGCCTCCCACGGGCCGCCCGGAGGGGGAAAGTCGGGGTCCGCCGGCCCGTGGCGAAGGCGGTCGGGCACTGACTCGAGGCCGCCGCCCACCCGCACCCAGACCGGCTCGGCGGCGCTCATGAAACGCCTGGCGTCAAGCTGGTTCCTTTACCCAAGCGGGGACGGTGAACTTGAAGGTCGTGCCGCGGCGGTCGCTCGATTCCACCCAGATGCGGCCCCCGAACGAGCGCTCGACGACCAGGCGGCAGAGATACAGGCCGAGGCCAAGGCCGCCCTGCGAGCGGTTCCGGCCGGCGGGCCCCGTCTTCTCGAAGAGCGTGTCGAGCCTCGCCGCGGGCAGGCCCTGGCCTCGGTCGTTCACCGTGACCTCCAGCCACCCACTCGGAGCCGGCCGCGCCTCCACCATGACCGGGCCGGTCGTGTACTCGAGCGCGTTGCCGACGAGGTTGGTCAGCACCTGCGACAGGTGGGCCGGCTCGCAGAACGCAGGCGGCAGGCCGGCGGGCAGGTGGACCTCGACCGCGGCCGAGCGGTCGGGATAGCGGTGCAGCAGAACGCCCATCACGGCATCGAGCGCCGGGCCGAGCTCGACCCTGTCGGGGTTGGGCTCGAAGTGCCGGGTCTCGAGCTTGGCGATGATCAGCTGGCTTTCGACCAGGCTCAGCAAGCGGTCGGACGACTCGTAAGCCTCTTGCAGAAGCTCCTTCCGCCCGCCCGCGTCGATCGTGTCGCCCCACTGCATGATGCCGGCCAGCGTGTTCTTCATCGCCGCCGCCGGGCTTCGGACCTCGTGGCCGATGGCGCGGAGCATGAGGTCCTTGGCTTCGAGCGCAAGGCTCTGCGCGGTCACGTCCTCGTGCAGGGTCAGGACGCCGGCCGGCTCGCCCTCGAGTCCTGGGATCACCACCCGCCGGACGTGGACGGTGCGCTCGGGATCGCGCATGCGCAGCTCGTACGTGCCGTCCGACTCGCCGTCCTCGGTAGGAAGCGCCCCGGCGGCGGCGTAGATCTCGGCGGGGGTTCGCCCCGGCATCTCGGAGGCCTGCAGGTTGTAGATCGCCTCCACCTCGGGATTGGCGTAGACGATCCTGCCGGCCGCATCCTCGAGCAGGACCCCGACCGGCGAGTGTCGGAGGATGGCGTTCATCATCCTCCGCTCGCGGTCGAGTGCGTCGACCAGCTCGAGCTGCCCGACCAGGACCGCCGCCTGGCCGGCCAGGACCCCGGCGAGCCTTCTCGTCTCGGCGCCACCCCCGGTCATCCGGGCCACGAGCAGGCCGGCCAGCCGGCCTTCGACCTGGATGGGGATCGCGAATGCGTCCTGCGGCGCCCCCAACAGGTCGAGCAGCGCCCTCAGGCGCCTGCCCCCGGTCGGGGCGGCCAGGGCCCGCAGGAGTTGCGCGCCGTCGGTCACCGGCACGCGGGGCTGCTCCTCGCCGTTGTCGGAGCGGCGCACCAGCTGACCGTCCTCGAGGAGCCAGAGCTCGCCCTGCGAGCCCGCCAGCGCCCGGCTCACCAACCGGCCCATCTCCACGCGGGCCCGGTCCGGCTCTGTCGGGGTCAGCTCGGCGAACGCCGCCACGGCTTCGAGGGTGCGGATGCGGCCGCGCGTTTCGGCGACCAGCCGCGAGTTCTCGATGGCGATCGCGGCGTGGCGGGCGAACTCGAGCGCCGCCGGGCCCGGCTCGGCGACGAGCGTCGATGCGTGCACCGCTCCGATGGCGCCGACCAGCCGGTCGCCGTACCACAGCGGGATGAGGCTCCATGCCTGGCCGCCGGTCGTGCCGCTGACCAGGCCCGGGGGCGCCTGCCGGTCCTCGTTGTTCAGGTTGGCCCAGGCGAGGACCTCTTCGGCCGCCGGCTCACCGCTCCCGCGGGTCGCCGTGATCCGGCCCTCCATGTCGAAGGCCCAGCACACCGCGCCAGGCGACTCGAGCATGGTCCTCGCCTGCTCCGCGATGTTGGTGGCGACGCTGATCAGCTCGTGGCCTGCCAGTGCGGCGAGCTCCTGGATCCGCACCGACTGCGCAAGCGCGATCTCATTCGCGTGGTGAAGCCGCATCGTACGAAGCGCGATGCCGACGACCGGCGCGGCCGCCTCGAGCAGCTTGAGGTGCGCCGGGAGAAACCGGCCGCCGTCATTCCGCATTGCGACGAGGCCCGCCACCACGCGGTCGTCCTGCGTGATGGGAGCCCAGACGACGTGGCTTGGCGAGTGGCTGAAGAGGTAACCCCCGATCGGCCCTTCTGTTTCAGGGGGGCCGACCGGCTTGGGCTCCTGCATCTGGCCGCCCTCACCGATCATCCGGCGGAAGAACGGCGACTCATCGATCGGCACCGGGCCGATCCCGGCCGTCTTGGCGCCCCGCTCGCCGGTGAAGGCGGCCATGTTCCCGGCAACGTCGAGGTAGGCGAGCACCATGTGGGTCACGCCGAGGTACTCGCCGACGACGTCGAAGACCGCGTCCGCCAGCTCGCGTTCATCGGACGCGCTCGCCACACCCATCTCGAGCACGTGCAGCGCCTCCAGCCTCGCCCTCTCCGCCTGCGCCTGCGCGAAGTGGTCGGCGTTGGCCAGCGCGAGGCTGACGTGCGCGGCTATGTCCTGCAGCAGCTTGACGTGCCACTCCTCGAACGCGCCCTCGCGGTAGGACTGCAGCGAAAGCAGGGCCGTGATCCGCTCCCCGCTCAGCACGGGCACCCACACGAACGACCGGGAGACCAGCCTGCGGTCTGTCCGCGGCCCGGAGACGAACACCGCCGCGCCCCGGCCCACCGTCCAGCCCTCTCGCTCGAGCTCGGTCCGCTCGAACGAGCGCGCCCAGGGCGAGTGCCTGACCAGGACGGGCTGGCCTGACTCGTACGCCTCGCGCGAAGGGCCGGTGACCGCCAGGGCGACCGGCGGCACGACCTCCTCGGCGCCGGCGAGGTACTGGTATCCCTCCGCCACCGGGCCTTCGGGCGTCTGCGTGATGGTCGCGAGGATGAACCCATCGAAGTCGAAGAACCTGCCGAGCTCCTCCCGCAGCGTCCGCATGATCGACCACCGGTCCAGGCTGGACGCGAGCCGGCGGCCGATCGTGTTGACGACCTCGAGCCGCCTTTTCTGGTCCTCGAGAGCCTCGTAGCTCCGCGCGTTGCGGAGGGCCAGCGTGACCTCGTCCGACACGAGCTCGAGGAACGCGGCGGTCGAATCCTCGTACGCATACGCCTGCTTACACGTGATGCCCAGCGCGCCGCGCGCCTCACCACCCTCTTTGAGCGGCACCCACAGCGACGACGTCGGATGGTAGGTGAGCAGGGGTTTGGCTTCGCGGACGACCGAGTGAGCGGCCACAGCCTGCAATGAGCGCTTGGTCAGCCAGCGCGAGCTCACCGCGGTCTCGGCCTCTATGTGGAGCAGCCTGGCCCGGTCGGTTTCGCCCTGGATGGTCACCAGCTCGAGCGCGTCTACCGGCAGCAGCTCGCGCAGCGTCGCGTAGAGGCCGGTCAGCACGCTCGTCTCGTCGAGCGTCGCGGTCATCGCGCGGGCGATGCTGTTCAGGGCACCGAGACGTCGAGCCTGGTTGCGGGTCAGCTCGTTGAGTGACACGTTCGCGAGATGGACGCCAAGGGCTCGGTGGACTTCTTCCAGCAACGTGGTCTCGGATTCGGGTACTCGCCGCTTCTTGTACGACTGGTAGATGACGCTTCCGATCACCACGTCCTGGTGCTTCACCGGAACCCAGATCGCGAACCTGGTCCTGCGCCCGACTCCGGGCCCCTTGCCCTTCTCCTGCCGCCACGACTCGGTCGGGACCACCGCGGTCCTGGGATTGGAGTAGTTCTTGGCGTAGGTGGACTCCTTCAACGGCCTGCGACGGACGTCCTGCAGAACGCCCGAATCGATCGCCACCGAGTGATACCAGCCCTCACGCTCCAGGACGTGCAGGTTCAGCACGTCGTAGCCGAAGCCCTGGTGCAATCCTCGGTACAGGACCTGGACCAGGTCCGCCTCCGTGACGCAGCTCCCGAGCTCGTGGACCAGGGCGGCTGCCGTTGGGCGGGGATCCCCCGGTCTGCGCGGCACGGCTTTCGCCCTTGCACGCGGTCGAGCCACTGCTCCGGGCGGCGCGTGGGGCCTGGCTCCTCGCCGGGCGGGATTCGGCATCAGCACCGATATACTGCCCCAGAATCACCTTGCCGTTCACTCCGCCCAAGCCAATCGCCCCGACGCCGGCCGACCTTCGAGGCTCCTCGGTGCTCGTGGTCGACGACGAGCGCGCGTGGCGGGTGATCCTGGAGACCGACCTGCGGATGCTCGGCTACCGCGTCTGCATGGCCGAGGACGCGGACCAGGCGCTCGAGCTGGCGCGCACCGAGAAGCCGGAGGTGGCGATCATCGACCTGATGCTCCCCGAGCCGATGGACGGCTGGGGCCTTCTCAACGAGCTCAGGGCGCGCGGGCAGAAGGTGCCTGTGATCTTCTACACCGCTTACCCCGTCTTCCCCTCGGGGACCGACGACCCCGACGTGGTCGGCTACATGAGCAAAGCCGTGGACCGTGCCGACCTGTACGCCCTCTTGCCCCCGGCCATCAGGCGCTCAAGAGAGCGCCAGAACTCAGATTCCTAGTTGGTTGGCCTCTGAGCTACCAGAACCCCAGCCAGGACAGACAGTCCGTCCAGTCAGCGCCAGACGCAGTCGCAAGAGCGGCGAGAGAAGCCACCACGACAACCAGTCCTCGGACTCTAACCCTCCAAGTCATCCCCATCGTTCCCCTTTGTTTTTCCAACTGATGAAAGATCCGGTCGCAAGTATGAATTCGGTCCTTTGAGTTTGAGTGTTCAGATGACGAGAATTATCGTAAATACTTATGTAGGGCCAGACCTTGGAAAATCGCAGCATCGATAAAACTCGTCCCGTCCCGTCCCGTCCTCGCGAGGTCCGGCTGCCTCCGCTGCCCCCCGGGCTCGAGGTTTACCGCCCCGCGGACGTGCTCGGTTCGTCTGTGCTCGTGGTCGAGGACGAGTCCGCGATGCAGCAGCAGCTCCGCATCGACCTGCACGACCTGGGCTACCGTCCAGCGGTCGCGTCGTCGGCGCCCGAGGCGATGGAGCTGCTCGAGCACGAACGGGTCGCCGCCGTGCTGTTGGACCTGGTGCTCGACGAGGGCGAGGACTCGGGTTTCGACCTCTTGACGTGGATCCGCCACCACCACCCCGGGCTGCCGGTGATCGTGCTCTCGGCGGCCCAGGTCAACTCGGCCGCGATCCGAAAGGCGTACGAGCTCGGCGCCAGCTCCTACTTCGTGAAGGGCAACGTGCCGATGGCGCACATCTACTCCGACCTGGCGGCCCGCCTCGTGGAGCGTGGCACCGGGCGCCCCGGCACCTACCGGTTCGGGCGTGTCGAATTCGATCCCACCCGGCGCAGCGTCAAGCTCGGCGCCAAGGAGATTCGGCTGACCCAGCAGCAGGCTGCCATAGTCCTGTTTCTGGCGCAGGGCTCCAAGCCGGTCACGGCCAGAGACCTGATCGACGCGGGCCTGTTCCGCAACAACGCCGCGCACTCGACGGTGCACTCGGCCCTTTTGACGCTGCGCCGGCGCCTGGACGAGCTCGAGCCCGGGCTGGGCCCCAATTTCGTGAGGGCCTCGGCGCGTGGATATGCATTGGTGTCGATCCGTGAGTGACGACCAGGCCACGAGCCCTCTGCCGAGCCGGTCGGTGATCGACGAGGTCATCGAGCTTCGCCGCCAGTTCCACCGGCATCCCGAGGTGAGCTTCGCCGAGCACGAGACTACCCGGCAGCTGACCGAGCGCCTCAAGCAGCTCGGCCTCGAGCTCAAGACGTGCCCGACCGAGACAGGCGTCGTCGCGCTGCTCGACACGGGACGGCCGGGCAAGACGGTGATGCTCCGCGCGGACATCGACGGTCTCCCGATCAATGAAGAGTCGGGCGTCGACTTCGCCTCGCGCATCGATGGGCGCATGCACGCGTGCGGCCACGACGCGCACATGGCGATCATGGTCGGCGTCGCGCGGACGTTGGTCGACCGTATCTGGGACGTGAAGGGCAAGTACCTCTTCGTGTTCCAGCCTGCCGAGGAGATCGTGGCGGGCGCCAAGGAGATGATCGCGCGCGGCCTCCTCGACGACCACCATCCGGACTCGGTCATCGGCCTGCATGTCGTGAGCTTTCTCGAGTCGGGGACGGTAATCTCGCGACCCGGCCTGATGTGGGCGGGCTCGGATGCGTTCGACATCAGGTTCTCGGGCCCGGGCGGCCACGGCGGGATGATGGGCCGGCGCGGCAACGTGTTGGCGGCGCAGGCGTTTTTCGTGGAGCGCCTTCACACGGTGGTGGAGGGTCTCGAGCACGAGGGCGTGCAATGCCACACCACGGTCGGCAACATCAGCAGCGATGGCGCGTGGAACATCGTTCCCCGCGGCGTCCTGGTGCAGGGAAGCTTGCGCACCTTCAACGACTCGCTTCGCGAGCAGGCGCTCGACCGGCTGCACGACCTGCTGCGCGAGGCTGAGAGCGAGTTCGAGGTCCGCGCCAACATCGACCTCGTGCATGGGACAGTGCCGCTGATGAACGAACCCAACGTGACCCGCACCGTGCTCGACGTGGGCCGCGAGCTGATCGGCGACAAGGCGAGCGTGCTTGGCCGGCCGCTCACGGTGAGCGATGACGTCGCCGAGTTCCTGACCCGGATACCGGGCTGCTACTTCATGCTTGGCGCGATGCCGGCTGGAGAGGCTCCGGCGGCCCATCACTCGCCCGGGTTCCGCATCGACGAAGCGGCCCTGCCGGTCGGGGTCAAGGTCCTGGCCGGAGCCGCCTCCCGACTCGCCGCCGAGTAAGCCCCACGTGCTCTGGCTGGTCGCGATAGCGCTTGGTCTCGTGGTGGGTTTGGTGACCGGCGGCAGCGTCGACGGCTTCTCCCGCGTGCGCTTTCGCTGGCCGCTCGTCCTGCTCGTCGCCGTGGTGATAAGGGAAGCGGCGCTCCTGACCCCGCTCAACCGCTTTGACGCCGTGCGATATGTCTACGTGGTGGCGCTGGCCGTGATCGTGGTGTGGACGATCTGGCATTTCCACCTGTTGCCCGGAGTGTGGCTCGTGACGGCGGGTGGCGCGCTTAACCTGCTGGTGATCGGCGTCAACGGTGCGCGGATGCCCGTGGCCCCGGCCTTGGCGGGCTCGCTGCTCGGTCGTGGCGAGATCGCCCAGTACACGCTCATGGGTCCGGGGACGAATCTCGGCGCTCTGGGCGACTGGATCTCCGTGCCTCCATTTCCCGAGGCTTACAGCCCGGGCGACGTGGTGATCGCCGCCGGACTCGCGCTCGTCGTTTTCTTGATCACGAAGAGACCGACTCGATCACAGGCGGATGGCGTCGAAACGTCCCGCCGTATAGTGAATGACCCGCCGTGATCATCTTCTGGATCCTCACGCTCTTCGTCGGCGCCTCCACCTTCGCCTTCACGTACATCTTCTTGCAGCTCGGGATGGGGTGGTCGGTCGCTGATGCCCTCGTCGCCATGCTCATCTGCCGCGGCATCCTCAGCATGGTGCGGCGCTCGCTCATCCTGCGCGAGCGGATCTCCCCCGAAACCGACATCCTCACCCGCACCGTGGAGACCAATCGGGCGATCTTCTGGAAACGCGCGCTCTTCCTGGCCGCCATCCCGGTGCTCTACTTCGCCGGGGCCTACTACCTGTTCGGCCTGGAGCCAGCCGATGCGCTCGCCGCGCTGCCGCAGGCCATCGTGGCCGGCCTTACCAACCTCCTCTACGTGCTGTTCCTCCTGGGCGCCAACTTCGCGCTCTTCCTGGGGCCTTTCTACATCTACACGCGAATCGGCAAGACCATGATCAACCCCGACGACGCGAACTTCGGGGTCAGCATGGACGACGTCCGAGGCCAGAAGGCCGCGGTGACCGAGATGCGCC
>Ga0307374_10013434_pt1 | contig 11333 bp, 11 predicted proteins | sample OX3MG_FD_202532 | JGI IMG/M metagenome (GOLD analysis project Ga0307374, IMG submission 202532) | Soil microbial communities from Risofladan, Vaasa, Finland - OX-3 | ecosystem: Environmental > Terrestrial > Soil > Coastal area > Acid sulfate soil | place: Finland: Risofladan, Vaasa | collected... | reverse complement strand
CGCGCCGTTGCCAGCGCCGCATGTGCCGGTAGGCTACCGGTGATGGAACACCGGGTTCTTTTATTTCTTTACCTCCTTTCATCGAACAATCACTCAAGCGACTTCACGTCGCACGAACACGCGATAATACCGGAGCAGAAACCGGCGCTGCGTTTCTTCGTTTCCGGCGTCGTCCGTCTCGCCTTCCTTCTGGTCAACCTTCCAGAAAACGATGACGGTGCTTTGCTCGCCCTTGCGGACGCTTCCGCCAAGCTCGTTAGCCTGTTTCAGCGTCAACCAGAACGGCGAGACATACTTGCTCGCCGATAACAAAAAGTGGTTGATGCCACGGTAGGGCTTTTTCGTAACGAGATTGCGCGGCAGTCCGGCAGAGGTCCACGGCCTGCGCCACGGCACAACGCCAGTCTCCAGCATGGCAACGATCTTGTCGGTTACGATTTGGTACACGTCCATTTTGTTTCTCCTATGCCCAAAAAGGGGAATTTTTCCGTCGTCCCTCTCACCCAAGATGAGGGCGACGAAAAATTCGGAGACTCCGGCTGCTGGTGAGCGCAGCGGGCGGCAGGACGTGCCAGAGCGGAGCGGCCCGTTAAGGGCTGGCGCGGCGTGCTAGTGGAGCGAACGCCATGACCGGGGTCGGGATATGGGAATCAGGATTCGGGTTCGAAAAATGATTACCGTCAACCGCTTTGGTTGCGCTGTGTTGACGGAGAGTTGCCGGAAGCATTGAGGTTCGTGCGCAAGGCTAGGATGATAGATAGCCGGAATTGAGTGCGGGAGGCTGGGGCGATGACGGAACTAGAGCAACCCCACATCGACTACTACTTTCGCAAGGAACGTCTGGGCGACGGCGGCGGGGAGCGTACACACGCGCGCCTTGTCGGGAATCTCACAGCGGCCAAGGCCGGAGGATTGCTCCGCGACTTCAGAGTGATCGAACGCGGCGAGGCTTTTCCGACACAGGCGGACGAAAGCGCCATGCTAAAGCGTCTTCGTGAATTCTCGATGGTTAAGAAAATTGGACTTGGCCGCCAATTCGGGAGCAACAAATATCACTTCAGCTGGTTTCCGTCGCATGCGCTGCTGGTGAGCGTGGGGAGCGAGTTACGGAACGTCTTTCCCTGCGAGCTCGAAAACGGGTACGTGGAGCCCGAGAATTTTCTCGAGTCTCTGCTCAAGCGCGAACCGTGGACTTTGGGTGGCGTCGAGCGACGCAAACGCGTGAAGCGGCACGACCGGATCGCTGATCATCTTGCGGCAAACCCCGCCCTGTTGGAGCCGGGGCTGACCTTTCGCGGTGCCGAAATTCCGGTGTCTTCCATATCGGGTGAAGGAGGTTCGATCGACCTGCTCTTTCTCGACAGTGCGGGGCTGTTCCTCATCGTCGAGGTCAAAGTCAAACAAGAGGAGCTGGACAAGTCGGTCGGGCAGTTGCGGCGGCACAAGAGGCTGTATGCCGAGACGTTTCATATCGAGGCCGCGCGCCTGCGTCTCGCCGTAGCCTGTCCCGATATTCTTCCGGCAAGAATCGACGAGTTTGCAGAGATCGGAATTAAGTGTTTTCCGCTTCCATGGAATCTGCTCGACACGGTCTAGAAAGTGTTGAAGTTATCTCAAGTCACCGGAATTCTGGACCAGTTGCGCGAGTGCCCGGCTGGGCGACTCGAGACGCAAACGCTCGAATTCAAAGGGTGGTGCCAGGACGAAAAGGAGCTTTCGCGCGTCGTTGCCGAAGCAACTGTTTGTCTGGCAAACACGGAAGGCGGTCTCGTCATCGTCGGCGTCGACGATCGGAGCGTCGGTTCCGCCGCCATAATCCCTTGTCCTTATCCGGAGATCACGTGTGACTGGTTCCGGATGCGTATTCGCGACCTGACGCGACCGCCGGTCCCCTGTCAGGTTTTACGATTGAGCGAGCCTCCTTTCAGTCTCCGTGGCACTCCAGCGGCAGACTTGTTTGTGATCCAGATTGAGCGCAAAAAGCACGCGAGCGGACATCGCACGAGCCAAGGTGTCAGCTTCGTCCGGACGAACACAGAATGCCGTCCCGAGTATTACACCGAGAGAGATGATTTTTCGGAGTTGCTGGCGGAGCAGCTCGGCAAGAACGCGCTCAACTCAGATACCATCGTGAATGCTGCGCATCACAGAGAGAGCAGGTTTCCAGATGTCCGGCAGTTGGGAAATCGGCCCTGGGACCACCTCTCCGACATGGATCTCCTGAGGAGGCTCAACCGAGAGAGCGCGGCACCTTCTTCCCGCGTGCCGACCGTTGCGGCTCTGCTTTTGTTCGGCACTGAAAAGGCGATCCACTCAGAGTTGCCGAACGCCGAAACTGTATTCGCTGATGAGACTGCGCAGAATAATCCCCTGACAAGTTCAAGAACCTTGAACATCATTGAGTCGGTTGGATGCTATCTGCCTCAGGTCAAGAGCCATCTGCGGAAAATGGAAGTGGAGGTTCCCGAAGAGGTCATCAGCGAGCTTCTGTTCAACGCGTATATTCATCGCTGTTACAGGACAGCAGGAGCCGTTCATATCAGCCTGCGGAGCGATGAAATAGAAATTCAGAATCCAGGGGGCCTGTTGGGTTCCCTCACCGTAGAGAACCTTCTTCATGCAACCCCGGTCTACAGAAATCTGCTGCTGGCAGAAGCTGCAAGGCAATATGGCTATTGCGACAAAGCAGGAACCGGAATCAACAGAGTATATTTTCAGGCGCTGGCGCACGGACTGAACTTTCCGGTAATGGAATCGACCCTCGATTCGTTCAGCGTCACGATTCGTACAAAGCGCGATAAGGCGTTTGCGATGTTCATTCGAGACTTCGCTGGGACTTTGAATCTTCGTCTGAATGACTTGATCGTATTGAGGGCGCTGCGCGCCAGACTTCAGTTGTCGGCCGCCGCTTTGTGCAAACTCACACAGCGTCCCGAGAGCTACATGGCTGATGTTCTTTCCGACCTGATACGGCGGAGTGTCATTGAAAGGCATGGCGATGACTTTGTATTGTCCGACTCTACGCGCTCGACGATTGAGCGATACAGCGAAGAGGGACAATTGAGGCTTCTGTAGCAGAAGGTCGCGATACAGAACGCGGCGGTACGAGACGAACGAAAATGAGGCTGCCCCAAAGTGCTTCGCGCGCAGGATGTCGAGAAGGAAATTCGGCGGCAATGGGCTGAAGCTCAATCCGAAGGAGCTTCGCACGTCGATATCCGCGCGGGCGACGTTCACAACCTGCTTGGAGGCGAAAACCGCGTGCCACAGGTCTGCCAAGTCATGCATAGGCTCAAGGACGCGGAAGATACTGTGATCGATGGACCGGAAAGCGGCCTCAGCACAAGTCTGACTATCCGCTACATTTTGCCACGCGGGTCTCGGAACAGCGCGGAACTTCCGACCCTGCCAGAAACTCCGCTCGCAGACGATGCGCCGTTACCGAAAGCGCCTGATGCTGTAAGCCGAGGACTTGTCCATGACGCCTACGGCAAAGCTATCATGCGCGGTGCAGCCGGGGACGCATTTCTGGATGGTGGGGCGGTTTGCAGCGTCCGCTTCGGCGACGATGCGGCAGGTGGACGAATTGACGGTGTCGTTGGCAACAGAATCGCAGTCGAAGTGGAGTCGCGGACTCCGAAGCAGATCCGGGGCGCGGTTTTGGACCTTCTCTTTCACCCCTATCCCTGCAAGCTCCTTCTCATCATTGCCGGTCATCAAAACAATGCCCGTCAGGCGGCAAACCAGTGCAGGTACATACTCGCTGAGCGGGTTGCACCTGAGAATTTTCAAGTCGTGCTGCTGTCCGGAAACGGGAGAGGTCGCCACGTAGCTGAGGACGTGGCGTTAGTTCAGCAAGCTTTGCGAGCTCTGGGATGGAGCAGCAGTACGGCCTCAGAGACAAGATGACTGCGCCCTGCCGTGTTAAGCTCCTCCCCGCTGTCTTCTTTAGATAAAGCTCAACAGCCCGGTCCTGGGAGAACGAAGGAATGTGGGCAGGGAAGCTGGAACGCTAAATTTCACGGCTATTCTGGGCCATCCGCTCTCGTGTTGTTAGAATTGGACCGCTTGAGGAGACTTCCCGATGGAGAATGAAATCATTGCGAAGTTGCGCCGAGAACTTGAGCGACCGATAACGACCGAGCCGCTGGTGCTCTATCTTCTCGTGGAAATCCGCAAGCTGATGGACCGCAACGGCAACGGCATACAGCCCGAAACGCTGCGGCTCTGCTGCAACTGGGCAGTCCATGTCGAGCTCTCGGGAGCTGCGGCACGACGGATTGTGGAGCACGTTGATGCCCTGTATCCAAGACTCCTCAAGGGCGAACTGACTGATGAGGACAAGGAGTCGCTGCGGGCTTTCTTCTCGATGAACAAGTTTCGGAGTGAGCTAGAGGATTTTCTGGCTCGCGAGGGGCTGCGAGGGTTTCAAGACAACGAGTGGAATGGGTTCCTGGCGTGTTTCCTGAACATAATCGAAGATTGCCCGCTGACCTGCAGTGCGCCGGGCCTTGCGAACGTCGATAAGGTTGTCTTGATAAGAGATATGGGCGAGATGCGCGTTCCTTCGACCGACGCGCCGGCGATCATCTGGGCTTTATATCATGAAGACCGGCACATTTTCGTCTTGGACGCGAACCTCGAAAGATCGAACAGGTCTGTTGCCGAAGTCATCGATCAAGGCATGTAGAGGCGCTTGCGGGCCGGAGTTGCTTGGACATCGGGAAGGCGCCGGCGACGCGGCCGACATGCCCACGCCAGTCAGGCTGAGATAGACCATCGTCGAAGCGATGTCGCGGTTTGGCGCTTGGACTCGCCGCTGCTGCTCGAGGCAGGAAATCTCGATAGTGGCAGCCTCACTTGCGCAGCCTGAGCATCGCCCTTGTCGAGGTCCAGCGCCACCTTGAGCTCGGCTCGGCGGGCAAGCAATTCATTTAAACGCGCATCATGCTCGAATGCCCGGTCGGCCTGCACCTAATAATCGGTGATCGTTCTTTCCAGGCGGTCGAGACGATGCCGTTCGTCCTCGGCGAACTTGATCTAGGGCGCACCGTGTAGTGTTCCATGTTTTGTACAGTGCCGGCTGGATTGTCGGGGATTGATGTGAGCCGCGTAGGTTCCCGCGCCTCGAATGAATAGGTCGAGAACGGCATGCATGCCTGCGCTGTGCGGCGGTATGGTTACGCCGTGCGGCCCACAGTTCTAGCCCGCTGGTTCAGTGGATCGATTCGACCGTCCTGAGCGCTTTAATCGCGGTTCTTTCCGCATAATTGAGCCGTCGCTGAATCCGCCCTTTTTTCGAAAGATCGCGGGCATGCAGTATCTCGTCTCTGATGCGTTGCTCTGAAAGACCGCGGCTAGCTGCGTGCAGGGCCCAAGCCATATCGGCGCGATGTAAATCTCCGTCGTAGCGGGGATTGCGATGAAACTCAGCGAGGGGCCAAACTGATTTTTCACGCGAAGTCAACTGAGACGCGATCGGCTTCAAACGTTCGGCGACTGCGTTCTCCGCGAGTGATTTTACCTCTTTAAGAAAGGTGCCAGCTGCGTCGTAGACCTTGCCCTCGCACCGACGCAGCCTGACGAAGGGCGCGAATCCGTTCGGCAAGAGCCTTTCGGGCTTCCGATTTGTGAAGCCCGCGAGTCGACCGAAGTGCCTCCAGTCCGCGCTCGAGAGATCGCCACCGAAGCGCTTCGCGATCTCCTTGGCGGCGCTACTGCTCGCGCTTCGATCGAGAGTTCTTCCATGATTCAGCCAGACCTGAAAGTTTCGAGTTGAAGTTTCTACGACGAGGGCTGGCTGAAATCCGGCGTCCCTCATTCGAGCAATCGCTTCAACGCCGAGATCATCGACCAGGCTCAACGCATGAGCGCCGTGTGGCCGGAGGAAGATGTGCGCACCACGTGCGTTCTCTCGTTTGAGCTGTTGGATCGCCTGCTCGATCTGCCTGGATGACCACGCCTCGCGGAGCAGCATTCGACCGTCCGGTCGCAGAATGCCGAGGTCGAAGTAATCGCTCGCCATCGCTGCGAGTTGTCTTCTGACCTGGCTAAGGGTGATGGCGCTGCTCATTAATGATTTTCCGCTCTCGCCTCTGGAGGCAGAAAAACTAGATCTTGGCTGTACCTTTGTTTCCGGAAGCCATGTTGCCCGTTGCATTTCCATTCCCATTTCCGCCGATGTAGCGGGTGGAACCGCCGCCAGCGCTGCCCTTGGCTCCCATCTGCCGAGTGATCTTGGAGTTAAGGACTTGGGTTCCAGCATTCGGATCGCTAGACGCAGCGGTGCTTGGCGCTGCGCCGACTCGTGCTTCAGGCTGATCCGCGGGCGCTCTTGGCGCCTGTATGCCCTCGTTCGCTCTGAATCGCGCTTCAACGCTTCCGTCGCTTCCTCCGAGTGCGCGGACCGCCTTGTTGCCGACGGCCTGCATCATGCTGGAAATAGGCTGGATGATCGTGCGGGCGATGAAAGCCGCCTCGAAAGCTTGGTTGAGCGCAAGTCCGGCCGTGCCGCTGACAATGCCGGCGGCAGTGGAAGGAACCACTGTCGTTATGATTGCAAGGATAACGCTGTTCGCCACAAGGTTTAGAAGCAAAGGCCAATTCATAGGTGCGGAGCAAACTTTTGCGACGATTGACGTTGGCGCGACGCCATAAGTCGCATACCAAGGAAGAGTAGTCGTGGTCGGCACGCAGGCGGCGACTAACGCGCTGTTCCATTGCGTCGCGATCTTCACGCCGATTCCAAGTACCAAGTAAAAGAAGAGTAGACGGACGCCGGCCTTGATGACGTAGCCGAAATATCCCTCGGCAATCGGGGCGGTGAAGCGGCTGCCGCCGAACGCGAGAAGAATCGATGCTCCCCCAACGACGAGATACATTTCGATCACGACCAGCAAGGCGAGCGCAGCGATAATGGTGAATGACAAGAGAATGAAGAATGCAGCGACGGTCTGGCCAAGAGCCATCGAAAAATTGGGAATCATCCCGGTGCTAGCGGGAGTGTTGTAGATGGTCTCAGCCATTTGACCGCCAAGATCGAGAACCGTGCTGGGGCTGAGGTTGGGGACTCCGCTGACCGCTGCGCCGATCGCGGAAAAGCTTTTCATCACGCCGGTCATCCAAGGGAACGCGTTGATCAGCATCAAATAGATGAACCCGGCACTGAACAGGTGTCTAAACAAGCGCCCTATGTATCGAGGTGCGTCGCCCTGGTCGGTCATGTACTGGATGGCGGTTACAAGAATCTCAATAAAGAGGAGTGCGACGAAAAGCTTGGTCGCGTAAGGCTGAATTCCATTCGCGTAAGCCTGTGCTGCGGCCGTGAATTGTCCACCGATAGCATTTGGATCCATGTGAATTTCTCCAACTGCGTAGGCTCTGTCGCCCGCCCGATTGGTTTAGTGCTGTGGTGGCGGCGGTGCGTTGTTTTTTGGATTGAAGGTGTCTCCAGAGTATGGCGCGGAAAAAACAGCCTGGTTTTGAGCCGCCGCTCGTTTCTCTTGATAGTAATGCCAGCCACCGTATATGACCGCGCAGAAACCGATTCCCGCTAGAAACAGGATGATGGGATTGATTCGTTTCATCTCGATGAATCCTCCGGCGTCGGACAATGTTGCCTTAGTGCTGGGACGGTGCGGGCGCGTTGTTCGTCGGATTGAAACTGTCACCGGGATATTGCTGTGAGAAGACCGCTTGCGCCGCCAGATTGCTCTGCACTTGCGCGTTGACCTGATTGGCCGCCGCCACGTTCTGCGAGTTCATCTGCGCCATCACGAGTTGGCGAAGCATCTGAATCTGTTGGACCTGCGCAAGCGCCAATTCATTGCTCACTTGAATCGCCTGTAAATTGCCGATCGCGGTCCGATTCTTAAATTCGAGTTGCTGGAGCGTTGCCTGCTCGGCGCTGAAATTCTGCGACTGGGCCTGTGCCGATGCGAGCGCACCATTGAGAGTGTTGAGCGTGGTTGTGGTCATCGCCTGCGGACTTTGCGCTCCCGGAGTGCTGGTCACTTGGTAGCCTGGATATGATTGTTGGAACTGCTGCGAAAGCACTTGGATGCTGTAAGAAAGCCCTTCTTGTTCGCTGATTAATCCCCCGAGATTGCTTAATAGGGTTTGATTGGATTTCCATACACCGGCACTGCCTCCGGTGGTGTTTTGAATCATGTACTGAAGTTGCGAGGCGAGGTTCCGGACAGTCGCCGTCTCCTGCTGAAGCTGCTGAAGTTGGCTCGCGTACATCGTCGGATCGAATACTACGTCCCCGGCCCCGAAGAGCGCGTAAGAGGGCGATGGAGCAGTCAATCCTGCCGAAAACACGACCGCCAACGAGACGATGAAAACCCAACGATACCGTCTTTGCATTATCGTCTTCATGGTTCTTTCCTCCTTCTAATGGCTTGAGCCGTTTGCGTAAATTGCATCGCCGTGCGGAATGATAGGAGCAGGCTCATGGTCCCGCCTGTCTCGACCTCTCAGGTTGCTCCAGTAATCGGCCCATTCGGGGAGATTGCGCGCGCGGAGCCACTGGTCTGGCCAATCGTCACCGTATTCGCGCATCATGCGCCGCGCCTTGAAGATGTCTTCTTTGGAACCTGCGCCAACGAATGAAAGAGTCGCCGGTTCGAGCGCGAGATCAAAGAGGCGGCGGCCGAGCGGCGAGACATAGTAGTAATGCCTCTTAGGAATGGCGTCTGCGATGATTTCACGCTGGCGCGGACTGAGCCCGAACCTGTGGTAAAGCGCGGCGGTGTTGGGATTTCGCGCCTCGGGATTGGGCAAATAAATTTTTGTGGGGCACGACTCAAGGATCACGTCGCAAAATGGAGAGTTTGCAACCTCGGTGAGGCTTTGTGTCGCGAGAATCACGGCGGCGTTTTTCTTACGGAGCGTGCGCAACCATTCCTCGATCTTGGCGCCGAAAAGCTCGTTGGCCAGCATGATCCAAGCTTCGTCGATAACGACGAGCGTTGGTTTTCCGTCCAGGCGCTGATCGATGCGATGGAAAAGATAGAGCAATACCGGAATTAGGACTTTCGCTCCCATCGCCATAAGGGTTTCAAGCTCGAAGGTGATGAACCGACTGTCCAGCAGTGTGTCGCGATCGGCATCGAGAAATCGGCCTAGCGGACCGGCGATCGAGTACTCGCTTAGAGCAGTGCGAAGCTCTTCGTCCTGAACAGTCGCGATGAGGTGCGTGAAGGTGCGCGCATGCTTCGGACTCTCGCCCAGAAGCTCCAGTGCGCGCCAAAGCGCCTTGCGGTGTTGGGGGAGAACCTTGAGATTTTGGAGCTGCAGAAGATTCTCGAGGTATTCCTGCGCCCATGTTCTTTCGCCCTCGCCGTCCACACCGATCAGCGGGCACGCGGCGATCTCGTCCTCTCCAATATCGAAATGGTCTCCGCCGCAGGCTTTCGTGAGGATGAACGACGAGTATCCCTTGTCGAAATGAAAGACTTGCATGTCGGGGACACGGAAAGCCTGTGCTTCGATGACCCCGAGGAACGTGCTCTTGCCCGCGCCAACCGGGCCGATAACGAGGTTGTGACCTACGTCGCCGACGTGTGGATGATACCGAAAGGGCGTGCGCCCGCTTGTGGAGGCGTGAATAAATGCCGGCGTCTCGTCGGAATACATCGGGCATGGATTGGTTTCGAGACCGGCCCACACGGCGGTCGTGGATATCAAGTCTGCTAGATTCTGGGTGTGTACGACTGGTTTTCTGACATTGTGATGGCCGTGACCGGGCAGTGAGCCGAGGTACGCATCACATGCGTTCAGATCTTCTATTCGTGCGGGGAAACCGTGATGCATGAAATGCTTTCGCACTTCCTGCGCGTGCGCATCCGCGACTTCGGCATCATCCTCGATGACGACGACGTTCATGGTTAGATAGCAGTACCGAACGAGTGCCCCATGAGCCTCGGCGACCGCCATATCCGCATCGGCCGCCATGTTGAGCGCGTGTTGATTCTGGAATGCTGGAGATGAGCTCGAACCGGCGAAGCTCTCCTTGAGGAATGCCTTAAAATCGAGGCGCTTCTGAAACCAATTGCGCCGCATGGTCGAAAGCTGCTGCACGCCGGTGGTTGGATCAAGCATGATTGCTCGAATCGACCAGCGATAGCAGAAAGGAAGTTCACTCAGGAATGCGGTGATTTCCGCATGCGACTCCAGGGGAAATCCCGCGGGCGCGACAATGCGGATGTGGCGACCCTCGATTGTCGGCGTGAAGCCGGGCACGAATCGGTAGTTACCTAACACGGCGTCGAGGTGGTTGAATGTGGCCGGTGGACGCACGTACGTGGGTCTTCCGATGATGCAGCTCTCCAGAAAAGAGAGCATTTCAGCGTCGTCCATGCGTCGGATTCTTAGATGGCTGCTTAAGGCTTGCTCCAGCTCAGCAGCGGTATCGCAGAAATATTCGAGCGTGCGATGCGCATTGGCCTTACGCCGATCACGACTTGAGACAAAGAGTTTCGCGGGACGCGATTGATAGTCGGGCGGCGGCCGGTAAGTGAAGCTCAGAGCGAAGCTAGTCTCAAGATGTTTGCCCTCTGCTGTGTAATGCATTTCCCGTTCGCGATCGATGAGTGCGGTCGTCGCGTCAGGAAATGCGCCGCCTGTTGGGTAGTCAATACTGTGATGGCGGATGAGATCGGTACTGATCATGAAGCCGTCGCCGTGATGCGAGAGGATTCGGTTCGTGTGGTGTTTGAGAGCCGAGATCTCCAGGGGTGATGCCGAATTGAGGTCAGGTCCGCGATACGCAAAGCAGGTCATCATCGCGCCGTCCTTGAGGACAATCACGCTCGGAGCGCCTAAAAAAGCATAGTTGAGAAGATCGGATGTACCTGCTCGTCTATCCGGCTTTCGGCGGAGATTCTTAAATTCTCTGAACAGCATGGGACCAACCTCTCTCTTCTATCGGCGCATCTCCCGAGGGCTAGGAACGGACGGATTCACACGAGCCGGCGGCCCGGAGATTGCGGCGCGAGCTGGATAGTAGTCCTGATATCGGATGTGCCGCACATAAACGCGGCTCAGTTGCGGGTCGAAGTTTGCCGCCTGCACGAGCGCCCAATGCCCAACCGTCACCAGCAATGCACTGATCGTCACGGTGTACCAATGCAATCCGCCTCCGAAGAAAATCGCGGCGGCCGTGATCCAGTTGGCAATCGCCGGCGCCCGCTCCGCTCCCTCCGGCGAGCAGGAGCGGGCGCGTTAGCGATTGATGGATCGCGCTTCGGCTGGCGGTGGTCTCGTCGCTCATCGCATGTCCTTCTCAGAAGAGCGCTCCCGCGAATGGAAACACCGCCGTCATGAGCTGC
>Ga0307374_10013432_pt1 | contig 11333 bp, 7 predicted proteins | sample OX3MG_FD_202532 | JGI IMG/M metagenome (GOLD analysis project Ga0307374, IMG submission 202532) | Soil microbial communities from Risofladan, Vaasa, Finland - OX-3 | ecosystem: Environmental > Terrestrial > Soil > Coastal area > Acid sulfate soil | place: Finland: Risofladan, Vaasa | collected... | reverse complement strand
GCGCCGTGTGGTTGCGAAAAGCAAGGTGCATGGGTACAGAAAGTAAACGGGGGAGGGGGAGGCGAAAGACGCCCATTCGTTCGTCAGGGCAAGAATTCGAAAATCGAAAGTCGTCCCGACACAAGACAGTCGGGATGCGGAAGCAGCAAGAACGAAAAGTAAAAAACCCCACCCTTCGCAAACACCGCTCAGGATGGGGCACCCGCAAAATCCGAAAAGCGAAATTTGACACTTCGTTACTGAGCGCAGGAGAGCGAAAAAGAGCTACAAAGTCCGGCGCAGAGCAGTGTTCGTGTAACGCAAAAACGCGCGGCTAGTGGACCCATTTTACGCGGAGGGAATGGTGGGTGATGTAGTCCTGTAGATTGGCGAGACAAAGAAGGATTTCGAGGACTTTTTCGTTGTCAGCGGGATCGCGATCGAATTCGCCCTGTGCGAGCGCGTGAACGGTATGCGGCGCGTCGGCGAGGAGCCAGGCGAGGATTTCTTCGTCGACCAGGCCTGCTTCGATGCATCGTGCGCGCACTTGATCGGCGCGTTCGATTACCATTTCGAGGAAATGATCGAGGCAAACACCGTCGACCGTCAAGGCAGGGAGAATTTCTTTTCCGCAGCCGTCCACATTGCAACGACGAGCCATCGCGTTTTTGCCTTCCTTGCCCGAGAGGGGTAGGGACAAGGTGAAGGGGAATGATACTCCTGTTTTGGGGTTGCGTGCGGAAGGTGTGCCCGGAATGAAACAGGGGATGGGCGGCGCTCCGCTCAGGATTCGGGTGATTGAAAAGCGAAAAGACCCACCCTTCACAAAAACCGTTCAGGATGGGGCACCCGAAAAGGCGCGCGGCCGTGGAGCTAGCGCGATTCGATGTGAATCGTGCCCGAGCTGGTGCGCAGCTCGACTGTTGGGCCGCCGGAGCCGACGTGACCGTGAAGATCGCGAGGGCTGATTGTGCCTTGAACAGTGATGGGGAATTTGGAGTCGATGCTGCCAGAGCTGGTGTGAGCATAGAGCTCAAACGAAGTTTGCTGCGGGAGTTCGACCGTCAAATCGCCCGAGCCGGTGCGAAGTCGCCAATTGCCCGTGGGAGTGCCTTGCGCGCGAATGTTTCCGCTGCCCGTACCGACGTGGACCGCGCCTTTCACGCCATTGATTTCGACGGTGCCGGAGCCGCTGGAGGCTTCGACGTCGCCGGAACCGGTTTGCGAGAGGACGATGTCTCCGGAGCCGGTGGAAACATTCATCGCGCCTGTGACGCCTTCGGCGTGAATGCTGCCGCTGCCGCTGCCGGCATGCACGGTGCCCTTGATGTTGGAAAGGGTGATGTCGCCGGAGCCTGCGCGGGCCGTGGTGTCGCTGCCGATGCTGGAAAGCTTCACGTCGCCGGAGCCTGTCGTGGATTCCACGGGGCCAGACACGCCGTCGACCGTCTGATTGCCGGAGCCGGTGGCGGAATGAAGGCGCGTCTGAGCGGGCGTGATGATTTCGTAGCTGATGGAGATATTGCGCATCATGTCCCGATCGGTCTCGCGGCCGATGGTGATGGTGTTGCCGCTCTGTTCGACCGGAGGATGCTGCTCGATATATTGGATGCGCGATTCGGCGTCGCGTCCGGAGAACCAGCTATCGCCGGCGTGGATGCGGGCGTGAATTTCCACTTTGCCGGAATCGCCTGTACGCACGGTGACGTTTCCCGAGCCAGTGGCGACGTCCATATCCACGGGCCCGTTAACCGTGAGAGTTTTGTCGAAATGGCCGTCAGCGGCGGCGCGCGCCGGCGCTGGAACCATTGCAGCCAGAATGGCAAGTGCGAAAGCCGCGCTCGCGAGTTGCAAATTTTTCGTCAGCTTCATAATCGGATTCACCCCTCTTGAATTTAATGGGCCTGTGTATGGAACGCAAATGCCCGGCTAAAAGTTCAGACGCACGGCGGAGAAAAGGGTGAGCAGGGAGGCAGTTTCTCTTTGATAGTTAATAATCGAGAGTTGCGTGATTCGCGAAAAGCCCCACCCTTCACAAAAACCGTTCAGGATGGGGCACCCGGAAAAGCAAGAGCGCACAGGCTGAAGCCTGTGCAACGGTCGGGTAATCAGGATGGGTACCCGGAAAATCCAAAGGATCGAAATCAGGAATTGCGGCCGCAGCATTTTTTGTATTTTTTGCCGGAGCCACAGGGGCAGAGATCGTTGCGGCCGATTTTGGCGCCGGTGCGGACTTGCTTGGGGGCTTCAGCTTTTTCGGAGCCGGTCTGCAACTGCAAATCCTGCTGGGCGCGGCGCTGGCGGCGTTCGATCTGCTTGGCCTCTTCTTCGGGGCGAGCGGGCTGCATCAAGTAGAGGAAGCGAACCGTTTCCGTGTCGATGCGGCCCATCATTTCCTCGAAAAGCTTGAAGCCTTCCTTCTTGAATTCGACGAGAGGGTCGACCTGGCCGTAGCCGCGCAGGCCGATGCCTTCCTTCAAGTGATCGAGAGTGAGGAGATGGTCCTTCCACTGCGCGTCAACAATATCGAGCATGATGTGGCGCTCGAGCCAGCGCATCATTTGCGCGCCGAATAGTGTTTCCTTTTCCGCGTAACGCAATTGCGCCTTGGCGATGAGTTCGTCGAGAAGCGTGTCGTGATCCATCTGCAGCGGATCGATTCCGAGGGCCTTGATGTCGAGGCCGAATTGCTTGAGGACTTCGCCGGAGAGTTGCGCGATGTTCCACTGATCGGCATGCTGCTCGCGCGGGCAATAGGTGTCGACGAGATCGGTGAGCAAATCCTCGGTGAGGGCGAGTATTTCGTCCTTCTGGTCTTTTCCTTCGAGGACGGCGCGGCGAATGGAATAAATCGTTTCGCGCTGCTTGTTCATCACGTCGTCGTATTCGAGGAGGTGCTTGCGGGCCTCGAAGTTCTGGGCTTCGACGGCTTTCTGCGCGTTCTCAATGCGCTTGGAAATCAGGCGCGACTCGATGGGGATGCCTTCCTTCATGCCGAGCATGTACATGAATCTCTGCATGCGTTCGCCGCCGAAGATGCGCAGCAGATCGTCTTCGAGGGACAAATAAAATCGCGAGGAGCCGGGGTCGCCCTGACGTCCAGCGCGGCCACGCAATTGATTGTCGATGCGGCGGGCCTCGTGCCGTTCGGTGCCGAGAATATGCAGCCCGCCCAGAGCGACGACTTCATCGTGTTCCGTCTTGCACTGCCCGGCGTACTGATCGTAGAGCGGCTTCCATTGCTCCAGCGGAACCTGGAAAATTTTGCCTTCCTGCTGGAAGAGAACCATCGCGACGTTGCCAACACCGTTTCCGCCGGCCGCTGCTTCCTGCGGAATTTCCTTGGGAGTTTCGGTTGCGCCGGGATGTTCGTCGCCATTGCCGATGACAGAGCCCACGGGCGCGTACGGAATAGCGAGCTTGTTCTTGAGGCAATAATCGCGCGTCATGGCTTCGGGATTGCCGCCGAGCAGAATGTCGGTGCCGCGGCCGGCCATGTTGGTTGAAACGGTGACCGCGCCCTTGCGCCCGGCTTGCGCGATGATTTTCGCTTCGCGCTCGTGCTGCTTGGCGTTCAAGACCTGGTGCGGAATGCCGTGTTTCTTGAGCAACTCGGCGATCTTTTCCGATTTCTCAATCGAAATGCTGCCGATGAGCACGGGCTGGCCGCTCTCATGCAATTGCCGAACACCGCTCAGGTGGGAGCCGTCTTCCTGGACGATGCCGTTGACGACGGCTTCGAATTTCTCGAGTTCGGTGCGATAGACCACGTCGGGATTTTCGAGGCGAATGAGCGTGCGGTTCGTGGGAATCACGACCACGTCGAGACCGTAAATTTTATTGAACTCTTTCGCTTCCGTTTCCGCGGTACCCGTCATGCCAGAGAGCTTTTTGTACATGCGGAAATAATTCTGGAATGTGACGGTGGCGAGCGTCTGATTTTCGCGCTCGATTTTCACCGCTTCCTTGGCTTCGATGGCTTGATGCAAGCCATCGGACCAGCGGCGGCCCGGCATTTGGCGGCCCGTGAATTCGTCGACGATGATGACTTCGCCCTCTTTCACCACGTAATCGACATCGCGCGTGAACAGGGAGTGCGCGCGGAGGCCTTGATAGACGTGGTGAATCAGTTCGAGGTTTTGCGGGTCGTACATGTTGGGCAAATCGAGCAGGCGCTCGCATTTCGCCACGCCTTCTTCGGTGAGCGTGGCGGTCTTGTGCTTTTCATCGAGGGTGTAGTCGATGTCCTTGATGAGCTTGGGAATGATTTTGTCGATGCGGTAATACTTGTCGGTGGATTCCTCGGCGGGGCCGGAAATGATGAGCGGCGTGCGCGCTTCGTCGATCAAGATGGAGTCGACTTCGTCAACGATTCCAAAATGATGGCCGCGCTGGACGCAATCGGCGAGATCGTATTTCATGTTGTCGCGCAGATAATCGAAGCCGAATTCGTTGTTGGTGCCGTAGGTGATGTCGGCGGCATAGGCGGCGCGGCGTTGCACGTCGTCGAGATCATGGACGATGACGCCGACGGTGAGGCCAAGCGTTTTGTAAATGGGGCTCATCCATTCGGCGTCGCGGCGGGCGAGGTAATCGTTGACGGTGACGATGTGGACGCCGCGTCCCGCGAGCGCGTTTAAATAGGCGGGAAGAGTGGCGACGAGCGTTTTTCCTTCGCCGGTTTTCATCTCGGAGATTTTGCCTTCGTGCAAAACCATGCCGCCGATCAGCTGCACGTCGAAATGGCGCATGCTGAGCTTGCGGCGGCCTACTTCGCGGACGAGGGCGAACGCGGGCACGAGAACGGGGGCAAAGGCTTCCTGCATTTTGGCGCGGTATTCGGGGTCTTTTATGTCCACGCCTTCGAGCTTCGACGTGACCTGCATCTTCAATTCCGCGGTCTTGATGCGGAAGTCGTCGTCGGCGAGCTGCTGCATCTCAGGCTCGAGCGCATTGATCTGCGCGACGAGCGGCTGGAGCTTCTTGATGTCGCGCTCGTGCTTCGTCCCGACGAAAAACGCAATTATATTTTCAACAAACCTATCGGCATCCATGCTTTTGTGTTGGATGCTTGCCTTCGAGCAAGCGTCGCAAGCCTCTCTTGTGGCCGGTCATTTATCGTTGTTCAAGGAGCAGCGCAATCGGCAGGGAATCTCCACTGGACGTTCCCCTCAGCCGCCCACGGACGGTGCAGAGTCTATTCTAACCTGTTCGGCGCGCTCGGCGCAAAGCGCGGCTATTGCGTGAGTTGCTACGGCAACATGGGCGTTCTATGATGAAAGGTTCAAAGTTGCGGCGGCGTGTGACTGTACTTGCGAATGCGAAAGGCGGGAACTGAATGGCGGGGAATCCGTTGACGGAAGGGGTGGTATACGAGGCGCTGCGGACGGTGGAGGATCCGGAGCATCATCGCAGCATTCTGTCGCTGAACATGGTGCGCAGCCTGGTGGTGCGCGAGGGCGACATTTCGCTGGTGATGTCTCTGCTGCGGCCGGAGCCGGCGTATCGCGACACGCTCGAACGCGGAATACGCGCGGCGGTGGGGCGTTTGCAAGGCGTGCGGTCGTTCGATTTGAAATTTGACGCAGCGACGCCCGGCGGGCGACGGTTGCCGGAGAAAGAGCCGATTCGCGGCGTGAAACATTTGATCGCGGTGGCGAGCGGCAAGGGCGGCGTGGGAAAAACGACCGTCGCCGTGAATCTGGCGATCGCGCTGCAAAAAATGGGCTCGAAAGTCGGGTTGATGGACGCGGATGTTTACGGGCCAAACGTTCCGTTGATGCTGGGGACGACGGAACAGCCGCGCGCTGTCGCGGAAAACGTGATTATTCCGGTGGAAGCGTACGGGCTGAAAGTGATTTCGATGGGCCTGCTGAATCCGGGCGACCGTCCGTTGATTTGGCGCGGGCCGATGCTGCATGGAGTGATGCAGCAATTTCTGCGCAGCGTGCAGTGGGGCGAGCTCGACTATTTGATTGTGGATTTGCCGCCGGGCACGGGCGACGTGCAGCTTTCGCTGGTGCAGACGGCGGCGATTTCGGGCGCCGTGCTGGTGACGACTCCGTCGGTGGTGGCGCTGGCGGACGTGCGCAAGGCGATTGAGATGTTCCGTCAAGTGAATGTGGAGATTCTGGGAATCGTCGAGAACATGAGCTATTTTTCGTGTCCGCATTGCGACCAGCGCATTGATGTTTTTGGCCACGGCGAAGGCGAGCGCATGGCGAAGACTTTTGGCGCACCGTTTTTGGGCGAGATTGAAATTGATCCGCAGATTCGCATCGGCGGCGACTCGGGCAAGCCGGTTGCGGCGGAAGGTCCGGATGCGCCGGAGGCGAAGAGCATTTATGCCGTGGCGCGAAACGTTGTGGCGCGCGTGGCGGAAACAGGACGCGCGGCGGGCGCGCCTGTGGTGCAGATTCTCTAGCAGGGCGGCTAAGCGAAAGCCGAAAAGCGAAAAGCCCCACCTTTCGCACAAACCGCTCAGGATGGGCACCCGCAAACCCGAAAGCAAAAAGCAGATTCCTCGTCGCGTGGCTCCTCGGAATGACAAGTTTGCTTTTTTTGCGTGGCTTTGAAATGAGGTCCAAGTCGTCGCGCTCGGAATGACGGGTTGGCTCTTTGGCATGGTTTTAGGGCGCAAGAGCGCACAGGCTGAAGCCTGTGCCACGAAGTCGGCGGGTGAAAGAAATACTCGGTGCTTACTTCGCCTCACAAGGTGTGCAAGTAGGCGAGCAAATCGCGTAGCTCGTCGTCGGATAGGGTGTAGCCAGCGGCGGGCATCATGCCGCGGCCGTTGACGATGGTTCGTTCAACGAAGCGGTCATTCGCGGGCAATCCGCTGGGCAGATATTTTTTCTTGAACATATGTTCGAGACCTGGCCCCTGCAATCCGCGCGAGGAATATGCCTTGTGGCAACCCCCGCAGCGAAGGTTGTAGATGCGGCGTCCTGCCGCCTGCTGCGCGTTCAGTCCCAGTTGCGCGTCGGTTTCCTTGGACGGGTCCCTGCCGCAACCGGCCGCAAGAACCAGGAGCAGCGCCACGCACAAGCCAGTTAGTATGCGTCTTTTCAAAGGGCTCCTTATTCGCAAAAATTTCAGAAGCAGGATAGCGCATTTGCCGCGTTTCAGGCTTTTACTTCAGGGCTTCGCGATGTGGTGAAATTGTCGCGTTTGCGCGCCGAAGCAAATAGAATTATCCGGCGATGAAGTGGCGTTCGCGTTGCCTTGTAAGGCTTGGATGCGTGTGTTACTTTCGCTGTTCGCTTAAAAACGCCTCTAACTACCAGCAGGAGCGCAATTTGATTCGGAGTTATCGCGGGCGGGCGCCGCAGATTGCCGCGTCGGCTTACATCGACGAGGCCGCTGTTATCATTGGAGATGTACAGATTGGCGAGCATTCGAGCGTCTGGCCGGGCGTGGTGATTCGCGGCGACGTTCACTACATACGCATCGGCGAACGCACGAATGTGCAGGATGGCTCGGTGCTGCACGTGATGCGCGACGAACATCCGCTGGTGTTGGGCGACAATGTGACGATTGGACACGGCGTGGTTTTGCATGGCTGCACGATTGAGTCGCGATGCTTGATCGGCATGGGCTCGATTATTTTGAATGGCGCGAAGATTGGCACGGGCTCGATTGTCGCGGCAGGAACATTGGTGACGGAGGGCGCGATTGTTCCGCCGGGGAGTTTGTTCATGGGGCATCCGGGGAAGTTGCGGCGCGCGCTGACGGCGGAGGATCAACGGTCGATCAATGATTACGCGCAGCGGTATGTGGAGTACAAAGAAACGTATCGCAGCGAGGTACGCTGAATCACTTTGTCATTCCGAGCGGCACGAGGAATCTGCATTTTGTCTCCGCGAAAGACGAACAGCAGATTCCTCGTCGCGGTTGCTCCTCGGAATGACAACGTCTTGGGTTAACGGTTGAGTGTTAGCAAGTGAAGGAGAGAAGTGAGCGAAGCGGCAAAACCAGAGAACGAACGGCGCAAGTTTCGCGCCATCAAAGGGACCCGCGACATCCTGCCGCCGGACTCGGCGTTGTGGAATTGGTTCGAGAAGACGGCGCGGAGCGTGATGGAGTCGTACAACTTTGGCGAGATTCGCACGCCGATTTTCGAGGAGACGGAGCTGTTCGCGCGCTCGATTGGCGGAGAAACGGATGTGGTTTCGAAGGAAATGTACACTTTCGTTGACCGAGCGACGCCGGAGCTGGAGAACATCGCGATGGAGGCATTTACAGATGCCATGCCTCTGCTGGATCAAGGCGGGTTCGCCAAGTACGTGTCCCAGTTCGAAGGGTTCGTCGAACGTGTTAAGCGCGCGTACGAAAACGGAGAAATCCCGAAGTCGGAGAAGGCTGACGAGCTGATCGAAAAGCTGGGATATATTCGCGACGGGGTTATTGGAAGTGAGGGCGGCGCTGGCAAGTTCCCGGGCATAAGTACTAGAGCGATTGCGGGTTACACGGCTGCCATTGTGGCATTCAGGTCGGAGATTCGACTCGGCTTTCCGATCACCCTCCGGCCGGAGGCAACGGCATCCGTCGCGCGCGCGTATATCGAGCATGGGATGCAGATGCGGCCGGGGGATCAGAAGCTTTACTACATTGGGCCGATGTTTCGGCGGGAGAGGCCGCAGAAGGGGCGTTACCGGCAGTTTTACCAGATTGGCGCGGAGGTGCTGGGCACGTCGGACGCGCCGGCGATTGACGCGGAGCTGATCCAGATGCTGACGGATCTGCTGGAGCGCTGCCAGATCGAGAAATACACGCTGCTGATAAATTCGATTGGATGCCCCGATACGCCAGAACGAAGGGGCTGCCGGCCGAAATATGTGGAGCTGCTGCGCGCGAAATTGCGCGAGCCGGAAGTTTTCAGCAGACTTGGCGCGGACAGCAAGAGGCGCGTCGAGACGAATCCGCTGCGCGTGATGGATTCGAAATTGCCCAACGAGCAGGACATTATCGAGAACAAGCTGCCGAAAATCTCGGAGCATCTCTGCGTGGATTGCAAAGCGCATTACGAAAACCTGAAAAAAGAACTGACGCTGCGCGAAGTGCCGTTCACCGAATCGCCACGGCTCGTACGGGGGCTCGACTACTACATGCGGACGACGTTTGAAATCACCAGTCCGATTCTGGGCGCGCAAAATGCCCTGTGCGGCGGCGGGCGCTACGACGGGTTGGTCGAAATGCTCGGCGGGCCGAAGGGAATCAAGGGAATCGGCTTCGCGCTGGGCGAGGATCGGTTCATTGACGCGATTCAGGAGGCGAAAAAGATCCACGCGACGCGGCCCGTTGACGTTTTTGTGGCGTGGATGGGCGAGCGTGCGTATCCGACGGCGGTGCGGCTGGCGCACGTGCTGCGCGGAGAGAAACACACGGTCGAGTTGCCGCCCGAGGAGATGAAATTTCGCAAGGCACTCGAACGCGCCGATAAAACGGGCGCGCGATATGTGCTGATCATCGGCGACGACGAAATTGCATCTGATATGCTGACGATCAAGCGTCTTGCGGACGGCAAGCAGGAGAAAATTTCAGAAGAGGCGCTGGTGGATTTTTTTCGTCCTCCGGGGCTGACGAAGGAAGGGCCGGGAAGCTGAGTTTTCGTTTGACGAAGTTCGCAGCTGGGCTTGTCACTGACTACATTGTTGAGGGAGATGCGAATTGTTCGATTCGTTGGGTGAGCTGAAGCGGACGGGATATTGCGGTGAGCTGCGCGTCGCGGACGCGGGGCGCAACGTGGTGCTGATGGGCTGGGTGCACCGGAGGCGCGATTTGGGGCAGTTGATTTTTCTCGACCTGCGCGACCGCGCGGGAATTTGCCAGGTGGTGTGCAATCGCGACCAGTATTCGGAAGCGCACGCGAAGGCAGACGAAGTGCGTCCAGAATACGTGGTGGCGGTGGAGGGGCGTGTGTTCCGGCGGCAGCGGCCGAATCCGGAGCTGGCGTCGGGCGACGTGGAAGTGATGGCGATGCGCGTTCACATTTTGAACAACGCGAAGACGCCGCCATTTCAAATCGAGGACGAAACGAACGCAAACGAGGAGACGCGGCTGCGTTACCGGTATCTCGATTTGCGGCGGCGCAAACCGCATCACAATATCGCGCTGCGGCATCGCGTGGTTTTCGAAATTCGCAAAGCGCTCGATGATTTGGGATTTTACGAAATCGAGACGCCGATGCTGACGCGTTCGACTCCGGAAGGCGCGCGCGATTATCTGGTGCCGAGCCGGATTCATCATGGGCAGTTCTACGCGTTGCCGCAATCGCCGCAAATCTTCAAACAGATTTTGATGATCAGCGGGATGGACCGCTATTTTCAGATTGTGCGGTGCTTCCGCGACGAAGATTTGCGCGCTGACCGCCAGCCGGAATTCACGCAGCTTGACTTGGAAATGTCGTTTCCACGCCAGCAGGATATTTTCGAGGTAATCGAACGCGTGATGGAGCGCGCGATCGGCGTGATTGGTGCGACCGTCCGTCGGCCGTTCCGCCACATGCAATATAAGGATGCGATCCGGCGTTACGGCTCGGACAAGCCGGACTTGCGCTTTGGCATGGAATTGCAGGACGTGACGAAATTCTTCGAGCCGGCGCGCGAGACGTTTGGCTTTGCAGGGAATGTGTACGCGCTCGTTGCGCAGGGCGCGGCGGCATGGTCGCGCAAACAGCTTGACGAGTTGGCCGAGTTGGGCAAAGGCGCCGGAGCGAAAGCGATCTACACGATTAAGGTGACGCCGGAGGGAGTCACTTCATCGCTCGACAAAACGTTGGGCGCGGATGCGGTGACGAATTTGGCGAAGAGCCTGGGCGCGAAACGCGGAGATTTGATCGTCGCGCTGGCGGCGAAAGAGCAAATTCCGGGCACGGATTCTGCCGCGCTGGTTGCGGGACAAGTACGGTTGCGTCTCGCCGACCAATTGGGCTTGATGACGAAAGACCGCTGGGAATTTTTGTGGGTCACAGGCTTTCCGCTTTTCGAATGGAGCGAAGCGGAAAAGAAATGGAATAGCGCGCAGCATCCGTTCACGGGGATTGTCGAGGAGGACTTGGAGAAACTCGAAAGCGCGCCGGGCGAAGTGCGCTCGAAGGGCTACGATTTGGTGTTGAACGGCGTGGAGCTTGGTTCGGGCAGCATTCGAATTCATCGGCAGGATGTGCAAGCGCGCGTGTTCAAGGCGCTGGGCCTTTCAGACGAGACGGCGCGGCAACGATTCGGATTTTTCCTCGACGCGCTGACTTATGGCACGCCGCCGCATGGCGGAATCGCGTTGGGGATCGATCGCATGGTGGCGCTGTTCGCGGGCGAAAAATCGATTCGCGAAGTGATCGCGTTCCCGAAGACCAC
>Ga0307374_10013431_pt1 | contig 11334 bp, 17 predicted proteins | sample OX3MG_FD_202532 | JGI IMG/M metagenome (GOLD analysis project Ga0307374, IMG submission 202532) | Soil microbial communities from Risofladan, Vaasa, Finland - OX-3 | ecosystem: Environmental > Terrestrial > Soil > Coastal area > Acid sulfate soil | place: Finland: Risofladan, Vaasa | collected... | reverse complement strand
GTACGCGATCCACAAGCTGGTGTAGCTCAGTTGGTAGAGCAACTGATTCGTAATCAGTAGGTCCCCCGTTCGAGTCGGGGCACCAGCACCGTAAAATCAAGTACTTAGGCGACAATTTCCGGCAAAGGCGGGAAATCGTCCGGCGCGGGAAATCGTCGGGAAATCACGGCGCACCGGTGCCCTGGGTGGCACACTCTCCGACCATTAGACTGGAATGCGCGCGCGTCGCGGACGCGCCCGAGGTTTTCGCGCTCCTATGGGAGTGCCGGCACGAGATCCCGCTCGCGGACACCTTCGATAGCCCAGAGCACGTCGAGTGGGTTCGCGATCACTGCAGGCGCAAGAGGTTCTTCGTCGTGCGCTACGAGGGGGCGATCGTCGGCGCAATGCTACTAAAGCCGACCGAGTTGTTCTACATCGCGGTGCGAGAGGGCTTTCGCCAACGCGGCATTGGCCGCAGATTCGTCCGCTACGCCGAGAAGCGCTGGGGGACGTTGACCGCTAAGGCGCACCAGGGCAATCATCGGTCTATCGCGCTGCTCAAGAGCGAAGGATTTCGCCCCGATCCAGTCCGCGCCCTCAGGTCGGAGTGGGAGGCATTCATATGGACGCGCACAAAATGACCGCGTCCTGTGACCGACAACATGCGGCTCATTAGGCGCCATGGGTACGACACGCGTGACGCGGCCGAGCACGCCGACGATCCTCGGCGTCCTACCCGAGCAGCACGCGGCGCGCGAAGCCTACGCGGAGCACGTCGGCACTCTCGAGCTGACGCACCTAGTCGCCGATCGCCCCGAGCTGATCGAGCCGCTCAAAGAAGCGTGGCTCGCCGGCTACCGTCGGCTTCTCGCGCGGTCGGGTGGATTTCGGCCATAGGGTCAGCTCCGTGACGTGGGCTATCGGGGCGTGCAACGTGCTAGGCGCATACGCGGTGATGGTGTCCGACGTTCAGGTTACGTTCGCCGACGGCCGCACAGCGGATCTCGTGCGCAAGGCATATCCCGTCGGCCACTACATTGTCGGAGCCTTTGCCGGCTCGATCTTCATCGGATTCCACTTGCTGCAGAGCATTCGCGATTACCTGAAGCTTCCAGCTGACGCGTCAGGCAACGCGTGCTGGGAACCGAACGTCGTCGCGGAACATTGGGCGCCCATTGCCCGTCAAGTGTTTGCCTCTTCTCCGAAAGAACAAAGAGACCTCGGCGCGCAGTTCCTTCTCGTAGGTCCGCATCCCACTGAAGACGGCATTCCGGGGAGAGCTATCCCCTACCTTTGCAAGATGTCGTGGCCAGACTTCAAGCCCGAGGTTACTCGTAACGGGAACTCCGCACTGAGCATCGGAAGTGGCGCCGAGGTGCCGAGGTACGTAGATGGAATTGCGGAGATCCTGGGCCCGCAAAGCGGGATGCTCCAGGCGGAAGTTGGCAATACTGGGGGCTGGGCGCGTACCTTTGGCTTCGCGGTTAATCGGATGATTACGTGGCACGGCGTGGTAGGTATAAGCCCTCATGTTCACATTCACGTCGCGACGCGCGGGCAGATCCTGGTTGAGACGAGCGATATGACCGAGTACCCGCGGGAGGGACCACCGCGAGAGATTCGGATGCCTCCGGTCGCACAGAGCTATGGGGAACTGGTTCAGATGGCGAAGGAGCTACGTGCAGACGTTGCCACGGCAGTCTGCTAGCCGATCGGTAGCGCGCTCGAATGCCGCAACGTGGGCGCCAGTTGGAATTGATCACCTCCCGAGGCTAGGCGCCACGCGAGCTACGTACTCTAAACTCAAGGCACGAAGCACCAACCCGCCGCGGCGGCGTCAGGCGCATTCTTGGCGCGATGCTGACAGGGCCGCAGCGCTTCAATCACGTGCGCCGGATAACCAATGCGTACTTACTCCCATGCTTCGCCGCACGCCAAGTTCGGACGTCAGGTAAGCCGCGCGCTTTTCGCTCGTCCAACATCGCTCTCACGAGGTCAATTGCAGAATCGCTTGCTCTACAGCCAAATATCAAGCCGGACAATGCCGCAGCATCGAATGGTAGGTAGGTATGGGCACCTCCGGGCCAAACGATTCGCCACTCGCGTTCGTAGTGCCACGCGTCAAATTTGTTCATCAGTGATGCGCGTATTTGGCTCGCGGTGCCTTCGCCCCAGTTAAACACCGGATAATCCCTAACATACTCCACAGGTACCGCCCCCAGAAACGTCCTAGGATCCTTTGCGATGGTGAACTGAACACATATTCCACTATGATGTTCGCCGTAGTGACTCCACATGAGCACATTGCGTGGATCGCCAGCAAACGAGACGATCCCAGTTCGCTCATGACTCTCTGAATGTACTTGCTTGATCGCCTGTAACCACTCACTGCGTGGTCGCTTCATGAATTGGTCTAGCAGCTCGCGCCGCTCCTTGCGCGGCTTTCCACTCTTGTCTGCGATTAGCTGCTTGAATCGTTTCCTCAGGCTTTGCGTACTCCCCTCGAAGATTACGCGCGCGGTCATATCGAATGGATCATTAAAGTCACGGGGGGAACTTAGCCATAGTCGGCTCTCGACTAGGATGTCCCGCAAGTGCTTTGCTCGCTGGTCTGTCTGATCCGACGTCAGCGCCTTATATTTGTATTGGAAGTGCGGGTATTTCTCTGGCGTAATTTTCTTCGCTAGGAAAAGTCGGCACCTCCAATAATCCAATGAGGAGATGTCGCGTACGATTTGGTCAAAGTTCGGGAAGCTCGGGCGCGGCGGGGCGAATTTAACTTTTGTGTCCATATTCAATCGCTCTTGCCATCCTGTAGCAAATCATGCAACTGCCCAGCTACACCTACCGCACCTATGCCCCGCGCGCTTCACGCGGCGCAAGCAGTTCGCATAGGTGTGAAGTGGTGGTGCGCGGATTGCGGGTCGAACATGGGCTTATTGTCGCGCCCCGCCTTGGGGCGGACAATGCCGCGAGTACGCATCGGGAGGACGGCGAAAATGCAGAAGAAGATCTTCGGCGCGGTGCTGGCGGCGGTGCTACTCGTCAGTGTCACGAGCGCCTTCGCACAGGACCTCAGGACGGGCAACTGGCTCTATGAGACGTATCAGGAATGGAAGAAAAGACCGGACGGGGACCCAATAAAATCCGGCTTCTACATAGGCTATGTCACTGGCGTCGTGGAAGGTGACACGTTCCAAGTAGCTTTAGGCGCTAAGCAGCATTGGTGCTTACCTAAGAACGTGATAGCGGATCAAATCCTCGACGTCGTCGGTCGGTTTCTAGAATCGCACCCCGAGATCAGACAGCGTCCCAAAGCGATGCTCGTCAACTTCGCGCTGACGGCGGCGTGGCCGTGCCCGCAGAAGTAGAACTGTCGAGACGCGTGCGCGCCGCCCCCCACCCAAGCAATGCAGCGAGCAATGTTCTGGATGTCATGCGGCGCAATGGCCGCCGTCTGTCGTGGCGCGATGATCTAGGTGATCAACGGCCACATCCACGCGCTGGTCGCAACGACGCGGTCCGGCGATAATGAGAAGATACGTCATGCACAGACACTACCATGATGATCTGCGCCCCGCGTGCAGCATTCTTGCTACCGTCATCCTCGGCGCCGTCCTGTGGGCCGTGATGCTCTGGGCGTTCCCTGCGCATGCCGCCTCGATCGAGGTCGTGGGCCCGAGCGAACGCGATCAAGAGCAATGGGCTGCCCAACATCCACAGGAGGCCGCCGCGATAACGGCGACGTGGCGAAAAATGATGGTCACGCAGCTGTGGTGTTATCAGAAGCTTGAAGCCGCGACTTTCGGATGGTCCGGAGTGCCTGCCGCAGGCCAGAATTTCATCTCCAGCCCCTATGCCGAGGCGCATTGCGGAGAGCTGATGGCCACGCTGCCATATTTCGGCCGATCGCCGGGAATGGCCCAACTAATGGCTCAATACGCCGCTTCCGATGAGCTGATCGGTTGCAGCTATGATGATGCCAGCGGCAACCGCGATCTCGGGCAAATTCCGGCTTACATCTGCGACGCGTATCTGGCCGCGGACGAAGACCTGTCGGATCGCGGCGCGGCCGGTCTCGTCGATTGCGCTGTCGATATAAAGCCGGCCATTTACGCCGGCGAGAGCGCGAGAACCATGTGTCGGAAATTGCTTTCAACCATTTACCCGTTCTGGTCGCCCTAATGGACCACTACAAGCGCGAGACGCTGCTCGCCGGCTACCTTCGGCTGCTCGCGCGCTCGGGCGGGTTTCAGCCGTAAGCGCCCATGTGCGGTTGCTACGTGAGCCCAGAGCAGGCGGCGATCGAGCGCGCCTGGCAGATCGGGCGCAGGACGAGTTACGCTGCGGTAGGTTCCGCGCCGGGACCTGCCGGGGGGGCCGTGCCACTTTGAGCACCCCCTGCTACCGGATTTGCGTGCTGGGCCGCCGAGCATTCCCGAACCATCGCGGACTCCGCCGCTTGTATTTGAACCAAGTGCTCCTCGATCTCCGGTTTACGAAGTTCAACCGGCACGGGCTGCTGACCGTCCGGAGCTTTTCGGAGCATCCACAGCTGGACGTCGCCGCCAACACCGCCAGGATTGGTCTGCGTGACGTGTGTGATCGTCCAGACTGCCGCCAATCTACCCTCGGCGAGCGTCGGGACGCGATTGCGCCAAAGCAACCGCTGGAGGAACGCCAAAAATGGATCCGCTATCGGCTGCCCGGAACCGATCGCGACAAACGGAAGCTCGGGTGTCGCCTTTTCAGGCTGGCCACCAAAATCAAACGTGAACAGAGTTGGGATCTTCTGAACCGGGATCGCCACCAGCGACTTACACAATGACGCCGACCCGTCGAAGCCAAGCTGCCTCGTAAGCGCGCCAGTCTGCAAATAGATATTGACGGTGCTCGCGATTTGCTCGCCCAGGTGCCTCATTAAGGTTCCATCGTCTTGCGCGATCCTTAGCGGGCTGTTGGGCCTGTTCCACGCCTTCGAAATCGTGTCCCAAATCAGTTGGGACATGCCGACGGCGCCGGTCGATCCGTACAGGATCGCGTTGGAGAGGTTGATGATCTTCTTGACCCGCTGCTGCCCGATCGTTGGCGTCACTCCGGTCCCGAGAGTGGCAGCGCTGTCGGACGCCATTACGACGCCATCGGAGCACAGGATGCCGACAATAAGCGTCACGGGTTACGGCTCCCTGAAGACGCTGTTCTCCTTCATGTCGGGATAGCGCTTGTAAATCTCGGACACGAGCTGGTTGAACGAAACGGAGCGGACCCAGTTTGCTGCGCGTGCGGCGTACTCGCGACCCGGCTGAGCGATCTCGCCTAGAGCGGCTTTGCCTTCCTCGATTCCTGCGGCCGTGAGGGAATACACGCGGTAGAACCCCCCGCTATCAACGACGGCATACCCCACCTTCGCAAGCTGTTCGACTTCGTTGTACACGTCCGCGTCGAACGGACCGTAATCGTAGGGCTTGAAATCGAAGTACGGACCTCCGGTCTGGGTCCGCGCTTCGCGATCCATCAGGAAAAAGAGCTTTTGAAGTTGCACCGGCGAATAGCTCGCCTGGTCCCCAGCAGCCATCACAGCAAGCACAAATCTACTTCGTTCCATATCAGTCTCCGCCTCCGCCCCGCTGGCCTCGCGGGCGCATTTTGACACAGGCTCGGCCACTTGGCCGGCTCGAGCTTGGCCCGGGCGCGTGGGTCAGGTCGTCCGGCCGGCGAGACGCCGGCGCCCCGCGCGGGCCGGCGTCCGCGTCCTTCGTTTCGCCTGGCGCGCCTTTCGTTTCGCCCGCGCCCTGCGTGCCCTTGTCGGCCGCGCCGGCATCGCCCGACGTCGCGCAGCGCTTGCGGCTGGCCAAGCTCCGGTAGAGCATGGGGCCCTGCGTCCAGGAGGGTCCGATGCGCCCGAACGGCGATGACGAGTAGGAGAGCCCGCCGACCTCGCGGTCGAACGATGCGATCGCGAAGGCCGCGCGCACGCGCTCCTCGACTGCGCAATACTCACGCTGCGCAGGCTTAGCGCCCCTCATCGCTCTGCTCACGCGAGGAATGCCGGCCACGGCGGCAGGAGCGCGCCCCTAGAGGTAAAAAGGGGAAACCGCCTGCCGGCTGTCGGGGTTTGTTGTGGCGCGGTACTGGCCGACTGATCCGCGTCCCGCTCAGCGCTAACTCACGCCGTCCGTGGTCGGCCGTCGGGGCCGATGATCTGCACCCGCTCGCCCGCCCTGAGATCGACCGCCTGACGCGCGACAACGCCTGCCTCGCGGTTGATCGTGCCGAATTGTCCGCCCGAAATGAATGGGGCCATCCAGACTGCAGGATCTCCCGTGAAAGTCGTCGAGGCGCGCCAGCCGTTCTCTGGGCTCGGCGGGTGGTGGTGCGCGAACAGTTGGCCACCATTTTCAATCTCTTCATTTTGGGACTGAGCGCGCAAGTTCAGGGCGCGCCGCGCCTCGTCGGCCATCTGCAGGTTGCCCGCTGCGGAGGCCTCGTTCCGGACGCGGCGCAGGGTTTCCAATGGAAGTTTGGCGAACAGCTCAGCGCGTTCGCGATCGGCGCTCACGGTTTGAGGCCTGGGCGGATGACGCGACAGACCTGGCCGCCGCTCATGAAAGGCGACATCCACGCGAGGGGGTCGCCGAAATAGTGGGTGATGCGCCGGCCTGCGCCGTCAGTCTCCTCGACCTTGACCAATGGCGCGGCTGCATCGGTGCCGCTGGACGCGACGCGCTCGGCGGCCTGGTAGATCTCGCGCTCCGCGACGTTGAGCAGCGCCGCATCGGCGCGGGCCAGGTCGAAGTCCGCGAACGTGGGCGAGTGGCGCTGCAACCCGCGCAGCACGCGCACTCGGAATGCGTCAGGCCGCTCGCCCCGCATCGGAGAGGGCGCTACCTCACCGAACTTCGCGGCTACCGCATCCGCGCGGCTTTGCAGTTGCGCAAGCTCGGCGAGCGCGTCCGATTCCAGCGGCGTGCGCAGCGCGGCGACGCGCGCCTCCAGATCGGCCAGTCGCCGGCGGAGGTGCGCATTTTCCAGCTCAATTTCCGTCATGGCGTTGCTCCTTCCTCGTGATAAATTCACCGCAGTAATCGAGCGTGTGCTTGTGCACCGGCTGCGGAAACCGGCGACATTCGATATGTTCCAGCTCAGGATGCGGCCACGCGTGGCGACACGCACCGCATTCCGGCTGCGCCGAGCTAGGCTTCTCTGTGCTCGCGATCATCAATTCACCTCCAGAAAAAGAGCGCGGCGGACCTCCTGAACGAGATCCGCCACGCCGAAAACGGCGCGGTCTGCAGGGCGCGCCGGGGCTGGAAAACGTGGAAAAGAGGGAATTCGGTGCTACCGGAACAGGCTCCTGAAGCCCTTGCGGATCACCTGGCGCGCGAGCTCAGCGCACGCGGCCAAGAGGGCGACGTCTATCGGGGCAGGTCCGCCCCGACGTGGAACACCCCGGGGTAGTAGTGGCTCCCGCGGATGAACCCGAACAGGCGCTTCGCCGCCGAGGTCGCGAGGCTGGTCAAGAGGCCCGCCACCGTCGCCGCCATCACGCCGCTGAAGGTGCCCCAGTGCACGATCAACGTCACCGCCGTCACCGTCACGTCGATTGCCAGGTCGTGGTTCAGGAGCTTGAGCGCCGATCGGCGCGGGAGCTTCCACAGGATCAACGCCACGCCGAGAAAGACCAGCAAGCCGGTTGCGAGCATGGCGGTCCTCCTCTAGGCGTTTGGGCGCAGAAGCCCCTGCGCGAAGCCGGCGGCGTAGCCGGTCACCTGCTTCACCTGCTGCACGCAGCTACCGATGGCGCCCTGGGCGCGGTGCCTGGCCGCCTCGAGCGTCGCGCGCATGGCGGCGCCGTGCCGGGTGCCGATTTCCTTGATGTCCATGATTTCCGTCTCCTTGAATGGTCGAGGCGACATTGCCTCGCGGCGGAGAGGACAGGGCGCGAGCTTGCGAGCGCCGGGGTAAAGCATTCTTTTTGGCCGGCGGTCAAACCGAAACCGAAGTGGGGTAGGGCCTTCGGACCAGGGTGGGGCGGGGATCCACCGCGCTCCGAGCGCGCAAAAACTTTTCTGGCCAAGACGAGGCTGAGCGGAACTGTGAGGGGCTTCAGCACTGGTGGAGGGATCCACACATGCGCGTCACGCTTCCTTCCCGACAAGGTCGCGGAGCACCGGCGCGTCACGATCCCACCACCGATATTCGCCAACGAAGCACCGATGACAGCAGCCTTGGGACCATTGGGGCCAAGATCTAAAAGCGATCATATGAATCGTTCGTACTGCGAATTTAATGAAGATAAGTTTTCATAAATATATATATTACATTGATATATAACATAAATCTTAATATATTTAAGAAATCTTTGTGGTTCGCTAAGCAAACTAGCCTTGCCGAGGCGACCGTAGGTTGGTAAGCTTTATCAGTTGGGTTAGCTAGGGGACTGGGCTCGGGCATGCGCCGGTTGCGGCCTGAAGAGACGTCGCTGGAACTGGGTGATCGGCAGTTCGTCATTGCCCTAGCCCGCGGTTTGCGCGTGCTGCAAGCGTTCTCCGTGGGTGATGCGCGGCTCAGCAATGCGGAGCTTGCACGCCGGACTGGCCTTCCCAGGCCCACGATCTCGCGGCTCACTCACACCCTCTCGAAGCTTGGCTATCTATCCCCTCATCCTGAGGGCGACGGGTACCGGCTCGAGCCCCACATTTTGACGCTTGGCTACCCGGTTCTCGCAGGCCTCGGCGTGCGTCAACTTATCCGTCCGATGCTTGAGGCAATCGCCAACAACGAGGGGATCACTGCGGCGATCGCAACGCGCGACGGCGTCCACATGATCTTCGTTGAGCGCATACGCGCTCCGTCGATCACAGCGTTGCAACAGGACATCGGTACACGCGTTCCGATCGCGACGACCGCAATCGGACGCGCCTACCTCGCGGGGCTATCCGAGGCTAGCCGTACCCAGCTTCTCGACGAAATCCGCGTCAGCGGTCTTCCCGAGTGGTGGCCGCAAACGAAGGAAGCCGTTGAGCACGAGATGGCGCGCTACGCCGATCGCGGCTACTGCGTGGGCGGCGATTGGAATCCGGAGGTGAACGGCGTCGCCGTCCCGCTCCTGCTTCCAAACGAGGTCCTGCTTTCGATCGGCTGCGGTGGCCCACGTACGCGCTTATCCGACGAGCGCCTCGAAGCTGTCGGTGAGCGCCTCAAGTCGATTATTCACGGGCTGAAGAAAATGCCAGTCGGCGGCCTATAACGTTGCAATGAGGGAGAGATTCTCAATGAGCTACTTATCGGGATCGAGGGCGTTCAACAATTCATTCTTACGCGCCGTACTCAGCGCTGCGGCCGGAGCGTTGTTGATGGGGACGGTCTCTTCAAGTGCGCTCGCACGGGCGTGGCCCAGCAAGCCAGTCACTATCGTTTCTCCATATCCGGCTGGCGGAATTACGGATGCGCTATGCCGCATCGTGGGGGACAAGCTCGGCAAGGCGTTGGGACAGCCGGTAATTGTCGAGGATCGGCCTGGCGCCGGGGGCGCGATCGCCGCCGCGAGCGTGGCGCACGCCGCACCGGATGGATATACGCTTCTGATGGGCGGAAGTGCCGTATCGACAATCCTCCCGGCGCTAAATCCGAATGTTGCCTATGACCCGTTGAAGGACTTCGAGCCTGTGGCCTATGTGGCGGCATTACCGCTCGTACTGGTTGCGAATCCGGCAGTTCCGGCTGCGAATCTCAAGGAGTTCATCGCTTACGCCAAGGCAAACAGCGGAAAGCTCAGTTGCGCCGACAACGGCGTAGGAACCGGCACGCACCTCGCGTGCGTGCAATTCGGAAGGAGCTTGGGTATTCCGATTAACGCCATCGCCTACAAGGGAGCGCCGCAGGTAAACGTGGATCTGCTTGCCGATCGGGTGCAGTTCTACTTTGGCACGCTATCCACCGAGATCGGGTATGTGCGCGCGGGGCAGCTGCGCGCCTATGGCATCGCATCCGCCGAGCGGGTTCCCTCCGCGCCGACGATTCCAACACTCGCGGAACAAGGGTTACCCGGATTCAACATGGACGCATGGAACGCGCTCTATGCGCCTGCGAAGACCCCCCAACCAATCATCGCGCGCCTCAATGCGGAGGTCGACAAGATTCTTAAGATGCCGGATGTGCGCAAGAAAATCGAAGCAACCGGCTCGATCCTGCGTGTTGGCAGCGCCGAACAACTACGTAAGTTGACGGCCGACGAGTATCAGCAGTATCGCGAGCTCGGGGCCGCGGCGCACATTCAGTTGAAATGAGCGGGGACGAGGGAAATGACGTTTTCCGTAGTAGCCCGCTGCAAGCGCACCGGCCAATATGGGGTGGCCGTTGCGACGTACTCCCCGAACGTGGGCGGCCGCTGTCCGGTGGTGATCCCCGGTATGGGGGCGGCTTCCATTCAAGCGGTCGCGAACCCGCAGCTTGCCCTCATCGCCACGAGGCTCATCGCGCAAGGGCTCTCGTCGGAAAAGGTCATCAGCGAGCTTCTTGGCAGCGATCCGGACCCGAGCTACCGGCAAATCGCTGTGGTGGACGTCTACGGACGTGCGCATGCGGTGACGGGATCCCGAAATCCGGTCTGGGCTGGGCATCATGTTGGCGACGGATTCGTATGTTCCGGAAACGTTCTCGTCGGAGAGCAGGTCGTTGCGGCGATGGCACGCGCGTTTCAGGTCGACCCGGAGCACCCGCTGGCTGAACGTCTCGTGCGCTCCGTAGAGGCGGGGCGCGGCGCGGGCGGTCAGCGGGAAGGCCAGAATTCCGCCGCGTTGCTGGTGTATGACCGGTACGTCTTTCCGATCGTCGACCTGCGCGTCGAGCTACACGATGAACCCGAGGGTGAACTGCGGCGCCTCTGGGACTGGTACGCACCGATGGTGCCGTATTACATCGAACGTGCGTTCACGCCCAACGTGCCGCGCTGGTGGCAGTGGCGGCAGGCGCATGTCGCCGGTTGGACGCCAAGACACCTGCGCTGAAGCGCAAGGTCGTCGGCCAATTTCGCACAATGACAACGTAAGGGTAATACAGCGCAGATCATGTCTACCTCGTTACTGGAAAGGTTTGGTGCAGCCTGGAACGCGCATGATCTCGACGCGTTGCTCTCAATGGTGACTGACGACTGTGTTTTCGAGACCGCTGCTGGAGTCGATGCGCATGGAACCCGCTTCGTTGGCAGGGAAGTACTGCGAGTCGCTTTCCCGGCGGCGTGGAATACGTGGCCGGATGCGCGCTGGGCGGCGGCAACGCACTTCGTCTGCGGAAACCGCGGGGTGAGTGAATGGACGTTTCAGGGTACGGATCGGAACGGCCGCAGAACCG
>Ga0307374_10013430_pt1 | contig 11335 bp, 10 predicted proteins | sample OX3MG_FD_202532 | JGI IMG/M metagenome (GOLD analysis project Ga0307374, IMG submission 202532) | Soil microbial communities from Risofladan, Vaasa, Finland - OX-3 | ecosystem: Environmental > Terrestrial > Soil > Coastal area > Acid sulfate soil | place: Finland: Risofladan, Vaasa | collected... | reverse complement strand
ATAGGTCGTTCGCAGTCCGCCCCCCTTGGTGCGAAAGAAGATCACGCGGCCGGAGCGGCAGTAGATCGGCCCGTGGCGCACGTTCGGCGGCCGCCAGAAATAGTCGCCGGCGACCATCTCCCCACGCCCGCCGAGCAGCACGTCGCCGCGGAGTACGAACGCCTCCTCCACGGTCGGATGGATCTCGGCGCGCTCCTCGAGGTATCCAGGCGCCCCCGCCGCGATCCAGGTCCAGTCGCCCCGCTGCGCATCGACGCGCAGCCGCTTGATGGCGAGGCCCGCGGGAACGTCGGGACCGGCCAGCTCGAGCCGCCGCTCGTGCGTATCGATGGCTATCACCGTGCGCCCCTCGGGCGGCACCGGCGCCTCGGGCTCCTCGATCATCGCCAGCAGCAGCGCCCCCGCACTGCGCACCGGCGTGGGGAGCGCCCACGCGGGGACATCGGCATACCAGCCGTCACCGAACGACTCGCCGGTGCTGGCGCCGAACTCGAGGGCACCGCGCAGGCAGAACAGTTCGCTGCGCCGAGCGATACCGCCGAGATCCCCCGCCCAGCCGTCCGGGACCGTCACCAGCGCCGTGCAGGCACCGGTCTCGTCGTCCTCGCTCAGCACGCGCCGCTCGAGCCCGGTGAACGGTCCGTCGGACACGACACTGCGCGGAGCCTCCCACGAGTGGATGAACTCGATGTGCGGACGACCCACGTGCTCCTCCTACAGCGCCACCGCGATGCCAATCATCGCGCGCCGCCCCCGACGACCGAGAGACCACCGCCGCCCGGCCACGAGGACTCCTCACGGACCCAGAACGACGCTCCGGGATGACCAAGGCGCTCCATCCCGACATCATCCACGATCACCCGGTCGTCGCTCCGCGCGACCAGCGCAGCGAGCTCACAGCCACGCGCAGCCGACGGCACGCGCGAGCCGGCGCCTGGGGCGCGATGCCCGATCAGCCGTGCGGTCGGAATGCCGGCATCACCTCGGCGGCGAAGCGCCGCATGCTCTGGCGGGTGGCGTCGGCGCTGCTGATCAACACATACCTGACGCCGACCGCCTGCAATGCTCGCAGCCCGGCGATGATCTCCGGGGGCGGGCCGAAGAGGACATGAGCCTCGGTCGCCCCGGGCTGGTCCGCGTAGGCCATGATGTGTGAGCGCCTGGACCGGTCCGGTCCGCGCGAGCGCTCGATCATGCGGTCATGAATGCGTGCCTGGCGGGTGAGCGCCGCGCTCACGTCGTCTGCCACGTGGACGTTGCGCGCGACCGCCACGTCCATCGGATCAAAGGCACGGTCGCGTGCCTCGCACTCAGCCCTGAACAGAGCGATCCACTCGCCGATCGCGTCGATGGAGGCGAACTGGTCGAGCAACAGGTTGGCGCCGAGCACGGCGGCATTGCGAACCGACTCGGGTTTGCCTGCGGCGATCCACACGGGCGGATGCGGCTGCTGAGCGGTCGGCGGCTCCACCACGACCTCGTGGTAGCGCCAGAACCGGCCCTCGTGGGAAAAGGGCTCATCGGAGCGCCACGCCTTCAGGATCACCGCCAGAGACTCCTCGAAGCGCGCCTGCGCCTCCTGCGTCGCCACGCAGAAGCCGGCGAACTCCGAATGGCGGTAGCCCTTTCCCACGCCGAGGTCAAGACGCCCGTTGGAGAGAAGATCGAGGGTTGCCGCGCGCTCGGCCAGCAGCACCGGGTCCTGCCAGGGCAGCACGAGCACCGCGGTCCCCACCCGTATCGACGTCGTGCGTGCGGCCACCCAGCTCAGGAGGTCGAGGGGCGCCGAAACCTGCCCGGAGCCCGAGAAGTGATGCTCGACCAGGAACGTCGAGTGGAACCCGAGGCGTTCGGCTTCGACGCTGGTCTCGACGTACTCGCGAAAGCCGCGGCCCGGGTCCCCGACCGAAGCACGTGGCGCCTCGGCGCCGCCGAACAGCCCGAAGCGCATGGCTTGCGCTCCGCTACCGGTCCCGGCTTCGCTCGCGGTCTCTGCGTGGTCTCGAGGGGGCGGGGAAGTCGGGGCGGTGCGGCGAGTCAGACCGTGGCCGGCCACGTTACGGCCCGGAACGGTCCTACGACTTGCGGCAGCTCGTTGATCCCGATGCCCGCGCCAACGGTTCCCAGCGCGCCGGCCACGCCAACTCCTGCATCCGCCCGCAGCTGGATACGCGCAATGAGCACCTCGACCACGGGTCGAACCTTAGCGACCCCCCGAGCCTGCACTCGCGCGGCGCGGCGCAGGTCGATCGATCCGGACTACCGCGGCTCAGCGGTTGTGGTTGACGACCTCGACGTTGTGCCCGTCCGGGTCCAGGACGAACGCGCCGTAGGAGCCCGGGTGGTACACGGTGCGCTCGCCGGGACCGCCGTGGTCCTCAGAGCCCGCATCGAGCGCGGCGGCGTGAAACGCCGTACCGTCGCGTCGCTGCGCGCCGAGAACGCGAGGTGGACGTGCTCCGTGAGCGGCCGCCCGTCGTGGATCAGCGAGAACCTGAAGCCCTCGCCGATCATCTGGAGGTGGTCCGGCTCGTCCGCGCCCACTCGCCGCCCGGCGTGCGGGGCGATCGTCGTGTAGAAGCGCTTGGACGCGGCGGGGTCGCGGACACGGATCCAGAGGTGGTCGACGCGGCCGTCGGGCACGGGGTGCTCGCGCAGCATGAGCGCCGCCTCCGCGCTGTTGCCGTCCGGGTCGAGCGGCAGGCGCCGTAGTAGTCCGGGCCGTAGATCGCGCGCAGGCCCGACGCGCCGTCGTCGCGGTAGCCCGCGTCGATGCCCGCCCGCTAGAAGGCGTCCACGGCCTCGCGCGACGACGCCCGGAAGCCGATGTGCAGGCCGCGGGTCAGAGGGCGCTCGGGATCGGTCACCCCGATGTCCCAGTCCTCCCCCTCGACGAGCTCGGCGTCCGCGTGGTTGGGCTCGGCGTCCAGCGCCGAGCGGACGGTGCGGTAGAAGCGCTCGGATGCGGCGAGGTCCGCGACGGCGATTCCGACGTGATCGAACACCCCGCCGAGAATAGCGTCGGGGGCATGCTCGATCGCGCGGGCCCGGTCGCTACCGCTCCCTGCTCGCCGTGCGCGCGGCGGCGGCATCGACTCGCAGGCGCAGGTTCACGATCTGACCGGACCTCGAGACATCGAGCGTCGTGAACGACCCACACAGGCCCGCGGTATCGCACAGCCGCACGCCGTCCCCGATGAGCTCCGGCAGGACGTGCATGAGGATCTCGTCCACGAGCCCGGCGGCGAGACATTGATTGACCGCGTTCGCCCCGAGCACGAGCACGTCGCGGCCGCCGGCAGCGCTCAGTGCGCTCGCCACCGCATCCCGGATGTCAGCGGAGAGGAAGCGGTAGGACGGGTGGGTCTTGTCGCCCGGCGGCTCGGGGGTGAGGATGAAATGCGGACCGGTCCAGCGTCCGTCGAAGAGCCCGCGGGCATCACGTCGCTGCACTCGCCGGCCGACCTCGTAGACGCGACGGCCCGCCAGTACCGCCCCGGTCCGGGCCATGACCTCCTCCACGACCGCGCCGGGCATGTCGTTCGCGTGGCGGAGACCCAGGACATGTCGTCGTCCTGGCCCGCGATGAACCCGTCGAGTGACATCAGGGTATGAACGAGGACGCTGCCCATCACCACCTCCGCCATTCCTTGGACGCGGGACGAGGATCGCTCACCGACGGCATCGCCGGAGCGGCCTCCCGTCGGCCGGCATTGATCACGGCATACTCTCTGCGCTTCCTCGACGGGCCGCGACCGGTGCATGTCGGAGCACCACGTCCGGACGCGAGAACGAGGACCGCGCACGCCCGAGCGCGAGGATGACCACGCGGCGCCGACCTCCCACCCTGACCGCGCGCACCGCGTAGTAGGCTCGCAGGGCGCATGGCGCCGAGAGCCTCGAAGGTCAACGCCTGGACCAGGAAGCGCCTGCTCCATACTGCCAGCATCCGAGTGGGCGCAGCGGGCTACTGGGAAGGCACCGTCGTTCAGTACATCCAACGGCGCCGGGCCGCGATGTGGCGCGAGAGTGAGGGTTGCCCGACCGCGGACGATCACAAGCACTGGATCGGGACCCCCGCCGTGGCGAAGCTCACGATGACGACGCAGCAGGACGTCACCGTCGTCAACCAGGAGGCCTACCGCGCCCAGATGACCGATCGCCGCCTCCGGCGCTGAGACAACGCGTCCACGCACGCGGTGGCCGGCGGATCGGCAGCACTCGGGAGGGAGCCACCGTCGCGGCCTGGCGCCCTCAGGACGAGAGATACGGGCAGACCGGTGTCGGGGCGCGCTCCGACCGGGTTCTCGAGTACCCGCTAACGTCCTCGCGGTGGAGGCTCGGACATTTCGACTGGTGTGCGGCGCCGGTGCGCTCGCGGACGCGCCGGAGGGTTGGGCCAGGGCGATTCTTCGGCAGGGCGAGATCGCCCTGCTCATCGACGCCGGTGAGCTCGACGCGATCAATGCGGTCACGCACGCTCTCGGGCTCGTGAGCATGCCGGTGCTGCGGCGCGAGGCGACGCCGGAGGGGCAGGAGCAGACGGTGATCGAGCACGCCGCGAGCATGCCGCTCGTCTGGATCGCCGATGGCTTCAGCGAGCCCGTTCGAGAGTGGGCTCGCGACCGCGGGCCGATGACGCTGCTGGTGCAGAGCGGCGGCGCGCTCCCCGAGACCGAGCGGTATCGCATCGAGCGCTTCGTCGCGTCGCTCGGTCGCCAGGCCGAGTAGCGCCCACCCCACCGCAGCAGGGACGTAGGGGCCCACCCACCGGCCTCGGAGCCACTGGACACGGGATGAGGAGCCTGCGCCGCCCCTGCTGCAGCCTGCGCGATGGCCGGCGCGGGCGTCCCGACCCGCGCCGTGCCGCCTCACGCAGGCGGCCAGGGCAGCCGCACCGGGCGCATCTCGTGCGTCCAGTCGGCGTATGCCACGCGACCGTCGCTCGTCGGCGTCGGCGAGGACGCGTTGTGCCGGGCGGCGAGGTCGTTCACCGGGTAGTCGAGCGTGCTCCCGCGCCGATCTGCAGGATCCAGCACGGCCCGCCGCCCGCGCCGGCGAACACGTGCGCCGCTCCCGGCTCGCAATGCACGAAATCCTACGGCCGGAGCGCGTGCGCGGTGCCCTCGAGGATCAGCACGCAGCGACCGCCGAGCACGAGGTAGTCCTCCTGCACGCTTTCCGAGTGGTACGTGCAGCTCGGCTGCCCGGGCTCCAGCACGACGATGTTGATCCCCGTGTCGCGAAACGGCGACTCGGGCCTGTCGACGTCGATTGTCACGCCCGCCACCGGATGCATCTCGGCCGACGCGTCGGAGACGTTGCGAACGAAGGAGCCCGTCACCCGACGCTAGCACGCCGAACGTGTGCAGACGTGTCCGGGGGCGGCAAGAACGCGCATGGCGGCGCCGCCGACATCAGAGACCGCACCCTGCATCCGGCGATCAGCTCGCGGACCGTCACCGTCACTTTGCCGAAGCCGGCCACCGGTACGACCGCTCCTGTGGCGCGCTCGTGCGCGGGAGCGCCCACCCGCGCGCGCGTCCGCCTCAAGTGTGGCCGCTACGCCCTGTACGTGCGCGCGCAGCGCGGGAGGCCTCGACTCGCCGGCCGTCCTGCGGCGGTTCAGGATCCGCTGAGCCGCACCGCTGCGTCGCGTCCACCACGCGCTCCAGACTGAGTCCGGTGGCGAGTGTCGCGACCCCGTTTCTCGTCCTCGTCTTCGCGGTGGGGGTGGCGGTGACGTGGATCGCCGGAGTGACGCTCTCGAAGGCGACCGACGCGCTCGACGCTCGTCTCGGGCTGGGCGAGGAGCTCGGTGGGATGATCCTGCTCGCGGTGGCCGGCAGCCTGCCGGAGCTTGCGATCACCGTCTCGGCGGCGGCGGGCGGGCACCTCGGTCTGGCCGCCGGCAACCTCATCGGCGGGATCGCGATGCAGACGATGGTCCTCGTCCTCTGCGATGTCGCGGTCGGACCGGAGCGTCCCCTGACCTTCCTCGTCGGCGCGTTGACGCCCGCGGTCGAAGGGCTGCTCGTCGTGGTGGTCGTCTCGGGGGTTGCGATGGGCGCGCTTCTCGCGCCGACGACGGCGATCGGGGGGGTGGTGAGCCCGGCGTCGATCGCGATCGTCGTCTTCTGGATCTTTGGCGTGTGGGTCATCAACCGCGTCCGCAAGGACCCGCACTGGCAGGCCTCCGCGCCGGGGTCGGCACCGGGGCGCCGACATCGCCGCGAGCCGATCAAGGGACGGGAGCACCCGTTCAGCGGGGCCTCCACCGGGCGAGTGGCGGCGATCTTCGCCCTCGCCTGCCTTCTGACGCTCGCAGCGGGCGCCGCGCTCGAGCTCACCGGCAACGAGCTGGCGAACCGAGCCGGGATCAACGGCGTGATCTTCGGCGCGACGATCCTTGCCCTCGCCACCGCCCTGCCGGAGATCAGCTCCGGCCTCGCCGCGGTCAAGCTCGGCGACAACGCGCTGGCGATCGGCGACATGTTCGGCGGCAATGCCTTCCAGGTCTGCCTGTTCCTGGTCGCCGACCTCGTGGCGGGCAAGGCCGTGCTCCCCTCGGTGGGCGTGTCCAACAGCTGGCTCGCCGCCCTGGGCGTGGCTCTGACGGCGGTCTACGCGGTCGGCGTGATCGTCCGCCCGGCACGCTGCTGGCTGCGCCTCGGACCGGATTCGATCCTCGCGCTCGTGATGTACAGCCTCGGAGTGGCGGGGCTCTTCGTCCTCCCGGGCACCTGAGGGTACCCGGCCGGCTCCGCAGCAGCCTCCCCCCACTTTCACTTTATACCAGGTCTGCATCTCTCACGAGGCACTGATCCGTGCCGCATAATCACCCGCTGCGTGACCAAATGGGTGAACGGTGGAGTCGTTGGGACGACTCCCGGGAGGTGAGCGATGCAACGACGTTACGCGCTGGAGTTCCAGGAGATCGAGGAGATCCACGTCGCGCTCGTGGGCGGGAAGGGCGCGCAGCTCGCGGCGCTGTCGCGGATCGAGGGGATCGCTGTGCCGGCCGGCGTGTGCGTGACCACGGACGCCTTCCGGCGGTTCCTGGCCCAGGCGCCGTCCTTCGACGACCAGCTCGATCGGCTCGCGCGCCTGCGAGCCGAGGACCGGGAGGCAATCCGCGAGCTCGGTGACGAGATCACCACCGCCCTCGACGCGACCGCCATCCCCGAGGATGTGGCGTTCGCGATCAGTCGCTCGGTCGCCGGGCTCGGTGAGCACGGAGCCTTCGCCGTCCGCTCGAGCGCCACGGCCGAGGACCTGCCGACGGTGTCCTTCGCGGGTCAGCATGAGAGCTACCTCAACGTCGGCGCCACGTCGGTCCTCCGGCACATCCGTCGCTGCTGGGCCTCCCTGTTCACGGAGCGCGCGATCACCTACCGGCTGCGCCACGGCGTGGAGCACCCAACGGTGGCGATCGCCGTCGTCGTCCAGCGGATGGCGTTCGCGCAGGCGGCCGGCGTCCTCTTCACCGCCGACCCGCTGAGCTCCAACCGGAAGGTCGTCCACATCGAGGCCGGTTTCGGCCTTGGTGAGGGCCTGGTCGGGGGACTGGTGAACCCGGACGTCTACAAGGTCGCCGAGGGGGCGATCATCGCCCGCACGATCGCCGACAAGCGGATCACCACGTGCGCCGCGCCCGCGGGCGGGACGGAGACGCTGGTCCTCGAGCCGGAGCGGCGGCGCGTGCCGGTGTTGACCGACGCGCAGAGCGTGGCGCTCGCGCAGCTGGGCCGGCGCATCGAAGCCGGCCTCGGCCACCCCGTGGACGTCGAATGGTGCCTCGTCGAGGACGGGTTCCAGATCGTCCAGGCGCGACCGATCACCACCCTCTTCCCCATCCCCGAAGCCGGCGACGGCGAGACCCACGTCTACGTCTCCGTCGGTCACCAGCAGATGATGACCGACCCCCTGAGGCCCCTCGGGCTCTCCGTGTGGCACCTGACGACCTCGCGGTTCATGGCGGAGGCGGGCGGCAGGCTGTTCGTGGACGTGGCGGCCGAGCTCGCTTCGCCGGCGAGCCGTGCGAGGATTCTCGCCCTGGGGCGATCCGATCCCCTGATCGGGGATGCGCTGCAGACGATCATCGAGCGCGGCGACGTGATCTCGATGCGTTCCGAGGAGCCTCCGGGAGAACCCCAACCCGGCGACGCGCCGGACTCGATCGAGACCGATCCCGCCATCGTCGCCGAGCTCATCGAGCGCAGCGAGGCCTCACTGGACACGTTGAAACGCGACATCCGGACGAGGTCCGGGCCGGCGCTCCTCGACTTCATCCTGGCCGACATCCAGGAGCTCCGGCGGATCCTCTTCGACCCGCGGGGTCTGCGGGTGATCATGGCTGCGATGGAGGCCACGTGGTGGCTGAACGAGCAGCTGCAGGCCTGGTTGGGCGAGAAGAACGCGGCGGATGCGCTCACGCAGGCCGTCCCCCACAACGTCACGTCGGAGATGGGGCTGGCACTCCTCGACGTCGCGGACGCGATCCGCCCCCATCCGACGGTGGTGGCGTTCCTGGAGACCGTCCGCGACGACGGGTTTTTGGAGGAGCTGCCCACGCTCGCGGGCGGCCGGGAGGCGCGAGACGCCATCCGGGCCTACCTCGACACCTACGGCATGCGCTGCGCCGGCGAGATCGACATCACCGCCCCGCGCTGGAGCGAGCGCCCATCCACCCTCCTGCCCGCGCTCCTCGGCAACATCAGGAACTTCGAGCCGGGCGAAGGCGGCCGGCGCCTGGAGCGAGGGCGGCGGGAGGCCTCGAGCAGGGAGCGGGAGCTGCTGGCGCGGCTGGCGGTCCTGCCCGACGGCGAGCGCAAGGCCGACCAGACGAGGCGGATGATCGAGCGCGTCCGGACGTTCACCGGCTACCGGGAGTATCCGAAATACGGCATGGTGAGCCGGTACTTCGTCTACAAGCGGGCGCTGCTCGACGAGGCCGATCGCCTCGCGCGCGACGGCGTGCTCCGCAATCGGGAGGACATCTTCTTCCTGCGCTTCGAGGAGCTCCGCGACATCGTGCGCACCGGTCGGGTGGATGACGAGCTGATCGCCCGGCGCCGAGCGGCGTTCCGGTCCTATCGAGCCCTCACGCCGCCCCGGGTCTTCACCTCCGATGGCGAGGTCCTCACCGGAACCTACCGGCACGACGACGTCCCGACCGGCGCGTTCGTCGGCCTACCGGTCTCCGCCGGCGGGGTCGAGGGGCGGGCACGCGTGATCCTCGACATGGCCGCGGCGGACCTCGAACCCGGCGACATCCTGGTCACCGCCTACACCGACCCGAGCTGGACGCCCCTGTTCCTCGCGATCACCGGCCTGGTGACCGAGGTGGGCGGGCTGATGACCCACGGCGCGGTGATCGCGCGCGAGTACGGCCTGCCGGCCGTGGTGGGGGTCGAGGACGCGACCCGGCTGATCCGAGATGGCCAGCGGATCCGCGTGCACGGCACGGACGGGTACGTCGAGATCCTGGCCTGAACGGCACCCGGGCTCCGAGGGGCCCGCGCGTGTCGCCCGCCCCCGATGATCATCAGTTGTAACTGATCAGGTTATACTGATGATCATGCGAGATGAGGCTCGAGATCGCAGCCTGTCGAGCGCTGCGGACACCGCCGGGCAGCTGCGCGCCACCCTCGGCCTGCTCTATCACCGGATCCGCGAGACCCGCGTCGCGGGCGACCTGACGCTGCCGGAGAGCTCGGCGCTGAGCCGTCTCGAGCGCCAGGGACCCGCGACCGCGGCGCAGCTCGCCAAACTCGAGCAGATCAGCCCTCAGTCGATCGGGGCGACGCTGCAGGTGCTCGAGTCCGCAGGGCTGATCCAGCGCGCTTCGGACCCCGGCGACGGACGTCGCGTGATCCTTTCGCTCACCGAGGCCGGCCGTGCCGCCGTGCACCGCAAGCGCACGGCCAGGGCCGAGCAGCTGACGCGGGCGCTCGCGGAGATGACCGCGGACGAGCGGGCCCAGCTGGCGGCGATCGTGCCACTGCTCGACCGTCTCGCGCAGGCGCTGTGAGGGTGGCGGTGCCGCGGCCCGCGGCACGCGCCGCAGCACCGGCGGACGACGGCTACAAGTGGGTCGCCCTCGCCAACACGACGGCGGCGGTGTTCATGAGCCAGCTGGATGGTTCGATCGTGCTGATCGCGCTGCCGGCGATCTTCACCGGGATCCATCTCGATCCGCTCTCGCCGGGCAACGTCGGCTACCTGCTGTGGATGATCATGGGGTACCGCCTCGTGCAGGCGGTGCTCGTCGTCACGGTCGGGCGACTCGGGGACATGTTCGGCCGCGTGCGGATCTACAACGCCGGCTTCGCCGTCTTCACGGCCGCGTCGGTGATGCTGTCGTTCGACCCGTCCACCGGCGCCCATGGGGCCCTGTGGCTGATCCTGTGGCGCTTCCCGCAGGCCATCGGCGGCTCGATGCTGACCGCCAACTCGGCCGCGATCCTCACCGATGCCTTCCCGGAGGAGCAGCGCGGCTTCGCGCTCGGCACCAACCAGGTAGCCGGCCTGGCCGGGATGTTCATCGGGCTGGTCGCCGGCGGCGTCCTCGCGACGCTCGACTGGCGGGCGGTGTTCTGGGTCAACGTGCCGGTCGGCATCTACGGCACCGTGTGGGCGTACCTGAAGCTTCGGGAGACCGGCGAGCGCCATCGCACACCGATCGACTGGTGGGGCAACGTCGCCTTCGCGGTCGGGCTCTCGGCGATCCTCGTCGCCTCCACCTACGGGATCCAGCCCTACGGCGGCCACACCATGGGCTGGACCGACCCCTGGGTGCTCGGCGGCCTCGCCGGCGGCGTCGCGCTGCTGCTCGCGTTCGTGGCGATCGAACGCCGGATCGCGGCGCCGATGGTCGACCTCGGGCTGTTCAAGCTGCGCGCGTTCACGGCGGGCAACCTCGCGGGCTTCACGGTCTCACTCGCCCGCGGCGGCCTGCAGTTCATGCTCGTGATCTGGCTGCAGGGCATCTGGCTGCCGCTGCACGGGTACAGCTTCAGCCGGACCCCGCTGTGGGCCGGCATCTACATGCTGCCGCTCACCGTCGGGTTCCTGATCGCGGGTCCCGTGTCGGGCACGATCTCCGACCGCATCGGCTCGCGCGGCATCGCGACCGCCGGCGCCGCCGCGTCCGCCGCCTGCTTCATCGGCCTCATGCTGCTGCCGGTCGACTTCCCATACTGGGTCTTCGCGCTGCTGCTGGCGATGATCGGCGCGGCCACCGGCATGTTCGCCTCGCCGAACTCCTCGTCGATCATGGGGAGCGTCCCCGCCGCGAGCCGGGGCGTCGCCTCCGGGATGCGCGCGACGTTCC
>Ga0307374_10013429_pt1 | contig 11336 bp, 10 predicted proteins | sample OX3MG_FD_202532 | JGI IMG/M metagenome (GOLD analysis project Ga0307374, IMG submission 202532) | Soil microbial communities from Risofladan, Vaasa, Finland - OX-3 | ecosystem: Environmental > Terrestrial > Soil > Coastal area > Acid sulfate soil | place: Finland: Risofladan, Vaasa | collected... | reverse complement strand
CGACGTCGATCTCCGCTGACTCGCCGTTCTCGACCGTCGGGAGCGACCGTGCCTCCTCGAGCAGGCCGTCGAGCGTCACGTCGTCGTGCCCGTACGCGCCGTCGCCGACGCGGTCCGCGGCCACGCGCGCGTACGCCTCGGCGTCTGCCAGGCGAGCGCGCACGTCGTCGACCGAGCGCGCGGTCGCGTCGACGACCTCGACGAGCGCGTCCTTGCCTGCCCGGAGCTGCTCGAGCTGGAGGTGCAGGCCGCGCCGGCGCTCGGCGAGGTCGGCGAGGATGCGCCGGCGCGCCTCACGCGCCTCGTCGACCATCGCCCTGCACTCCGCCGTCGTCGACTCGAGGAGCGCAGCCGCCTCGGCGCGCGCGCGGGCCGACAGCGCGCGGGCCTCGGCCTCGGCCTCCCGTGTCCGCTCGGCGAGCACTCCGCCAGCCTCGGTGACGAGCTCGGCGGCGCGCGCCTCGGCGCGTGCGATCACGTCACGCGCCGCCTCGTGCGCTGTCCGAAGCACCTTCGCGGTCTCCGCGCCGACGGCGGCGGTGAGCGTCTCCTCGTCGAGCACGGGGGACGCGGCGCGGCGCTCCGCCTCGACGAGCCTGGCGCCGATGTCCGCCTCTCGCGCCCGCAGGTCGCGGATCGCGCCTGCGGCCTCCTCGAGGAAGCGTCGGACCGCGTCCTGGTCGAAGCCGCGGCGCGTCACGGGGAACGAGCGCCCGGCGACCTCGTCGGGCCCGAGCGACGCGGCGATCCTCGTGAGCGGCTGGTCGGACACGTCGGGTGAGCCTAGGTCCTCAGTGGCGGGCCGACGGCGGCACGAGCCGGCCACCGAGCTGCTCGAGATCCGAGATGGCCTGGCCGATCGACGAGACCGCGAGCACCTTCAGTGTCGGCCCCGCGTGCGCCACGGCAGTCTGGTACTCGCCCGGTGGGACGAAGAACAGCGCGGCGCCGGCCTCGCGGACCGCGATCGTCTTCTGCGCGACGCCGCCGACGTCACCCACCTGCCCGGTCACCGAGATCGTCCCGGTCGCCGCGATCTTCAACCCCGCGGTGAGGTCGTTGCGGTCGAGCTTCTGGATGAGGCCGAGCGTGAAGGCGAGGCCAGCAGACGGTCCCTGAATGCCGTCGGCCGAGATCGAGACCGGGAACGGCAGTCCGACCGTCGTGTAGGCCTGGAGCGCGCCGACGATGCCGAGGCACGGCGCCGGGGCACCGTGGACCTCGAGCGGCGGGAGCGCGGTGTCCGTCCCGACCGGGGCGCACACCTCCGGCGTGCTCGATCCCGAGGACGCCACGCGGATCTCCCCGAGCCGCAACCGCACGTGGTGCGACGCCCCGCCCGCGAGCGTCCGCACGGCGACGTCGACGGTCGCGCCGGGCGCGTGCGCGCCCAGCGCGGCGACGAGGCCGGCGAGCGTCCGGACCGTCGCGCCGTCGACCGCGGTGATGACGTCGCCGACCGCGAGCCCGCGGGACGCGGCCGAATCGGGTTCGGGCTGGTAGACGGTGACGCCCGACGGCACGGCGCGCGTCGGGTAACCGAGCGTGCGGAGCGCGACGACCGTCGCCGCCTGGCGTGCGTCCGCCATGTCGACGACACCCTGCGCTTGGTACTGGGCACTGCTCGCGGTCCCGACGAGCTCCGAGCTCGGCACGACCTGCGCGCTCGAGTCGAGCTCGTAGTAGAGGTACGAGAGCGCGCGCAATGGCACGAGCTCGACGTCAGTGAGCATGACCGCACCGAGGTGCGTGCGCGCGAGGCCCTTCGGGACCGTGACGAGCGAGGACACTGGCACGCCGGATCCCGGGGTGATCGCGTAGTAGGGGACGCTCACGACCGAGGCGATCCCCGCCGCGAGGACGAGGAGCGCGGCGACGCCCGCGCCGACGCCGACCACGCGCCAGCGGACCCGCGGACGGCTGGGCGCCGCGACATCGGGGCCGCCGCCCGCGGCCATCGCGGCGTCGTCCGCGGCCGTCGCGGCGTCGTCCGCGACCTGCGGCGCGCGCCGGCCGAGGTGCCACGACCGGCGTGCAGCAGTGCTCACGTCCCGTAGCCTGCCACGAGGACCGCACGGGGCGAGACGCGAGCCCGACGCGGGGGAGGTCGTCGATGCCCGGTTCGACACGACACGACGCCGGCGGGACCGGCGCCCGTCGCGGGCGCGCGGTCGATTCGGCAGGAGGCCCGGCGGCCGCGGACCCCGACACGACGCGCCGGCGCGGCGAGATCGCGATCGCCGGGCGCGCGGGCGACGAGGCGCTGGTCCGCGCAGCGCTCGCGGACGCGCACGGCCGCGTGCGGGTCGCCGCGCTCGCCGCGCTCGTCCGGATGAGCCGTGCGACGACAGCCGACGTCGCGACGCTCCTGCGCGACGCCGACCCGACCGTAAGGCGCGACGCGTGCGAGCTCGCTCCCGCCGTCGCGGGCGCCCCCGTCGTGCCGCTGCTCGACGACGCGGACGCCCGGGTCGTCGAGGCCGCCGCGTTCGCCGCGGGAGAGCTCGGGATCACCGACGCGGTCCCCGCGCTGGCGAGGATCGCGCGCGCACACGGTGAGCGCCTGTGCCGCGAGTCTGCCGTCGCGGCCCTCGGCGCGATCGGCGACGTGCGCGGCCTTCCCGCGGTGCTCGAGGCGACGCACGACGCACCGGCGATCCGGCGGCGCGCGGTCGTCGCGCTCGCGGCCTTCTCGGGCGACGAGGTGGACGCGTCGCTCCGCGAGCGCCTCGCGGATCGCGACTGGCAGGTGCGTCAGGCCGCCGAGGACGTGCTCGGGATCAGCGGCGAGGAGCCGCGGTGACCGACGCTCCGAGCACGTCGAAGGTCGCGAGGCAGCGCGCGGCTCCGAGGACCGCGGTGCGCGACGGCTCTCGCGCCGCGTGGACGGGCAGACCGGTCGCGCTCGCGATCCTCTGCGCGACGCCCGCGAGCAGCGACCCTCCCCCAGAGAGGTGGAGCCCCGCGCCGAGGAGGTCGTTCGCGAGGTCGGGCGGGGCGCTCGAGATGCAGCCGACGGCGGCCGCGACGACCGGGGCGACGAGCCCGTCGATCGACGGCCGGATGTCCGCGGGCGAGACGACCACTGCGCACGGCGCGCCGTCCGCGCCCCGGCGCCCGGTGACCTCGAGGTGCGGCGCGTCCGTCCAATCGGTCGCCGGCGGCGCGCCGTCCGCGCCGATTCGTCGCACGACCTCGGTCGCGACCCCCGGGTCGACCACGAGGTCGTAGCGGCGGGAGAGCATGAGGCGGACCGCGTCGTCGACGTCGTCGGCTCCGACCGAGAGCGACGCCGAGGTCACGAGCCCGCCGAGCGCGAGCACCCCGATCTCCGTCGTGCCCGCGCCGACGTCGACGACCATCGAGCCCGTCGGCTCCTCGATCGCGAGGCCCGCGCCGAGCGCGCACGCGACCGGCTGCTCGACGAAGCGGACCTGGCGCGCCCCGGCGCGCCGCAACGCCCGGTCGAGCGCCCGGCGCTGCACGTGGGTCGCGGACGCCTGCACGCACGCGAGGACACGCGGGTGCGCGAGTCGCGAGACACCGGCCGCACGCAGAACCTCCAGGAGCAGCTCCTCGGCGAGCGCGATGTCGACGAGCTGGCCGTGGCGCACGGGCCGCTCGAGGCGCACGCGCCCCGCGGTCGCCGACGCGAGCGCGGGCGCGGCCCGCCCGAAGGCGAGGAGCCGGCGGCTGTCCGCGTCGACGGCGACGACCGTCGGCTCCTCGAGGAGCAGCGCGCCACGGGCGTCAGCGACGCGGGTCGTCGCGGAGCCGAGATCGAGCGCGAGGTCGTTGCTCACTTCCCGCGACCGGTCACGAAGCCATCGTACGCGCCGCCCGGCGGGGGCCGACCGGCACCACGGCGTCCGCAGCGGTAGCGTCGTGCGCCGTGGCTGCGTTCGCCGGCGACTTCGACGACCTTCCCGAGGACGACTCCGCCTCCCAGCCCCTCCCGGCCGAGGACCGCCTCTGGCGGCACCCGTCCGAGCTCGGCGCGCTCGGCGCCTCGCTGCCGCTCGACCCGATCACCGTACGTCGCCGCTGGCTCGCCAGCCAGCCGACGAAGGCGAGCGCGTGGACCGCAGGCCTCGTCGGTGCGATCCTCGCGACCGGGCTCGTCGCGCTGGGCACCCACCTCGCGTCCGCGATCACCGCCCACCCGCCCGCCGCCGGCACCGACGTCGGCTCCGGCTCCGCGCTCGCGTCGAAGACCACGCTCCCCCAGCTCCCCGCCGCCGAGAGCGTCGGCGCGATGCTCGCCGCGCAGATCGCGACGATCGGCCGCTCGGTCGTCGCGCTCGAGGTGACGCGCGGGACGAGCTCGAACCAGGTGCTCGCCGTCGGCGTGCGAGCGGACGGGATGCTGCTCGCCCCGGCCGCCGAGGTCGTCGGGGCCACGAGCGTCGTCGTCACGCTGCCGGACGGGATGGACTACGTCGGCACGGTCGTCGCGAGCGACCTCTCGCAGCGCGCCGCGTCGAGCGGCCTCGCGCTCGTGCACATCAACGGGGTCTCCGACCTCGCGGTCGCGCCGTTCGAGTCCGCGCAACGCTCGGGCCAGCGCGAGCTCGCGGTCGCGCTGAGCGCTCCGGGGGGCTCGCGCTTCTCGGTCGGCTCGGTCGACACCTCCGGTCAGACCACGACGACCCCGAGCACGATCCTCGTGGACGCGATGCCGACCGACCTCTCGGCGGGCGCCGCGCCGGCGGGAAGCGTGCTCGTCGGCGCGCACGGCGACGTGCTCGGCATCGTGACCGCACAGGTCGGCGGCGAGGCTCTCGCGACTCCGGCCTGGATCGCGAGCGGCGTCGTCAACCAGCTCATCGCGAACGGGACCGTGGACCACGGCTGGCTCGGCATCGAGGGCACGACGACGAACACGCCCGTGCGCGGGGTGCGGGTCACGGTCGTCACCGCCGCGAGCGCGGCGGCACTCGCGGGCGTGCGCCCGGGGGACGTTATCGTGTCGGTCGCGGGCCACCGCGTGACCTCGATGGCCCAGCTCCAGGGCCGGCTCTACTTCGCCCCGCCCGGCGACCGCCTGCCGCTCGCCGTCGAGCGAGGCGGGCGGACGGTCGTCGTGCACACCGTGCTCGACGACGCTCAGCTCGGCTGAGGGTTCCGGTGCCGGTCGTGCGGGGCCGGCAGGCCGACCTCGGCGACGGCACGCTGGTCACGCGCCTGCTGCCGTCGTCGCTCCGACGGACCGTCGGACCGTGGTGCTTCGCCGACGTCTTCCGGGCGACCGGCATCGGGGACCTCCCGGGCATGCACGTCGCGCCACACCCCCATGTCGGGCTCGAGACCGTGACGTACCTCGTCGAGGGCGAGGTGAACCACCGCGACGGCCTCGGGAACGACGCCGTCGTGCGCCCGGGCGAGCTCTCGCTCATGACCGCCGGTGCCGGGATCGCGCACAGCGAGCACTCCCCGCCCGGCCACGGACCGGTGCTCCACGGCGTCCAGCTCTGGATCGCGCTCCCGGACGAGCTGCGCCACGCGACGCCCGCCTACCGGCACGCACGGGCGCTGCCGTCGGCTGCGGTCGGCGGGCTCGACTGCCGCGTGCTCCTGGGCTCGTTCGCCGGAGTGGCCTCGCCCGCCGCGGGGCTCACGCCGTGCGTCGCGGCCGAGCTCGTCTGGCCGCGCACGGCCGGCGGATCCCGCACGGCCGGCGGATCCCGCACGCCCGTGCCCCTCGACCCGTCCTACGAGCACGCGGTCGTCGTGCTCGGCGAGTCCGTCTCACTCGACGGCGTCGAGATCGGCCCCGGCCAGCTCGCGGTCCTCGACGCCGGTGCGGACGCGGTCGCGCTCGACGCTCCGCCCGGCGGGCGCGCCCTGCTGCTCGGCGGCGCGCCGTTCCGCGAGGACCTGCTCATGTGGTGGAACTTCGTCGCCCGCACCGCGGAGGAGATCGAGGACGCTCGGTCGCGCTGGGAACACGGCGGGTTCGATCCGGTGAGCGCGGACGCCTCGCCGCCCGTGCCCGCTCCCCCGCTCCCCGCGGGGCGGCTCCGGGCACGTCGGTGAGACGGCGCGCCTAGATTCGCGTCATGGACCCCGATCTGCCTGCCGGAATGGGCGGCTTCTTCCAGGGGATGCTCGGCGACCTCCTCCGGCTGCTGAAGACCGACTCGCCGATCCAATGGGACCTCGCGGTCCAACTCGCCCAGCGCGTCGCCTCGGGAGACGCCCCCGAGGCGAACGTCGACCCCGTCGACCGCATGCGACTCGAGGGCCTGCTCGGCATCGCCGAGCTCCACGTCGCCGACGTCACCGGCATGACGACGACCCCGACCGGCCGGCCGCTGTCGATCGTGGCGACCGGGCGGGCCGAGTGGGCGCGGCGCAGCCTCGAGGGCTGGCGCCCGGTCATCGAGCAGATCGCCGCGGCCCTTGCCCCGCCGGCGCGCGGCACGCCCCCGCCGGCGCCCGAGGAGGGCGAGGACGAGATGGCGGCGTTCATCGGCCAGTGGACGACCGCCGTCGCACCCGCGATGATCGCGATGCAGGTCGGCTCCGTCGTCGGCCACCTGGCCGAGCGAGCTCTCGGGCAGTACGAGCTGCCGCTGCCGCGTCACACGGACGCCGAGCTGCTCGTCGTCCCCGAGAACGCGAGGAAGTTCGCGGACGACTGGAGCCTGCCGCCCGACGACCTGTTCCTCTGGCTGTGCGTCCACGACGTCGCGACCCACGCGGTGCTCACGCGCAGTCACGTGCGGGCACGGCTCGAGGCGCTCCTCGTCGAGCAGGCGCGCGGCTTCCGCCCGGACCCGAAAGCGCTCGAGCAGCGCCTCGGCGAAGCCGTCTCGGGCGCGGGCGGGGACCTGGCGGACCTCACGAGGCTGCTCGGTGACCCGGGCGCGTTCGGCGAGATCGAGGACACGCCGGAGATCCGCCGGGTCCGCGCCGAGCTGTCCGCCCTCACCTCGGCGGTCGCGGGCTACGCCGTGTGGGCCACCGACACGGTCGCGACGCGCGCGATCGGCGCGCGCGGCGCGATCGCCGAGGCGATGCGCCGCAGGCGCGTCGAGCGCGGCGACGAGGAGCGGGTCGCCGAGTCGCTCTTCGGGCTCCGTCTCGACCAGGACGCGGTCGACCGGGGCGAGGCCTTCGTCCGCGGCGTCGTCGAGCGGCGCGGCGACGCGGAGCTCGCGAAGCTCTGGGTCGTCGAGGGCGCCCTCCCGACGCCCGCCGAGCTCGACGCGCCCGGCCTGTGGATCGAGCGCGTGAACCTGCCCCCGCTCGACGACCTCGACGCGCCCGGCGAACCGGTCTGAGCCGGCCGCGACGCGCCGCTCGACCCGCGAGCCGGGCCGAGCCCGCGGCGCTACGCGCCCGGCGCCTCGGAAGGAGCGCTGCCCTCGCCGGCTCCGGCGCCGGATTCCTCGGCGGCGGCTCCTGCGGGCTCGGCCTCGTCCGCGACGCGGGGCGCCGGCTCCTCCTCGGGGATCCCGAGGTCCCACTCGAGCAACAGGTTCTCGCGCTCGGCGTCGCGCACGACGCGCTCGCGGTTCCGGCGGAACTGCGGGTCGTGCGGCGGCAGCAGCACGAGACGCGCGAGCGCGCGCTCGCGGAACGCCTCGACGAGGGCGCGGTCCCCGAACTGCGAGTCGACCTCCCAATGCGGCGCGACGGGGCCGAGGTAGACGACGCGCACGTGGCCGCGAGGTGGTTCGGGCGGCGCGCTCGCCTCGACGGGTGACATCGTCATAGGGTGCTCCTTGGTATCGGCCGCACGGGTCGGTGCGGCTCCGCATTCTACCGGCGGGCGCGGCCGACCCCGGGGTGGGCACGAGGAACCGGGCACGAGGAACGGAGTGTCACGCGATGCGAGCGCATCGTGCGCCCGCGACACAGAGCGCTAACGGCCCGCTAACAGCTCGGACACAGCATCCGGGTGTAGCGTCGCCTCAGAGGCGGGAAAGCGCAGGCAGGAGGGGTCGCGCAAGGTTGTGCGCCCACCGTGCTCCCCGCCGACGAGACGGCTGATCGTGCTGGTCGGTCGGCGTGCGGCCGTGCCGCCGGGCTGCCGAAGGGTGCCCCGGGCGGGCTGACATGGTGGCGTGCTCCCGGGCGGCAGAATGGTGGTGTGATGGACACCGTGTGGATGACCGAGGGCAAATGCCGGGAGCTGCCTCCCGAGACGTTCTTCCCGAGTGACGGCGTCGGGGTCGAGATCGCGCGCCGAATCTGCGCGGACTGCCCGGTCAAGGCCCAGTGCCTCGAGTACGCGATGGCGAACCACATCGACCACGGTGTCTGGGGCGGCACCTCGGAGCGCGAGCGGCGTAGGCTCGCGCGCCAGCGCCGGCACCTCACGCTGCACTCGGCCCGCTAGGACACGGGCGCCGCGCGCGGCGGCCGGGGGACGCGCGGGGCGGTCCCGGAGAGGTGGACCGTGCTCGAGTGCGTCGTGAACCTGAGCGAGGGACGCGACCGCGACCTCGTCGACCGGATCGTCGGCGCGGCCCGTGGCGCGGTGCTCGACGTCCACGTCGATCCCTGGCACAACCGCTCGGTCGTCACGCTCGCCGGCACGGATCTCACGCCCGCCGTGCGCGCGCTCGCGGCGGCGACCGTCGAGCTCGTCGACGTGCGCAGCCACGCCGGAGCGCACCCGAGGCTCGGCGCGCTCGACGTCGTGCCCTTCGCCCCGATCGGGCCCGGCGCCGACACTCGCGGCCTCGACGACGCGATCGCCGCCCGGGACGACTTCGCGCGCTGGGCGGGGGAGGCGCTCGGCCTCCCGTGCTTCATCTACGGGCCGGAGCGCTCGTTGCCCGACGTCCGCCGCAGGGCGTGGGTCTCGCTCGATCCCGACCGCGGCCCCCGCGCACCGCACCGCACCGCGGGAGCTGCGTGCGTCGGGGCCCGTGGCCCGCTCGTCGCGTACAACCTGTGGCTCGCGCGGCGCGACCTCGCGCTCGCGCGCCGGATCGCCGCACAGCTCCGGGGACCGGCGATACGGGCACTCGGGCTCGCGGTCGGAGACCACGTGCAGGTGTCGTGCAACCTCGTCGCGCCGGCGGAAGTCGGACCCGGGGCCGTCTACGACGCGGTCTCCGCCGTCGCGCGTGTCGAGCGAACGGAGCTCGTGGGCCTCGTCCCGCGCGACGTTCTCGAGCGCGAGCCCCGGGACCGGTGGGCCCGGCTCGACCTCGGCGAGGAGCGCACCATCGAGCACCGGCTCGGGGCCGGCGGCTGAGCGACGCTCAGGACGCGGCTTCGACCCCGCGCTCGTGCAGCACGCGCGACCGGCGGACCCGGCGGCGCTCGCGCTCGCTCATCCCACCCCAGATCCCGAACTTCTCCCCGTTCGCGATGGCGAACTCGAGGCAGTCCTGCTGGACGACGCAGCCCCGGCACACTTCCTTCGCCTCGCGGGTCGACGAGCCGCGCTCGGGGAAGAAGAGCTCCGGATCGACGCCCATGCAGTTCGCGCGGGACTGCCACTCCTGGTCGATTTGGCCTACGAGCGCCTGGACGTTCACCGGCACCCTCCTCTCGCCGACCACCACCCGGGGCCGAGTGGCAACGGTGGAATTACACCGATGTCATCATGATGGCCCAGCTCACGGCCGGTTGCAAGGGGGTCCTTGACACGGGCGGTCGCCCGTGCGTTCAGGAACCGGGCCGAACGCGCCGCGTACGCCCCGAGCGGCGCTCGACGAAGTCGACGAGCACGTACCCGCCGAGCTCGTCGGGCGTCGTGAAAAACGCCCGCCCGTTGTTCAACCTGGTCATCTGCTCCGTGAACGCACGGAGGCCGCCGGTCGCGTCGAGCACGAACGTGTCGATCGTGATCCGCGCGCGCGTGCACCGCACGACCTCGCCGAGCGTCGCCTCGATCGTCTCGCGCGCGGGCGGATAGTCGAAGAAGACCTCGCCTCCCGCGATCACGTGAGCGGTCGGCTCGCCGTCGGTGATCACGACGATCTGCTTCGCGCCGCGCCGCGACGCGAGCATCGAGCGGCCGAGCGCGAGCGCGTGCTGGAGGTTCGTCCCGTAGGCGAAGTCCCACGAGACCTGCGGGAGCTCCTCCGGGCGGATCTCGCGGGCGGTCGCCGAGAAGCCGACGATGCCGAGGTAGTCGCGCGGGTAGCGCGTCGCGATGAGCGACTGGAGCGCCATCGCGACCTTCTTCGCCGCGAGGAAGTTGTCGCGCATCGGCATCGAGAGCGAGAGGTCGACGGCAAGGACCGTCGACGCCGCGCTCAGGTGCTCGTTGCGCTCGATCTCGAAGTCGTCGGCGACGAGCCGGATCGGCACGCGCGGTGCGCCCGTGCCCTCGGACGCGCCGCGCACGAGCGCGTTGCGGAGCGTCCGCTCGATGTCGAGGTGGAGCGGGTCGCCGTGCTCGTAGGGCTTGGTCTCGGGGTCGCGGTCGTGCCCGGTCCCCGCGACGCCGACCGGGTGCTCGCCGACCCGGTCCCGCCGAAGGCGCGAGAAGAGCTCGTCGAGCGCGCGCGCCCCGAGCGTCCGCAGCCCGCGGGGCGTCATCTCGAGCCGCCCCTCGCGCCGGGCGACGAGCCCGCGCTCCTCGAGCAGGCGCGTGAGGCCCGCGAGCGTCTCGAGATCCGCGGCTGCGTCGGGCCCGAGCAGCTCGGCGACCGATCCGAGGTCGACCTCGGCGAGCTCGCCGGGCTGGGTCACGGAGCGGAGCATCGAGCCGAGCTCGTCGACACGAGCGAGCTCCGCGTAGACGTCGGTGGCGGCCCCGATCCCGATCCCGCGCCCGCCCTGGAGGGGTGCCGCGCGGTCCCACGCGAGCGACGGGAGCGCGTCGCGCAGGTTCCCGCCGAGGCGGTCGATCTGCCACGCGAGGTCGACATCCGCGAGCAGCTCCTCGGAGAGCGCGGCGAGCTCGGCGCGCTGCCCGGGAGTCATCGACGCGAGGAGGGCGCTCGCCGCGGCCATGCGCGCCGCGAGCTGGGCGAGAAGCTCGTCGAGGTCGCGGGCACCGCCCGGGAACAGGTCGCCGTAGTCGGACATGAACTGCTCGAACGTCGGGTCGATCGGCTCGCCGGCCGCGCGTTGCTCGAGCATCGTGTTCAGCGCGCCGAGACCGGCGCGCAGGTGCTCGCGCTCCTCGGGGCCGGCCGCGGCCAGCGCGGCGGCCGCGCCGTCGAGGTGGAGCTGGGCGACGTCGCGCCGGAGATCGCCGACGAGCGAGTCGAACGCGTCGGCCGCGTCCTTCGACGTCCACTCGTATCCGGAGAGCTCACGGAGCCGCGCCGCGAGGCCCGGCGGCAGCAGGTCGAGCCGCGTGTGGGCCTCGGCGGCCCTGCGGGCCGCGTCCCCGTCGACGTCGCCGACGGGGACGACGG
>Ga0307374_10013422_pt1 | contig 11341 bp, 12 predicted proteins | sample OX3MG_FD_202532 | JGI IMG/M metagenome (GOLD analysis project Ga0307374, IMG submission 202532) | Soil microbial communities from Risofladan, Vaasa, Finland - OX-3 | ecosystem: Environmental > Terrestrial > Soil > Coastal area > Acid sulfate soil | place: Finland: Risofladan, Vaasa | collected... | reverse complement strand
GCCTGGTCAGGCCCGGATCGTGGCTGACGCACGAAGGCGACCGCCCGGATACCGGGCGGTCGCCTTCGTTGAGCTGCGGAATACGCGAACCAGGCCCGCCTAACGGCGGCGCCACCAGTGAGCGGTCCGGGTCGCGTACGTCATGGCCGAAGCGTATCAGCCGATCGTGTACACGACGGTGATCTGGACGCTTACCTGCTGCTTGCCTGGCGAGATCGGCACCGAGGGGGCCGCCCTGGCGGCGCCGGAGGCGCTGAACTCGGGATAAGGAATCGTCGCTGACTGGTCGGAGATGCTGATCACGCCGCCAAGCGGCCGGCCGAGCGCGCGGGCGAACTGGGCCGCCTTGGCCTGCGCATCGCGGACGGCGCTGGTCCTGGCCCGCGCCAGCAGGCCGCTCGTGTCGGCCAGGTTCAGTGACACCCCATCCACCGTGGTCGCGTTGCCGCCCGCGGTGACGGCCGCCTGGATCTGGCTTCCGGCCTTGGACAGGGCCCGCAGCGTCGCGGTGAGCTGCTCGCTGACTCCGTAGCCGACCGGAACCTGGCTGTTACCGCTGTAGTTGGGCGAGATCGACAGGCCGGAGGTCTGGATATCGGCCGCATGCACGCCGCCGGACTTCAGTGCGCCGATCACCCGCCTGGCGGCCCCGTTGGCGTGCGCCAGCGCGGCGGATACGGAAGAGGCGCTGGTCTGCACGCCCATGGACAGGACAAGCTGATCGGGCGTTCCGCTGACAGTTCCCGTCCCGGTCACGGTGATCTTGCCGCCAGCTCCTGAGGAGGTCAGCACAATCCCGGCTGAATGGCTGTCCGCGGCAGACTCCGAGGCCGCCGAACCAGGCTGGGCAGACCCGAGCAGGAAAGCGCCGATAAGCACAGCGGCGGAGACAATTCCGATCGCTATCGGCCGGTAAATAGGCTTTATATTGACAATCATGGCTGCTCCCGGTCTGCGCGGTTCCTGGAACTGAGACGCATGCCGGGAGTAGCCGGTTCCGCCCGTCTCAGCGAACGGCCGGCCAGCAGGTCAGCGAAGAGTGCGGCTGTTACCCGTGGCGGCTTCCCCTGGTCGCTATTACGTACAGGACGACAGCGAACAGGACGGCGAGCAGGGTAACCGTCCCGAAGCGGCGGTCGCGCTCGTCCCGAAGCCGCGGGACCTGCCTGACTCGCGTTGCCAGTTCGCTCGAGGCGCCGCGAAAGAGGGCAAAGTGCCAGCCAATGAAGATAGCTAAGGTAGCAAAGATGGCGATGTAGAACGCGGCATGCTTGCTCATGCGGTAAAGAATGGCATACGCAGCTATTTGCGCCAGCGATTTAAATGAAAATTGAGTTGCGCGCCGCTGCCGGCGGCAACTTTCCCGGACACCCCGGCCGCGTGATCATGACACGGCGGCCGGCGGCGAGGACCTGATCAGGCTGACTGCCGCCGAGATCGGCCGGATGTACCTGAACGTCTACGTCCCGCAGTTGCAGCACGCCGGCGGTCTGCTCGGATACGTCCAGCGCCAGCTCGGCCTGGCCGGTCGCCTCCACCGCACCGCTGGCAAGAATCACCGAGCAGTTCGCCGCCGCGGTTCGCCGGTTCGCCGTGAGCGAGACGCCGCTGTTCCGGACCGAGAAGCGCCGCCGCCCCGAACTTGACTTCATCAAACCGACTTCGTCGGACCTAGCCCTCTAGTCGAACTCGACCCAGGTGCCGGATCCGCTATCGCGGGCGGCACGGAAGGCCACGATCGCGGCGGCGAGGTCCTCGATCGCGAGGCCGAGCGACTCGAAGATCGTGATCTCCGCATCGTCCCGGCGGCCCTGGCCGGGGGCAAGCCCGGCGAGCAGGTCGCCGAGCTCGGCGCGGATGTGCTCGGGCCCGACGGCGCCGTCGGCGGCGGCCAGCAGGTAATCGCCCGACTCGGCGAGTACCGACTCCCGGCTGTCCGCGAACAGGGCCGCGTCCGCCACGGTCGCCGTGTCAAGCTCCCTGACGGCGGGCAGGCAGGCGCCGATCGCGTTGATGTGGGTGCCCGGCGCCAGCCAGTCCCGGTCAAGCACCGGGACCGGCGAACTCGTCGCGGTCACGACGATCCCCGCCCCGGCGACGGCGTCGCGGGCCGAGTCGCAGCCAATGACCCGGAGAGCACCCGCGCCGACCTCGGCCAGGGCGGCGGGAGCCACGTCCGCCGCGAACTTCGCCGCCTTGGCCGGCGAGGTGCCCGCGATCCGGACGTCGGTGAGCGGCCTGGTCGCGCTGATCGCCATCAGGTGGGTCCTGGCCTGCACGCCCGTGCCGACGATGGCCAGCACGTCCGCGTCCGGCCTGGCCAGCAGCGACGTGGCGACGGCGGAGACGGCAGCCGTCCTGATCTCGGTGACCGCTGAGGCATTGAGCACGGCGAGCGGCTGGCCGGTGTCCGGGCTCGACAGCAGCACGATGCCCTGGTGGCTGTCCAGGCCGATGGCGGGGTTACCCGGCATCACGCAGATCGCCTTGAGTCCGTACCCGGCGGCGGGTCCTGGCTGATAGGACGGCATCAGCGCCATCAGGCCGGCCGCCCCCTCCGGCTTCAGCACCGACCGCAGCGGCTGGAACACCTCGCCGCGCGCCCTCGCGGCGAGCGCATCGCGCATCGCGTCGGCGCAGAGCGGGTAGCCGAGCACCGAGCGGACCGCGCCGCCCGACAGGACAAGCAGTTCCATCACGCGCCTCTACTCGGGCCCGGCGGCGTACTCGGTGTCCGCGAGCTCAGTCTCCGTGAACTGGGCGCGCTCCGCGTGCGAGGTCGGCGACCGGGCGCGTAGCGCCTTGGTGCGCGGCCCGATGGCCACTTCCTCAGGACGGTGCTCGGGCACTGGCCGGTGAGCGATCCGGTAGACCTCGGCACCGTCGACCGTCTCACGCTCGAGCAGCAGCTCAACGAGCTCGTCCAGCATGCCCTTGTTCGTCCGGATCAGCTCGACGGAGGCTTGCTCGGCCTCCCTGAGCAACCGTGCGACCTCGGCGTCGATGGAGGCCTGGGTGGACTCCGCGAACGGCCGGCTGGAGAAGCCGTTGCCGCCGCCGCCGAGGAAGACGGAGCCGCCCTGCGGATAGCCGACCGGGCCGAGCTTGGGCGACAGCCCGAACTCTCTGACCATCCTGGTCGCGATGTCGGTGGCGGTGGACAGGTCGTTCGCGGCGCCTGTCGAGCCCTGGCCGAGCTCGACGAGCTCGGCGGCGCGTCCGCCGAGCCGGACCGCCAGCGAGTCGTGCAGATAGTCCTCGCCGTACAGGTGCCGCTCGATCAGCGGCAGCTGCTGGGTGGCGCCGAGCGCCTGGCCGGCCGGCAGGATCGTGACCTTCGCGACCGGGTCGGCGTGCTCGGACAGGGCGGCGACGATCGCATGCCCGGCCTCGTGCACAGCGACCGCGTACTTTTCCTCGGGCAGCAGGACGTTGGAGCCTTCCCGCCGGCCGAGCAGGATCCGGTCCCGCGCGTCGTCGAAGTCGGCGGCGGTCAGTACGTCACGGTCGCCGCGGACGGCGAAGATCGCGGCCTCGTTGGCCAGGTTGGCCAGGTCAGCACCGGAAAACCCGGGCGTTCCCCTGGCCACGACCTTCAGGTCGACGTCCGGCGCCAGCTTCTTGTCGCGGCAGTGCACGGCCAGGATCGCGGCCCGCTCGTCGAGCGTCGGCAGCGGGATCGTGATCTGCCGGTCGAACCTGCCCGGCCGCAGCAGCGCCGGATCGAGCACCTCAGGTCGGTTGGTGGCGGCGAGGACCACGATGCCCTGGGTCATGTCGAAGCCGTCCATCTCGGCGAGCAGCTGGTTCAGGGTCTGCTCGCGCTCGTCGTTGGCGACCACCGCGCCGGACCCCGCCCGGCGCTGACCGATCGCGTCGACCTCGTCGACGAAGATGATGGCGGGTGCCCGCTTGCGCGCCTCGCTGAACAGGTCGCGTACCCGAGCGGCACCGACGCCGACGAACATCTCCACGAAGCTCGATCCGGTCACCGAGAAGAACGGAACCGAGGCCTCCCCCGCCACCGCCCTGGCCAGCAGCGTCTTGCCGGTGCCAGGCGGCCCGATCATCAGCACGCCGCGTGGCGCCATCGCGCCTGCTCGCTGGTAGCGAGCCGGGTTGCGCAGGAAGTCGATGATCTCGCTAATCTCCTCCTTCGCTCCGCCATAGCCGGCCACGTCGGCGAACTTGGTGCTCGGCCGCTCGGCGTCGAACACCTTGGCTCTCGATCGCCCGACTCCCATGGCGCCCTGCAGTGCCCCGGACGCGCCCCGGGACATCCGCCGGAACAGCCAGATGACGAAGATCAGCGGGGCCAGCAAGATCAGCCAGTACAGCAGCTCCGTGCTGAGCCCGGGCGAGGACGCGCTCGCCGAGATGCTCTTGACGCCGTCCGCCTTCAGCTGGTTCGCGAGCTGCGTCGTGGGCGCACCGGGAATCACGGTCGTGTACGGCTTGCCGTTGGTCAGCGTGCCGCTGGCCGCGGTATTGCTGCCGCTGGACGACGAGGAGAACGTGACGTCCTTGAGCTTGTGCTGGTTCGCGTGGGTGATGAACTGGGTGTAGTTCAGCGTGACCGTGCCGGTGTTGTTGATTCCCGGCAGGAAGAAGTACAGCGCCAGCATCGCGACGATCGCGATCGGCCAGAGCCAGTGCCGCCAGGCTGGCGGCGGCGGCGGTGCCGTCGGGGCTGGCTTGTCACCCGGCGGCGGCGAACTCGGCTGCTTGCTCATAAGTCATTGTTACGTACTGCGCGGAGCATCTCGGCCGTGGTGTGCCCGTTGTCGCTCACGCGGCCGCGAGCTCGGACGGCTCGGCGATCACGTCGACGAGCGCCCCGTTCCGCAGCACGGTAACCTCCAGCGGCTTGCCGATCGCCTCGCCGAACATCAGCCGCTGCAGGTCCTGGGCTGTGGTCACCGGCTTCCCCGCCGCGCTGACCAGGATATCGCCGACTCGCAGCCCCGCTCGCGCGGCCGGCCCGTCGGCCACCAGCTCGGCCACCGTAGCCCGTCCTTCCGCCCCACACGCTCGTGCAGCGAGGCGGGCAGCGGCGTCGGGGCGCTGACGATGCCCAGGTACGCCCGCCGCACCCGGCCGTGCTGCATCAGCGCGGAGATGATCTTCCTGGTCGTCGAGTTGATCGGCACGGCGAGGCCGAGCCCGACGCCGGCGACCGCCGTGTTGATCCCGACGACGCAGGCACGGGAGTCGGCCAGCGCACCGCCTGAATTGCCGGGGTTCAGCGAGGCGTCGGTCTGGATCACGTCCTCGATCAGCCGGACGGCCGACCCGCTTCTGGTCGGCAGCGACCGCCCGAGCGCGCTCACCACCCCGGCGGTGACCGAGCCTGCCAGCCCGAGCGGGCTGCCGACGGCGACGACAAGCTGCCCCACGACCAGGTCCTCCGCCTCGCCGAGCTCGGCCGGAGGCGGTGTCCCGGCTCCCGCTCTGACGACCGCGAGGTCGGAGAGCACGTCGGCACCGACCACGGTGAACGGCGAGCTTGTCCCGTCGGAGAACAGCGCCGTGCCTCCCGCGGCGCGCCCGACCACGTGGGCGTTGGTGAGCAGGAACCCGTCGCCGGTGTAGACGACCGCCGAGCCGACGCTCTCCCCCGGCCGCCGCGAGCCGTGCGATACCCGCAGGCTGGCGACCTTCGGCGTCAGCTCGGCGGCCACGCCCGTGACGATCCGCGAGTATGCGTCGAGCGGCGAATCGGATGCCATGTGACCACCTCCGCGACGATGATTACAACATTACCTCGCTATAGGGCGGGTCCCTAACTACCGCGTGCGGCCGCGTCCGTGCCCTTCCGGGGGCCGGGGGCACGCCGAGGCCGGGGCCTCGCCGAACTGGTGGGCGGCCCCTCGCACCGCAGATCGCCTGAGCTGACGAGTATGCGGTTACGCGAAGAGAATGCGGCAGCCGGCGACGCAGAATTTACCCCTAAGCCTGGCGCGCGACCCGTGGGCGCAACTCCTCACGAATTGGCGCCATGATCACGCCGGATTTGGAAGCTTCGCGGCCACCGAAGATCCTGCTGGCTGATTCCGGGGGTGGCTGGCTGCTGAGCTGTTCGCGGGTGCGTACGGCAGGCGGGGTAAGCCGTCCGCGGGGAACTAGATCCGGCGATGTGGGATCGGCGAGCGTGTCAGTGCCTGGGGCTGGGCCGTCCCGCGCCGCCTGCGGCGCGGGCGAGCAGGACGAGGTTCACCACGATCGCGATGCAACTGCCGACGATGCCGATCATCACCAGCACCCGCACCACGACCGACCATCCAGATGCCGATCCGTGGAATGCGAACGGGAACACCTGCCAGATCGCGAGCGCGGCAGCCAGGCCGACCGAGGTGGTGGCGAGATCCCCGAGAGCCCGCAGCCACCTCGCGTCGTGGGCCAGGTAGGCCACGTTGGCGGCCAGGCTGACCGCCAGCGCGAGATTGACGACGCCGATTACCTGCGTGGTGCTGGACGTCAGGAACGCTGCCGAGCGCCATCCTGGGCTGTCGTTGATCAGGAACAGGAGGGCTCCGTTCACGATGATCGCGATGAGGTAGCCCAGACGCCGGGATGCCGCTGAGCGGCCAGTCGCAGCCTTGGATGGCATCGTCGCCTCCGTCGGACGGGAGATGACCCGTCTTCACGGTAGGCCGGCCGGACGCGCGGCGATCAGGGCCGAAGGTCATCTGCCCGGCGGACCAGGTGCCCGGCGGAGCAGGTGCCCGGCGGAGCAGGTGCCCGGCGGGCCGGACGCCGCGAGGCGTCAGTCTGCGGCGGGCTCGAGCACGAAGACCGGGATCTGGCGCGTCGTCCTGGTCTGGTACTGGGCGTAGGGCGGGTAGGCGGCCACGGCGCGCTCCCACCACTGGTCGCGCTCGCCACCGGTGAGCTCGCGGGCGACCATCTCCTGCCGCTTCGGGCCGTCCTGGACCTCGACGCGGGGGTTGGCCGTCAGGTTGTAGTACCAGACCGGGTGCGTCGGCGAGCCGCCCTGCGACGCGACCGCGGCATAGCGGCCATCGTGCTCGACGCGCATCAGCGGCGTCTTGCGTACCTTCCCGGTCCGGGCGCCGAGGTTAGTGACGATGACAACGGGCATGCCCGTGTCCTGGAGCGTCGTTCCTTGCGTCCCGCCCGAGCCCTCGAAAAGCTCGACCTGGTCGCGGACCCAGCCGCGGGGACTCGGCTCGTATTCACCGGATATGGGCATGCGGGCAGTCTAGTCGGCGACGACCGCGGCCAGCCGCTCGGCCGCCTCGGCGAAGTCCTGCGCCATCTCGTAGATGACGTCCCGGACGGTCGTCGCCTTGTTCATCAGCCCGACGCCCTGGCCGACCCAGTAGGTCGCCAGTTCCTGCGCGCCCTGGTTGCCCTGCCCGGCGAGAGCGTCGATCCGGCGCATGACCGGCTCGCTGAGTAGCGACTGGAGCGGCATCGGGAGCGTGCCAGGGCTCTTGTCTCCCTCCCAGGCGGCCGTCCAGTCGGACTTGAGCTGCCGGGACGGCTTTCCGGTGCGGCTGCGGGACCTGATCGTGTCCCGCGACGTCGCGGCGATCATCTTCTGCTTGGTGTACGGGGCGGTCTCGGCCTCCTCGGTGGTCAGCCAGACCGAGCCGGTCCACGCGCCAGCCGCGCCGAGCGCGATCACGGCGGCCATCTGGCGGCCGGTCACGATCCCGCCTGCGGCGAGTACGGGCACCTCGCGGATCGGCCTGATCGCCTCGATCACCTCGGGAACGAGCACCATGGTGGTGACCTCGCCGCAGTGCCCGCCCGCCTCGGTGCCCGCCGCGACCAGGATGTCGACTCCGGCGTTGACCTGCTTGATGGCGTGCTCCCGCGCTCCCACCAGAGCCGCGATCGGCACGCCGGCCCGCCTGGCCCGCTCGATCATGAAGGCGGGCGGCGTGCCGAGGGCGCTCGCGATGAGCTTGATCGGGTGGCGGAACGCTATGTCGAGCAGCTGCTCGCCCGCCTCGTCGCCGATCGTGACCGACGTGGGCAGCTTCGACGGCCCGCTCGGCCCGCTCGGCCCGTCGGCCGGAATGCCGTGCTCTTCGAGGAGGGCGGCAACGAAGTCCCGCTGCTGCTGGCCGATCATGGCGTGGATCGCGGCCGAGTCCAGGCCCTGTCCCTTCCCCGCGAACTTCTCCGGCACCAGGATGTCGGCGCCGTACGGCCGTCCGCCGACATGATCGTCGATCCAGGCGAGCTCGTGCTCGAGCTGCTCAGGCGTGTGCATCGAGGCGCCGAGCACCCCGAAGCCGCCCGCGTTGGTGACGGCGGCGACCACGTCGCGGCAGTGGCTGAAGGCCAGCAGCGGCAGCTCGATGCCCAGCATGTCGCAGATCGGGGTCTTCATCCTCGGCACTCCTCTACTCGCATCCAGCTTGGCTGCGGCCGCACGAACTGGCAAGCCTCATCGGCTGGCCGGTCAGGTGATGGCGAGGAGCCTGCGCCCGAACGTGCGGCCGGGTGCTACCGCACGTTCAGTCCGGTCACTGCCCTGCCGATGATCATCCGCTGAATCTCCGACGTGCCCTCGAAGATGGTGAAGATAGTGGACTACGGGGCAGTTTGAGCAGGTGTGTGTCACGAACGCAGGGGAGGCTTGATGTAGGTAGAGCTTCTTGATGCGGTGCTGCGTGGAAGATGAGGGATCATGGCCCCTCGTACGGCAGCCGTACTTCGTGACCAGGCATGGCGGTTTCGCGTGCCCCTCGCGGGTGACGTTCTGGATCAGCCGGTTTACGGCGTGTTGATCACGGTATGAGGGCGGCCACCTCGTGATCATGAAGTTGTGACACAACAAAATCCCGAGGCGGCCGCTGCGGCCATGGTAGGTGCCGGCATCGCCAGATCAGCGCCTGGCCGCGTGGGTCCGCGGCGTCCTGGAGCGGATGCGTGCTCAGGGCTCCATCGATCATGAGTGGTTCGGCAAGTTCATCGAGGAGGACGGCAGCCGCTACCGCATCTGGGGAGGCCGGCCGCGGGGGCAGGGCATGCCGGCTTTCCCGAAGGGCCGGCCGGCCCCGGCCTTTCCGCGTATCGGGCCTGGCATCCATCTCAGGGACCCGCTGCTCGATTCGGTCACGTCCGCGCAGTCCTGGTACGCGCGGTGGACTGCCCGGTGCCTGGGAGTCACTAGTGGCCACGGCGCCCGGCTCACACGGCAGCTTCTTGACCGGCTCGCCCGCGCCGACGTGCTGCGGACCCATACAACCGGCAGCAAGGGGACTGTCTACGCGATCCGCGCCAGCACCGTCATCGTGGCGCCGGCATCGCTGGAGGACATGAGTGCCGGCCGCACCCTGCTGACCTGCCCCGTTTGCCACACCCGGCAGCCTGGCACGCCAACGGTCATCGACCAGCTTGACGGAGGCCCGTGCCTGCTGGCGAGGTGCCCTGGCACGCTGCGGCGGGAACCCCGTGCGGACAACTACTACCGCAACCTTTACGCCTCCCGGGACATGCGGCGCATCGTCGCGCGGGAGCATACGAGCCTGCTTGAGGACAAGGAGCGCCTGACCTACGAGGCCGAGTTCCGGAGCGGGCAGAGCAAGCCGGGCGCGCCGAACGTCCTGGTCGCGACGCCCACCCTGGAGATGGGCATCGACATCGGCGACCTGTCTGCCGTAATGCTGGCGTCCCTGCCCCCGGTCGGTCGCCTCCTACCTGCAGCGGATCGGCCGCGCGGGTCGGCTGACCGGCAACGCGCTGAACCTGGCGTTCGTGACGGGCCGGGGCGAGAACCTGCCGCGACTGGCTGACCCGCTGTCGGTCATCAACGGCATGGTCCGCCCGCCGGCCACGTACCTGAGCGCGGAGGAGATCCTGCAGCGCCAGTACGTCGCTCACCTGGCCGACCTGCTCGCCTCCGACGAGGACCGTCCGCATCCGCACCGCGCCGACCATGCCATAGCGAGCGCCGATGACGGCACCTATCTCGGCGACCTCATCACCGTCGCCGAACGCGACGCCAGGGCGCACCTGACCCGTTTCCTCGGCAGTTTCACTGGCCTGGCCGACGCCGCCCGGGAGAGCCTGCGCACCTGGGCAACCCCGATAGCCGCAGAGCCGCGCACCAGCGGCCTGGCAGCTCAGCTCTACCAGGCGTCACTGCGCTGGCGGGAGACCGTTGAGGAGCTTGAGCGGCGCAAACTAGCACTGCAGACTGCCCTGCCGGAAATCGAGCGGGTAGCCGAACTGCCGGCTGCCAGCGACGACGACAAGAGGGCGCTGCGCTCCGCCCGCGCCGGGCTCAGGCTGACCGGTCATCAGCTTGAGCGCCTGCGCGGCAGGTACTGGATCCAGGTCCTTGAGGAGTTCGGAGTCCTGCCGAACTACACGTTGCTTGATGACAGCGTCGTCCTGGACGTTTCGCTTACGTGGGTGGATCCGGAGACCCAGGAGTACCGATCCGAGCCCGCCAGCTACCACCGGTCATCCGCCAGCGCGCTGAGCGAGTTCGCCCCGGGAGCGACCTTCTACGTCCAGGGGCTGGAAATCACCGTTGACGCGGTGGACCTCGGCACCGATAACTCGGCGATCCACGTCATGGCCGTCTGTGCCGACTGCGGTTATGCGCGGGTCCTCGACGCGGCGGCGCCGCAGGACGGGCCGAAGGCCTGCCCACGATGCGCCAGCCCGTCGATCGCCGGCCGGGAGCAGCATCTTGATGTCGTGGAGCTGGCCCGGGTCTCCGCCGAGATGCGGCGGGATGAGGCCGCGATCAGCGACCGCACGGACGAGCGCAGGCGGGAGTGGTTCTCGGTCACAGCCGCCGCCGACATCGACCCGGAGTTCATCGCCCGCCGGTGGTACGTCAACGACTACGACTTCGGCACGAAGTACCTGCGGCGCGGCAGCGCTGTTGCGCATGCTAATGTATGTGCATGCTGACGCACCGGCTGCAGATTCTCATCGACGATGAGCGCTACGAGCGGGTTCGCGCTCTCGCGCGGCAGCGCGGTACATCTGTCGCCGCCGTGATCCGGGAGGCGCTCGACCGTGGCCTGCCTGCGACGCAACGGAGGCGAGCTGCCGCGGCTCGGCGCATCCTCGATGCGGCGCCGATGGAGGTTGGCGATCTGCTCGCCGAACTGGATGAGCTCCGCGGACGTCACGCGTGATCGTCCTTGACACGACGGTCCTGGTCTATGCGGTCGGCGCCGATCACCGGTTGCGCGAGCCATGCCAGCAGCTGATCCGCGCAATAGCAGGCGGAACGATCCTGGCGACCACCACTATCGAAGTCATCCAGGAGTTCACTCACGTCCGCGCGCGCCGCCGGGACCGCAAAGACGCTGCGGAACTTGCCCGTAACTACATCGAGTTG
>Ga0307374_10013421_pt1 | contig 11342 bp, 9 predicted proteins | sample OX3MG_FD_202532 | JGI IMG/M metagenome (GOLD analysis project Ga0307374, IMG submission 202532) | Soil microbial communities from Risofladan, Vaasa, Finland - OX-3 | ecosystem: Environmental > Terrestrial > Soil > Coastal area > Acid sulfate soil | place: Finland: Risofladan, Vaasa | collected... | reverse complement strand
TGACGCGGCGAGTCTTGAATTTTTCGATTCGGCCGGCCGTGTCCATGAATTTTTCCTTATTGGTGTAGAAGGGGTGGCAGTGGCTGCAGACTTCCACTCTTAACTCGGCAGCCGTCGCGCCGATGGTGAAGGTTTGACCGCAGGCGCACCGGATGGTGGCTTGGGGATAATACTTGGGATGGATATCTTTCTTCATAAGGCCCATCTTAACACGGGTTTTTGGTGTTGACAAGACTATGTTCGTTCGTTTAAGATGGGGGCTGTGTTTGAAAAAAGTCCGAGGGAGCGGCAAACCGCTTCGGGCGGGCGGGACAGAACTTTGACAAAAAAATAACAAAAGCAAGCAGAAAACTTTTTTAGTTGTTCCAGTCTATTTTTTTAGAGGATTTGATCCTGGTCCAGGATGAACGCTGGCGGCGTGGATAAGGCATGCAAGTCGAGCGGACCAAAGCTTGATGAAGGCCGCGGAGCAGCAATGCGAAGCGGCGGGAGTTTTGCTAAGGTTAGCGGCGAACGAGTTAGGAATACCCTGGTACGTACCCCAGAGTCAGGCATAGCCAGCCGAAAGGTTGGGTAATACCTGATAGTCCCAGCAATGGGTAAAGCCTTCGGGCGCTTTGGGATCGGCCTAGGTCCGATCAGCTAGTTGGTAAGGTAACGGCCTACCAAGGCTATGACCGGTAGGGGGGGTGAGAGCCCGTTCCCCAACGGCGGCACTGAGACACGGGCCGCACACCTACGGGTGGCAGCAGTCGAGAATATTCGACAATGGGCGAAAGCCTGATCGAGCGACGCCGCGTGCAGGAAGAAACCCTTCGGGGCGTAAACTGCTTTTAACCGGGAGAAAGTCCCGCCTTTGGCGGGATTGATAGTACCGGTGGAATAAGGGGTGGCTAACTTCGTGCCAGCAGCAGCGGTAATACGAAGGCCCCGAGCGTTATCCGGATTTACTGGGCGTAAAGGGTGCGTAGGGTGCTTGGCGCGTCTTCTGTCAAATCTTGTCGCTTAACGGCAAGACCGCGGAGGATACGGCTGAGCTAGAGGGTGCGAGAGGTTTGCGGAACGCACGGTGTAGGGGTGATATCCGTTGATATCGTGCGGAACACCAAAGGCGAAGGCAGCAAACTGGCACATTCCTGACCCTGAGGCACGAAAGCGTGGGGAGCAAAAAGGATTAGATACCCTTGTAGTCCACGCCCTAAACGATGCCGATTAGCCGTTTTGAGTATCGACCCTCGGAGCGGCGCAGCTAACGCGTTAAATCGGCCGCCTGGGAAGTACGGCCGCAAGGCTAAAACTCAAAGGAATAGACGGGGACTCGCACAAGCGGAGGAGCATGAGGTTTAATTCGATGGTAAACGAGAAACCTTACCAGGGCTTGAAATGCTAGTGGAAGGTTCGGAGAAATTCGGACCGTCTCTCAAGGACCGCTAGCTCAGGTGTTGCACGGTTGTCGTCAGCTCGTGTCGTGAGATGTTCCCTTAAGTGGGGTAACGAGCGCAACCCTCGTTCTGTGTTACAAGTGTCACAGAAGACCGCCCCCACACCAATTCTGGAAATCGCGATGAAAATCGATTCGTCGCGTAAACGGAATTGTTCAGCGCGTTTATTTATGAATGCGCTGTCGAGGATTGGTGTGGGGGAGGAAGGAGAGGAGGACGTCAAATCAGCGTGACCTTCTGATGCCCTGGGCTACACTCATGCTGCAATGACTGGTTCAAAGGGTCGCAAGGCCGTAAGGCGGAGCTAATCCCAAAAGCCAGCCTAAGTTCGGATTGAGGGCTGAAACCTGCCCTCATGAAGTTGGATTCGCTAGTAATCGCAGATCAGCACGCTGCGGTGAATACGTTCTCGAGTCTTGTACTCACCGCCTGTCAAGTCAAGGGAGCCGGGAAGACCTGAAGCCCCACACTTTGTTCGTGAATATAACCGAACGACGAGTAATATTCTTTGAAATACATTCGTGGGCAAAGTGTGGGGTTAGGGTCGGCTCGGTGACATGGGCTAAGTCATAACAAGGCACGTGTAGCGGAAGCTGTACGTGGAACAATTAAAATTTTTAAGAATCGACCATTCTTAAGCTATGGCTTAAGAAGGGCAAAAGGTGTTAGTCGATAAACCTTATATGTCTCGACTGACTGGAACAACTAAAAAAGTTTTTTGATCAGGTTGCTTTCCTCAATTAAGGAGGTTATTATTTCATTTATTATGGCTGAAAACAAAAACGTGTTAGTGGTCGAAGACGATCCATTTTTGTCTCAACTTCTGGTCGGACGCTTGGAAAAAGCGGGAGTGGGGGTGACCCAAGCCCACGACGGGGAAGAGGCGGTGGAGGTCCTTAAATCCTTCAAGCCGAATCTGATTCTCCTTGATTTGATTTTGCCCAAGAAGTCCGGTTTCGAGGTGATGGAAGAAATCAAAAGAGACCCCCTAATCAACAACGCTCCGATTATCATTATTTCCAACCTCTCCCAGGAATCCGACGTGAGCCGGGGCCTGGAACTCGGGGCGATTGAATATTACGTGAAGGCCAGAACTTCCATTGACGACTTGGTTAAGAAAATCAGCGATCTTCTTTCCTCGACCCAGGATCCAGCCGGAAAATAGTTATCAACAGGGCGCTAAAATTAAGTTGTGATAGAATAAAAGGAAACAAGATGTTTAAATTACTTAAAGAAGGATTGGCTCATCGGGTGTCGGATGGGAAAAAAGCCGTTTTCAACGAGAATGCCGATAAGGGCTTTACCTTAATCGAGCTTTTGATCGTTATCGCCATCATCGCCATCTTGGCCGCGGCGGTCATTTTGGTTCTGAATCCGGCTCAGCTTTTAGCCCAGGCGAGGGACACGACGAGAATTTCCAACCTGGAGGAAGTAAGCTCGGCCATTTCACTCTATGTCGCCGATGTCCAGAGTCCTAGTTGGACGGCTACTTCAACTGAGACAGTAACGGGCCTTTATACCACGAGCACTCCTGCGGTTAATAATAGCACCAGCGCGGCAGGTTCTGGTTGGGTAAATATTAAATTTAGTAGCATTTCAAGTGGTTCGCCGATTTCCGCTTTGCCGCTTGATCCGGTTGAGGGAACTTGTACTAGCGCCATTTCAGGCGGACCGAGCGTTTGTGCTTACGGCTATGTTTCATCGAGTACTATTGGCACCTATAAGATTATGGCAAACTTGGAAAGTTCTCGTTATGCGGCCCTAGAAGCTACTAGTTCGGCAATTGATACTAGCTCAATAGGCAATGGGAGAAATCTATTTTTTGTTTCTGGCGGCCAGGGTGGCTCCGCGCTCTAAGGCTTGAACGAAGTATTTATTCCAAAAAGGCGTTCCTTATAATGGAATGCCTTTTTGGAATAATTAATAAATGTCTTTAGCCATCTTTTTTTCCGAGACCAGATCCTTCGATTTCTTGGTTTTGTTTCTCGTTGCCGCCTCGTTCTTCCTAGAACTTCTTCTTGCCCGACGTGGCGAAGCGGGAAAACAAGCACCGCTATTCAAAAGGTTATTCTTGATTTCAACCGCGTTTGTCGTGAGCTATTATTTTTTTCTGACCTATCTCCAGTTCTGGGCTTGGGAAAACGGCGGCCCCCTGACGCGGTTTTTTTTGCCGCCCCATACCGGCTGGTGGTTCCTTTTCGATTACTGGTTTATCCGCTTTCTTTTGGGCTACGCCATTTCTTTTTTAATCGCTCTTGTTTTCGTCTTTTCGGCCCGGAAACTTAACCGCCGGTTTGGCGGACGGTTTTTCGAAGCTCAGGAACCGTGGCTTGGCGGCCTCGGTCTTTTCCTTTCCGGCCAGCCGGGCTGGATTTTTTATCTTTCCCTAATTTTCGCTATTCAGCTTATCCGGACGGGCTTCGGTTATCTTAAGCGGGAAAAAACAAAAAGATTTTCCTTCCGTTATTTATGGCTCCCCACGGCGATGTTTGTTATAATACTTAGAGTTTTGGGCGTTATCGGCTAATCATTCATGCTTCAAATTCCAGACGAACAATTAAAAGCGCTTGCCGTAAGCGAGAATCTTATTTCCCCCGAAGAATTCGACCGCTTGAATTCCGAAGCCAAGCGGCTGGGGCAGAGTATCGGCGACGTTCTTATTTCCAACAGCATCATCACCAAAGATTACTTAAACAGTTTTCTTTCGCGTTATTACAACATTCCCCTGGTTAAGCTGACCGCGGAGAGCATTGATCAGAATATCTTGAGGCTTTTGCCCGAGGAGCTTGCCAGGGAAAAAAGAGCGGTTCTTTTCCGACGGGAAGAGAACGGGACAATTGACGCCGCCCTGGAGGATCCGAGCAACCTGGTCGCTGTCGAATTTCTGGAGAATTACCTCAAGGTCAAAGTCAGGCCGTTTTTAGCCACCGAGGAAGATTTGAACAAGGGTTTTTCCCTTTACGGCCAGACGGCCATTGAAGACTTTAGACACGTCATTGAAGAGAACATCCGTCGCTCGATTTTAGGGAAAATCGGAAGCGAGGAAGCGGCGAGCGAAGTGCCGATTGTGGCCATCGTAAACAATCTTTTGTCTTACGCCCTTTCGCTTCGGGCTTCCGATATTCACATCGAGGTACTGGAGGGGGCGATTCTTATCCGCTACCGGATCGATGGAATACTTCACGAGATGTTCCGGGTTCCCAAAGAGATTTACGCGGCCGTGGTGGCGAGGATAAAGCTCTTGGGCGGATTGAAAATCGACGAGCATTACAGACCCCAAGACGGACGCTTCCGATACAAAATCGCGGAAGACGTGGTGGATATCCGCGTTTCGGTCATTCCGACCTTCTACGGCGAAAAGATGGAGATGCGCCTTTTGCCGGCCACCACGAGACCGCTTTCTTTCGAGGAACTGGGGATGATGGACTATACCGCGAAAATTCTCAAGGAGGCGCTGATGAAAACCTTCGGGATGGTTTTGGTTTGCGGCCCGACTGGCAGCGGAAAAACGACCACTCTTTATTCCGTTCTCAATTTTTTGAACCATCCGGAGGTCAATATCGTGAGCATCGAGGACCCGGTTGAATACAACATTCAGTTCGTCAATCAGACCCAGGTCAATCCTCGGGCGGGCATCACTTTCGCGGACGGCCTTCGATCGATTCTCCGTCAGGATCCGAACATTATTATGGTGGGCGAGATTCGCGACGCCGAAACAGCCGATATTTCCGTTCAGTCGGCCTTGACCGGCCACTTGGTTCTTTCTTCCCTCCACACGAACGACGCCCCGACCGCCGTGCCGAGGCTGATTGATATGGGAATCGAGCAATATCTCGCCGCCGCCGTTTTGAACGCCGTCTTAGCCCAACGATTGGTCCGCCGGATTCACTTGGGCTGTATCGAGTCTTACGAGCTGGACGAGGAAAAAGAATCTTCCATTAAAAACCAGCTTAAGGATTTGGGTTTGGATCCGGAGAAGTATCCGCTTCCCAAACGGCTTTACCGAGGCAAGGGTTGCGCCGCCGACAATTATACCGGCTACGAGGGCCGACTGGGCATTTTCGAGATATTAGAAATCACGGACGAGGTAAGGAAAGCGATTGTCGATCCGGGTTTTTCTCTGGACAAGTTGAGCGATCTGGCCAAGAAAGAAGGGATGGTAAGCATGTTTGAGGACGGTTTGCAAAAGGTCGAGCGGGGGATTACCACCATCGACGAACTGCTTAGGGTAATAGGAGAATAGGTTCCCAATTCAAATCTCAAAGTTATTGAAGCCGCCGCCGGCGGCCTAATCGCAGGATAAATTTAGATTTTGAATTTTGAGATCCGAGATTTTAATTTTAAAATCACATAAATGAGATTTCATTACGTGGCGGCCGATCCCAACGGCCGGATGGTCGAGGGTTACACGGAAGCCAAAGACACGAACGATGTTTTGGCCTGGATGGGCAATCAGGGCCTGAGGCCGGTTTCCTTAAAAATAATTCAGGGCGGCGAAAAAAAGGCCTTATTCGGTGATTTGTTTTCCCAGCCGATTACTATCACCGATCAGGTTTTCTTGACCCGTTATTTGGCCTTGATGCTCAGGGCGGGGACGGACTTGTTTCACGCCATCGATATTTTGGTGGAAGATTTTGATAAGCCCTCGGTTAAAATGTTTTTAGTCGAAGTCAGGGACTCTTTAAGCAAGGGCCAGCCCTTCTACAAGGCCTTTATGAGCTATTCAAAATATTTCTCGCCGGTTTTCATCAGTATGATTCGGGCCGGCGAGGCTTCGGGTAATCTGGAGAAAGTTTTTGGAGATTTGAGCATTTCTTTGGACAAACAACAGGACATCAATAATCGGATCCGCTCAGCCCTGGTTTATCCGGCTATTCTTATTTTTATGTCTTTGGGCGTTCTTTTGCTTTTGGTAACCTTTGTGTTACCCAAGATCGCGAATACCTTCCTCACGTCCGGTTTCAACCCGCCGCTTTTCTCGAAGATAGTTTTCACGATCGGGCTTTTCGTGGGCCAGAACGTTTTCATCGTCTACCCGGCCCTTTTTATCCTGGCCGCCGTCCTCTGGTATTTTTTCGGTAAGACGGAAACGGGGAAGAAAGTTTTAAGCGAGTCGGCCAATCGGGTTCCGGTCATAAAGGACTTGCTGCAGAAAATCGCTCTTCAGAGATTCTTGTCCACCTTCGCTTCGCTCCTTAAGGCCGGCATGCCGATTATCGACGCTCTGGAGATCACGTCCGAAACGACCGGTTCCGACCCGATGAAGCTGGCTCTGCTTAGGATTTCAAGGGAAGGAGTGGCCAAAGGACTCACGATTGGCGAATCGTTCCGGCGGGAGATGATTTTCCCGAGGACGGTGACGAGCCTTATTTTGATTTCCGAAAAAGCCGGGCACCTCGAGACCATTCTCGACACCCTGGCCGATTTCTACGATTCGGAAATCAGCAGTTCGATTAAGACCCTGCTTTCCTTCCTCGAGCCGGCCTTGCTCTTGATTATGGGTTTGATTGTGGGAAGCATCGCCCTATCCATCATCGTCCCCATCTACCAGTTGACTTCCAAAATCTAAATTTCATGAGAACTCTCACGAGGGGAGGATTTACTTTAGTCGAGCTTTTGGTCGTTATCGCGGTTACGGTGATTATCGTGACCATCGGATCGCTCAGCCTCTTCGGTTCCCGCGACCAGTCCGTTTTAAATAAGGGGACGGAGGCGGCGGTCGCCGTTTTGCGGGAAGCCGAGAATAACTCGACGGCCGAGGTGGACGGCTATGAGTGGGGAGTGGTGTTCGTGAATCCTGTAAGCGGAACGGGTTATTACACCCTTTGGGAGAACGCCTCGACGACGGCGGTAACAACGACTTATCTCGATCCCCTTTTGTCTTTCACCGCGCCCGCTTCGGGAGGTTCTCTAAATGTTTGTTTTGCTATGTCGACCGGTTTGCCCATTGATTGCGTGACCGGCGCCGCCGCTTCCTCCGCGGTGAGTCTCAAAGCCTCAAGCGGCGCGACAACCACCATAACCGTAAATTCAACCGGCAGCATAAGTTACTAATTCGGGGGAACGGATGTGGTATAATCATCACTAATCTCGATGTTTTTGGTTTCAAGGGAAAGAAAATCAAGGGAGGGGCAGTCATTGGCGGAAATTTTAGTGTCGGTGGCCGTCGGGGCTATCGTAATCGGAGCGGCCATCGCGGGCATTATCGTGACCATTCGGGCCAACGCCCAGAATCGGGCGGCGAGCGGCGCCTCTTCAATCGCCCAAGGCGTCTTGAATAATGTTCAGTCGGTGGCCGACGGGAATTGGAACGCCATCTATAATTTGAGTCCGAAGGGGACGTCGGCTCCCTACTATCTTATTCAGACCGGAAGCACCTCGACTTTTGTCTCCGGAGAAGAAGGCGTGCCCGGAAACGATATCCAAACCGGCTTAATCGGCCATTGGCAATTCGACGAGTCGACCGTAACGACAACGGCTTATGACGCTTCGGGCAACGGCAATAACGGCACGGCTCACGGCACGGCGATTGTGGCGGGAAAGTTGGGGAACGCGAGAAGCTTTAATGGCTCAAGCGACTATATCGGCACCCAGTCAGGCGGCGGCCTTTATCCGGCGATGACGACCGCATTGTGGTTTAAAACGACGAGCGCTTCGGGAACCCACGACCTCTTCAGCTTCCTTCAAGGCACCTGCGGTTCGGATGTGTTTCAGTTAACGCCCACTAGCTTTCTCGGGCTTTACTGCTTTTCCGACGGCTCGGACGCCTTGGCCAGCACCAATCAAACGGTGAATGATGGAAATTGGCATTTCGCGACTTTAACTTATGACGGGAGTCACGTGAAGATTTACATAGACGGCCTTCTGGCGGGCACGAGCGGGTTGGCGTCGGGAAAGAGTATACAGGTTAGTGCTGACGGCGGCGCCTATTTTTTCATAGGAAGTTATCTTGGCGGCGGAGGGTTTTTCCCCGGCACGATTGACGACGTCCGGGTTTACAACCGGGCGCTTACGGCGAGCGAAATCCAGAATCTCTACAACTCGATTCCCTACACCGCTTATTTCACCGTTTCCGACGTGAATCGCGACACCTGCGGGACGGGTGCGATTACCTCTTCGGCCACTACCACCTGCGTCGGGGGAAGCGGAATACTGCCCGACCCGGCAACCGAATTGATAACGGCCACGACGAACTGGGTTCTTAGCGGCGGCTCGACGTCCACCGTGACCCTAAGCGAGTATCTGACGCGATCGAAAGACAAGGTGAATCTATTCAGCAATTGGAATGGTTCTTCCGGCGTTTCCGGTCCGATTACTTTGCCTGACAATAATTATTCCACCTCGAGCAACGTGAACGCCTCTACCCAAGGTCAAATACAATTGTTAACATATTAAACAATGAAAAAAATTCTGATTTTCGTTTCCGGGTCGTTCGCGCTGGCCGTGGCCCTCTTTTATCTTTCGGCCCCGCAGGCCCTGGCCTCAACCAATATTTCATCGGTGAGTCCCGATTATTACGCCTGGAACGACAATATCGGCTGGGTCGATTTTTATTCGACCGGCAACGTGGAAGTAACTTCCACCGGTCTTTCCGGCTACGCCACCTCGACCAACGGTTATGGCTATATCGCCTTGGATTGCCATACGACGCCCGGCAGTCCATCAAATATCTGCTCGACCAGTAATTTTCAGGTCGTAAACGACGGGAGCGGAAATCTGGCCGGCTGGGCCTGGAACGATCAGTTCGGCTGGATCAGTTTTTGCGGCAACGCGTCCGGCGGCTCGACCTGGAACGGCTCAACTTGGGTCTGTCCCGCGAGCCCGACCTACCAGGTCAAAGTCGACTTGAACGGCGACTTCAGCGGCTGGGCCTGGAACGATAACGTGGGCTGGTTCAGTTTTAATTGCACGAACACTTCAAGTTGCGGCACGGTAAGCTACAAGGTGAATAACACCTGGTCGGTAGCCGCTTCGGGTTGGCTTATCTCGAGCACTTTCGACGCCGGTGCCGAGGTGGCTTTTAACTCCATTCTCTGGAACGGGACTCAGCCGACCGGCACGGACGTCAAACTCCAGCTTGCCACGGCCAACTGTTCGAATGGCGCGACGGACCCGCCGGCTTGCGCGACGAACGTTGGCTGGGGCGGATCGAAGACGAGCGGCGACGGCGCCTTCATCGGCCCGGACGGCACTTCGGCCACCTACTACGCGCCGGTCGGCCCCGGCACGCCGGCACCTATTACGACTTACTATGCCAACAATAAGCGTTATTACGAATATGAGGCGACGCTCGAAAAAGGGACGAATACGACAAGCACGCCGACGGTCACCGGGGTGGTGGTGAACTGGAGCCCATAATTAAATTCAAAATTAAAATCTCAAATCTCAAAGTTTTTGAAGCCGCCCTCGGCGGCCGAATCGCAAGATGAATTTATATTTTGAATTGCCATTTTGAATTTTGAGATTTTAATTTTAATCTCGTTTCCTAAAAATGTTTTTCAACAAAGCGAAGAGGGCGTCTGAAACGAAAATCTCCGGTCAAGCCACCTTGCCCACGGTCCTCTTGATCGGGGGAATCGTCATTGTGATTGCCACCGTGGGAGCGGTGATCGCGGTTGTTTTAAGCAATACCGTTTCGAACGCCAGACTCTCGGCCGTCGCTTTGGCGGCCGCCCAAGCCGGCGCTCAATACGGCGTCAATCGAGTGAGGGCTGGTTGCGTTTTATCAAACGGCGCCCTGGTTAACACTTGTTGCCCGTCGCCCTCGGGATGTAACCTTACGGTAGGCTCCCAGGCGAGCGCCAATATAATCATCACCCCCAACGGCTCGACCGATTTGGTGACGATTGATTCGGTTGGCTCGGCCGGGGCGGTGAGAAAAAAAGTGGAGGCCGTTATGGGTATCAATCTCACGACCGGTCTCACTTCCATCCAATCGGTGATGGAAATTAAATATTAATGACCAAACCAAGAATTTTTTTCAAGGAAATAGAGGACTGGCTCGTTCCAAAACCGACCTTGGGCGGATTGGTGATTGAAGACGCGGCTATTTATTATCTGGAAGTCTGCAGGGATAAAAGTTCCGTGAAAACCAAGGCCTCTTTGCGCCTGCCGCCGGGAATCATCGAGACGGGACGGATAAAGGACAGACCGAATTTCGTGGCGGCTATGAAGGAACTCCGGAGCCAAATCGGTCAAACTCAGGAGGTTGTAAGCGTGGTTCTTTCCCTGCCGATCCAAGCCGTTTACATCCAGTCTTTTTACGTGCCGGCCTTCGCCGAGCGGGACTTGGTGGAAGCGGCCGAACTGAATCTCAAGATGATTTCTCCGATTGAATCCTCTGAGGCTTATTCTGATTGGCAGCGGATTGGCTCGAGGATGAATTCGGACGGCCGGATTGAACTTTTGGGCGCTTTCGTCGAAAAAAAATTGGTTGACGAATTTGCCGGCGCTTTGGAAGAAGCAAACTACGGGGTGGCGGCGGTTGAGTGTCAAAGTTTCAGTCTGTTGAGGAGTTTCCTGGAAAAGGAAAAAAACTTTGCCGAAAGCGAGCTTCTGGTTTCGCTTTCCTCGGGGGGCGTGAACTACTTAATCGCCGAAGAGGGGAGACTGTTTTTCCACTATTTTTCTCCCTGGCTCACCGGGGAGAAAACCATCGAGCTTTCTCCGGTCAAGATAGAAAGTCAGCTGAGCGATCGGATCCAACAGATAGTCAACTTTTATCTCGGGCACGCCGGAAAAAATCTTAAACGGATGGAAATGATCACTTCCCAGCTGGGGCCGGAGTTAACGGCGGCTCTTTCGGCTTCTTTTCCCGGGACGGAGGTCCGAGTCATCTCTCCGGCCGAAGTGAACGCTCCTATCGGGGCGGCCGTCAGATTTTGTTCGACCGATGGTTCG
>Ga0307374_10013420_pt1 | contig 11342 bp, 12 predicted proteins | sample OX3MG_FD_202532 | JGI IMG/M metagenome (GOLD analysis project Ga0307374, IMG submission 202532) | Soil microbial communities from Risofladan, Vaasa, Finland - OX-3 | ecosystem: Environmental > Terrestrial > Soil > Coastal area > Acid sulfate soil | place: Finland: Risofladan, Vaasa | collected... | reverse complement strand
AAGTAAGGGAAAGGAATTTCCTTTTGTTTTTGTAGTTGATGTAGCACAAGGAAAACTACCATTACGATACAAGGCAAAGAAATTCTATGTGCCAAATGATTTGGCAAAGGGATTACTTCAAGCAGAGGATGAAAAGGCACTCTCCCTTCGAGAAGAACGCAGGTTGCTGTACGTAGCCATGACCCGTGCTCAAAACAGGCTTTTTATCATATTTCCCACAAAATACGCACAAAATATACGCCAAAGCAAGCCTTCAGTATTCCTAGAAGAGATTGATTTTGAAAATAATCCTCTGATACAGGTAGTTGATTTCAAGGGAACCTCACAGGAGACATTACTCCAAGAACAAGACAAGATGGATATCATACGACAAGACTTGCAGTCAAAAGCTACTAGATTTATCAACCAAATGCAACTTGAATCTGCAATTGCAAGAATAGTTGATCTTGCCAAGGTAGACTATTTTGAAAAAAACCACAATCTAGAAGGATTTGATACAAAAGAACTCTTTACTGTTGAAAGCAATAATGACATAGAAAAAACACTTGTAGATGAAAAAATTCCATTAATCAACAAAGATACATTGAAACTTTCTGCAACAAAATATGACACATATATCAAGTGTCCAATGCAATTCAAATTTGCACATGTCCTTGAAGTGCCTATGCCAGAAACTACATATTTTAATTTAGGAACTTCAATTCACAAAGTAGCAGAACAGTTAACCAAGAGATATAAGGAAAAACTGTCCATTAATGAAGATATTGCATTTGAGATTTTAAATAAAAACTGGGTATCAAATGTTTACTCTAATGAGAAAAAGGAAAAAGAAGATTATGAAAATGCAAAAAAGATGATACAGACTTTGCTACAATGGTATCAAAATAATCCTAATGTTTCCATAGATGCCGAGAAGAGATTTCAAATTAAAATTGCAGGAGTACCTGTTAACGGAAGTATAGACAGGGTAGAGCAAAGTCCATCTGGGGAATACCAGGTAATTGATTTTAAGACTGGTAAAGCCTATGAGACATCAAATTCTATCAAACAAGATACACAGATGAATGTCTATGCACTTGCAGTACAAGACTTGTATGGCAAACTGCCTAAAAAGACATCTCTTTTCTATATCAAAGAGAACAAGATGGTAGACAATTTAATAAAAACAGATACTGTTGAGAAGGTCAAAAATACGCTTGAAGATATAACCAAAGCCATCTTAAACGAGGAATTTGAAGCCAAACCTGAGAAAGGCGCCTGTTTTTTCTGTAATTTTAAGAGCATCTGTGATTTTGTGGAATCAGATTAAAAGATAACTTTCTTGATCATTTACCTAGGTAAAAGTATATGATAAACTAGCAGGTGTTGTCTTACAGTGACAATCATAGTTTCAAAAGATGGAAAAAATGCACAGAGATTGAGTAAATCATCTTTTGATAAAGAAGACTATCTCCAAAGGTACATCTATGACAATCCAGAAAGCATACCACTATACGACATCAAGGAAGATATCCGACTACTCATTCTTGCAAGAGAATTTCCTACAAATAGTGGACCAATAGATGCTGTTGGAATAGACGAGGGGGGAGATATTTATCTAATAGAAACTAAACTTTACAAAAATCCAGATAAGCGATTAGTGGTAGCTCAGGTTTTAGATTATGGTGCATCATTGTGGAATGGTAGAAATTTTGGTGAATTTATTGATTCATTAGAATCGGCAGTACAAGAAAAACACAAAGTTACACTAAATCAGAGATTAAAGGACTATTTTGGAATTGCGGATGATGACATATTACAAGTATTGGAAAATATGAAAAGAAAACTAGAAGATGGAAATTTCAAATTTGTAGTTTTAATGGATAAATTAGATCCTAGATTGAAGGACTTGATTTTTTTTATTAATAGAAATAGCCAGTTTAGTATTTTTGCCGTAGAGTTGGAATACTATAGTTATGAAAATTATGAGATACTGATTCCTAAAATATATGGTGCAGAGACAAAGAAATCTGGTGATGTCAAAACCTCTGGAATACGAAGAACATGGGATGAACAAACATTCTTTGCAGATGCAAATGATAGACTAACTGCAGAACAACTACAAGCAGTACAACGTCTATATGATTTCTCCAAAAAAATATCTGATGAGATTGGCTGGGGAGGTGGTTCTGAAAAAGGAACATTCAATCCAAAATTCTATAATATTTGTCCTCGTTCACTATTTACGGTGAAGTCAAGTGGAAGTTTAATTCTAAATTTTCATTGGATTAATGATAATGAAGAAATGGAAAAATTGAGAGACAAATTCAAAGAAAACGTTTCAAAAATTAAAGGAATTAGCATATCTCCTGATTACAAGGATAGATTCATTAGAATTTCAAAAACTGCTTGGACTCCAGTAGTGAGTGAATTTATTGATGTAATCAAAAATTTGATAAAATAATAGCAAATTCAAATTAAATAATTTATGAATGACATTTTTATTGGTTATGCGAGTATGTGATAAAAGACTTAACTGCCAAGTTCTGAATCTTATACTGTGAAAATATTCCAAAACCGAAACGATAAGCTAGTTGAACTGAAAGAATCCAAAGAAGGTGGCAGATACTTTGATCTGGAAAAAACAATCCAGACTATGGTTGAGAAAAATCTAGGTGAATTATTCACTGGATTGGAATTTGTAAAGTCCGAATATCAAATTGATGATTTAAGACCAGATACCATTGCTTTTGATGTAGATAGAGAATCATTTGTTATAATTGAATACAAGAATGTTCTAAACAAAAGTTTGGTTGATCAAGGTTTTGCATATTACCAATTACTTCAGGAAAAACGAGAGCTCTTTGTTTTATTATATAGCAAAGTTAAAGGAAAATTATTCCAAGTTGAAAACTTCAACTGGGATGAAACTAGGATTATCTTCATTTCTCCATACTTTACAAAATACCAAGAAAAAGCAAGTACATTCCCTGGATTACCTATTGAGCTATATGAAATCAGACAATATGTAGATGGAATCATAACATTAAACAACATTGAAGAAAAATCAAAACAAATATCGACATTGGATGAAAAGATGCCTAAAATCAAATCTAGAATAACACTTGCCGAATACGATGAAGATCAATATCTAGAAGGAAAATATCATAACCAACATCCTACTCCTAAAACCAAGAATCTTTATTTCAAATTAAAAAATGTCATTTTGGATAACTTTGGAAAATTAGAATACAAGCAAAAGAAAATCTATGCTGGATTTTATTCTAAAGATGATGGCTCTTGTATTTGTACACTAGAAGTTTTTAAGCACAAGATTATGCTCACGTACTCTACATCTAAGATGGATCTTTTACCGACATCCGATTTTGTAAAAGATGTTTCAGAACGAGGTCATCATGGGGTAGGACATTTCCAGTCTGAAATAGAAAAAGAGGATGATATCAAAAAAGCATTGCCAGTAATTCAGAAAGTCTATGTGGATAAAATTGGGTATGGTGCATTTCAATCCGACGCATTCCAGTCAGATTCATTCCAGTCTAGATAATCAATTAGGGATTTAAAACCCATATGTATGAGTTCTTAAAACTCCATAATGACTGTACAAAAAGCAATCCGAATCTTAGATTGGTGGATAAACCACAAAAAAAAAGTCATGGAACAACTCAAAAATGACTGGCACTACAGTACATTTGAGGAAGCAACAGGTGTTGCAAAAATGATTTTTGAGACAGACAAGGTTGCCATTGCAAACTTACAAACAATCAGAAAAGAACTTGTTCCAGATTGTAATCATCCTAAAGAGATGCACGACATATGTGAAGGTCAGAAATATTGCACGGGATGTAATATGGACCTTTAACCTAATTTTTTGAGATAATTTCTAATCCATACGAGTTACTTTCAATTTATCAGGTTCATAACCCAGTGTCTTTAGAGCGTTAACATATTTTTCGTGGAAAACATGACAATCATCACAAATTGCTACTGTTTGATACCTTCCATCAAGCTTTCTTTCCATTTCCTTAGCATGATGTTCTGTGATATCTTTTCGGTTTTTACAAACTAGACAAATTCCTATCATGATACACGATGTCTTGATTTCATTAGAAAAACATTTCTTTTCTAGTGAAATAGCCGTTAAATTGTACCTAATAATTGACTGAGGCGCATTTGTGAGATGATAGACAAATTGTGGATAATTCTGTAATTTCCTTTGTATCAAGTCTGTTTAAGGAATGGATTTGTGCTATGCACTATGTGAAATTCAGATTCTAGAATACCGTGTTGTTTCAAACGTAATTTAGTAGCCTGAATAGCTTGTGGATTCACATCTATACCAATCCATTTTCTATTTGCATTTTGGGCGACAATTAACGTTGAGCCACTTCCACAGAATGCATCTAATACTAGATCACCAGGATTTGTCGAACATCTAATTATTCTATCTAGCAATTCTAGAGATTTCTGAGTTGGATATATTGCAGTGTCATTTCTTTTTGTTTGATCATTTTGTATATCCGTCCAAATATCACTCAAAGGAACACCTTTCATATCTTTAAGATATCGTTTTAGTTTTGGAACAGTACCTGGTCTAGTCTGAATGATTTTTCCTTCTTCAAATAATTCATTCATTTTTTCTTCATTGTATCTCCAATATCGTGTAAATCCCATAAATTCAAAATATGGGTTTCCTTTAGATGCACCTCCAGGTCCACTTAGATCACCTAGAGCATAATGCTCTCCGGTGTCTTTGTCAGTATTCCTATATGCTTTCTTTACATACTCTTCTGAATACTTTTCATAGGGTTGGTTCCAAGTATAAGCAGAACTCTTCGAATAAAAAAGAATGGTATCATGCATTCTACCGAAAATCTTGGCTCCCTGCTTATGATTATTCTGTGAGTTGTGTCTTACCCAAATAATTTCATTTCTGAAATTGTGATACCCAAAAATTTTATCCAATTCAACTTTGAGATAATGAACGGCATGCCAATCACAATGTAGGAATAAGGCTCCTTTAGAATCTAAAATCCTTAGACTCTCTGTTAAGATTTCTTTCATAAATTGAAGGTATTCATCAATTCCATTTTTCCATATGTCATCAAAAGAAATTCTACCATTTGGATTGTTAGACTCATGAGAGCGGTTAGTGAAAAATGGTGGATCTAGGTATGCTAGTTGAACATGATTTTTTGGAATTTCTTTTAATATTTCGATTGAATTTCCTTCGTAAAGTGAATTTTTCAACATCTAATTTTATTAAATTTTGAACATAAGGGGTAAAGTAAAAAAATCCCAGGTTTAGGACAACTTTGCTTTACACTTTCCATAATTTGCCTTCGGGACCAATTTTTGACTCATACATTAGATTCATCATCTGTTCTATTCATGGGAGGTATTTTTTGACCTTCGATATGGGGGGAATTTGTGGTAGGCATACCTAGTCTTGTAGAATGCAATCCATATTTTTGTAATGCATCTTCTGCATATGGCGAATCCAATCTACCAACTCTTACATAATTTGATAATTCTTCTTTTTTTACTGATTTTATACTTTGGAAATCAAATCCTACTCCAAAGAAATTATTTCCATCTTCAGTAAAATTCCATATTTGATAAATTCTAGGAGTGATCTTTCTCATAGATCTGAGAGACGTCTGCAATTTTTCATCGTATTCCGTTTGCGGCATACCTATTTCTGGTAATTTGAACTTTGGAAAGATTTTGTATAGAGGATGTTGGATATCTCTAAGAGTAGCACCATCTAGTAGAAATCCTTCGCATAACAATATTTTATCAATATTGTTTTGAGAGAAATCACATGATGGTGTTAACACGATCACATATCTTTGGAATTTTTCATCTGGCGTAATTTCATTGTTTAATTTGAATATGTCTCCTGTCCATGTGGGTTCAGCAGAATCTGGTTTATGATACATTTGTAAATTTGATAATAAAAGATCAGGTGATGTAGATATTAAATTATAATCAATAGATTTTAGAATTTCAGATAATTTCTCAAAATCTGATCCCTTGTTCATATATCTTAATACAAACCGCATCATATTTCCAACAAATTCTCTACTGAGAGAATTTTTTCCAAAATCTGTGTGTAATGATTTAATGAAACGAAATAGTTCTTTTTCAAACTCCTTTTCAGCAAACTTTCTTAACGCCTCATCTTTTGCTAGTTCGAGCATTTTTTCCCATGTTAAAATTATCTCGAAGACTTTTTCTGTTGAAATTATTGCCTGAATTTTTGCGTATAATTCATCTGATGTCGCTGCCTTGGTAAGTCCCGTATTGCCATCTACAAAACCAGAAAGAGGTATGCCATGTCTTTGTCTATATGCTTCCTTTAGATTTTCTGCATCTTCTGGAATATAGTCAGTTGATAATAGTAATATTAGATGTGGACCTTTAATTTGTGAAAGGGCATCAGCAGCTGGAAAGTAATCATAAATATTAGTTCTCGGAAGGCCACTACTAGTCAAATCAAGATCTAATAATACAATTCGAATATTGTTTATGGAAGACGGTAATGGATTTGACGCATTCCAATATTGAACTGGAACATTTTTCTTAACCAATTCACTTATGAAGTCGTTAACCTGTTCAAATTTTTCGTCTATTATCAAAACTTTACCAGGATACCATTCGGACATTATACTCATCTACTTTCTACTAAAGGGAACAATAACGCAATATTTGCACCAGATAGTAATCCAGGTACATCTCCTTCAGCTAAAATTTCTAGTTTCGCACCATGCATTTCAGCAATTCTTTTACAGATGTATAGTCCAAGTCCCATTCCTTTTGATTTTCTGGTGATAAATGGCATAGTTAAAAATTCTATAGTGTCTTGAAATCCAGGACCATTATCGCTTATAATTAATGCATGTTGGTTCTCAAAATTTGTAATTGTAATTTTTATTTTTCGTTCAGTATTACTTTTAGTTCCTAACCAGTAAATGCTATTATCTAATATGTTGAGTACTGCAACAGAAATTAATCTCTCGGAACCCGTAATTATTTTGCTATTTCTGTAATCTGTACTGATTTCAATATTTTCGCGTTTAAATTTCTGACGCAATAAATTCACTGCCAAATCAGCCGGAATTTTCAGCTGAAAATTCTCTTGTTCTTTTACCTTCTGAGAAATCTTGACAACTCCACTTAGGATTGTATCTGTTTGATTCAAATATTCTATGACTGTTTTAATTCTGCTTATCATATTGGGTTCATTTTTTTGAATCATTCTTTTTAGAATTTTTTCTGACTCCTGCACATTCCTATGAGCTTCATGCGTAGGAATCATATAACTAAGACCTAATGAAGCTGCTACTATGAGCGGCGCTTCTGCCTCTTCGAGAATTTTAGTAAATGTTTTGTTAGTTTTCTCTATTATCTGAGTAATCTGTATTCGTACTTCACTTCTCACATTTTCATTTATTAATAATTCCATTAATTCACTCATTTGCTTAGAAAGCTGTTTAAGTCTAGCATCGCCTCTTTTTACTTGTTTAATTTTTTCTCTAATGGCCCAACGTTCTGTTTCAAATTGTGTTAACGCAGTATTAACTAATGCTTCAAAATCTCTAAAAGTATCATTATTGATCAATCCTTCTCTATCTGATTTGTCTATTAGCTTAGGATTAGTTTTTGATGAAATTTCTACATATCCAATTACTTGACCTCTACTTACTTTTTCAGCAAATTGACCAATTCTTTTTTTATCCATACTTAACCAATCGTTATCTTGATTTCCATATGGTAATACTCGAAACCCATCTCTGAACAACTTTATTCCTGTCAATGGTTTTACCATTGCATCATATGTCACATTTTCATCAAATGTACTTTCTTTGTCCCTAGGATCTAAGTCCCAACAATAAATGTAAAATCTAAAAGGTCCACAAATGGGTTTTTGTCCAGCGGGAAATGTATCAGGTTCTTTCAAATTATATTTTGAGATCTCCTTCTCTTTTTCTGTATTGAATTGGGAAAATAATTTAGATTTGTAAGAAAATTTCATGTTCGCAATTCCGTTTTCATCAACTTCTGCTGAGAAACTATAGTGGGCAGTATCGAATATGTCTTTTATCTTATCTTTTTTTACAGCAACTTCTTCATCCTGTGGATCGTTAACTTTCAACGTCACTTTGAAATCGGAAAGACTAGAAAATGGGGAATTAAGGGATTCTACAAAATATCTTATTTTTTTAATCATATCTTTTGTCCATACTCTGTGGAGATTTGTGATGTAGATCTGAGTTCCACGCTCGAAATTAGGTTCAACATCTTTTCTAAAGATGTGAGGATTATCTTCTTCCCAATTTATTTTTACATCTCCAAGATATTTTGCACTATCTTCAAACAGATTCCAATCAAGTATGATCTTGGTTTCAGAATTCGTGTCTCGTTTTCGTGATACTATTTCAGTCTGTTTTCCTATTTTATGTACCGAAAGACGTCCTAATCCCTTCTCTCCAAGATATGTCCTTTTTAGAACATCTGAAACTCTTGGTGGTTCATCTTCTTTACGTGCTTTTGAGATTGTTCCTAATTCCAACCATGATTCCAATATGGTTTGACGTGTCATTCCATTACCGTTGTCTGTAATTTTTACGTAACCTGTATCTTTCTGACTTACATTGTTGATCTCTATTATTACTTCTAGAGCGTCAGCATCGTATGAATTCTTGATAAGTTCAGATATGGCAGCTACTTCGTCTGTAATGAGTTGGTTGCCTAAGTGAATGATCAATCTAGCTCTGGCTGCAAAATTTGCCTGACCACTGGTTTTTTCCATTACTTTCTAGATGTATGATGTACTTTTAATAATTGCCATAGTTTGGGATTACGAATTGAAATCTATACTATTTCTAGTTTAAGATAATCAAGCTTATGTCTCTATGTAAAAACTAAATTTTGGAATATATTCAGTACAAAATATGATGTAATTAGAGGGAATCATCTCGGCTGGGATGATTTAATTTAATGAGAAAGAATCTTGACCAATGTTTGAAGAATATCGAGATCTTTACGAATTGACAAGAAAAACGGTGGACGATCACATAAAATTTTACAAAAAGAAAGAGTTCCTATCTGTAGAAGATTTGTCCATCCTCTAGAGAAAATTATCTCAATAGGCGGCAAATTTTGATAAAAAAGATTAGAGATGGAAATGCTTACATGTGCAAGTTCTTCCATTACCTAGATTACGACTACACTGTCCATCCTTTGGATGGTCTTTTCTATAGTGCTTGCAATCTGTTTCATCACATATATCATAGTCACCCATGATATTGCAAAATGGTTTAACCAGAATTTAACACGGATCATGAGTAGATCGCTCATCTTTACTTAACTATAATTCTACGAAAGATCTTTAGATCAAATTAGAATCTGTTTATAGTTACATAATACATCATCATGTCTTTTTGTTGAAATCTAACCTTTAGTTTCTTCTTCATTTTATGAAAAAACATGATATTATTTTTTGTTTTTCTACAAACAACCCAATAAGTACTGTTTTCATCACTGTATCGTTTTTGTGTATCAGGATCTACCCAGTTGCCTAACAAAGGTGTATTGTCTATAGTACATCCACCAAATTTAGCAACAAGCTCGTCAAAAGTTGTAGAAAATTTTTCTCCTTCTATTTTCTTACGTTTACCTTTTTTATCTTCATTATAACAAAGTGGAAGTAAAATTTCTACCTTAAGATCTGACACTTATTGTTTGATTACTTCATACTTTATATTCTTACTTTTGAGTAATTTACAATCTTTTTTTTGCATGATGAGAATATTTTTTCCAATACCACTGAATTGTGATTTAGCATGTATCAAGGCGTAGAAAGCTTTAGCTTTTTGATCTTGGTATTTAGTAAAATCTACTTTTACGAATGCCTTACTTGCAGTCGTATTTGACATGTTGAATAGTATGATAATATACTATTATAACATTGTTACTGGTAACACGATAAGATTTCTGCTGATGCAATTTTTTAGTTGTTATGATGTGACATGGAAAAAATATTTTGTGATACATTAATACATTCTTGCGTTCTCAATGAGGCGCTCCATTTGCTATTCATCTTGAATCTAGAACGGGAATGTATTGCGACAATTTGAACACATTCTAGCCCATTTCTCAGCTGTATGTCCACAATATGAACAAGTCTTGATCTCTGGTAGAATGTTGCCCTCTGCCAACTTTTTTAAAAAATAAACTGCCAAAAGCCCTATTCCAACACCTACCGCAGCCCTTAACCACTCATCATCGTCATGATTACGTCTTCTTCTTTTTACCATGTTCAACAACTCTTCTTTCTTTTTGTAATTCAATATCTGCCATGAATCTGATATGTTCTTCTATTATCTTCTCCAAAGCTTTACACCTGGTCATTTTTCTTCTTTTAGCCACTTCAGCTACATATGTCCAGAGTAAATCGTTGAATGATTCGCATCTCACACTTGGCATGTTTGAATTGATCAGATCGAGTATATAAGAAATACAATTCTAGATGGATTAGTAAATTATACAGATTTACTAATCTACAAAATGTTTAAATTCTTCCAAATTAAATAAGATAATCATGGGACGGCGAAAAAAAATCCCGAATTACTGGGAATCGATATTTGGAATAACTCCGAAAACAAAGAGAAAAAATATGTCTACAAAATACAGGATTGTACCAAAGAAAAGAATCCGAAAAATTAAATTGGTATCACCATTAGCACAAGGTCTTCAGGATGCTTTATCAATTACTTCAAAGTGGAACTCACAACCTAACCCACCTAAGGTCTACATTAGTGGATACAGAATCCATCATGGATTAGTAGGATCTCTTGTAGCAATTTATGGTCTGTTGACTGAAAATCAATATGCAATCGGCGTAGGTGCAGGATTGGCTATTGATGATATATCTGATATGCCGCATTGGCTGGATTTCGAAAAGCAATCTAATAATAATTTTACATCATCCATGCTAGATAATGTAAATTCTGGATTGCCTCAGTTATACTATAACAATTTTGACAGAAATTATGTTTAGAAACTCTCAAACTTGGGAGCGAATAGAATGAACAACAAAACCCTTCAAGAATATGAAAAATTACACAGATAAAAAAAATCCCAAAAACTTAACAATATGATTGAATACCATACTAACATGAATGATGAAACCATGAAAAACGAGGAAAATTCAGGGGTTTCAGATGCTGCAGTTGGCGGAAACCCCCGGGCCCGCTTTATCTGTTAAGCCGAGCCCTGCTCATTTTTGATGACAATCCTGCCATTTGGCAGAGTTCCAAGATACTGCCAGCCTTCTGTCA
>Ga0307374_10013418_pt1 | contig 11343 bp, 10 predicted proteins | sample OX3MG_FD_202532 | JGI IMG/M metagenome (GOLD analysis project Ga0307374, IMG submission 202532) | Soil microbial communities from Risofladan, Vaasa, Finland - OX-3 | ecosystem: Environmental > Terrestrial > Soil > Coastal area > Acid sulfate soil | place: Finland: Risofladan, Vaasa | collected... | reverse complement strand
AACTGCTGAAGAATGCCGCTTGATCGAACGAGCCTATCGCTAAATCCGAAATACCCAGAGCATCGCCAACCAACCAGATCAAGCCAAGCTTCAAAAACTTAACTTCTTCAACAGCCTGCTAGGCGGTAGCACGTCGCCCGGATCATACGCCGGCGAAATCCGGGATCGACCGCGAGGTTGCAGCGAATTCCGTTTCGCTCGATCCGGGCTGTGTTTGCTACTCCGCCCGTAATTGTCGCAATCGCTCGATCGGCGGGTGGCAGGCGGACGTGACCTTGCCGTCTTCGCGGCCGGCCCTGCCGCGCATGGCCTCTTTGCGCCATTTGGCGACTTCGCCGCTTAGCCAAGCGTACATGATCGACCGCTCGCGAACGGGAAGCAAGTGCTCGATGGTTTCGAATATCGCGAACGCCCCTTGCGCGAATCCTCTCCGATACGACATTTCCGGATCGTTCATTTCGTCTGCCATCGCCTCACTCCTGCCGGCACATTCGCTCGCCACCAATTGCTCTAACGACCCATACGCGATCGGTTAGTTTCGCCGCCGCCGAAGCGCGCTATCCGCGACTAAACGTAAACGACGCTCGATCAGCTTACTCGCCGATAACCTCTCCGAACGCAACCCATCGCTTGCCGTCGAACTTTTCGAGCTGCAATTGGTTGAAGCCCCGATAATTAGTCGGGCTGGTATTCACCTTGATGCCCGGCAATAGCATGGGAAATTCCACGTCATGCATGTGGGTCGCCTGATACATGACGTTCTCGCGGGTTAGCTTGTCGCCGCATCGTTCGAGGACGTGCAACCTAATTTGCGCAAGATTGTATCCGGTCGATACGAGGAGATCGTTCGGGTCTTTGTCTGGAATGTGGCTTTTCATGAAAGCTAAATAATCTTGCATGCCCTTGTCATTCGCCCACATCGGATCGCCGGGATCCTTGTTTGTACTTACTGAAATAATGCCAATTGACTTCTCGACGCCGGCGGGCACGAGCGCCGCGGGAATAGAGTTGGCCGTGATCGAGAGAAAACGCGTCGGCCGCCAGTCCAGTTCATAGGCTTTGCGGATGGCCTGGGCGGCAAATTTTGGCGAGCTGGCGACGAACAAGACGTTGGCGCCAGATGCTTTCAGCGCGATGATTTGTGAATCAATGGTGGGGTCGGTCAGTTCATAGGAGACTGCCTTGGCGAGCATGTTGCCAGCCCGATCGCCGAGGCCGGCCTGTAATCCTTTGAAGTAGTCCTTGCCGAGATCGTCGTTCTGGTAAAGTACGGCGATTTTCGCGTCCTTGATGTTCTGCAAGATGTACTTGGCGTAGACACGTCCTTCGGTCTCGTAGCTGGCGATGACCCCCATCGTCCATGGATAGCGCGAAGGATCGTTGAATCTGCTCGCACCGGAAATGGCGAAATGCGGGATGTGTTGTTCGTTGAGGTATTCTTGGATTGCGGCATTGGGCGCCGTTCCGAGACTGTCAAAGATTCCCAATACATGGTCTTGCTCGACGAGCCTGCGGGTCTGCTCAACGGTCTTGGGCGGGCTGTAGCCGTCATCGAGCGAAATCAGCGTGATCTTCCGCCCATTGATACCGCCGCGCTCGTTGATCATGCGGACGTAGGTGACTTCGGTCTTGCTGAGAAGATTGCCATAGGCCGATGCGGGCCCGCTGTAGGCCGTGGTCTGTCCGATTTTTATTTCGGTGTCGGTGACGCCCGGACCATATTGCTGTTGCGCCGCGGCGGACGAAATTATTGCCAACGCGCCGACGAGTGCCAGTAAACCAGTCCACCGCTTGGACATGATGACCCCCCTGTGCCTTGTTGGAGCGCGGTATTCCGCTTGCATGCGAGCTGCGCGATCGGCTTATGCCGAACGCGGCCAGACAAAATCGTGCCCTCTTTAGTTGTTCTGCACAAGGGCGGGGCCTGCTACACGCACGCGTTCGGGATGCCGGGGCAAGTCATTCCGGGTTCGCGCTTGCCGCGCGCGCCCCGGAATGACAGCTACTGCAGAGCGGCGGTGCGCAGCGGGTAGGTGACGATCGAAAGGAACACGATCGCATTGCCGCTGAAGCGATTGTAGGCAAGACCGGGCGACGGATCGGCCGCAAACGTCATGACAACCGAGCTTTCCGGCTTGACCATCAGCGCCGCCATGGTGCGGATATCGCGCGTCCCGAGCGAGGTGGTGGACAGTGAACGGCGAAGCTCAGGCACCGTCACGATCGCGCGCAGCCACGGATCGCTTAGCCGCGCGGGATCGGATAGCGGCGTCAAACGTTGATTGGCCACGCTCAGGATCGCCGAGGCGGATTGGTCGTTCACCCGTTTGACGGCAATCGTGGTCGCGTTGTCCGCGGTCTGCACCGGCACGAAGTGCGCTGCGGCAATGCGCGGCAGCGGCGTGCTGGTGACGCTCACCGCGCGCGCCATCGGTTCGGCCGAGGCGAACTCGGCATAAGCGAGCGTGGCTTGCGGCGCTTCCGGATTGTCGTGCGCAGTCGCCAACGGGTTGAGCGAGCCGGTGGCTTCCGGCGCTGCTGGCGCCTGGCTGACCGGAGCGTCCGGCCAGAAGCCGCGGGCCAAAATGATCTGGTTCGGGGTCAGCGCGGCCGCCGGGGCCGCTTCGGCGCGGGTGATGAAGTGAACCTTGGACGTCGCCTTGGCGAGCTTGACCTTCTCGGCCGCGAGCTTGTCTTTGGCGCGCGCCAGCTTGTCCTCGGCGCGATCGACGGCGGCGACGACGGCGGCCTTGGCGCGCAGGCGCAGCGGCTCGCGGGCCGGCGCCGGTGTGTTGGCGGCGACCGTCACCGGCGCGCTCGCGTCCTCGTCCTCTTCGTCGTGCGCTAAGCCGAGAAGCTTGGCGAACGGATTGAAACTGGGCCGCGGCTGGGCGGGGAGGCCGTTGTCGGCGACGGCAACGCCTGAGTTGTGCGCCTGCTCAAGCAACAATTCCGACGGCGTGCCGCCATGCGCCCGGACGTCCGCGAGCGCCAGCGCATAGCCGGCAAGCGGACGGCCGTCGTTCGGGATGTGGACCGTGCGGCCGTCGGGGAAGACGTGCATCAACTGATCGCGCGACATGCGCGGCCACATGCGCACGCCGCCGGTATCCAAATGCACGAAGGGCGAGCCGGAGCTCGGATAGAAGCCGACGCCGCCGCGCTGCAAGCGCAGGCCGATTTCGCGGAGCTGTTCGAGGTTGACGCCCGGAATGTAGAAATCCATCGCGTGGCCGAGCATGTGCTGGGAGAAGCGGGCGACGCCGCCGCTTCGCCGGCGAAGCATGGCGTTGGTTTCCGGCGAGCGATAACCGCAGACCACCCAGATCGGCTGCTTCGATCCGGTCTCGCGCTGCACCTCCCACGCCAGATCGATCAGGTGCGGGTCCATTTTGGTTTCCTGCTGCTTGCGCCAATCGCGCAGGAACCAGTTGAGCTTCTCAAGCGCCGCTTCGTCGTAGCGGCCGTTGTTCTTGAAGGTGATGGTGATGTCTTCGCCGGTGTGGACGTGATGCAGCGAAATGGTGCGGGTGTCGCCCTCGGCGATCGCGTTCTGCAGGCAGCGCGCGCCGAATAGCAGGACGAGGGCGGCAAAACCGCACGCAGCTGCGATCCGCCCCGCAGCAATACGACAGGTTTTCAGGCGCACCCCACCCGGCACCGGCGTCCCCACGTTGACACGTTGCGCGGCGCCCGCAGTCACCACCCCGACGCGGACGACCAAACCCAATCTGTATGGGAAGGGTTAACGCGAACTTGTGTCACCCGACCCCCGACCCAATAACGGTTAACCGTCCAATGCGGCAAAAGATAGCCAAGGCCAAGTAGTTAAGGGGTTTTCCAAAGCCGCGGCGGTGGCTCCCATGGAGATATAGTTAATGCCGAAATTGAGGTTTATTGCTTTCTATTCAAGGTGTTAGGACGCCGGGGGCGGCTGCCGGGCCGGGGTTACGGCAATAAGGCTATCCCCGTCGGCAAAGTCAGGCGGCAGGGACAGGCCATGCGCGCTGCAAAGGGCTGCCTTCGGGCGACGTTCGCCGGAATAACACCTGGCTCTCCCTGAGAGGCACGCCGCCGGCGCTATGCTCTGCCGTCGGAAGCGTATCGGCGCTGGCCAAAATTCCGCTGCCGAGCGCCGCTGCATATCCCTCCGGCAACCCGGCGCGGCGCATCTTCGCCGCCGCCGTCGCGTGGTCGTAGTGCAACGCGCGATGTTCGATCGCGAGTCCGTCGTTGGCACGGCGAAAGACGCTGAACCAGACGCGCGGCGTGCCGTCGTTCGCCGGCATGCCGAGGGCGCCGGAATTGTGCCAAAGCCCGGCGCCGACGCATTGGGTAAAAGGCAAGCCGCAATGGCCGCCGATCACGCCATCCAGTCCGGTCTTGCCGATTTCGGTTGTTTTGATTGCTGCGTCGGTCGACGCGTAGATGGTTTGGTTGATCGCATCGACGCCGCCATGCACGACGGCAAAGCGATAGCCGCCGATTTCAAGTTGGATGCGTCGGGGCAGGCGGCCCATCCACGCCCGGTCGTCCGCCGAAACTTGGGCGGTTGCGTGCGCAAACCACGCCATCGACAGGCGGTCGCAGGTGCTGCCCTCCTCGAAGCCGCAGCCGCAATCGGCCGCACCGGCTGCCAGATTCTCCTCGACGTTGCCCATGACGACGCGACAGCCGGATGCCCGCACCAATGCGGTTGTTGCCGCGGCGTCGGCGCAATAGGCGACCACGTCGCCGGTGCAGATGACGCGCTCGGACGGAATGCCGAGCCGCGCCATTTCCTCGAAGAAGGCTTGCGTGGCTTCGAGATTGCTGTAGGGGCCGCCGAAGATCGCGACGGTGTCGTCGGCGCGGACGACCGGACCAAGTTCGTTCATTGTGTCGCTCGATAAGGCCACAACCAGCTCCCGAGCAGGGTAGCCGCGAGCATACCGGCGAATTGAGCCGCGATAAATGCGACAACGCCGCCGGGGGCAATACCGGCGAAGGTATTTGATAGCGAGCGGGCGATCGTAACGGCAGGATTGGCGAACGACGTCGATGCGGTAAACCAGTAGGCGGCGACGATGTAGAGGCCGACGGCATAGGGTACCGCCGCGGACGCGCGGGTGACGCATCCGAAGATTGTCAGCAACAATCCGAACGTCGCGACGAACTCGGCAAGCCATTGGCCCGCGCCGGCGCGATTGTGCAGCGACACCTGCCAGAGCGGCAGCTCGAACATCAGATGCGCGATCCAGACACCGATCAGCGCGCCGATGATTTGCGCCGCAATGTAAGGGGCCGCCTCTCGCCAAGGCAGCTCGCGGCGGAGCGCGAATGCAACGCTCACCGCGGGATTGAAGTGGGCGCCCGACAGGGGCCCGAAGATCAGGATCAGCACGGCAAGGATGGCGCCGGTCGGGAGCGTATTGCACAAAAGCGCGAGCGCGGCGTTTCCACCAGCGAGCCGGTCCGCCATGATGCCGGAGCCGACGACGGCGGCGAGCAAAAACGCCGTACCGATGCCTTCGGCGGTCAGGCGCCTCGCCAACGTCATCATCAGGTTGCCGCGGCCGCCTTTGTCGTCGTCTCTTGCAGCCGGCCAATGTCCTTCAATTTAAGTTGCAGGATCAGCCGATCGAGCGAACGCAACGGGAGCGAAGTGAAAATCCCGATGCGCTGATGGAGCATGCGGTAGGCATCCTTGAAGGCGAGCGCGATTTCAGCCGGTGTGCCTTTGGCTGCCGCCGGATCTGGAATACCCCAATGGGCGGTCATCGGCTGGCCCGGCCACAATGGGCAGGCTTCGGCGGCGGCGTTGTCGCAGACGGTGAAGACAAAATCGAATGCCGGCGCACCGGTGCGAGCGAACTCGTCCCACGATTTTGAACGATAACTCGAGGTCTCATAACCGAGACTTTGCAGCAAATGCAGCGTCTCGGGATGAACCTGTCCCTTTGGCTGACTGCCCGCGCTATAGGCGTTGAACTTTCCGGCTCCGAGCCTGTTCAAGATCGCTTCGGCGAGGATCGAGCGGGCGGAATTACCGGTGCAAAGAAACAGCACGTTGTACGGCGCCGGAGCCATGACGCAATCTCAATCTGCCGAACAACTGCAAGAAGCGGATTCGGTTGACGGCTGCGGCGCGCAACAAGATTTTTCATGCGCGATGCGCACCGCCCGTTCGCCACTGCCGTCACCGTAATTGGTTGCTTCCCCGGTCGTGTGGAATGTCTCCCAAGAAATTCCGGCTGGGTCGTCGATCCATGATTTCTCGGACTTGGCGTAACAGCATGACGTCTCGCCTTGTTCGACAATCGCGCCGCCGGCTTCTCGCAAGCGCGCATAGACCTCGTGAAGTTCAGTCTTGTTCTCGACCTGGATGCCGAGATGGTCGAGGCCGGGTTCACGCCCGCGAGTCGAAATGGCGAAATTCACCCGCGGATCGTCGAGCATCCACTTGGCGTAGTCCGGTTTGGTCACCGAAGGCTGGGCGGCGAACAGCGCCGAGTAAAAGCCAATCGACCGTTGCAAGTCATCAACCGCGACGTGGACATGCAGACGTTTCATCGGCTTCTCCTAGGCTCGAACCTTGGCGCGTTTCATTTGGGCGGGTTTGCAGACTGTCGCAGGCGGACAATCTTGCTCTGCGCCCTGGCAGCAGTTCTCGGTGAGGTAGGCGAGCAGCGTGTTCATGGTGTCGTATTGCGCCGTGTAGATCATTGATCTGCCGTCGCGCCGCACGGTCACCAGACCGGCATCGCGCAGCCGATCGAAGTGGAACGTCAGCGTATTCGGCGCTAATCCTATGGCGTTCGCCACGCTTCCCGCCGGCATCCCTTGCGGGCCGGCGGTCACCAGCAGGCGGAAAATAGCGAGCCGATTGTCCTGAGCGAGGGCGGTTAGGGCCGCCAAGGCATGGTCCTTTTTCATATTTCAATAGATATTGAAATATGGCATCGTTGTCCAGCGTTATTTCGATAATGACTGAAATAAAAAGCATGACGGACGACGCGGCAAAAGCAGCGGAGGTTTCCGCAAGCACGGGCGAAACCGAGCCAACATTTCAACCCAAGGGTTCGCCGCTGGAAGTGCTGCTGGTGTTCTTCAAGCTCGGCGTGAGCTGCTTCGGCGGCCCGATTGCGCACATCGGGTATTTTCGGGAGGAATTCGTCGTCCGCCGCCGATGGCTCGATGAACGGGCCTTTGTCGATCTCGTGGCGCTGTGTCAATTCCTGCCCGGACCGGCCTCCAGCCAAAGCGGATTTTCCATCGGGCTCATGCGCGCAGGCTATCTCGGCGGGCTTGCGGCGTGGACCGGCTTTACGCTGCCTTCCGCTATCCTCCTCGTTCTCTTTGCCTACGGCGCCGGCGCTCTAAGCGGTACAATCGGAACCGGCTTACTCCACGGTCTTAAACTTGTCGCGGTGGCCATTGTCGCGCAGGCGATCTGGGGAATGGCGCGCACGCTGTGCCCGGACAAGAAACGCGCGTCCATCGCAGTGGTGGCGGCGCTTATCGTCTTATTCAGCATTTCCTCCGTCGCGCAGATCGGCGCCATTCTGTTTGGAGGTGTTGCCGGCCTCTGGCTTTGCCGCGGCGCTCCGCCGGCAGCAACAGGGCATGTCGGCGTTCCAGTCTCACGCACTGCCGGTCTTGCCGCGCTAATGGTCTTTTTCGCCTTATTGGTCGGGCTGCCGATCGTGCGAAGCTTTGCGGCCTGGCAAGGAGTTTCTCTCTTTGAAGCCTTCTATCGCTCGGGTGCGCTGGTTTTCGGCGGCGGCCATGTCGTGCTGCCGCTATTGCGCGAAGCTTTTGTCGCTCCCGGGTGGGTGAGCGATAACACCTTTCTGGCTGGGTACGGTGCCGCGCAGGCCGTTCCGGGGCCACTTTTCACGTTCGCGGCGTATCTCGGCACAGTGGTCAACGTGTCGCCACATGGATTGCCGGGTGCCGCGCTTGGACTGATCGGAATTTTCCTTCCCGGGATTCTGATCCTCCTCGGTGTATTGCCGTTTTGGGATTCATTGCGCAAGCAACCTGCCGCGCAGGCAACGATGCGCGGCGTTAATGCCGCGGTCGTAGGGCTGCTTGGCGCAGCGCTTTACAATCCGATCTGGACGAACTCGGTGGCCACGCCGGGCGACTTCGGTGTCGCACTGGTGGGTTTCGTTCTCTTGACCGTATGGCGCGCACCGCCTTTTCTGGTCGTCTTCATATCCGCATGTGCCGGGATTGCTCTCGCACTCGGCAAAGGCTGACTTCGGGCGGAGTCCGTCGGGATGGCTGATATTCGATCTCGCTCCGGACCGTAACGCCGCAGCGATTTTCTCGACGTAATTGTGTAACGGCTCCCCAAATACACGAGTGGAGCGGATTTAACATTCGCTACCCCCCTAGCGGCAGCCTCGTGAAGCGAATGTCAAATCCAAAGCTCTACTAAGACGCATACTTGCTAGTGGTCCTTTTGATTCTAACATTCGCATGAGAGGGTGCCGAACACGGATGCGAATGTTAGAATCGGACCACTAGTGGAGCGGATTTAACATTCGCTACCCACCTCGCGGCAGGCTCGTGAAGCGAATGTCAAATCCAAAGCTCCACTAAGACGCATACTTGCTAGTGGTCCTTTTGATTCTAACATTCGCATGAGAGGGTGCCGAACACGGATGCGAATGTTAGAATCGGACCACTAGCCAAAGAATCATGCGCAATGCGTGCCGAGGCAGAAAAACTCCGCCACGCGAAGAACCCCGATCCATCGGCACGAATGCAAAGCCTTTGACTTCGCCGCTGCGATGACGATAACGCCCCCCATCTCGCTGTGTTGAGGGCGCATTCCGGATGCGAACCGAAATTGCGGAGCGAGCTGCGGTCCCCGCGGGCGGTGTCGCAACACCGAACTCGGGCGGCTTTCGGGTCCCCGGTCGACCGGCATTAGGACCGGTCTGCACGGAGCGTGCTTAACCGCGGCATCTTATGGCGAAGCGGGCAAAACACCTGTCAGCCAAAGCCGCGGGAAACCCGGTTCTGAAGCTGAGCCATCGGGGTGATAGCCGGTGGCGAGTGCCGCAAGCGTGAGCGCCGAAAGGCGGCGCATCTCTCAAAGTGGGAGACGCGCGCCGCGCTAGCAGATGGGTTGCGCAGACTGCGTAAACTTGTCTGCGGTGCGCGGACATTGCTTGAACAATGCGCCTCTCGGCGCTCCGCTTCCCTTATTTTTTGGAAGCAAAGATTCTTTCGTCGTTGTCGTGACGATGCCTCGGACGCGAACGCGCCGCGAGAACGGTGTTGCGCGTTTCCCTCCCCGCCACTCGCTTTGCTCGTGTGGGGAGGGAAAAGAAAGGATGCGTCGCGAGAACGCGACGTCATTCCGGGGCGCGCGACGCGCGAACCCGGAATCCATAGTCCCGGTGTGTCAGAAATTCTTCTGCATCGTCTGTGGTTATGGATTCCGGCTCTTGCAGAGCCTGTCATCGGGCCGGCCACTTCGGGCCGGACCCGATGGCTCGGCCGGAATGACGGGTGGATAAGCGCACCGCGAGAATGGATTCGCATTTGCCTTTCCCCTTGGGAGAGAGGGTGCCGAGCGAACGAAGTGAGCGAGGCGGGTGAGGGGTCGCTTGCGAGGGTCGAAACCCCTCACCCGGCTCGGTCGCGCGGAACGCGCAACCTCGCCGGCCTCTCCCACAAGGGGAGAGGGGAAGAATATGCGCTTCGTCATTCCGGGCGCACCGTGGGTGCCAACCCGCAGGACGGTACATTCCGCCGCATCTGAATTTGCCGTAGGATTACGGGGAGGCGGTTACGTGAGGGTCAACACATGACGTTGCAGGAAGGCACGCCGGCGGCGGCCGCGGCTTCGACGCCGGAGCCGATCTGGTTTGCATCCTATCCGCCTGGAATTCCGCACAGCATCAATCCGGATGCCTATCCGTCGCTTGCCGCCTTGCTGCTCGATGCCTGCAAGCATCACGCCGCGCATGCCGCGTTCGAATGCCTCGGCACCAGCATGACCTACGCCGAGTGGGATCGCGTCAGCCGCGCGTTCGCCGCGTCTCTGCTCGAAGAGGTGAAGTGCCGGCCCGGCGACCGCGTCGCCATCATGCTGCCGAACCTGCTCGCCTATCCGGTGGCGTTTCTCGGCGTGTTGCGCGCCGGCCTCGTCGTGGTCAACGTCAATCCGCTCTACACGCCGCGCGAATTGCGCGAGCAGCTTAAGGATTCCGGCGCGACCGCCATCGTGATCATGGAAAATTTTGCGCACAAGCTGGAAACGGTGCTGGCCGAAACGCAAGTCCGCCACGTGCTGGTGGCCCGGCTCGGCGATTTCATGCCGCCGCTCAAGCGCCTGCTGTTCAACGCCGTCAACACTTATGTGCGCCACGCGGTACCGGTCTGGCATTTGCCGCATTTTACACTGTTGCAGTCGGCCTGCCGGCGCGCGCCAAGCGCGTCCTACCAGGATGCGCAGCCGGCGGGCTCGTCGCCGGCCCTACTGCAATATACCGGCGGCACCACCGGCGTGCCGAAAGGCGCGGTGCTGACGCATCGCAACCTAGTCGCCAACAGCCTGCAATGCCGCGCGGTGATCAAGCCGTATATCGAAGAGGAGAGGGGATCGGTGCTGACCCCGCTGCCGCTCTATCACATCTTCTCGCTGACGGCGAACCTGCTCGCTTTCGCGCTGATGGGCGGATTGAGCGTGCTGGTGCCCGATCCGCGCGACATCAAAGGACTGATCAAGACGATGCGCCGCGCCAAGGTCACCACCATGACCGGCGTCAACACGCTGTTCAACGCGCTCATCAACAATCCGGACTTCGCCAAACTTGATTTCAGCACACTAAGCTTTGCCGTCGGCGGCGGCGCCGCGGTGCAAAGCGCGGTCGCGGTGCGCTGGCGCGAAATCACCGGCACCGACGTGGTGGAAGGTTACGGCCTGACCGAAGCGTCGCCGGTGGTCTGTATCAATCCGGTGCCTCATCCGAAGATCGGCAGCGTCGGGTTGCCGGTTCCTTCGACCGAGGTCGCGATCCGCGATGATGCCGGCAACGCGCTTGCCACCGGCGAGGCCGGTGAAATCTGGGTGCGCGGCCCGCAGGTGATGCAGGGGTATTGGCAGCGGCCGGATGAAACCAAGCTGGTGCTGACCGCGGATGGCTGGCTCGACACCGGCGATATCGGGGCGTTCGACGCCGAAGGCTTTTTGAAAATCCTCGACCGCAAGAAGGACATGGTCAACGTGTCCGGCTTCAAGGTTTTCCCGAACGAAGTCGAGGACGTGATGGCGCAGCATCCGGGCGTGCTGGAAGCCGCCGTCATCGGCATTGCCGATGCGGCCACCGGGCAGGCGGTGAA
>Ga0307374_10013417_pt1 | contig 11344 bp, 12 predicted proteins | sample OX3MG_FD_202532 | JGI IMG/M metagenome (GOLD analysis project Ga0307374, IMG submission 202532) | Soil microbial communities from Risofladan, Vaasa, Finland - OX-3 | ecosystem: Environmental > Terrestrial > Soil > Coastal area > Acid sulfate soil | place: Finland: Risofladan, Vaasa | collected... | reverse complement strand
GGCCAGGCCGGCGCTCGGGAGCCGGGGTGGTGTTTTGTGGTTCGGTTTCCTTTTCTGGGTTGTTTGTCCTGTCAGGTTGTTCTGGTTGTCCACAGGTGGCGGGTCCCCTTTTTGGATTTGTGTCTCATGACCGCGAGAAAGGCCAGGGCGAGCATTGCCATGGTGATGTGCCGGTACCAGGCGCCGTAGAGGCGGACCTGGTAGTTGTCCAGCCCGGCCTCGCCTTTCGCCGCCTCGAATGATTCCTCGATAGGCCAGCGCATTCCGGCTGCGCGGACGAGCTCTCCGAAACCTTCTCGCCGTGGGTTGTGGCAGTGGTAGTAGGCGAGTTCGCCGTCATCGATGGAGCGCCGGATCATGTACTGGTGGCCGGGCTGGCCGGTATTGAGCAGTGCCCAGTCGTAGACGCGGAATCCTTTGCTGCCGATGCCGCAGGCCCGGCGCTGCCAGTCATGGTGCCTCACCTGCTGGGCGGCTTTCTCGATGGTTTGCTTACGGCGGTCCTGGCCGGTGAGCTCGGTGTTCTTCGGGATGGCCATCACATAGGGAATCTCGCGTTCCTCCAGGAATGCGCGCAGGCCCGGGTTCTGCCCGAATTCCTCGTCGGCCACGAACCAGGAGAACGGCACTCCGGCGTCCAGTACCCGCTCGATCATGGCCTCTACCTGCTGCGGGCGTGTAGCGAACTCCAGGTCCCCCGGGATACCCGCTTCGGCGCACCGGTCCCTGTCGCCGAACCATGAATGCTCCGGCACATACAATTCACGGTCGATCAGGACACGGTCGCCAGCCGGATTGGCGTAGGCGAGGAACGTGCCGATCTGGCAGTTGTCTATGCGTCCCAGCGTCCCCGAGTACTGTCTTTGCACGCCTGCCGATTTCCGGCCTTTCTTCGCGAATCCCGTCGGGTCGGCTATCAGTACTCCCAGCGGATCGGCGAAATGCTCCATCGCGTAGTCACGCACGAGATCACGCAGCCGATCGGAGTCCCACGGCGTAAGGTTCAGGAATCGCTGGAGTGCCTTCGGCTCATGCAGGCCGGAATACTCAGCGATCGTCCACCCGTTCTTGCGCTCCAAAGGTGCAAGCAGACCTCGCAGGTACCGCACGGCATGGGCGCGGGAATCCGTGCGATAGAACAGCGGTCCAGTTCGCGCGCAGATTTCTTTAAACTCTGCATCCCACGCGGCAAGATCTTCCCTTGTTACCGCATCGTCCGGCAGATCAGCCTGTTCTGACGGGAGTATGGTCACGCATCCAACAATGGCACAAGCAGCGGCCGGATTCACTAACCAACATGCAGATCTAGCCCTGTAGTACTAGGCCCAGGCGCTCTCCTGGCTCTTTCGCCTGGACGCACACCGTGACCCCGTCGTCTGCGCCGAGGCGGAAGCGCAGGAAGTTGGGGCGGGGCTGGCAGCCTTCGGGTGAGAACAGCAGGCGGGGCGGAGCGTGCAGCTCGACGACGGCCTCCAGCGCGGTGGCTGCCAGGGCCTTGCCGACCCGGACGAAGAACGGCACCCCGGCCCACCGCCAGGAGTCGATCTCCAGCCGCAGGGCGGCGAAGGTTTCCACCGCCGAGCCCGGCGCCACCCCCGGCTCGTCGCGGTAGCCCTCGTACTGGCCGCGGACCAGGCGGGCTGGGTCGGCGGGGCGCATGGCCTTGAGGATCTTGACCTTTTCATCGCGCAGCGAGTCCGGTTCGGCGTCCACGGGGGGTTCCATCGCCAGCAGGGCGACCACCTGAAGGAGGTGGTTCTGGATCACGTCCCGGATCGCGCCGACTCCGTCGTAAAAGCTGCCGCGGCCCTGCTGCAGCACCTGGTTGAGCTCGCGGGCTGAGGCCAGGTCCCGGCCGAACGGTTTCTCCACCACCACCCGGGCGCCCTCGCTGAGCCCGGCCTGGTCCAGGCCCTGAACCACCACGGGGAACAGCCCGGGCGGGATGGCGAGGTAGTACACCGGCCGTGCGGCGCCCACCTCGGCGAGCCGCCGGGCCAAGGCGGCGAAGGTGGCCGGATCCCGGTAATCGCCGCTCACCATCGCCAGGCTGCCTGCCAGTTCTTTCAGCGGCTCGCCGTCCGCCTGGCCCGCCGCGGCCCCGGCCGCTTCGGCAGCGTAGGCGCGCAACTGGGCGTCGTCCCAGTCCGAGACGGCCACACCGATAACCGGCACGCCCAGCTGCTTCACCGCCGCCAGGTGGTACAGGGCGGGGAAGAGCTTCTTGCGGGCCAGGTCACCGGTCGCCCCGAACAGCACCAGCGCGTCGGCCCGCATCACGCCACCCCCGGCTTCCCGGCGTGGCCACTGAACATGGTGCGCATCGCGGTGAGGTCCGCTGTTCACGAGCCGCTGGCGAGGTCGTCGAGGGCGGCTTCGATGGCGCGGTGGAAAGTCGGGTAGGCGTAGATCATCGTTCGCAGGATGGCGACCGGGACCTGCCCGTGCACCGCGACCGCCAGGGCACCCAGCACCTCGCCGCCGGCCGGCCCCGCGGAGGTGGCACCGACTAGGACACCGCGGCCGGCATCTTCGATGAGCTTGATGAACCCGTCATTGCCGGCCTTGTGGATCCAGCCGCGCGCCGACGACGGCAGCTGGGTGATGCCGGTGCGCACCTCCAGCCCGCGTTCGCGGGCCTGCGCCTCGGTCAGGCCCACCGACCCGATCTCGGGGTCGGTGAAGGTGACCCTCGGCACTGCCCGGTACTCGGCAGTCGGGCCGTCGTGGCCGAGGATGCCGGCGACCGCGATGGCAGCCTGGTACATGGCCACGTGCGTGAACGCGCCCTTGCCGGTGACATCCCCGATTGCCCACAGCCCGTCCGCGGCGCGCATCCGCTCATCGACCGGCACCGCGCCAGCCGTTTCGCTGATCCCGTAGGCGCCCAGGCCGAGCCCGGCGAGGCCGGCGCGCCGGCCGGTGGCGATCAGCAGCCGCTGTGCGGTGAGCGTCTCACCGCTTGCAAGGTTCACGGTGAACTGCCGACCGTCATGGCTGACCCGCTCCGCGCGGGCGCCGGCGCGCACCCCGATGCCTTCCCGCGCGAATACCCCGGCCAGCAGGTCCCCGGCTTCGGGTTCCTCGAGCGGCAGCAGGCGGGGCAGCGCCTCCACCACGCTCACCCGGGCGCCGAACCGGGCGAACACCTGCGCCAGTTCGGCACCGATCGCCCCGCCGCCCACCACGATCAGCGACTCGGGCACGTTCTCGGTCTCGATCGCCTCCCGGTTGGTCCAGTACGGGGTGCCGGCCAGCCCCGGGACCGGCGGGATGGCAGGCCCGGTCCCGGCGGCGATCACGATGCCGCGCCGCGCCCGCAGCACCCGCGGGCCATCGGCGGTGTCCACGGTGACCTCGCCACGGCCGGTGATCCGGCCCCGGCCGCGGACGAAGTGGCCGCCCTTGCCGGTGAACCGGTCGACGGCGACCTTGTCGTTCCAGGAGTCGGTGGCCTCGGCCCGGATCCGGGCGGCGACCGGCGCCCAGTCCGGGTCCACCGCGGACTTCCCGGCGATGCCGGGGACCCGGCGGGCCTCGGCGAGCAGGTTCGCGGCGCGGATCATCATCTTCGACGGCACGCACCCCCAGTACGGGCACTCGCCGCCCACCAGCCTTGCTTCTACCCCGGTCACATGCAGGCCGGCCGCCGCCAGCTTCCCCGCGGCATCCTCGCCGCCGGGCCCCATCCCGACGACCACGATGTCGGTGTCTTCTACGCCCATGGCTTCTCCTCACCGATCCGCCCCCTGAAGGGGGCACCTGACCGGCTGCAACACGGGGGCCGCACGAGGTGGATCTGAATTGTCAGCGAGGTGACAGCACCCGCCCTGGCAGCCCGGCCCGGGATGCACAATGGGCCGCGCCTACATGGTGTGCCGGCGTGGGCACATCCGCCGGGGCTGAACGTCCGCCCCCGGTGGGACTTCTGGCCCTGATCATCGTGTGGCCTGGAGCCGGCGGTTGAGAGGTGACCTGCCTGCTGAGGCGCGTCGGCGGGTAGGAGGCTAAACGTGTCCAAGATCACCAGGAGCCCACCGGCCAGCCCGGGCCCCCAGTATCTCAGCGCCGAACACGTCGCCGCCGAGATGGCTGATCACGGCACCCGGCGGCTGTCGGTGCTGCAGATCCTGGTGCTGGCCATGCTGGCCGACGGCTTCGTCACCGCCGGCGCCCTGTTCTCGGTCCTGCTCGCCGTCGGCATCGGCTCACCGGGCACCCAGCGGCTGGTCGAGGGCCTGGGGTTCTCCGCCGGGTTCTTCTTCGTGATCCTGTCCGACGCTGTGCTGTTCACCGAGGCCAACGTCGTGCTCCCGGCGACCATCCTGCGCTGCCACGGCTCGCCGGCAGCCGCCGGGCGGGTCAGAACGGCACGCTGGCCCGTGCCGGGGGCTGGCCAGGAGGCTACGCAGCGGCCGTCACCGCCCTGGCAAGGGCCGTGCCCTTCGTGCGGTGGTGGTGAGCCGTGGGCAATGATCACCGGGCGTTCCTGGACGCGACGCTGCCGTACCTGGACGTCGTCTACCAGGTCGCACGGCACGCCGGGCGGACCGGGCAGGATCCTGAGGACCTGGTGCAGGAAACCTACCTGCGGGCCTATGCCGCGTTCGGCTCCTACCGGGGCGGGAACACGAGGGCATGGCTGGCCACGATCTGCCTGAACGTGGCCAGATCGCAAGAACGCCAGCGCCGGCGGCGGCCATGGGAGATGCCCGCCTGGACGTTGCCGTGCGTGCTGCCGCGGCCCTGATCACCGCGGGCTTCGCGGTGGAATCGGCCGGGCGTGCCGGGCTGAGCTGGGCGCTGGACGGCGTGGCCGTGGCCGTGTACCTGGCCTTCCGGCTGGCCGCCGCGGCGGCAGCCCGCTGATGCGGCGCGCGGGGTACGCGACCGCGGCTGGCGTGCTCGCGGCGGACCAGGTGACCAAGGCCCTGGCGCTCGGTGGCGTCATCCCGGCACGGCTGGTGCGGAACACCGGGGCGAGCTTCGGCATCGGGGCGGGTCATCCGCTGCTCCTCGTGCTGACCGCGGCCGTGATCACGGCCGCCGTCGCGGTCCTGCTCACCCGCACCACCACGCCAGTGACCGCTGTGCTCCTCGGCGCGGTGACCGGCGGCGCGGCTGGCAACCTCGCCGACCGGCTGCTGCGATCACCGGGCTACGGCCGTGGCGCGGTGATCGACTGGATCCACCTGTGGGGCTACCCGGCCACCTTCAACCTCGCGGATGCCGCCATCCGGTTCGGCGCACTCGGCGCGGTCGCCGCAGCCATCCTCAGGCCGCGCAGCACGACAGTTTCGTGATCGCCTGAGGCTCTTCCTCGCCCTCAGGAGGTCACCTATGAGCGTCTTTGGCGTCCGCGTCCATACGAGTCGCCGCCGCCCAGGTCGCCGCCGCCCGTTCGAAGTCCGCTGGCACGCCGCAGGCAGAGCCCGGTCCCGCTCGTTCATCACCAGCGGGCTGGCCGACAGCTACCGTGCCGAACTGGTCCGAGCGGCGCGCAAGGGCCTGGAGTTCGACCCCGCCACCGGCGAACCGGTGCTCTGGGCCACCCCGCCGAGCCCAGCTACGACGTGGTACCAGCACGCGGTCGCTTACGTGGACATGAAATGGCCGCACCTGGCACCGCATTCGCGTGCCAGCATGGCCGACGCGCTGGCCACCGCCACCGCGGCGCTGACCCGGCCCACCACCCGCAGGCCTCCGGCCCGCTTGCTGCGCGCCGCCTTGTACCGGCATGCCTTCGACCCACACCAGCGAAACGCGACCGCGGACCCGGCCATCGCGAACGCGCTCGCCTGGCTGGAACGAGCCTCGCTGCCCATCCAGCACCTGGATGATCCCCGCGTCATCCGGCAGGCACTCGATGCGCTGGCAGTGCGGCTCGATGGCCAGCCAGCTGCGGCGAACACCATCGCCCGCAAACGCGCTGTCCTGCATAACGCCCTCGGCTACGCCGTTGAACTCGGCCTGCTACCCGTCAACCCAGTCCATCAGCTGCAGTGGAAAGCCCCGAAGACCGCAGGCGCGGTGAACCCGCAGACCGTCGCCAGTCCCGCCCAAGTGCACGCCATCCTCACCGAAGTCAGCAAGATCAGGCCGGAACTGTCCGCGTTCTTCGCCTGCCTCTACTACGCCGCGCTGCGTCCCGAAGAAGCCGTCGCCCTTCGCCGCAGCGACCTGGTTCTTCCCAGCTACGGATGGGGGAATCTGATCCTCGCCCATGCCTGCCCACGCACCGGCTCTGCCTGGACCAGCAATGGCAGGCCCCATGAACTGCGCGGGCTCAAGCACCGCCCCAACGGGACAATCAGGGCTGTCCCGATCCCGCCTATCCTTGCCGCCTTACTCCGGCGGCACTGCCGCGAGTTCGGGACCGCCCCGGATGGGCGGCTGTTCCGCGGCACCCGTGGCGGCATGCTCAGCGAAAGCCTCTACGGCCGCGTCTGGCATACCGCCCGCCGGGCTGCGCTCGGCCCAGCGCTGGCGGTCACCCCGCTGGCCCGCCGCCCCTACGACCTGCGGCACGCTGCCTTGTCGTTATGGCTGACGGCCAGCGGCGCGCCCGCTGAGATCGCTGCACGGGCGGGGAACAGCGTCCACGTTCTGCAGACTGTCTACGCCCATTGCATCGACGGCCACGCCGACATCGTCAGCCAGCAGATCGAGCACGCCCTCGGCCCGCAAGACCCGTCACCGCGTGCCCCAGCAAGCGGTTCGACGAACCGCCACCACCGCCCAAATTCTGTCCGCCATATGTCCGCGCATGGCCCACACCGGACGCCACGGCATCAGCCAAGCAGCAGGCGGACCCGCACCCACCTTCCGGTTACGAAGGGGGTCTACGCAGGCCAGCGGAATAATTCGTCAGGCGGCCGCCCAGTCACCGCACCGCCGTGACCGGCGTGATCTGGCCCACGCATGGCCCACAAGCGGTCTACGGCACCGCTTGCTCTGCAGCGAAGAGCCGCTGACGCACCTCCGCGTCAGCGGCTCTGACCTGGGGTTTTGGGTGGCAGGTGATGGATTCGAACCATCGTAGGCTGAGCCGACGGTTTTACAGACCGTTCCTGCCCATTCATCGGAATGGCCACTGGCCTGGTGAAACTCACTTAATGATCACTTGAATATCCGGTCCCGTCCGCCATTTGTCCGTGCGCTGGAAGGGCCGAGGGCCGACTGCTACGGACGGGTCCGGACAGCGTCCGTATAAGCAGCCTGACCTGCTGCTCCTCCACACGAACCTCAAGCTCTTGCCGTGGGACGGTGGATCTTTCATGGCTAATCTTCGGTGCAACACTGAATTCGAGGGTGTCGCATAAACCGTGAGCGCCGATGGCGGGGCCGAGTGGGGTTCTTGCCAGGGTGCCGGCCCTCACATGGGCCGGACGCAGGCGATGGCGGTGTCTGCCTGCCTGTCCGCAGTGCCGGCGGGCCCCGGATGTGCCCTTCGGCTTCGGTCGCGGTCATGGGTTCGGCTGGCGGGGCCGGACATCCTTACCTGTTTCGGGGGAAGGGCTTGCCGGCCCGTCCCGGTCAGGCGGCGCTGTGCGCGGGTATCTGGGCGGTGGCCGTGCCGGATTGGGCGCGTTGCCGGCTGCGGAAGCATTTCAGCAGGTTGTGGGTGGTTCCCCACAGGTGAAGCTCGGTGTGGGCCATCTCGCCGCGGTAGTTCAGGTTGCGGCCCATGCGCTCGAACAGCTGCCCGAAAACAGGCTCGATGATGGCCTGCCGTTTCTTGTAGGCCTCTTTGGCCTCGGGCGTGACCATCGTGTCGGCCATGCTGGCCCAGGCGGCGGGGACGGTCTTGCCGCTGGCCTGGTCGCGGCCGCAGGTGGCGGCCTCGTTGTGCACGGCTACCAGCAGGCTGGCCTCGCAGCCGGCGGTGAAGTTGGCTTCGGAGGCGTATCCGGCGTCGAAGAGCGCCTTTCCGATCGGCGTCGAGGTTGGCGCGGCCGGCTTTCAGCAGCGGGTGCAGCGCGCCGACGTCGATCGGGTTGTCGTGCAGCAGCATCGCCAGGATGACCTGGCGGTCGTTGGCCAGGGCCTGCAGGTTGCGGGCGCACATGTAGCCGCCGGTCTTGGCCGGCATGATCCGGCAGTGCGGGTCAGTGGTGTTCCCCTTGGGGACGTTGCCCTTGCCCGGGTCGGCCAGTGCGCGCTGCAGTGCCGCGGCGGCGCGTTCCTGCTCTGCCCGGGCGGCGCAGACCTTCGCCGCCCGGTCCATCGGCTTGGGCGGCCGTCCCGCCCGGCCGCCGCATCCTTCGGCCTTGGCCTGCTGCGATGCCTGGTAGCGGCCTAGTTTCTCCTGGTGGGCGGCGGTCTCCTCGGCCAGCCGCTGCGCGGCCTTCGCCGCGCGCTGCCGGGCCTGTTCCAGCGCGGTCACCGCGCCGGAGGTGTCGCCGTGCCGTTCGGTGAGCATCTCCCTGGCCTGCTCGGCCCGGGCCAGCCGGTCCGCCGTCCGCTTGCGGGTCCCGGAAGCCGGCCGGACGCCGCGGGCCGCGTCCGGCTCGCCGTCTTCCTGGCCGTCGAGCAGGTCCGCCTGGCGCCACCAGGCGCTGACCTCGGCTTCCAGTGCCTTCTGCAGCTCTTCGATGCTCACGTCGAGCTCCTCCAGCGTGCGGCTGGATGCCTTGGAGGCGCTCGCTTTCACCTTTGTGCCATCGCCGGCCACCAGGTCGACGGTCACCAGGCCCTCCCGGGCGCATACCGCCAGGACCTGCACGAACAGGCCAGTGAGCGCGTCCCGGTGCCGGCGGGCGAAGCGGGCGACGGTGGCGTGGTCGATGGCCTGGTTCCCGGTGATCACCCGGCAGCCGACGTCGTCGAGGCAGGCCATCTCCACGGCCCTCGATGAGCGGATCCCCTTGCAGTAGCAGTACAGCACCAGCGACGTCATCATCTTCGGGTGGTAGGCAGGGCGGCCCTTCCCGTCGCTGCGGTAGTACGCCAGGAACGCGTCCAGGTCCAGTTCGCCGACCGCGTCGATGACAGCCCAGGACAGATGCCCGGCCGGGAGCCAGTCCCGCGCGTCAGGAGGAAGGAGAAACGCCTGGTCGCAGCCGTAGGGGAGGAAGTTGTAGCCCACAGTCAATGATCTCGTGCGCGCGCTTTCCCGACATGCGAGCGGATAACGATCTCTTATCGGATCAGCGTCTTGTCTTGACGTGCGAAGATCACGGTTTATGCGACACCCTCGACCATGGAGGAGCTGGGCTTTTCCCCGCAGGCAGAGACCGGCGGCAGCGGCGGGCAGTACCGGCTGTGCCTGCGGCAGTGCCCGTTCCGTGAGGTGGCCCAGCAGCACCAGGATGTGATCTGCGCGCTGCACCTGGGGCTGATGCGCGGCGCGCTGGCCCGGATGCGGGCACCGGTCAGCGCCGACCGGCTCGACCCGTTCGTGGAGCCCAGCCTGTGCATAGCCCGGCTGCCGGCAAGCGAGGAAACCGGCAACAGCCCTCAGACCCGGAACACCACCCAGTAACCGGCCTTCGTGCCGGTGGTCTCCCGCAGCTGGTGTTTACGCGGCTTCGCCGAGCAGTTCGGCGAGCACGGCGGCATGGCTGAGGCTGAGGTCCCTGGTGGCCGTCAGCAGCGTCACCGGCCGGTCCGCTGCTACAGCGCGGAGCCGGGCGAGGGCATCCCGCCCGCCGGGCCTGTCCAGTTCGGCCGTGTAGCGGCGGCGGAACTCCTTGAACTTGGCTGGGTCGTGCTGGTACCAGGTGCGCAGTTCGGCAGATGGCGCGACGTCTTTCGCCCACTCATCCAGGCGGGCGGCGTCCTTGTGCATTCCTCGCGGCCATACCCGGTCGACCAGGACGCGAACGCCGTCCTGTGGGGAGGGCTGCTCGTAGACGCGGCGGACTCTGATGTCGGTACCCATCGCAATCTCCTTTCCCTTTTCCTCAGCTGTTGACCACGCCGGGGGCGACCAGCCCGGCAACGCGGTCCTCCCGAGCCGGCGCGTCCTGTCCGTGCACATCCTGGACGCCAAGGTCGCAGCCGGATCCCCGGAGATCGCCGGCTGCCGCGTCACCGGCCACCGCATCACCCGGACGGGCCGTCGCGGCAAGGTCCTGATCCTGCCGCTCGACGGTTCGGACAGCCTGCTCATCCATCCCAAGATGACCGGGCAGCTCATCGTCACCGTGGCGGGGGCAACGGTGATCGCCGGAGGTCACCCGACCCCCAGCATGCTGCAGCCGATGCCGAACCCGACCACCCGGGCCATCTTCCGGCTCGACCACGCCACCTGCCTGTACTACAACGACGCCCGGCGGTTCGGCTGGCTCCGGCTGGCCGGTCCCCAGCCGTGCGCCACCGACCCGTTCCTGATCCGGCTCGGGCCCGAACCGCTGGGCGACGGTTTCACCACGGCGGCGCTGAGCCGGGGCCTCGGCCGTCATCCCCGGGCCCCGGTCAAGGCCGTACTGCTTAATCAATCCGTGGTCGCCAGGATCGGCAACATCTACGCCGACGAGTCCCTGCACCACGCCTGTATCCACCCAGCCCGCCCGGCCGGCAGCCTCAGCCAGGCAGAGGCCCGCCGCCTGCACACGGCGATCCAGGTCATCCTCCGCAGCGCCATCGAAACCGGCGGCACCAGCTTCGCCAGCTACGTCAACAAGTTCCGCGGCCAGGCAGGTTACCTCGACCACGCGGAGGTGTTCCGCCGCCAGGGCCAGCCCTGCGGCGTGTGCGGCACCCCGATCGCCCGCATCAAGGTCGCGGGCCGCACCACGAACTTCTGCCCCCGCTGTGAGCAGCTGTGAGCACCCTGACAGCCCATTTTCGGCAGCACAAGTGGAATGCTCTGCGGTCCTACTGCGACGCTCACGCCGCAGACACACACAGGCCAGAGGCAAACGGAGTTCGATCTGCCTGCACAAGGAGGCGCAAGCGGTCTGACAGAAAACTGCAAGCCCGGGCCGTTAGCGTGGGCCTGCACGATGTGGAGCCACCCGAGTTTTATGCACACTCGGTTACTTGTGTGATGTGTGAGGTTTGAGTTTACCCGCAGCGGGGAGCGGAGGGCTTGACAAGGGGCGATGACCCGTACGCTTGCCCGCGGATCGGGCAGGCTTTTCTGGCCTGCCCCCGGAAGCCCGATGAGGGTCATCGCGAGGGTTCCCTTGTCAAGCCCGCCGCGGTCCAGTACTCCGCTTCGGCTTCGGCTGGGGGACGGCGGCCCAGGCGGTGCATGAGCCTGCTGGTGTTGTACCAGTGCACCCATTCGCTGGTGATCTTCTCCACGTCGGCGACGGTTTCCAGCGGCCCGTCGCGGAACGGGGAGTCTTCCCGGGTGCATTCTGTCTTGTAGAGCCCTATCGTCGTTTCCGCCAGT
>Ga0307374_10013416_pt1 | contig 11344 bp, 8 predicted proteins | sample OX3MG_FD_202532 | JGI IMG/M metagenome (GOLD analysis project Ga0307374, IMG submission 202532) | Soil microbial communities from Risofladan, Vaasa, Finland - OX-3 | ecosystem: Environmental > Terrestrial > Soil > Coastal area > Acid sulfate soil | place: Finland: Risofladan, Vaasa | collected... | reverse complement strand
TGATACGCCACCTGCGGAGCCGTCGCGATCACGTAGCGCGAGAGCCGCGTGAGGTACTCGCGCGCGAATTTTCCGTAGGCGCCCTCGAGCGCCACGGCGGCCTTGAGCCGGTCGCCCAGCGCCAGCCGCTGCGCCTTCGCGATCTCCGGCGACTCCACCTTCCGGGCCGGTGCGTACGCCATGGTCTTCCGGTCGAGCGTGTGGATGTCCTTGCCCACGCGCTTGTAGAAACCGGCGCCGCTCTTCTCCCCCAGCTGTCCGTTCTTGACCATCGCCGCGACCCACGCCGGGAGCGCGAAGTCCTCGCCGGTGGCCTGCGCCAGCCCCGCCGCCACGTGCGACAGCACGTCGAGCCCGGTGAGATCGGCGGTGCGGAACGTGGCCGACTTGGCCCGGCCGAGCAGCGGACCGGTGAGCACGTCCACCTCGTCGATCGAGAGGTCGAACTCCTCCATCATCCGGAGCGCCAGCACCATGCCGAACACGCCCAGCCGGTTGGCCACGAATCCCGGCACGTCGCGCGCCGTCACGATCCCCTTGCCCAGCACGCGCTCGCTGAACGCTCGCGCGTCGTGCAGCGTTTCCGGCGCCGTGTGCGCCGTGGGAATGATCTCCAGTAGGTGCAGATAGCGCGGCGGATTGAAGAAGTGCATCCCCACGAACCGCCGCTTGAACCCCTCCGTTCGACCCTCGGTGAGCAGGGCCATCGGAATGCCCGACGTGTTCGAGGCGATGATCGCATGCGCCGGCAGCAGCCGCTCGAGTTGCGCGTAGAGCGCGCGCTTGGGCTCGATCTGTTCGATGATCGCTTCGATCACCAGGTCGCAGGCGGCCAGCCGCCCGAGATCGTCGGCGGTATTGCCGATCCGGATGAGCGAAGCCCGCCGGACATCCATGAATGCCGCCGGCCTCGCCTTCTTCGCCCGCTCCAGCCCCTGCGCCGCCGGGCCGTTGCGATCGCCCTCGGTGGCCGCGATGTCCAGCAGGTCCACCGGAATCCCCGCCGACGCGGCCAGGGCCGCGATGCTGTGCCCCATCGTTCCGGCGCCGACCACGCCAAGCCTTCGAATCCGCATCCTGCAGCCTCCGGAGTGTTTCCGAGTATCCGGCCCGGCCCGCGCCGGACCCGAGAGATATCGCATCGCACATCGGCGTGGCAGTGGAAGCGTTCCTGGCTGCTGTGGGGCCAACCCTCACTACCCAGCCGTGTAGAAATGAGACACCATCGGGCACGTTGCCACTTGTTTGCCATTTCGTCCTCGGTAATGTGTATCACATCACCGGCTTTGGCTCTGACTTAGAGTTCGTCATGGTCAGGACCAGGTTGGTCAATTCCCTCCTCAGGGACCCTCATGTCACGATCCGGGCAGTCTCCATCACCGCAATCCAGACCGCGCGGCCAGCGGTCCGGATTCACGTTGATCGAGCTCGTCATCGCCGTCGCGATGCTCGCGATCATCATGGGGGTGTCGGTCGGCCGAATCAGCGCCATCATTTCGCGCCAGCGCGTGAACCGCGCCGCCATCGCGATGAGCAACGACCTGCAGGCCGCCTTCGGTCTGGCGTTGCGCGACCGGAAGCCGGTGTTGATCAGCTTCGATACCACGACGATGCAATTGTCGGTGAAGGACGTGGCCTCCGGCGCGGTATTCCGGAAGACCTCCCTGGCCGGATTCAATCTGACGTCGTCCAACATCACCCTCTCGCGAAGCTCGGTCACCGTCTATCCGGCCGGTCTCGCCAACGACTCCCTCTCCGCCACCCTGTCGGCCACGATCGGCGGCGCCACCTACACGCAACGTGTCCGGATGACGCAGGGTGGACTGGTGCAGATCAAATGAACCGTCTTCAATCGCCTCACCAGACCCTGCCCACGCGGCGGGGGTTCTCGTTGATCGAGATCATGATCGCCATGACGATGCTCGGGATCGTGCTCGTGACGATCGCGAAGCTCTCGCTGTCCGTGGCGTCGGCCGGCCAGTCCAACAGCCTCGTCGCCAATCGCTCCGCCGCCCTCGAGCAGCAGGCCGCGCGCCTCGGCGCCATCCCGTATACCACCCTCGCGACGATGTCCAGCAAGGCCGACACGATCACCATCGGCAGCATCGCCTACACGCGGGCGATCACGCTCACGCCGGCCACCAATCGCATCGCCGTCAAGATCGTGCTCGCGCCCACCTCGAACACCGCCGCCACCGACTCGCTGCTGTTCACGCGCGCCAACGCGGCGGGCGGTTCCCCTCTGTGCTCGGGCTGCTGACATGACGTCCCCCACCAGGGCGCGCCGGGGCTTCACGCTGGCCGAACTACTGGTCTCGATGCTCATCGTCGCGATCATCGGCGCCGCGTTCACCCGTCTCGTGATCGCGCAGTCCAGGTTCTTCACCCGGGAGTACGGCGCCCGCAATGCGCGGGCGGTGGCTCGCGAATCAATGAACCTGCTGCTCACGGACCTGCGCATGGTCCAGGATTCGGGCGGCGTCGACTCCGTGTCGGCCGACGGCCGCACGGTGCGCGTGATCGTGCCCTATGCGTTCGGGCTGGCCTGCGGCAACACCTCCTCGGCCACGATCGTCAGCCTGCTCCCGTCCGATACCAGCGTGATGGCGATCGCGAAGTACGCCGGCTACGCGTGGCGCAACAGCGCCGGGCGCTACACGATCGTGACGCCCCCATCGCCGCAGGGCGCGAACAACATCACGGTGTACGGCACGCCCGCCATGTGCACCGGCACCGGGGCTGGCCAGGCCGGCATCTCCACGCTCACGGTCAACGGCCGATCGGGCCAGGTGCTCCAGCTGACCCCGGCCGCGGCCGGGATCGCGGTTCGCACCCCCGTCTTCCTCTGGCAGAAGATCACGTATTCGTTCGATTCCTCGGCGGCATTTCCCGGACTCTACGGGCTGTATCGCACCCCCGCCGGCGGCAGCAGGCAAGAACTGCTCGCGCCCTTCGATTCCACGGCGCGCTTCAAGTTCTACGTCCCCAATCAGGACACGTCCCAGACCACCGTGCCCGCGCTGTCCAACATTCGCGGACTGGACATCCTGCTCTACGGCGTGAGTCCCAAGCTGCAGTCCAACGGTCTGCGAAGCATGACCAAGATGACCACCGCGGTGTTCTTCAAGAACACGCGAAGCTTCTGAGGAGTTGAGCCATGTTGCGTCTCGAGAATCGCAAGGGATTCGCGTTGCCGATGGCCGTGCTGGTGATCGCCGTGATCACCGCCGCGCTGGCCGCCGCTTTCCTCTCCACGAACGCCGAGATCTCCGCCAATCAGGCCGAGAAGGGCACCGAGCGCGCGTTCGCCATCGCGCAGAACGGGCTCCAGCAGTTTCTCGTCCTCCGCGGAACGTCCGGGTGGTGCCAGTACTGCGGCTCGCCGCCCACGGTCACGGCGGAGTCGACGAAGGTCGCGTCGAACGGTGGCTACGCCTGGGTGGTCTCCCGCCTCGTGCACGCGACCACAGGGAGCAGCGATCCGGCCATCTACTTCGTCATGTCCACCGGTGTCGACACCACCACCAAGCTCTCCGCGGGCGGGCGCAACGTGTACGCCATGCGGGCCGTGGGCACCTATGCGCGGTGGAACACGACCGTCGTCAATGTGCTCTCCGGCTGGACGAGCCTGTCCGGCATTCAGAAGAACGGCAACGCCGGAACCATCAGCGGCACCGACCAGTGCGGAGTGGATACCACGCTCGCCGGCGTCACCGTGCCCAGCGGCGGATGGAGTTCGACCGGCGGATACCTGCCCACGGGAAATCCCCCGATCGATTCCAACCAGACCACGGCCCAACTCGCGTCGCAGGTGAAGATCGACTGGGCAGGCATCCTGGCCGGGTCGATCCCGGCGGATATCACCATCCCGCCGCAGAGCTTTCCCAGCGCGGCGACGTTCTCCGCCGACACGAGCTACTGGCCGGTCATCCGCATCCACACCAACAACTATTCGCTGCCCAACGCGGGCCGCGGCATCATCATCGCCGACAGCAACTTCGTCATCAGCGGCAGCAACATGTGGAACGGCATCCTGCTCGTGGGCGGATCGCTCACGTCCAACGGCAACAACACCACTTCCGGCGCCACGATGAGCGGCCTCAACGTCCTGCTCGGCGACACCACGGGCGCCGGCGTCGTGAACGTCGACACGTCCACGGCCAACGGCCAGAAGAGCTACGTCTACAACTCCTGTAACGTCTCGCGCGCCTCGAAGAAGCTCCAATCGTACATCGCGTATCCCAACGCCTGGCTCGACAACATCGCGATCTACTGAGGCGATCAGCGGCAGCGGGCCGTGGGCGGCATCATCCTGACCGCCCACGGCCCGCCGTGTTCTGCGCCGGATTTCGGGAACCGAGGGCCGCTCAACCCCCGAACGGATCCCCCGGCGGCGCCGTCAGCGCGCGGGTGGGCTGCGGCAGTTCCCGCCGCTCCATCCACCGGCTGAAATCGCCGGCGATGGCGCTCCAGTGCGCCCGCGCCTCGAACGTCCCCGACGCGGCCCGCCGCGCCGCCTGCGGCTGCAGATCGCGGATCTTCAGGTCCACGATCGCCCGCACCTCCGGCGCCGCCGTCGTGTCTGCCGCCAGCAACAGCAGTCCGTCGGCCACCGCCCGCTGCGTCACCTGCTGCAGCGCCCGGTACTTGGCGCTGCCCGCCACCGGGGCGTTCCAGGTGGCATTCACCAGCGAGTCGATCACCTCGCCCAGCGTCGGCATCCCACGTCCGCGCGTGGCGAACGCCACCACCCGCGCCGCGCGCTCCGGCTGCAGCACCAGCCCCACCACCATCTGCGCCAGCGTCCGCGCCGCGCCGAATTCGTCGAACGCCGGTTCGGTGCGCGATCCGAACAGTTCCACCCGCGGCGACACCTCCGTGGCGTTGGGGGTGAGCAGCGTCAGCACCGTGTCGGGAATCGCCAGCTCCGCCGGCGTGATCGCCGAGAGCAGCTGGCTCAACGCCGCGCGCTGCTGCGCCCCCGGAATCGGCGTCGTCGCCTGCTGGCCGTCGCCCACCACGGCGCTGGCGTACTCCATCCCGCCGATCGTGCGCGACAGCGAACTCAGCGCGAACCGATGGAAGAAGTACAGCGGCGCGAACCGCTCCTGCAGCGCCGCCAGCGGCTCGCCGGGCCGCAGATTCCACAGGCCGAACCTGGCTATCGCCACGCGCCGCACGTCCATCTGGTTCTTCAGAAACTGCGACGCCGACGACTGGTCGTCCCACAGGTTCACGCGCGGATCCGACGCGTAGTCGGGACGCGCGTCCGCGTCGGAGAGGTAGAGGTATCCCTTCTTCAACCCCTCGGCCACGATCGCCTTCAGCGAGTCCTGCGTCGTGCCCGCCGGGAAGATGCCGTACCCCCAGTGGATGGCCCACACGTCGTACGCCCCGGGGCCCACGCCGTAGGCGTCCGAGAGATCGATGCGCCCGTTCTTGTCGAGGGTCACCCGCGGCGCCGGATAGTCCATCACCGACGCCCGGCCGTACGTGGACGCGATGTAGTTGTGCGACAGCCCCAGCGTGTGCCCGGTCTCGTGCGCGCTCACCTGCCGCACGCGGGCCAGCACGAAGTGCGTGTCGGCCGGCGTCTTGGCCGCGCCCATGAGCGCCGCGAAGATGTTGTAATCGGTGCGCGCGCGGTGCGAATCGAGCCGCGCCATGCCCTTGATGATCTCCCCGGTGCGCGGATCGGAGATCGCTCCGCCCACCGACCACCCGCGCTCGTTGCGATTCTCCCACTGCACGATGTTGTAGCGCGCGTCCATCGGGTCGATCCCCTCGGGACAGAGTTCGGCCTTGAATCCGCCGGCGAGCCCCGCCCTGTCGAATGCCTGCTCCCACCACTTCACGCCCTGCAGCGTCGCCGTCCGGATGGGCTCGGGAATGCCGCGGTCCACGCAGTAGATGATCGGATCCTTGATCGGCGAATGGGGATCGTCGGGATTCACGCGTTCGAGCCGGTGGCGCTCGATCCACCGCTGTTGCAGCGGATCCTGGATGGGCTGCGCGTAATCGTTGAACGTGATCCCGAAGTACCCGATGCGCGGATCCCACGCCCGCGGCCGGTAGTGGTCGTTGGGCAGCGCCAGCAACGACACGTGCTCGCGCAGCGTGATCGCGTGGCCGTCCGGCGCCATGCGGCTCACGATCCGGCCCGGCGCCCCGCTGGCCGCGAAGGTGAGCGACACGTCCACTTCGGTGTTCTTGGGAAACGCGTTCGTGTACGGCCGGAACACACTCGACCGGTCGCGCGCCAGCACGTACGTGCCTTCGTGGCTCCGCTGCAGCGTGGCCGCCACGTCCGTCCAGTCCCGGATATAGAACTCCGTCGCGTCCACCAAGAGATGGCCGTTCTCCGCCGCCAGCAGCGGGAGCGCCGCGATCGTGCTCGTCGGGAATGCCTCGGCCACCGTCCGCTCGTGGTCGGGATTGTCGGCCGCGCCGCGAAAGCGCGTGTTCTCGAACACCACGAACACGTGGTCGCCGACGCGGTTGAAGTGGACGATCTGGGTCTCGCCCCCCGCGCCCCGGTCGATGCCGATCGGGTTGGAGCCGAGACCCGTGGTCTGGGCCACGTACATCAGCGCCGGGAAGGAATCCTGCGGAATCTCGAGCAGGATCTTCCCGGTCTCCTCGTTCAGGTACAACGGGATGAAGCCGTCGTGCTTCTGGAATCCCGCCGTCCTGGCGGCGATGCTGGTGGCCACGGGGGCGGCCGCCTTCGCGGCCGGCGGGTTCTGGGCCGCGGCGGAGGACGCCATGACCGCGAGCGTGAGCATGACTGCAGCGAAGTTCGAACGCATGGCCCGTCGGGTGGGAGTGAACGTATGCGGGGGGAGCCGTCTCCGCGGCTGCGCGAGGTGCCCCCAACCTACACCCGGGTCGCACCATTCCGCGACTGGCGGCCCTCCCTGCCCCGGGGCTACAATTCGCGCACCCGATAAGTCTTCTGGTCTACCCCGGTCGGATCCGTCATGCTCACCTCCTCATCGCTCACCTTTCTCAAGCGACTGCTCGACTCGCCCGGGCCGTCGGGCTACGAGACCGCCGCGGCCCGCGCCTGGCGGGCCGAAGCGCAGACCTTCGCCGATATCGTGCGCAGCGACGTCGCCGGCAACAGCATCGCCGAGGTCAACCCCGACGGATCGCCCACGATCATGCTCGACGGCCACATCGACGAGATCGGCCTCATCGTCCAGTACATCGACGACGACGGCTACCTGTACATCTCGCCGATCGGCGGATGGGATCCCGAAGTGCTCGCCGGCCAGCGCATCCGATTCCTCGCCGCCGGCGGGGACGTGATCGGGGTGATCGGCAAGAAGCCCATCCACCTCATGAAGCCCGCCGATCGCGACAAGGCCTCGAAGCTCACCGACTTCTGGGTGGACATCGGCGCCAGGAATCGGGCCGAAGCCGAAGCCCGTATCGCCGTCGGCGACGCCGGCGTCATCGACTCGCACACCCTCGACTTCCCCAACGATCGCGTCGTGTCGCGCTCGATCGACGACCGCATCGGCGCCTTCACCGTGCTCGAAGCCCTGCGCCGCTACAAGGAGCGACCCGGCAAGGCGCGCGTCGTGGCCTGCGCCACGACGCAGGAAGAGATCGCCTGGCACGGCGGCGGCGCGCTCGTCTGCGCCAATACCGTCAAGCCGCAGATGGCGATCGCGGTCGACGTCACCTTCGCCACCGACCACCCGGGACTCGAGAAGAAGGAGATCGGGGACCACAAACTCGGCAGCGGCCCCGTGCTCGTGCGCGGCTCGCTCATCTCGCCGGTGGTGTTCGAACTCCTGCGCGACGCCGCCAAGTCGGCCGGCATTCCGTACACCGTCCACGCCGAAGGGCGCACCACCTCCACCAACGCCGACGCCATCCACCTGGCCCGCGATGGCGTGGCCACCGCGCTCGTCTCGATTCCCAACCGCTACATGCACTCGCCCAACGAGATGGTGAGCCTCGTCGACGTCGACCACACGGCCGCGTTGATCGCCGAAGCCTGCCGCGGCGTGGACGCCCGTACCGACTTCACGGCCCGCTGACGCGCGCGCTCAGGCGCGCCTGCCCGACTGCGACAGGCGCGCCACGGTGTCGCGGACTTCCTTCTCCTTGTCGGACGCCAGCGCTTTGAGCGCCGCCTGCGCCCCCGGCGACTTCGCCTCGGCCAACGCCTGAACCGCCGCCACGCGGAACGCCGTGGACTTCTTCTTGAAGAACCCACGCTCCGGCTCGGCAGCCCGGACCAGCCGCTCCACCGCTTCCGCCGTTCCCACGCGCCCCAGCGCCAACAACATCGCCAACTGCACGTCGCTGTCCTGTTCGGCGTCGATCGCCGTGATCAGCGTCGTCGCCGTCTGCGGATCGCGATGCGCCGCGATCGCGAACGCCGCCTGCATCCGCACCTGCGGCGCCGCGTCCCGCACCGCCAACCGCACCGCCTGCCGCGCGCTCTCCGTGCCCAGCTGCATCAGGGCGTTGGTCGCCGACCGGCGCACCCGGTCGTCCGCATGGTGGAGCTGCGCCACCAGCGCACTCTCCGCGCCCACGGCCTTCATCTCGGCCAGCAGATCGGCCGCGTTGCGCGCCACGAACCACCGCGCATCTCCCAGCATGTGCACCAGCACGGGCACCGCCGCGTCCAGCCGCTGCAGGACGTCGAACATCACCTGCCGATCGTCTGCCGTCTGTGCCTGGGTGAGCTGGTCGATCAAGGCCTCCGCCCCATCCTGCCCCATCCGCACCAGCACCGCCACAAAGTCCTCGGTGCGATCCGGCACGCGCGGCAGCAGCGTCGCCACCACCCGCAGCAGCAACGGCTTGGACATCCGGCGCAGCGCCATCACGTAGGTGCGCTTCACCTCGCCGTCGGCGACCTCGCTCTCCCGCGTGACCACGCCGTACAGCAACGTTCCCACCGCCTCCGCCTTCCCCTCGCGGGCCGCCGTCTCGGCGAGCGTGACCACGTCGTCCAGCAAGCGCACCGTCTCCGCCGAATTCGTCGTCGCCTGCAACCGCGCCAGCAATGCCTCCGGCGAATCCTTCACGGTGCCGATCGACGAGAACTGGTAGAACATCGCGCTGCTGTCCTGAGCCACCAGGCCCGGCACACCGGGCGCCTCCTCGGGCGCGGCCTCGATGACCGGCGGCGGCTCCGGCTCCGGCCGCGGCGCCTCCGCCACCACCGAGGCGGCCGGCGCTTCCCGGGCTCCCGCAACGGGCGGCGCCGGCATGGCGCGGATCGTCTTCGTGGCCAGCGCGTCGAACGCCGAGACCAGGTCCGCACGGTCGCGCGGCGGCCCGCCAAGCAAGCGCGCCACTCCCAGCACATCGGCTGCCGCGCATTCGTTGTCGAACAGGATCTCGCGCAGACCGCCGGTCGTCATCCGATCGGCCACCTCGCGCACCCCGGGCAGCACCCCGGGCATCAGCTCATCGTCGGCGTAGAGCATCCCGTCGCGGACGGCCATCCGCATCGGCCCCTGCTTGGCCACGGCTACCACGGCGCGCAACGCCATCTTCTGCTCGTCCACGTTCTCCGCGTCGTACACGAGCAGCGAGACGAGACGTGAGAAGAGACGCGCGAATGTGGCCGAGTATTCCATGGAGCGGTGGTCCGCCCGGCGTCGGGCTGGTTGGGACCACTGAAATTAGGCCGCACCGGCTCCGCCACGCCAGCATCCCGCGCGGTGTGCGCTGGCTCACGGTTTGCCCCACGGCTAGACTTCGCCGCATCCCCCTACCAACACCGCCATGACGCTTCGAATCTGGACTTTCGCCGCCGCGTGCGCCCTCGCCGCGTGTCAGCGGGCGCAACTCGCCCCGGCGCCCGCCGCCGTTCCCAGCCCCGACTCCACTCGCATCCGCGCCGACATCGCGTATCTCGCCAGCGACCGCCTGGAAGGGCGCCGCGCCGGCACGCCGGGCAACGATAGCGCCGCGGCCTACATCGCCCGCCGTTACCAGAGCCTGGGCCTCACCGCGATGACGCCCACCTCGTATCTGCAGCCGTTCGTCGCACGCCCCGCCACGGGCGCCCACTCCGGACCGCCCGAGGTGCTGCCCACGCAGAACGTCGTCGCCATGCTCGCCGGGACCGACCCGGCGCTGCGCAATCAATACGTCGTGATCGGCGGCCACTTCGACCACCTGGGGCGCTCCACCGAAGGCGCGCTCGACCCCGAGGCCAGGGACGCCATCCGCAACGGCGCCGACGACAACGCGTCCGGCACCGCCGCCGTGATGGAGTTGGCCCGCATCTTCCGCGCCTCGCCCACCAGACGCTCGCTGATGTTCGTCAACTTCAGCGCCGAGGAAGAAGGGTTGCTCGGCTCGGCGTACTTCGTGGACCACAGCCCCGTGGCCATCGACAGCATGGACGCGATGATCAACTTCGACATGGTGGGCCGCCTCAGGAACGACCGGCTCATCGTGTACGGCGTGGCCACCGCCACCGAATTCCCCGCCCTGCTCGACAGCGCCAACGGCGGACTCGTGAAGATCTTCGGGCAGGGCGACGGATTCGGCCCGTCCGACCAATCCTCGTTCTACGCCAAGAACGTGCCGGTGCTGCACTTCTTCACCGACCTGCACGAGGACTATCACCGCGCCACCGATGACGTGGACAAGATCAATGCCGCCGGCGAAGCGAAGGTCGTGGCCGTGGCGGAGCGCGTGATACGCGAGGTCGCCAATCGGCCGGCGCGCGTCACCTTCTTCCGTGTCCCCGCCAAGCCGGTCACCGCGTCGAGCACCGGATCCGACGTCTACTTCGGTTCCATTCCGGACATGGCGGCGGGCGACATCAAGGGCGAGCGCCTCACCGGGATCACGGCCGGCAGCCCCGCCGACCGCGCCGGCCTCAAGGCCGGCGACGTCGTCGTCGAATTCGGGGGCATGGCGGTCACCGATCTGGAGAGCTACTCCAACGCCCTCTTCGCGCACAAACCGGGCGACGTGGTGCCGGTGGTCGTGATCCGCGACGGGGCGCGTCTGACACTCTCCGTGACGCTCGGCAAGCGCGGAGGCTGACGGCCGCGCGGGTCTGTAGCTGTGTTCACGGATCTCGGGCACTCTCATTCCGTTCCGGAAGGCGCACCCATGCACATCGGGCGTAAGGCATTCACCCTCGTCGAGATCCTCGTCGTCATCATGATCGTCGGGGTCCTCGCAGCAATTGCGATCCAGCGATTCGGCACCAGCAAGTCCAAGGCGTATCTGACGGCAATGAAGTCGGACCTTCGCAATCTGGTCACCGCCGAGGCGGGTTGGTTTGCCGACTCTTCGAGATACTCCACCGATCTCTCGGTCATCGCCTTTCGGCAATCCAGCGGCGTCA
>Ga0307374_10013415_pt1 | contig 11344 bp, 6 predicted proteins | sample OX3MG_FD_202532 | JGI IMG/M metagenome (GOLD analysis project Ga0307374, IMG submission 202532) | Soil microbial communities from Risofladan, Vaasa, Finland - OX-3 | ecosystem: Environmental > Terrestrial > Soil > Coastal area > Acid sulfate soil | place: Finland: Risofladan, Vaasa | collected... | reverse complement strand
CCCCTACCCTGTTACGAAGCGGTTCGAGAATCCGTACAGGGTAGGGGCGGGGCTTGCCCCCGCCCTGGTCGGGCCTCGCCGCCCGCATGTTTACGAGTTGGACCCATTGCGTATAACGACCGCTCTTGTCGTGGTAGCGGTGCATGTACTGGCATTCACCGTCTTTCTTAACCAGACAACAATGGGCGTTCAAATTCAAAATGCCGTTATCACCGCTATCCACTACACCAGAGAGATGTTCATGTTCGTCACAGCGTTTGCGCTGGTGTACGTCTACTACGGCAAACCATTTTCGGCCACGCGCTTCTGGAAACGGCGCGCTGTGGGCGTATTCCTGCCCTATTGTATCTGGAGCCTGGTCTATCTCTTAGTAAACCAACCGCAGCGCACGCTTAGCTCATTCATCACAACATTGATCCTTGATATTATCTCTGGGAGCGCTTCGTACCAACTCTACTTTATCCTGCTCTCATTGCAGTTTTATATCTTGTTCCCGCTCTTCCTGCCATTTGTAAGCTTCATCAAAAAGCATCCCTGGACAACACTGGCGATCAGCTTTGTGCTTGAGGTACTGATGTTGTATGTGGACTACCATACGCTGCAGCGCGGCGCGGGCGCGGGTGTGCCATTGTGGCACTTTATCTGGCAATGCCAGGATAGCATTATCTTTACCTACCAGTTTTACTTCATTCTGGGCGCGCTGACCGCCATTTACCTGCCACAGGTGCGTTCTTTCTTGAAAAGGTGGGGCTGGTGGACTCTGCCAGCCTTTCTCGTGGCATTGCTCGCCCTCTGGGTTCACTACTTTATGCAGGTTCTCTACTACAAAGAGGCATCCGGCTACGCTACCTCGGTTTTACAGCCCATTATGACATTCTTCAGTCTCGCGATCATTGCCTTTTTCTTCTGGCTCGCGTATCGCTGGGCCAGCAATGTTGATGAGGCGGGACATCCCAGAAGCTACCGCGTGTGGAGCGTCCTATCGGATGCCTCATTCGGCGTCTATCTCATTCACGCGCTGCTACTCGCGTGGTTCTTGCAAGTACTTGTTCCAGCTATGCCCCAGGCGTGGCCGGTAGTCCTGCGCGTGCTGCTCACCTGGATCGCAACAGCAGGGAGCGCGACACTTGCAAGCATCATTCTCATGAACATACCCGTCCTCAGTCGCCTGGTCGGCAGGTCAAAACCGCTGCCTTATGATATACTGGTATGGAAAAGATTGCAGAAACCTATCATGAGTACAGAAAAAGCGCCGCATGTTTATAAGAAGGCTGACCTATAAAACACTAAAGTATGTAAGCAAAAGCAGGCATCTACGCGTGATCGCCTGGGCACTGTTGATCAGTGCCATGCTATTTCTCGTAGGAAGTTTTGGTGTCAACAGTCCCACTAAGACTCCTACCGTATCGGCCAGGGCAGATTTACTAACCGCCTTCCCCATCAAAAGCGCGGGTTGCGATAAAACGTCACCGGTCGAGCCGGGTGCCACTATCAATCAAACTATTGTATCTGGAGGTATTACACGCTCCTATCTGCTGCATATTCCTACGGGGTACCACAATAGCGCCGGTCAGCCTCTCATCCTCAATTTCCATGGGCATGGCGGTACAGCCCGGCAACAGGAATACTATAGCGGCTTCTCGACCCTCGCGAATATTTATGATGTAGTTGTCGCCTATCCGCAGGGCGCGATAGGGCCAGACAACCATACAGGCTGGGATACAGGCCCGAGGCAGAATCCCAACACCAACGATGTCCTTTTCGTCAGCGATCTACTCAACCATCTGCAAGCGACATTGTGCATTAATCCGCATCGCATCTACGCGTCAGGTTTCTCCAACGGCGGCGGCATGACAAATGTTCTGGCCTGCAAACTGGCCGGGCGCATTGCCGCGTTCGCATCCGTTTCCGGTGCCTATCCAACTGTACCGGGCGGCTGCAGTCCTGCCCGCCCCGTTCCTTTCATAGAGCTACACGGAACAAATGACAGAATTGTCCCTTACAATGGCGCGCTCTACAAGGGATATCCTCCTGTCGCGCTGTGGCTCAGGCAGTGGGCACAGCGCGACGGCTGCGCCAGCAACCCGGTCATCTTCTTCGATCAAACCAACGTCATTGGCGAAAAATGGACGGGCTGCCGGGATAATGTCACGATTGAGCATTACGTCATCGGCGGCATGGGGCACTATTGGCCCCGGCATATCGTCATTCGCACTCAAGGGAAAAGCACAACCTCTCTCAATGCGACGACAATGATATGGTCGTTCTTTGAAAATTATTCTCTTCCCACGAGCAGCTACATCGCTAGCGGAACTACCACGCGTACCACGCGTACCACGCGTATCCCCACAGCGGAGACAGACCCGACCCAATAAACTCCAGGGCGACCGCAAGGGTGCGCCCCTACCATACGCGGGCTTCGCAAGCTGCTTCGTGGTATGGTAGGGGCGCACCCTTGCGGTCGCCCTGGTATCACTTCGCGCGTGCCTGATGCAAAAATGTAAACTCCACTCGCCCATTGATTCGCCTATTGTCAAAGATTGCCAGGGTATGCTATACTATGCTTGATAGTAGGGGAGGTGTATGCGGAGTTTGCGTAGAGACGCTTTACAAGCGTACTAAAGCAAAACAAGGCATGCGCTCTCAAGATGGTTCACTGGATAGGGCCAGCGAATCGTTTGCACGGAATTGTTCAATCGGGGTGTAGCGCAGTCGGCTAGCGCGCAGCGTTCGGGACGCTGAGGTCGGAGGTTCAAGTCCTCTCACCCCGACCAGGATGGCACACTTGCGTACCAACACAGGTGTCAGCAGATCAGGTCTCAGGAGAAAAAGATGCGGGCAGGTCAAATGCAACGAGCCAGGCAACCTGGATGTTGCTGTTTGAACGCCGCCTACCAATGTTCCTTAGCAGGACAATGGACGGGTGGACGATGCTTCGCAGTGCCACAACTCCCTGGCCGCGCAAACAGTCTAAGTCCCTATCCGTCCAGTCGTCGTCACAGGCGGCGGTAGAAGCTGAAGGATCGGGACGTTCCCCTTCCCAATCTTACCTATCAAGTTTCTCCCTCGCTGCCTGCACTTGGTTTCGGCTCTGACAGAGAGGAAGGGAAGTCATTCATGGCTGTTCTTGTATTGAATTCTTCACTCCAACCTCTTTCAGTCATTCCTGAACGTCGTCTCATCGTATTGCTTTCCAAGCAAAAAGTGACCTTTGTAGATGAGAGTGTTCGTCAGGTGATTGAGGAGAGCATTCAGGCTCGCCGTCTCGAATTGGAACGCCCGGTTATCGTGCAGTTGCTTGCCAATGTGCGGGTTCCACGCCTGGCGTTACAGCCCACGCGCTCCAATATCCTGCTGCGCGATGACGAAACCTGCCAGTATTGCGGCAAGCGCAGCCGCGAACTGACGCTCGATCACGTGATCCCGCGCTCGCGCGGAGGCCCGAGCACCTGGGAGAACCTGGTCGCATCCTGCAAAAGCTGCAACGGGAAGAAAGGCAATCGCTTGCTTAAAGATGTGAACATGCGCTTGCTGCGCCAGCCGCGCCAGCTTACCCAGGAATACGCCGGCATTTTCCTGCTGCGCTATCCCAAACTGCGCCAGGCCTACGAGGAGTTCTTGCTCAGCACGCAGAGCAGTAAAATGCTGCGCCCCGAATGGAGCGCGTAAATGCCGAATGGGGAAATTATCATGCACGTTGGGACGCATGATTATCCTATTCGATTGGTAAAGCTCAGCAGGACATATGGCAACCGTTTTTGGTCATTTGAAACCTCTGCTCCTACAGAATCGTGATAGTAGTGGTTTAAGAGTATAATAGATGGTAACATCGTAATCTGAAGCACTGGGAAGAGAAAGAAAGGATTCGTGCTACGTTCTCGTAGTGACAGTGCAATAGCTACTGTTGGCTACACAACTAAAGGGAATTCTATGCTTGATCAATCACATTTGAGAAACACAAACGAAAAACAACTGAGCGGCCCTGCATACTTGTGTTTGCACGGGCATTTTTATCAACCGCCGCGTGACGACCCGTTCACAGGACAGGTTCCTATTGAACCCGCCGCGACACCTTACGCCAATTTCAACGAGAAGATCACTGCGGAATGTTATCGTCCGAACGCCGAGGCTGGCAATTTTGATGATATCAATTTTGACATCGGCCCAACCCTGGCTTCCTGGCTGGAGGACGCGCACCCGGACGTGTATGCTCGCATCATCGAGGCTGATCACAAACACATGGCGCGTTACGGGGTCGGCAATGCCATGGCGCAGGCTTACAACCATACCATTTTGCCGCTCGCCACGACGCGCGATAAGCGCACCCAGATCGTCTGGGGCTTGAGCGACTTTGAACACCGCTATGGACACAAGGCAACCGGCATGTGGCTGGCGGAAACAGCAGTTGACATGGAGAGCCTCGACCTGCTCGCGCAGAATGGCATCACCTATACCATTCTCGCGCCCTGGCAGGCCGCTACGTCCATCGACCCGACTGAGCCGTATATCCTGCCACTACGCGATGGTCGCAGCATCACCGTCTTTTTCTTTAACGCGCCGCTCTCAGGCGGTGTCTCCTTCGATTGGAACACCACCAGCAACGCGGATATATTCGCCACCAGCTACCTGCCAGAACATCTTGAGCAGGGCAAGCTCAACGCGGACGAACCACAACTTATCCTGATCGCCACCGACGGCGAACTCTACGGCCATCATAAACCCTGGCGCGACAAATTCCTGACCCATCTCTTGCGAACCGGCGCGCCAGATTACGGATTTGAGATCTGCACGCTGGAACGCTACATGCTCATGCACCCGGCCACCAAAGAAGTTACACTGCGCCTGCCGAGCGCGTGGAGCTGCGGGCATGGCGTGGCACGTTGGGATACGGGCTGCGAATGCACCGAGAACGATAGTAGCTGGAAAGGCGATCTGAACCGCGCCCTGCGCAATCTCGCGTCTCGCAACAACCCGCTCTTTGAGCGTTATGCAAGCGAGACGCTGATCGATCCGTGGGCAGCGCGTGATGCTTACCTGCCAGTACGTAATGGCTGGGAACCTTTAGAGAGTTTCTGGGCGCGCTACGGCAAATCCTCTGTCGATACGGCATTAGTGCAGCGTACCCTGCTCCTGCTGGAAGCCCAATACTACCAGCAATGCAGCTTTACCAGCTGCGGGTTCTTCTTTGAAGACGTGGATCGCATCGAGCCGCGCAATAATATCGCCTTCGCGCGCCGCTCTATCAGCCTGGTCTGGCAGGCGCTCGGCATCGATCTGCAACCTGAATTTGTCAGCGACCTGCGCAATGTGAAAAGCTGGCACGCCGCGAACCTGACGGGCGCGGATCTCTACCGGCAATTACCTATTGTGCGCCCTGACCAGTTACCGCCGCTGCCACTCCCCCAGGCGAGAGACATGCTTGAACAGGAAAACATAGCTTAATAATGGGATCTGCATTCTTCCGGGTGAAAAGGGACACACATGTGTAGGGACGCGATAAATCGCGTCCGCCCACTCCGGCACGCGCCAACGCGGACGCGATAAATCGCGTCCCTACACTTCACCTGGAAGGACGCAGAACCTATGCTGTACTCGTTATGATCCATAAATCGTTCAGGCTGCTGCCTGTCTTGCCATTACCTGCTCCGGCGTAGATAAAGGCTTTCTGATCGGTAGCATCCCAGGCCATGGCGGAGTCAGTGCGCCCCGGCATGATGTGATTGTTGGAACTATTCAAAGGGGTCAGCAAATCCCACTGGTTCTCTTTGGGGTAGTAAGCCCATAAACCCCAGTACGGCCCCGATTGATCACTATCATTCCAGCCACCTGTCATGAGCAGCATGTCATCCTTGCTGTCCCATACACCAATACCCTGTTGCCTCGCTTTCGGATTCGACGCGCTCAGTGGAATAATTGGCGTCCAGCCCGCGTTAGCGCTATAGGAGTAGAAATCATCGCTCTGCGCCCCACTGGCATCAACGCCGCCAAAGGCAAATAAGGTGTTATCGGTAGCATCCCAGGCCAGTGTTTGATAGGCGCGTGCGCCCATCGGCAATACCCCCAGGCTTTGCCAGTTGCCGCCGCCAGGAGTATATGACCAGAAATCTCCAACAGGGCCATATTTATTCATCCCGCCCAGCAGCAGCATCTGGCTGCCATTCCAGATCGCATTGGCTGCGCGCGCTCCTGGCCCATTGCCGCTGCAGGCCAGTGGCTTCCAACTTCCCGCCCCAGTCGACGGCGCGTAAGACCAAAGATCACCCAGGTAATGGGTATTGGCACCAACTCCTCCATACAGCAAGATTTGCTGGTCAGCGCTGTCCCATACCATTGCCGCGTTCATACGCGGCGCGGGTTGAGTGCCACCGGCACACGATCCGGCGGTAGGAGTTGTGGCGTCGATCTGCGTCCATTGACCCGTCAGAGGGTTATAGGACCAGAGATCATTGAGCAAATTACCCGCGCTATCTATGCCGCCGAAGACAAAGAACAGGTCATCATGATCGTCCCACACCATGCTATGACCCGAACGGTCTATAGTAGGCGCGCCCGTCGATTGTGGTGACTGCGCATTAAACGTTATTGATGGAAACGCGGGCGTTGTCGGCGTCTGAGTCACCTGCGGCGTCACAGTCGGCGCTATCTGCTTCATCTCTAAGGTAAACGTCAGCTGGCTCAAAATACCCGGGTCCGACTGGCCGAGGCTGCCCAGGATGGTAAACTCCGCCAGGTAACTATTGGGTGGAGATGCTAAAAGACTCTGTACGTTCGCCGTCACACGCAAGGTTTCTTTTGCACCGGGCGGCACTGTACCCTGTTCCGGCGCAATCTGTAGCCACGAGTTGCTGGTTTTATATTCGATATACCAGTTGAAAGGCTGGCTACTGTGGTTGTTTATAGTAATGGTTCGCGAGGCAGGATGCAGTCCTGCCTGGTCAAAGATGAAATCGTTCCCGCTGACTGTCGCCGCGATATCGCTCAACCCTGTCTGCACCGTCAGTTGTACGTTGATAGGTTGCGCAGTCACACCCTGACCTACAATTTGCAACACTATGCTATCGACTCCTCCCGGCAGGTTGTTCGTGTTGGTGGTGATCGTCAGCGTGGTTGTTTTGCCAGTGGCTAACGTTCCACCGGGCGGACTATAGGCAAGCCAGGAGACACTGACCGGTTGTGTGACGCTCCAATGCAGATCTGCCGTTCCACTATTCGTTATTTTTACGGCCTGCGACGCGTTGTTAGTGATGTCCACCACGTTCGTGCTGACCTTCAGACCGGGACAGATACCCATCAAACAGGGATTGAAAACGCGCAGCGCGCCCAGCGTACCGCCACTCACCAGCAAAAAAGCCAGTAAGACAAATATTACCACGCGCATCCGGCTCCTCCTGGGCGGTGGTGTTGGCAATTTTCCTCTCTCCCGAACAGGCACAATCTCGTCGTCAATGGTCGCTGTCTGACTGAATAACCTGGAAGCAGCTTCATCCTCGCTTGCGCGCATTTTCGTTGCCGGTTCTACGGCAGTGGGGTATGGGGCGGGCTTGACCCTGTCCTGTCCCTGCGCGTCGGTCTGCGTGTTAGCTGCCAACTCTACCGCCTCGCGATAGGCAGTGGCGAAGGCCAGCATGTCCCGGTAGCGTTCTTTGGGTTCTTTAGCCAGCGCGCGCAGGATGACCGCTTCTACCTGCTCTGGAATAGTGGGATTCCATTCGCGCGGCGGCGGCGGCGGTGTGCGCAGGTGTCCATGCATAATGGAGTACAAATTGCCGGTAAAAGGGAGATGGCCCGTCAATAACTGGTAACAGGTGATGGCCAGCGCGTATTGATCGCTGGCCGGGCGCGGCTGCTCCAGCCACTGTTCCGGCGCGGTATAAACAGGTGTTCCCACGTAACAGTGCAGGGAAGCATGCGTATAGCTGTCCAGCATAACCGAGACGCCGAAATCTGCCAGCAAGAGGTGATCGTTCCCATCCAGCAAAAGGTTAGCGGGTTTCACATCCAGGTGGATCAAGTTATGCTGGTGCGCGTAGTGAAGAGCCGCCGCCGCGCTCTCCACGAAAGGCAATAATTGCCGGGGGGTGAGCATATGCAAGCTCTCACCTGCCACGAGATCAACCGTGCGGCTCTCATCAAAATCATCATCAGAAACATCGCCCCCACCTGCTTCATCCTCAATAATAATGGTATCAACCGAGGCATTTTCTGACGCTCCACCGCCAGAAATGGCTTCGCTGGCAGGTTTGACAGTGGGCAGAATAGAAAGTTCCTGCGGAAGTGTCGAGGAAAACTTCTGCAGCGAGCCATGCGCCGCGTATTTCATTACCAGGTAGGAGCGGCCATCTTCCAGCAAGCCCGCGCGCAACACAGGCAAAATATTGGGATGATCCAGGGCCGCGATAGCTCCTACCTCACGCTCGAAAAGCTCCACGGATTGCTCATCGCCGACCCTCTCAAGCGACATCACCTTGATCGCCACACGCCGGCTCAAAGGCGGCAACTGCTCAGCTTCGTAGACATCGCCAAACGCGCCCGAACCAATCCAGCGCGTTACGCGGCAATCGCCCAGAGGCGCGTCTTGCAGCAAATATTTACAAAAGCGGCACGCAACCCGTTCTTCAACCGCCACCGATGCCTGGGCATCGTTCGCGCCGGATAAAGTGTCGTTAGAAGTGAATATACCGCTATTTTCATGCGATTTTTTGGGATTTAAACAATAAATCATAACTCATCATTAGATTCGCTAACAGACTTCCACACGCAAAAGCAATCATTTTCAGCATAACATGAAAACAGCGTGGGAAAATATGCAATAGATCACAAAACTGTGACGCTAGCGGAGCGCGCGAAGTTCCCGGTTCAACCCCACAATATATTACTACGTTCGCGAATCCGCAATTCTAACCGTAGTTGGCTATCCCGATAGCGTGTTCTCTGGATGGCTACGATTCAACACGCGGGCGCTGGCTACCGCGAATAGCGTTGGCTGTCACCCGATCTTTCTGTGCTTCCAGTTTTATCAATGGGAATGGCCGGTGAAATTGCTTGTCGAGCTGCTTCGCCTTCTCATCGGAGAGCCGGGCGCGCCGCTCGTAGGCACGCGCCAGCACTTCACGTTTTTCGTCTTCAGGAATATCAAGCAGCAGCAGGAAGGCCAGCGCGAAATCAGGCTTGCCCCGCTCGGCGTAGTCGCGCGCCGTTGCCAACCCATCCACCCCCTGTTGTAATTGCTGTCGCGCGTGGGTAGTAAAGACTTCGTTCAGCGTAGGGGCATATTGTTCTTCAAAGGTATTGGACACGATCGGCTCCTCATTTTGTGTGTTATCTCCATCATTTTTTACTACTATAATGGTAGCACACGTGTATAGACTGGTACACACCTTCTCTACTGTGTCCCATACAGGCTGATCGTGACCGTCGGTGTGTGAATGCGCCCCAGCAAGTGATAATGGCTATCCAGCCATTTTTGGGCGGCCTGAGACTGGGCCGCCGCTGTGTCGGTAGGGACACGCCCAACGATATAGAACAGGCGCGGATGCTGCGCGGCATAGGTTGCCAGGGCGCGCGGGTCAACCGCCGCGGCTGAACCCACCGCCGGGTTCACCGGGCCAAAGTTTTGCCAGGAGAACGCGCCCGGCGAGTCGCTGCTAAATTGCGCCCCGCTCGGATAGGCGTGCAAGTAATATTCGACGGCAATCTGGCAGCCCTGCTCTACATCGTTGTCATAACAGACCAGGCCGTCACCCGGCTGGTAGCGTTGTTCCAGCCAGTGTACTGTCGAGTTCCAGTCCTCGACCTGCGCGCTCTTATAGTAGATGGGAACGTAATGCAGGGCGATGAAAAACAATCCCAGCACAAGCGCGACCTGCGCCACGCGCCAGCGCAGCGCGGCAACCGTCAACCCCACCAGCAGGAAGAGGGGCGGCAGCACGGTCACAAGGTAACGGCTCGAAAAGAGACGAATTGAACCCTGGGAGACCACGTAACTGACAATGATCGGCACAAAGAACCAGCAGACAAGGGCAAATGCCACCGGCAAAAATTGCTGTATTTTTAACGCGCTCTGTTCGTCGCCTGACCGGTAAAAGGTGACACGCTCCAACAATGGTTCAGAATTTTGCATATGGGGCAGCAGCGCCACCAGCAGCGCGCAGGAACACAGCACGAAGAGAATGAGCAGGTAGGTGTTGCTGCTCGTGGTAATCAACTGGAAGAGGTTGACAATTTCGTGCAGGTGCGGTATGGGTAGCCAGCCGGTTTTCGCGCCATGCAAGCTTTCCAGCAGCAGGGGTATTACCAGCACCCCGACTATCAACAGCGAGACGATGAAGGCGCGCAGCTTGCGACACGCTATAGCACGCCAGGGACCAGGCAGAACGAGCAGACCGCCAAATGCTATCACCTGCGCTAAGAGAATCAAGAGGCTGAACAGGTGCGCGTACACTGCCAGGACACTCGCGATAATAAAGAAGGCCCACCAACGTTTTGTGCGTGTCTCACGCGTGAAGACGGCAAAAAGAGCGTACCAGGCGATGCAAATCAGTAAGAGTTGCAGGCTATAGGCGCGTGTTTGCTGGGCATAGGTCAGTTGCAGGTAGTTGAGCGTGTAGAGGCCCGCGCCTGTGATGCCTGCCACCAGCCCCAGGTAACGCCGCCCCAGCAAGAATACCATCACCGAAGCCAGCGCCGCGAATATGGCCGAAGGCAGTCGCACAACCACTTCGACCGGATTGAAACCAAGCAAGCCGGTCAGGCCGAGCCAGAAGTGCAGGAACAGGTAGTAGAGTTCCATATTTGGCTCAGGACCCCAGATAATATGCCACAGCAAAGGCAGCGGCTGCCGCGCCAGCTCTACCGAGAAGGCTTCATCGAACCAGATGCTCGCATTGCCCAATCGGTACAGGTCAAAGCCCAGCGCCGCGCCAAATACAAGCACACACAACAGCCAGTTCGCCGATAACAATTGCGCGAGCCGCTGCAAAGGCGAATGCTGTATGGCATTTTGAGGCTTATTCTCAATGCCGGTCTCTGCACTCTGTTGCTGTAAATTGCCTGTCTGTGTCATGTCTTTCCTGTATCTGGCACATTGATCTACCCTATCTTGTTTAGAGAACGTTCATGAGAAGTCGCTTGTAACACAATATAGGAGTACAGGCAACATTGATGCGCTTGTCTGGTACGATATGGCGCTTTCTGTTATAATAGCGGGGCAATCAAACGTGGAAGAGAAGGATAAAACGATGTCCGAACAATATAAAGCTTTGCAAGGATTCAAGGACGTGCTGCCTGACGAGCAGCCCTACTGGCGCATGATCGAGAAGGCCGTTATAGAGGTGACGGAGCTTTA
>Ga0307374_10013414_pt1 | contig 11345 bp, 7 predicted proteins | sample OX3MG_FD_202532 | JGI IMG/M metagenome (GOLD analysis project Ga0307374, IMG submission 202532) | Soil microbial communities from Risofladan, Vaasa, Finland - OX-3 | ecosystem: Environmental > Terrestrial > Soil > Coastal area > Acid sulfate soil | place: Finland: Risofladan, Vaasa | collected... | reverse complement strand
AAGATCGAACGTGAGGTCATCGCGCGCGGCATCTTCACCTCAGTTTCCGACTTGGCTCGCAAACTCCGACGCTACATCAACGCATACTCCGCCAACGCCCGGCCAATCCGGTGGAAATATTCTGACCCCACTCGCCGCGTCCGCAGTAACGAATTCACTGCGACAGGCCACTAGCAGCTTGAGATCCGCACCAGCACCAGAAAATTGCCCGATACTCCGTCACTTTGCAACACCTCGCATTCCCCCCCACCCGATTTAAGACCGGCGCATTCCAATGCGGACTGAACCACCACCTGATTATTATCCCGCCGGTGTTGGCAGCCGCGTGATCCGACTCAGCATCGTCCCGAACCACTGCCGGTTCCGATGCCCTTCCACTCTTTGGGCTTTCACGGCGACTCCACGATGGTCCACAGCACCGACCAAGGCCGGACCCAGCACGAGTCAATATTTGAATCAAACTTTGAATCGGAGCTTTCGCCCTCTTGCCAAATCACACGGCCCTGCAAATCGAAACCGTTGGGCGAGACTTCATCGGACAGGCAAGCCCGCAACATCAATTGGCTGCCATCGCCAAGCCGCCATTTGACGGCCAGAACTTTTCCGGCAACCGCGTATGTGGCCTGCTCTCCCATCACGTTATGAAGCCGGGGGACGATTTCCTTCTTGCGCACCGCGAGGATGTTCCGGTACCAGGATAGCCACCGTCGGTGAACCGGCACGTCAAGCTCTTTCCACTTCAATTTGGCCGATTCAAAGGTCGCCGGGGAAATTGGATCGGGAATCTTTTCCCGAGCCACGGGATCCTGGAATTGCGGAAAGCTCGCAAATTCTGCGTGCCTACCGTTTCGAACGGCATCGGCCAGTTCTCCCGTAAAATCACAAAAAAAGGGAAACGGCTGCGATTCGGCCCATTCCTCACCCATGAAAAGCATGGGGATATGGGGACAGAGCAGATAAATGGAGGCTATTGCGCGAACGGCTTCCGGCGGCGCAATCGCGGTCAATCGTTCTCCCCATGCTCGATTTCCCACTTGATCGTGATTTTGGATAAAACCCACGAAAGCGGGAGGCGGAAGAAAAGCGCTTGGCTCGCCACGAGGATTTCCTTGAGCAAATGTCGAGCGATCTCCCTGGAAGCTGAAACCTTCGGCCAGAGAGCGTCCGAGTTTGGCCAAGTCACCGGCATAGTCGATATAGTAGCCGCCGTTTTCCTGGGTTGCGGCAACGTGCAACGCATGATGAAGATCGTCATTCCATTGCGCCGCATACCATCGGGGCCGATTTTCCCCGTTTCGAACGAGAAAGCGGGATTGATTGGAGCCGTTCTCCAGCACCAAGTGCACGTGACGCGCCGCGCCCACCGATTGGTGAACCCGCTCAGCCAACTCCTCCAGTATGTGCTTGGGGCTGTCGTCGATGATCGCGTGCACGGCGTCGAGCCTTAGTCCATCGAATCGGAATTCCTCGATCCAATACAACGCGTTGTGAATTATGAAATCGCGAACGGTGCGGCTCTCGCTTCCATCGTAGTTAATCGCCTTGCCCCACGGAGTATGATGGCGGCCCGTGAAAAGCTGGGGTGCATACGTTGGAATAAAATTTCCTTCCGGCCCGAAGTGGTTATAAACGACGTCGAGAAATATCATCAGACCCTTGCCATGCGCCGCGTCGATGAGCGCCTTGAGATCGTCCGGGCGGCCATAGCTCGAATCTGGCGCGTAGAGCAGAACACCGTCGTAGCCCCAGTTGCGCGTTCCCGGGAAATCGGCGATAGGCATCAGTTCCACAGCGGTTATTCCCAGATCGCGGAGATAATCCAGTTTATCGATGATGGAGCGGAAGGTGCCTTGCGGGGTAAATGTTCCGACGTGAAGTTCGTAGAAAATGCATTCATGCCATGGGCGTCCGGACCAGGACTGGTTGATCCAGAGATACGAACCCGGATCGATGACTTCGCTTGGGCCATAAATGTCTTCCGGTTGATAGCGGGAAGCGGGGTCAGGAACGCGCGTGTCATCTTCCAGCAGAAATCGATATCGATCTCCGGCTTTGACTTCCCGAGCGACCAGCTCATGCCAACCCCCCGAACATGGCTCCATGGCCAAGGGTTCATTTTTATTTTGGACGAGCAGCCTCACTCGATTTTGAGCAGGCGCCCACAGGGAAAATCGCACGCCGCCTTCGCGGCGCAGCTCAGCGCCGAATGGCATTGCGTGGGCCGATTCCGGCGGGAGTGGAGGCATGGCTTCCCTGTTACGCGGGCGCCTGGCTTGTGCGCGACAACTCAAATGCAATTCGCCGAACCGCTTTTCCCGGATCGCCCGGCGTGAGGGCCGCGAACAGCAGGAGAGATCGGGCCGCGACGGTGTATTTGTCTCCCGTCTTTAGAAACAATGGGTTCTCGCGATCTGGATCATTGGTGTCGATCAAACAGAGCCATCGGTTGCCATCGGCGAATCTTGGCAGCGTAAGTTCAGCCCCTTCGTGATGGGCATTCAGCGCCAAAAGGAGAGTCGCATCGGATGCCGGCCTTTTTATGCCGCTGGCCTGGGCTCTGCCGTCCATTAACATGCCGATGAAGCGCATGTTTTTATCTTTCCAGTCTTCCTCGGTGAATTCTTCACCGCTGGCTTTAAGCCAGGTGACATCCTTCACGCCGATTTCCTCATTACGCTCCGCCATTAGAAATCGATTTCGCCGGAGTATCGGGAAGGCATTCCGCAGCATGGTCAGCTTTCGCACGAAATCGATAAGCTTTTTTCCTTCGCCGGTAATCCCTTCCCAATCGATCCAACTGATTTCATTGTCCTGGCAGTAGGCGTTATTGTTTCCTCGTTGTGACCGGCCGAATTCATCGCCCGCCAGAATCATCGGCGTTCCCTGGGACAGGAGCAACGTGGCGAGTATGTTGCGCTTCTGGCGCTCGCGCAAAGCGGTGATGTTCGGATCATACGAGGGGCCTTCGACTCCGCAGTTCCACGAGAGATTATCCGAAGTTCCATCCTGATTGTTTTCGCCGTTTGCCTCGTTATGCTTCTCGTTGTAAGAGACGAGATCGTTGAGCGTGAATCCGTCGTGAGCTGTAATGAAGTTCACGCTTGCCCAGGGTTTTCGCCCACGCTTATTAAACAGGTCGGCAGACCCCGCGAGGCGGGACGCCAATTCGGGAACCCTGTCTTCATCGCCTTTCCAAAAGCTCCGGATAGTGTCTCGAAAGCGATCGTTCCATTCAGCCCAGCCAGGCGAGAATGAACCAACCTGATAGCCGCCCGGGCCGCAATCCCAGGGCTCCGCAATGAGCTTCACCTGGTTCAGGACCGGATCCTGGCGGCAACTGTCAAGAAATCCGCCGCCTTGATCGAAGCCATAGGGCTCGCGGCCTAAAATCGTGGCGAGATCGAACCGGAATCCGTCGATGTGCATTTCCGTCGCCCAATATCGCAGGCTGTCCATCACCATTTGCAGGACTCGAGGATGGCTAAGATTCACGGTGTTTCCGGTACCGGTGTCGTTGATGTAGTAACGGGGCTTATCCGGGATCAGGCGATAATAGGAAGCGTTGTCGATGCCCTTGAAGGACAGAGTGGCTCCGCGCTCATTGCCTTCGGCGGTATGGTTGTAAACAACGTCGAGCACTACTTCGATGCCCGCGTCGTGGAGATGAGCGACCATCTGCTTGAATTCGGCAACGGGGCCGATTGAAAAAGCGCGCGGGTCGGGGGCGAAAAATCCGATCGTGTTATATCCCCAATAATTCGTGAGCCCTTTTTCGAGCAGATGGCCGTCGTTTACAAAGGCATGGATCGGCAACAGCTCAATCGCGGTCACTCCCAAACTTTTAATGTAATCGACGGCGGCTTTGCGGCCGAGGCCCATGAACGTGCCTCGAAATTGTTCTGGAACCGCTGGATGCCTTTTCGTGAATCCCTTCACATGGAGTTCGTATAGCACGGTCCGGTCCCATGGCGTCGAGGGCTTGCGGTCGCGAGCCCATGTGAAGGATGGATCGACGACCTGACACTTGGGCATGAAAGGCGCGCTGTCTCTGTCGTCAAAAGTAAGGTCATCTCCCGTTTCGAGCTTGTAGCCGAATATTTCCGGCTTCCACTTCAGCTCGCCAATGTGGCCTTTCGCGTATGGATCGAGAAGCAGCTTGTTGGGATTGAACCTGTGCCCATGCTCAGGGTCGTATGGGCCATACACCCGGTAGCCATAAACCGTGCCGGGGCCAACGTCGGGCAGGTAGCCGTGCCAGACTTCATCCGTATATTCGGGCAACTCGAGGCGTTCCATTTCCCGCTGCCCGGTGGCATCGAAAAGGCAAAGTTCCACTTTTGTGGCACTGGCGGAAAACAGCGTGAAATTGACGCCCACTCCGTCCCAGGTGGCGCCCTGCGGCATGGGAAGGCCTTCGCTGATGCGGGAAACCAGCGTTCCTTTCGGAATCGAAGCCACCTTAACTTTCACACCGGTTGGATTGACGAATCCGCGAATGCGAACAGGTTGGGCATATAGCCATGAGTCAACATACTGTAATTCTCAAAACGCGCACAATACACCGATAACGGTATCGCCGTTCCCGCCGTGGAGCCGGCGCTGCCCTTTGCCGTTCGCGCTGGGACGCATCGAGGCTTTTTCGGTGGCCCGGTTTACGCGCGGATTCTCGATCGGAGGCCGATCCGTCGCTTTGATGTGATTCGTTGCTCGGGGAGAGAATTTACGGACAGGAAAATCAGCCCGCAGGGATGGCACCCGAATTATTGCTCCATCCGCACGGCGACGATTTCGTTGCCCCGCGTTCGAACTTCGATGGCCGTGGGCGGCCGCAGTGCCGTTCCCTTTTCGATTTCTCCCCGCACCAGGCCGCTGGGTCCGCTGCTGTAGCGCGTCAGATCGAAAACGCTGCCATTGCAAGGATCGGCAGCCATGGGATGACTGGCGCTGAAATCATACTGCGCCTTCAACTTCTTCAAGTCCGTAATGTATTCCAATTGGCATTGCCCGAACGGCTCTCTCAGCGAAAGCGCCCAAAACGTTCCTACCGGCAAGCGCACGACGATGGCCGGCGTCGGTTGCTGCGTGACGGGATCGCGAAAATAGAAACGCTTCGAAGACCACGGCTTTGACAGTTGCGCGCGAGTTGCGATGACTCCAGGCGCAATGACCGGCGCGTCCGCCGCCTTCGGCCGCACTTCCGCAATGGTTTTTGCGGTTGCCGGCATGGACTCCACCGCCGAAGGAGCATTCTTCCGGGACGACCAGTGCATCCAGGCGTGGAATCCGGCGCCAAGCGCCAACAGCAAAGTGAGCGCGATCGATGCCAGGCGCATCCGCGATGGCGAATACACAGGGACGCTCGGCGGCGGCCCGACCACACCGGGGGCTTGTGTCCTGCTTTTCTCCCGCTTTTCGGCGGGCACCCCGGGTATTCGCGGTTCCTGAGGCTTGAATGGGTTAAGACTCGTGTCGGTCGGCATGTGCGGTGCCGCAGATTGGCCCGTTTAGATTGAGTCGGAGGGGACCAGAATGCAAGAAGGCCTTATTCCTGCTGTTAACTTTTTGGTGTGCGGCGTGAGGGCTTCAATTCCCGCAGGCGCTTGATGCCATGCAGGCCCGAACAGTGTGATTTCAGGAGTTTCAGGAGGGAGGACCGAATCCCAGCGAGTGTTGCGCTGCATATTCATGAAGATTGGCGAGGCTCAAGAGAAGTTCGAGCATCCGGTCGCGCTTGCCAGGATCGAGGCCGCCGGTTCCTTCTTCCAGGCTGCTGACGATTGCCAGCGCATCGGCCAGCGACCGTTCGAGCCCTTTCGGATCGATCGGGCGTCCTTCCCGGCACTGCTCCGCAGCCCTGTCGGTTCGCACAAGCGCCTCGTCGAGGAAATGCTCCAGGCAGATGTGCTCGCTCGCAAGGCTCGGCGGAATCGAGTTCGCGCAAGAACCTCTCCGGCAAATTCCCATTGTCGCAGCATTCATCGTACGCACGCCCTGGAAGGGTCCCTTGGATTTCCGAGGCTATCACAATTTTTTGGCGAGCGCAGGGATGAGTTACGAAATTGCAACCTTGTTCTGGTTCCGAAATGAAACTCACCGGGCCAGTCGGTCGCCCCCTCATAAAATAAAAAAGGGCCGGCGGAATCCGTCGACCCTTGGATGTTGTACCTCGGATGGAATGCAGCAGGTTAGAAGCGAAACACAACGCCTGCCGAGATGCGAGCGCTGTCTTGCCGGTCAGACCCGCCGTCTTGAAACTTGGTCATCAGATACTCCGCCTGGATGACGCGAACGGCAATGTGCTTCGTAGCATTGACGTCGACTCCGCCACCCAATGTCATCGCGAAAGCGTTGGCTGAACCGAATGCTCCGGCACTCGCGTGCGCTCCTCCGAACAATACCTGGGCAAACGGCGTGATTCGGTCGCTGCGGCGAAATGCGATTTTCGGACCGAACAAGTACGTGACCACGGTTGCGTCCGCGCCATTCGTGCTTGTATGGTAACCGCCGAAATCGGCAACGCCTCCCAGCCAATTGTTCAGATTCAACGAGACAGATCCGCTCCCCCCGTTGAAGTTTGCGCTGGAGCCCTGATCGCTGGTATGCACGTACGAGTAGCCGCCGAAGGCCTCTACCTTCGGGTTATCCTGGGCCGATGCGGCCAGGGAGAACAGCAATGTGACACCACACAGTAACACCCACTTCTTCATGCAGAATCCCCTTTCAAGTGTCTAAATTTAAATTACTTACCGCGATTTACCTGTCCATTGCTTCTACTTTGATTGTAAACCCCTGTAGAACTACTCTGAAGCGAGGTGATGTTATCACCTCTCGGCTTGAGGAATGACGCCATTCCTGGGCGCGGGTGTCCAACGAGTAAGGGGGGGTGCAGCCTTATGAGGTTTCTAAGTATAACAAATATAATAACTTAGATAATGGAATGGATGGTCTTTCAGGCTGCTGCGCCGTGGCACTTCTTGTATTTCTTTCCGGAGCCGCAGGGGCAGGGATCGTTGCGCCCGATTTTGGCGGCTGCGCGGATTGGTTTGGGGGCTTCCGCCTGGGCTGGACCTGCCTGGAACTGCAAACCCTTTTGCTGCTGTTGCTGGCGGCGCTCGATCTGTTTTGCCTGTTCTTCCGGGCGTGCAGGCTGCATCAGGAACAGGAACCGCACCGCCTCGGTGTCGATCCGGTCCATCATATCTTCGAAGAGGGTGAAGGCTTCCTTCTTGAATTCGACCAGTGGGTCTAATTGCCCATAGCCGCGCAGGCCGATTCCTTCCTTCAAATGGTCCAGCGTGAGGAGGTGGTCTTTCCACTGCGCGTCCACAATATCGAGCAGGATGTGGCGTTCGAGCCAGCGCAGCATCTGCTCACCAAAGAGAATTTCTTTCTCCTCGTAGCGCCCCTTCACCTTCTCCAGCAGGGTGTCGGCGAGCTGGTTGTGATTCAGCTCGGCGATCTCCACCCCCGCGGTTTTCAGATCGAGCCCGAACTGATTCAGCAGTTCATTCCCCAATTGCGTGACGTTCCATTGGTCGGGATGCTGCGTGTTCGGGCAGTAGGTTTCCGCCAGGGAATTCGCGATGGCCTCGGCGCGCTCCAGCACGAACTCTTTCTGGTCGCGCCCTTCCAAAAACGACCGGCGCAGCGAATAGACGGTTTCGCGCTGCTTGTTCATTACGTCGTCGTATTCGATTAGGTGCTTGCGGGCTTCGAAGTTCTGCGCTTCGACGGCCTCCTGCGCGCTCTCGATGCGCTTGCTGATCAGGCGCGATTCGATCGGCACGCCCTCCGTCATCCCCAGGCGGTACATCAGCGCCTTCACTCGCTCGCCTCCGAAAATACGCAGCAAGTCGTCCTCGAGCGAAAGAAAGAAGCGCGATGAGCCGGGGTCGCCCTGCCGGCCCGCGCGCCCTCGCAACTGATTGTCGATGCGGCGCGCCTCGTGCCGTTCCGTGCCCAGAATGTGCAGCCCTCCCATCGCCACCACTTCGTCGTGTTCCGCGCGGCACTGCTCCGCGTACTTATCGTAGATCGGCTTCCATTGATCGGCGGGTACCTGGAAAATCTTGCCCTCCACCTGAAAGAGCACCATTGCCGGGCCCGAGGCGCCATTGGATCCGCCGGGAGCCGCTTGCACAGGAGCATGGGCGGCATCCGCCTGCGCTGGAGTTTCGGCATCCGGATTCGCGCCGATGACCGCAGCCGCCGGCGCATAGGGAATCGCGAGCTTGTTTTTCAGGCAGTAGTCCCGCGTCATGGCCTCGGGGTTGCCGCCGAGCAGGATATCGGTTCCGCGGCCGGCCATGTTCGTCGACACGGTGACGGCGCCTTTGCGCCCAGCCTGCGCGATGATGGTGGCCTCGCGCTCGTGCTGCTTGGCGTTCAGCACCTGGTGCGGGATGCCCGCCTTCCTCAAAAGCTCCGCGATTTTCTCGGATTTCTCGATCGAGATGCTGCCCACCAGCACCGGCTGGCCGCTCTCGTAATATTGACGCACCCCGCCCACCCGGGTGCCGTCTTCCTGGACGATGCCGTTCACGGTCGCGTCGAATTTCTCCGGCTCTGTCCGGTACACCACGTCCCGGTGTTCGATGCGGATCAGCGTTTTGTTCGTGGGAATCAGGACTACGTCCAACCCGTAAATCTTGTTGAACTCGGCCGCTTCGGTCTCCGCCGTTCCGGTCATGCCGGAGAGCTTCTTATACATGCGGAAATAGTTCTGGAACGTGATGGTCGCCAGCGTCTGATTCTCCCGCTCGATCTTCACGCCCTCTTTTGCTTCCACCGCCTGGTGCAGCCCGTCGGACCACCGGCGTCCGGGCATCTGCCGCCCGGTGAATTCATCGACGATCACCACCTCGCCGTCCTTGATCACGTAATCCACGTCCCGTTCAAACAGCGCGTGCGCGCGCAGCCCCTGATACACGTGGTGGATGAGCTCCATGTTCGAGGGATCGAACATGTTGCCCAGGTTCAGCAGGCGCTCGCATTTCGACACGCCTTCCTCGGTGAGGGTCGCCGTGCGCATTTTTTCATCGAGCGTATAGTCGATGTCGAGGATCAGTTTCGGAATGATCTTATCGATGCGATAGTACTTGTCCGTCGATTCCTCCGCCGGGCCCGAAATAATCAGCGGCGTGCGCGCCTCGTCGATCAGGATCGAGTCTACTTCGTCCACGATGGCGAACTGGTGGTCCCTCTGCACGCAGTCCTTCAAATCGTACTTCATGTTGTCGCGCAGATAATCGAATCCAAACTCGTTGTTGGTTCCGTAAGTGATGTCCGCCCCATAGGCGGCCCGGCGCTGTTGATCGTCCAGGTCGTGCACGATCACACCGACCGTCAGTCCTAAAATCTTATAGATCGGCGACATCCATTCCGCGTCGCGGCGCGCCAGGTAGTCGTTCACCGTGATAATGTGAACGCCCTTGCCCGCCAGCGCGTTCAGATAGGCGGCCAGCGTCGCCACCAGCGTTTTTCCTTCGCCCGTCTTCATCTCCGCGATTTTTCCGTGATGCAGCACGATTCCGCCGATGAGCTGCACGTCGAAATGCCGCATCCCCATCGTGCGGCGCCCGGCCTCTCGCGCCGTGGCGAATGCAGGCACGATCGCGGGTTCGAGCGCCTCCCGCATCTTCCGCTTGTAGTCCGGGTCGTCTCTCTCCAAGCCCTCCATGCGCTCCTGCACTTCTTTCTTGAGCACCATGGTTCGCTCGCCGAGCTGCGCGTCGGAAAGCTTCTTCATTTCCGGCTCAAGCTCATTGATCCCCGCCACGAGGGGCTGGATTTTCTTGATGTCGCGCTCGTGCTTGGTGCCGATAAAACGCGCTACGACATCATCTATGATCTTTTCCACGTCCATATTGTGGGCTTTCGATTCCCTCAGAGCTTGTGCGCCTGCAGCGGCTTGCGCCGTCTGCGGCTGACTGGACCGCGAAGTCTGCTCACATGCGGGCGATACGTTCTCCGCAACTTGTTCCCGTTGCCATCCCGAGCGGAACGAGGGCCCATCCGCCGGCTCCAAAACTTTGCTCAGGTAGGTCGCTCAAGTACATCGCTTAGGCACGTCGCTCAGGCCATCTAACCGCTTCATTGTAGCTGCTCCCGCCATTTCCTGCAAAGGCAGGCGTCGTCGCGGCTTGCTGCTGGTGTGAGGCGGGTCTATGATAAAGGTTGCACTACGATCAGCCTCAACTCCTTCTCTGGAAAGGACGTGCATGCCGCCAGGAGCGCCGCCGGGACCCGCCGCCGCAAAATCGCCCATCGAGGGCGTGAAGAATCTCATTGCCGTTGCCAGCGGGAAGGGCGGGGTGGGGAAGACGACGGTCGCCGTCAATCTTTCCATCGCCTTGAAAAATCTCGGCGCCACGGTCGGTTTGCTCGACGCTGATGTCTACGGCCCGAACGTCCCGGTGATGCTCGGCACCAGCGAGCAGCCCCGCGCTCTCGAGGACCGCACCATTATTCCCGTGGAGGCTTACGGCGTCAAAATGATCTCCATGGGCTTGCTGAATCCCGGCGACAAACCGCTCGTTTGGCGCGGTCCGATGCTACACAGCGTGATGCAGCAGTTCCTCCGCAGCGTGCGCTGGGGGCAGCTCGATTATCTGGTTATTGATTTGCCGCCCGGCACGGGCGACGTGCAGCTCTCGCTTATCCAGACTGTTTCCGTCACTGGCGCTGTTGTCGTCACCACGCCATCCATCGTCGCCCTAGCCGACGTGCGCCGCGCCATCGAAATGTTCCGCCAGGTCAGCGTCGAAGTACTGGGCGTGGTCGAGAACATGAGCTACTTCGCCTGCCCGCACTGCAAGGGCCGCATCGACGTGTTTGGACATGGCGAAGGCGAGCGCATGGCCAAGGCGTTCGGCTTGTCGTTTCTTGGCGAGATCGAGATCGATCCACAAATCCGCATCGGCGGCGACACCGGCAAGCCGGTGGCTGCGTTGGGCGAAGACGCCCCTGGCGGCAAGAGCATCTACACCGTGGCGCGCAACGTAGCCGCGCGCGTATCAGCAGTCAACGCCGCTTCCGGCGCTCCCGTCGTCCAGATTCTGTGACCTCCGCACCCTCCGCGTAAACGGCCCATCGCGGGTCACGCTCCGCACGCGTACGCGTACTGAAATCCAGATCGATTACCATGGAACTAACGCAAAAACGTTCCCTGTGTGTTTACAAAGCAAATGATTCCGTGGTATGGAAAGCGGGCTCGGCCGCCTTGCGGCGGCGGGAGCAGGTGTTTTTCAATGAAACCCAATTCTGCCGATTCTGGAGGTTGTGTGAAACGATCGAGAACGAAACTCAACTGGTGGTTCATCGCGGCGATGGCGGTGATTGGCATT